>Ga0137307_100048_pt1 | contig 183676 bp, 155 predicted proteins | sample NAcewD2O_March_2_FD_97180 | JGI IMG/M metagenome (GOLD analysis project Ga0137307, IMG submission 97180) | Mouse cecal microbial communities from Vienna, Austria - N-Acetylglucosamine amended D2O_March | ecosystem: Host-associated > Mammals > Digestive system > Large intestine > Cecum | place... | reverse complement strand
AAGTAAACATGATCCGCGACTACCCACAAGAAAATGTTCGCTGTGAGTGGAAGCTATTTAAGAATCTGAAGAACTCGTTCTAATCAATATGTAATGATAAGTGCATGAAACAACTTGATATACGCCAACTGATAGGTGAAACAACAGAATACGATAAGAAGCAGGCTCTGGAAGTGAAGAAACCGAAGAGTTGGTGTAAAAATGTAAGTGCCTTTGCTAACGCATTGGCGGAAAACTCATGTGGGGTATCGCTGATGATGATACGTTGATTGGACTTGTTGATGCAAAAGGAGATGCGGAGAAGATTAGCGAAGCCATCAAGACACATATTTCTTCTATCTATAGACCTAATGTGTCATAACAATATATCTAATACGTCATAACAATATATCTAATGTGCCATAACAATATATCTAATGTGTCGTAATCATATATCCGCCACCTTGAAAGTGCGGTTTTTTCGTAGTGGATAACCGCTCTTCTGCATAAGTATTACGAAAAGTTGCATTCTATGCCATTACTTCTGCATGAATATCTCAAGGGAATGTGCGGGCAGATTCTATTTGGGGAGTTTTGGAATAACGTGTTGTTAGAAAATTCTCCCGTATAGATAGCAAAGTGTTATCTATACGGGAGAATTGATGATTTTCTGTGTTGGCCCGATGTTTATCCTACAGGCTTGGTCTGTGTGTACCCCTCTTTTTTCAGCAGATCCACGACTTTTTGTTTGAAATCTCCTTGCACGATGATTTCCCCATCCTTGGCGCTTCCGCCTACGCCGCATTTGAACTTCAGTAGTTTGCCCAGTTCCTTCAGGTCATCTTCCGTTCCGATGAATCCCGTGACCAGTGTGACGACCTTTCCGCCGCGGTTTTTACGGTCCAACTGGACACGCAATTTCTGCTGCGAGGGCATCAGCGTGGACTCTTCTTCCTCATTTTCCGTCTCGTAGTGATAATCCGGGTTGGTGGAATACACGACATTTAGCCGCTCTTTCCAATCATTTTTCTTCATATTCGTTCTGTTTTGGGAAACAAAAGTAATATTTTGTTTGATGTTTTGCAATATTTTGCGACTTTTGTAAGCCGATAGAAAATATGAACTAACTCTAATTTTACGAAACATGAAACGACTTGTCGGGCTGTTTTTGTTGCTTTGGGTCACAGTGTTCTCCTTTGCACAATCTTTCAAAGGTACCGTTACGGACAGCAACGGAAATCCGGTTCCGTATGCCGCTCTCTATCTGAGGGAGAGGCAGTCCGGACTGACCACTGACGAACACGGACACTTCCAGACGAGACTGCCCGACGGGCAATATACCTGCGAAGTATCTTCGTTGGGGTTTGTCTCCCAAAGCTTCTCCTTCCAAATGCTCGGCAAGGACTACGAGAAGGACATCGTGCTTACCGAACGCACCTACAGCCTGCCGGAAGTAAACATCACCAAAGGGAAGGAAGACCCTGCCTACGCCGTGATGCGTCGGGCGATAGCGCGTGCTCCGTACCATCGCACCCAAGTCAAAAGCTATACGGCCGGAACCTATCTGAAAGGGACGGGCAAAGGCACATCCATTCCCGCCGTGCTGAAACTCTCTAAAGAGGTGCGCGACGAATCGAAGGAGTGGCTCGGGAAGTTGTTCGTCTTGGAGCAACAACAGCTTGTGAACTTCACCGCGCCCAACACATGGAACAATAAAATATTAGCTATGCGGAATTCATTTCCCGAAGAAATGCAGGTGGAGATGGGCATAACCACGATCAACCTCTATGCCCCCGAACTCTTCGGCAAGGTCTCCCCACTGAGCAAACATGCCTTTTCCTACTACCGTTTCCGGCTTGACGCCTGCTTTGTGGAGGAGGGGCAGATGATCAACAAGATACGCGTGATTCCCAAGAAAGATGATAACCGCCTGATGGAAGGAGACCTGTTTGTGGTGGAAGATTTGTGGTGTATATCCGCTGCCGATTTTCAGGTACGTTCCACCGGGATGAAGGCAAAGATTAAAGTCACCTGCAAGGAGGTCAAAGCCTCTGTCTTTATGCCCGTCTCCATCAATTTGTCTTCCGACATCAATATCATGGGCTTCAAGGCGGAAGCCTCCTATCTGGCGGCAATCCATTATAAAGAGGTGAGGACAGACCTTGATCAAGAGGTGAAAACGGCCCTCCCGACCGAAACAAATGCGGTCAAGCCGGCGAAGAGCGCAACCGCAAGCAACGGAGCGCAACCCAAGAAGCGCAAATATGAGCGCGTGGCAAGTGCCGGACGCAAAGATACCCAGGTCGATTCGCTTGCCAACAAGCGCGACTCACTCTATTGGACCACCGTCCGCAGTGTGCCGCTGAGGCTCGAAGAGGTGCAAAGCTATCAATATAAGGAAGAGAAACTTGCCCTGCAGGATACTCCCTCCCCCAAGAAAGTCGAGAAGGAGACAGGCGGCGGGCAGGTGATGAATGCGATTGTGTGGGGGCGGACCTTCAGGACTGCCAATAAGAAGGCTTGGCTGAACTTGCCCGGACTCTCTTCTTACATTCCCGAATACAACTTTGTAGACGGTTTCTGGCTGGGAGTCAAGCTGAAGACCGGAGTGAAACTCTCCCCGTCGTCCACGCTCCGCTTTGTTCCCTCCTTCTATTATACTACCGCGCGGAAGGAGTGGGCGGGAGAGGGACAGCTTTCCTTGAGCTATGCTCCCCGCAACAGGGGCTTTCTCTCCCTCTCCGGAGGAATCCTCTCCGCCGATTACAACTCGGAAAGCGGTGAGTCCCGCCGGATAAACGCGATATCCAGTTCTTTCTTCGGGCACAACCATCTGAAGTTCTACGAGAATACGTTCCTCACTGTGGACCATGCGATAGAACCTTTCAATGGATTGCTCTTCTCCTCCTCCCTCACTTGGCAGCGCAGGAAGATGCTGGACAATCATATCCGGCACAGCTGGTTTAAGCGTGATGCCGAACCGAACATCCCCGCAAACCGCGACTACCGTCCGATGCCGGAGAACGACATACTGAAAGCTTCTTTCGCTTTGGAATATACTCCGGCGCACTACTACCGCATGTCCCAGGGCAGGAAGATATACGAGCCTTCCCGCTATCCGACGTTTACCTTGCAGTACGACCGTGCCTTTCCGATGGAGGGAGACCGTTATCAGACCTCTTATCACCTGATGCAGTTCTCTGCCAAACAAAAGATTGAGTTCGGCATGTTTAACTGGCTGCACTGGTCCGTCAACGCTGGTATGTTCCGCGAAGCGGAGAACCTGTACTTCCCCGATTTCAAGCATATCGCTTCCACCCGTATCTGGTTCACGGAACGTTCCTTCGACAACGGATTCAGCCTGATGGATAACTACGCCTTGTCCACCCATACCCGTTGGGCACAGGCTAATCTCTCCTGGTACACTCCGTATCTGCTTCTGAAGCATCTTCCTTTCTTGTCGCGGAAAGCTTTTGATGAGGCCCTTCATCTCCGTTCCGTGGTGAGGTACGAAAGGCGTCCTTACACCGAGTTGGGCTATTCGCTCGGACTGTCCGATGCGGTTCGGATAGGCGTGTTTGCGGGTTTCGACTGCCTGAAGTTCCATTCGGCGGGAGTTTCCGTCAGTCTTCCCATGTCGTTGGCGAATTAGTAACGCTTTTGTAGAAATTATGTTAACTTTCTTTGGTATGACTGTTCTTTTTCGGAAAAAAACGTATTTTTGTCCGTCCGTAACCTAAAGATATGAAGAATATGACCACGAACCAGCCGATTCCATATAAAGACAGCATGAAAGTGCCGGAGCCTACTTTGCGCCGGTTGCCGTGGTACTTGTCCAATGTCAAGCTACTCAAACAGCGGGGTGAACGTTTTGTCTCCTCTACACAGATATCCAAAGAGATCAATATAGACGCTTCGCAGATAGCCAAAGACCTCTCCTACGTGAACATCTCCGGACGTACGCGCGTGGGCTATGAGGTGGACACGCTGATCACCGTGCTTGAGAACTTCCTGGGATTCACCAATATGCACAAGGCGTTCCTTTTCGGTGTCGGTAGCCTGGGAGGCGCCTTGCTGAGTGATTCGGGCTTGCGCCATTTCGGACTGGAGATCGTGGCGGCATTCGACGTCAACCCTAAGTTGGTAGGTACGTCGCTGAACGGCATTCCCATCTTCCACTCCGACGACTTCGGGCAGCAGATGCGCGAATATGACGTCAATATCGGCGTGTTGACCGTTCCCATCGAGATAGCCCAGCAGATTACGGACACAATGATAGCGGGAGGCATCAAGGCAGTGTGGAACTTTACCCCCTTCCGTATCCGTGTGCCCGAAAATATCGTTGTTCAGAATACATCTCTATATGCTCATTTGGCGGTGATGTTCAACCGCCTTAACTTTAACGAAATCAGATAATGAAGATCATTGCTGTCGGAATGAACTATGCGCAGCACAATAAAGAGCTGGGACATACGTTAGTAAATAAAGAGCCGGTTATCTTCATGAAACCCGACTCGGCGATATTGAAGGATGGAAAACCTTTCTTTATCCCCGATTTTTCGGATGAGGTACATTATGAAACGGAAGTGGTGGTACGCATCTGCCGATTGGGAAAGAACATTGCGCCGCGGTTTGCCAGCCGCTATTATGACGCGGTGACGGTGGGAATCGACTTTACCGCCCGCGACATGCAGCGCCGGTTCCGTGAGACGGGAAACCCGTGGGAACTCTGCAAGGGATTCGACAACTCGGCGGCTATCGGAACCTTTCTCCCTTTGGAACAGGCGGGAGGCGACGTGCGGCAACTCGATTTCCGGTTGGAAATAGACGGACGCGAAGTGCAGCACGGGAATACCGCGGACATGCTTTTCAAGGTCGATGAAATCATTGCATACGTCAGCCGCTTCATGACGCTGAAAATAGGAGACCTATTGTTTACGGGAACCCCCGTTGGAGTAGGTCCGGTACAGATAGGACAGCACTTGCAGGGATACCTCGGAGAAGATAAGTTGCTCGACTTTTATATTCGTTGAGTCAATTTGTTTGTGTATGTCTATCAGGAATTTCTGGTTGTTTTGTTGCTTTGTTGTTCTCTTTCTTCCGGTTTCGGCGCAGGAATTTGTCACGCTGGACTGGCGGGAGTTGCCTGCGGCGCAGACCCTTCCTGTGGTGACGCGTGAGTTCCCGTTGGAAGATGGTTTCCGTTCCTGCGATTATCAGGTGGAGATCGAGTTCCCGGAATACCAGAAATTGGATAACGTTGCGTCGGCAGCCTTGCAAGCCCGGCTTGACAGCTTGCGTCTTTCTCCTGATGCGGATGGCACCTTTGCGGACGGCCTGTCGGCATCTCCGCAGATTACTTCCCGTGTCAAAGTCTCCGCACATCGCGGCTTTCTCTCCATACGTCTGGTTCCTGTGGTTCGTCGCGAAGGCAGTTACCAGCGGCTGAACTCCTTTAAACTGTCGGTAAAACCCGTCCCGAAACAGGAGAGGGTGGAGGATACATCCGTCCGCAACACGGCGTTTTCTGCTGCCGAAGCATCCCGGAAGGGAGACATGGCTTCTTCCAGTAAACCTTCGCTGAAGGAATGCACCACTTCACTGTTAGCTTCCGGCCGTTGGGCGAAAGTCCGCGTACGGAACACCGGAGTTTTCAAGCTGACGAATACCGAACTGAAGAAGATGGGCTTTTCCAGACCGGAGAAAGTACGCGTCTTCGGTTATGGCGGATACCTGCTCTCCCAACGCTTCGACGAACATCCGGCAGCCGACTTGCCGGAAGTGCCTGTGCTTCGTCTGTCGGACGGGGTGCTCTTCTATGCCCGTGGCACCGTATCTTGGCACCCCGACACACGCAACTCCTATTTCGTCCGCGAACGAAACTTCTACTCCGACGAGGCGTATTACTTCCTGACCGACCGCGAAGACCTTCCTGAACTGGAAACCAAAGTGGAAACCTCTTTGCAAGACATTTCCGGCAACCGGCTGACCACCTTCAATGCCTACGCCCTGTACGAGAAAGACGCATTCAGCTGGGCAAATACAGGCAGGGAACTCTACGAGGATTATGACTATGCGGCCGGAAATTCAAGGAACTACACCCTGAACCTGCCCGGCGTTGTGCCCGGAAGTGCCGGATGGCTGACTGTCCTGTTTGCTGCGTGCTCCCTCGAAGTGCCTACTTCCTACACCGTTTCAGTGGACGGCGCACCGATAGGAAGTGCCGGACTTGCCGCTATCCCAAGCGAAAACCGATACTATACGAAAGCTACTACGGCAGCCGTCAACACCTCCTGGCAGGGAAACCCCGCTTCGGAGAGTGTCACAGTGAACGTTACCCATACCCGTCCCTCCGGTACGTCGGGACGTCTCGACTACATCGCCTTGAATTATACCCGCGAGCTGGTAATGAACGCACCCTATCTCGCCTTCCGTTCCTTGGCTTCCATTGGCAAGGAGACCACCTTCGTCCTTTCCGGTACGGCGGCTTCCACCATCGTTTGGGACGTGACCGACCCGGCAAACATCCGCAGGATAGAGGGAATCCGGGCAGACGACGGTACCTATCGGTTCACCATTCCCGCAGGAAACCTGCGCGAGTTTGTGGCAGTCACCCCCGAAACAGACGGCTTTGAGGCGGCAGAACCGGCAGGCAGCGTGCCCAACCAGAACCTGCATGCACTGGAAGCAACGGACATGATGATCATTACTCCCGATCGTACCGACCTTGCCGCACAGGCGGAGCGATTGGCACAAGCCCACCGCGAGAAAGACGGATTGTCGATTACGGTCGTTCCCGCTTCGCAAATCTACAATGAATTCTCTTCCGGTACGCCGGACGGTACAGCCTACCGACGACTGATGAAAATGCTCTACGACCGTTTCCCTACCGACGCCGACCGTCCCAAGTATCTCCTGTTTTTCGGAGATTGCAGTTTTGACAACCGCATGCTGACTTCCTCGTGGAAAAGTTTCCGGCAGGAGAACTACCTGCTCTCTTATCAGTCGGAGAACTCGGTGGAAGAGACCGCTTCATTCGTAACCGATGATTACTTCGGCTTTCTGGATGATGAAGAGGGAGACGACCTGACGTCCGCCATGCTCGACATCGGCATCGGGCGCTTCCCTGTCCGTACGGCGGATGAGGCGAAGGCGGCAGTCGACAAGACGATCGCCTACATGGAGAACAAGCAGGCTGGTCCTTGGAAACATATCGTCTGCTATGTGTCCGACGACGGAGATGACAACACGCACGTTTCCCAAGCGGAGCTATTGGCAAGCTACACCGAACAGAATTATCCCTCTCTGCTTGTCAACCGCATTTATGCCGACGCCTTCCGCCGCGAAACTTCCGCTACGGGAGAAACCTATCCGGAGGCCACGAAGCGCCTGCTCCAGATGTTCGACAAGGGAATGCTGGTGGTGAACTATACCGGACATGGAAGCACTTCGGCTTGGGCGGCAGAAAACTTGTTGACGGTGGGTGATATCGTCAAGATGTCTTCTCCACGCCTTCCGCTATGGATCACGGCGACCTGCGACTTTACCCGCTTCGACGACATACAGACTTCGGCAGGCGAATACGCCTTCCTGAATGCCAAGGGTGGAGCTATCGCTTTGTTCACCACCTCGCGCGTGGTGTATGCGGCGCGGAATTCTGAACTGAACCAGGCTTTTCTCCGTCATATTTTCGCCCGTCACGAGGGCAAGCGCCTGCGCTTGGGCGACATCATGCGTTTCTCCAAGTGCGACGAGATCTTGGCAAACGACAAGAACAAACTGAACTTTGTGTTGATCGGTGATCCGGCACTTACCCTGTCATATCCCGATTATCAGATACAGATCGATGAATTTGCAGGAGTGAATGTTGCGGGAGAGGGTGTTGCCGTTCCGCAGGTGAAGGCGGGCAGCAAGATTACCGTCAGGGGACATATCCTGACACCCGATGGCGCTCCGGCAGAAGACTTTACCGGTACGGTGCATCCTACGGTGCTCGATAGTAAAACGCAGGTCACCACTCTCGATAATCATGGTGAGGGAGCTTATACTTATACGGAACGCAGCAAGGTGCTTTACTCCGGCAGTGACTCTGTCCGCCAGGGGCGTTTCGAGTTTACTTTCCCCGTTCCGTTGGATATCAACTATTCGGACGAGGCGGGCTTGCTGAGCCTTTATGCTTTGAGTGCCGACTGCGTCAATGAGGCGGGCGGTTATTTCGATGCTTTTCTGGTGGGCGGTACGAGCGATGACCTCTCTTCGGACACTTCGGGACCGGAGATGAGGCTCTATCTGAATACACCGGATTTTGAATCCGGCGGGCAAACCAACCATACGCCTCTCTTTGTAGCGGAGTTGGAAGATCGTGACGGCATTAATACAGTGGGCAATGGCATAGGGCACGACCTTTCGCTTTGCATTGACGGCAGTGCGGTGCTGACCTATAATCTGAACGATTACTACGTTCCCACGGCAGGTGACTATACCCGTGGTCAGGTTTATTTCTCTATACCTGACCTTGACGAAGGTAAACATACACTTTCTTTCCGTGCATGGGACGTATTGAACAATTCTTCCACGAAGACGCTGGAATTTGAAGTGGTCCGCGGATTGCACCCCGAACTTCTCTCCGTGGGCTGCCTGCAAAGCCCTGCAAGGGAGAGCACAACGTTTACACTTTCTCACAATCGTCCCGGCTCTGTACTTGCCGTGCGTATGTCGGTGTATGACTTTTCGGGACGGGAACTGTGGACCCACCTCGAACAAGGCATCTCTGAGGGGCAGACCTACTATGTGGAGTGGGATTTGTGCAGCAATGGCGGTCAGCGTCTTGCTCCCGGTGTGTACCTGTATCGTGCTTCCATCGTCTCCGATGGCAGTCGCGAAAGTACGAAAGCGCGGAAAATCATCATCTTGTCACAATAAATGAGGCGGTTTGCAGTTTTATAAAAGACGGCTCTATGGAATAGGAGTGGTGATATAAACTAACATTGTATGAAGAAACTGATCTTAATATCCATCATGGCTCTCTTGTCCGCAAGCGCTTGGACGCAGGAGAAGAACCAATTTAACCCTGTCAATACCGGTGTCAACTCTTTGGGCATCGCTCCCGATTCCCGTGGAGGCGGTATGGGAGACGTAGGTGCGGCGACCGATCCGGACGTGAACTCCCAATTCTGGAATCCTGCAAAGTATCCGTTCACCATCAGTCGTGCCGGAGTAGCCGTTTCGTACACTCCCTGGTTGCGTAAACTGGTGAATGATATAGACCTTGCCTATCTGGCGGGATATTACCGCATCGGAGACTATCAGGCTGTCAGCGGTTCGTTGCGTTACTTCTCTTTGGGAGAAGTGCCGGTCAATCAGGGAGAGAATGCTCCGGGCTATACCATCAAGCCATACGAGATGGCTGTGGATGTGGCCTACTCCCGGATGCTGTCTGAACATTTTTCGGCGGCGGTAGCCTTGCGCTACATCTATTCGGACTTGGCATATCGGGAAGATGAAGATGTGTCGGCAGGTTCGGCCTTTGCAGCCGATATTGCATTCTATTATACGAATTACGTCATCCTTGCCCAGCGCGAGTGCATGCTCTCCTTCGGTTTGAATGCTTCCAACATCGGTACGAAGATTTCATACGATAGCGGAAATACCAGTCAGTTCCTGCCCACCAACTTGCGTTTGGGTGCTTCGTTGTTGTTTCCGATAGATGATTACAATACGCTTGGCTTCAGTTTGGATGCCAACAAGTATATGGTTCCTACCCGTCCCATCCGTGGCGAAGAGGAATCGCAGGAAGAGTATGAAGAGCGTTTGGATCGTGATTACAATGACATTTCTCCCATCAAAGGCATCTTCAAGTCTTTCAGCGACGCGCCAGGTGGCTTCAAGGAAGAGTTGCAGGAGATACAATGGTCTTTGGGATTGGAGTACACCTATCATGAACAGTTCTCTGTTCGTGGCGGTTACCATTGGGAACATGAAAACAAGGGGAACCGCAAGTACTTCTCGTTCGGTGCAGGCTTCAAGATGAATGTCTTCTCGCTGGATGCAGCTTATCTTGTTTCTACGGCACAGAGCAATCCGCTCGACCAGACACTCCGTTTTACATTAGGGTTCGATCTGGACGGAATAAAGGATCTGTTCGGACGCCGCAGGAGATGATTCTGACTTATTCAACTAAAAAACTAAAGAAAACGATATGAAGATACGTGTAGGTTTTGGCTTTGACGTCCATCGCTTAGTGGAGGGACGTGAACTTTGGTTGGGCGGTATCCGCTTGGAGCATGAAAAGGGATTGCTTGGGCATTCAGATGCCGATGTGCTTATTCATGCCATTTGTGATGCCCTGTTGGGAGCTGCCAATATGCGGGATATCGGTTATCATTTTCCTGATACCGCAGGGGAGTTCAAGAATATCGACAGCAAGATTTTGTTGAAGAGAACCGTAGAACTGATAGCAACGAAGGGATATTCCGTTGGGAATATTGATGCCACTGTTTGTGCGGAACGCCCTAAGTTGAAGTCGCATATTCCGGATATGCAACGAACCCTCTCTGCTGTGATGGGAGTGGATGAAGACGATGTCTCCATCAAGGCGACTACGACCGAAAAGTTAGGTTTCACGGGACGTGAAGAGGGGATTTCGGCGTATGCGACTGTATTGATCGTTAAGGAACAGTGATAAATAGAGGAGAAAAAAAGTCCATAGAAGTAGCTCGTTATTTAAAAGCATCTGGGACTTCCATAGGGTTAATAATTGGAGCGACTGGATTGACAAAAGAAGAAATAGAAAAGATGTAGTTCTAATTTTGAATATGTCATTGATTAAAGGAATATACGGTTTACTGTGTATTCCTTTTCTTATGGCTATTCAGGTAGAGATGATGGGAGTGAAAGTCGGAATTTTAATTGTTTCGCTCATTCGGTTTTCCGGTTTACACACTGGTTTACACAAACGTAGCAAAATATAGTGTATATAAAGAAAAAAGCAGCTATCTAAATTAGATAACTGCTTGATTTTTGGTGATCCGCTTGGGGCTCGAACCCAAGACCCCAACATTAAAAGTGTTGTGCTCTACCTGCTGAGCTAGCGAATCAGACCTTATTGCTGTTAAGCGAGTGCAAAGATAGGCACTTTTATTTAAATTGCAAGGGATATATGGAAAAAAGTTTGTATGATTTTTATTCAATATCTCTTGTCGGTTGATTTTCAGTAGATTCTGTCAGAGGAATCTTTTCTCTATTAATAATGTAACGTTGATAATAGGAGAGCATCAAGGTGGTAAGCGGCAAAGCTATGATCATTCCTAACATTCCCATTAACGAACCCCATACGGAGAGGGAGAGTAGAATGATGGCAGGATTCAATCCTGTTATTTTCCCCATGATACGAGGCACGAGGTAACCGTCCTGTATAATCTGAACCACAACGAATACAGCTGTTGCCGAAGCAATGATAATCCAGAAATTATCGCCGGTATCTGCCGCTTTCAGGATGGCAAGCATGACGGTGGGGATGAAACCGATGATTTGCAGGTAAGGAACCATGTTCAATGCCCCTATGAACAGGCCTAAACCGATAGCCAAAGGAAAGTCGATTATCAAGAAACCGATACTGAACAAAATACCTACACATAAGGCTACTAATGCCTGCCCACGAAAATATCTGTTCATGCCATCTTTTATGTCGTTCACGATGTTGGTCACCATGCTTCGGTGTTTGGTAGGCATCAGGTAGGTCCAGTTTTGGGATATGCTTTCGTAGTCGAGCAGGATAAACACTACATATAGTAGTATAAGAAAGAGGGTGAAGAATCCGAATAGAAGATTGATGGATTCGGAGATTAAAGTCCATAATTTGGGAACAGTGACTTTCAACACGTCCAGTATGTTTTTCTGGTTGAAAACCTCTTCTAACAGATGCGTATCAATGCTTTGTCGGATAAACTCGGAAAGAGTGACGGGAACGTTGCTTGCCGTATGGGCACTGCTGAAGTACACAGTCAGCAAGTCCTTTACCCGCAAGAACTCTTGAATCATGGGCGGAACAAGCAGATAAAACGCAGCTCCTCCTATCAGCGTGATGGTGAACAGGGCACAGAAGATGGAAATGATCCGGTTCTTTAACCGCAACTTATACTGGAAGAATGATACCAGCGGATAGATCAGGTAAGCAATCAGCCATGCCACGAAGAAAGGAAGCAACACTCCGCTCAGCCGTTTTAGAAGTATGAGTATGCCGATAAGGATGGCGCCGAGAATGACGGCACGGATAAAACTGTCGAATGTAATCTTCTTTCGTTCCATGGCCTGTATGCTTTTAAGTAGGGTTGTTGATTATTTGTCGGATGCTTCTTGTTCTTGGTCATTTTGCATGGCACGCAGGTAGCATTCGCGGCAGAGAGGTTCGTATTCGGCGGTTTCTCCTAGAAGTACTTGTTTGTCGTTTTTCACTGTACGGTGAGAAAAAGATGCCAGCTGTCCGCACTTCACACAGATGGCATGTACTTTGGACACTTCGTCGGCAATGGCACACAAACCCGGCATCGGACCGAACGGAACTCCGCGGAAGTCCATGTCGAGACCGGCAACAATGACGCGTATGCCATTGTTGGCAAGTTGATTACAGACGTCTATCAGTCCATTATCGAAGAATTGGGCTTCGTCGATACCTATCACATCCATTTCCGATGCAAACAGCAGGATGCTGGCCGAAGAGTCTATCGGAGTAGAGGCAATGGAATTGCTGTCGTGCGACACAACATTTTCTTCCGAATAGCGGGTGTCGATGGCGGGTTTGAATATTTCGACACGTTGCTTGGCGAACTTGGCGCGTTTCAGGCGGCGGATCAATTCCTCGGTCTTGCCTGAAAACATGGAGCCGCAGATTACTTCAATTCTTCCTCTACGATTGGTCTCCTGTATGTGGTCTTCTGAAAATAATACCATTTTCTTAAAGCTGATTTTTGTTGCAAAAATAACACTTTTACTGGCTTTCCGATATTATTTCATTATTTATTTCTACATTTGCGCTATTAACGTTTGGAGAGGATAAAGGAGATGCAAAAATTATTAGATGACATAGAACTGGACATTCAGGAACTGAAATGTCTAATGCAGGGTATAACGGCCGATCCCGAATCGAAGTTACGCATTGTGGCGAAGCGGAGTATCCAGCAAATGCATATGCGGCTGGATGAACTGCAAAAGATATTGGAAAGTAGCGAAACCAGAATAGAGGAACAGAAGAGAACGACGGTCGTAATCTCTGAACCGTTGAAAGAGATAAAACCTGAACTTGTTGAGGCTGAAGAGCCGGAAGCGGTGGCAATCGTCTCTTCTTCGTCTCCTATTTTGGCAGATCAGATAAAGACAGCCAAAGACTTGCGGCGTTCTATCAGCCTGAACGATTCGTTTCGTTTTGCCCGTGAAATTTTTGGCGGCAATACGGCCCGGATGAACGATGTTATACGTCAGTTGGGCGATGCGCCTTCTTTGGACAAGGCTATGGAACTGTTCTTTTCTACCGTGCATCCCGACGAAAGGAATGAGGCAGTTGCCGATTTCATCGAACTTCTCAAGAAATATTTTAGCTAAAGCACAATAACGGATATGGGAAAACTGTATATAGTGCCTACTCCGGTAGGCAATTTGGAAGACATGACTTTCCGCGCCATTCGCATCCTGAAGGAGGTGGACCTGATTCTTGCCGAGGATACCCGAACCTCCGGAATCTTGCTGAAACACTTCGAAATTAAGAATGCGATGCAATCTCATCACAAATTCAATGAACATAAAACGGTGGAAAGTGTTATTAGTAGAATAAAGGCGGGAGAAACCGTAGCGCTGATCTCGGATGCCGGTACGCCGGGCATATCCGATCCGGGTTTTCTGGTGGTGCGCGAATGTGTCCGCAACGGGATTGAGGTGCAATGCCTGCCGGGGGCCACAGCTTTTGTTCCGGCATTGGTTGCTTCGGGTCTGCCGAACGAGAAATTCTGTTTTGAGGGATTTCTGCCTCAAAAGAAGGGGCGCATGACGCGTTTGAAGGCTTTGTCGCAGGAATATCGGACGATGGTGTTTTATGAGTCTCCTCATCGCTTGGTGAAAGCTCTGACGCAATTTGCCGAATATTTCGGGGCCGAACGTCAGGCTTCCGTGTCAAGGGAAATCTCGAAAGTGCACGAAGAAACGGTGCGGGGTAGCCTTGCGGAATTGATAGAGCATTTCACGGCAAATGAACCACGCGGAGAAATCGTAATCGTAGTGGCCGGAACGGATTGATAAGTAGTAGATAATGTCATTAACCAATATAAAATAAAAGAGTATGAAAAAATTAGCAGTTTTAATCGTATGCACGGCCGTTATGGCATCGTGCGACAGCTTATCCGGTGGTAGCAAAGACCAGTTGAAAGCTGAGAATGATTCTCTTTTGATGGAACTTACCCAGCGTAATGCCGAGCTGGATGAAATGATGGGTACCTTCAATGATATTTCTGAGGGTTTCCGTCAAATCAATGCTGCAGAAAATCGAGTGGATTTGCAACGTGGAGCCGTGTCGGAAGGCTCTTTGTCTGCCAAACAGCAGATTGCAACAGACATTGAATTTATTCAGAAGCAGATGCAGGAAAATAAGGAGCAGATTGCCAAACTGGAAGCTATGTTGAAAAACAGCAAGACCAATTCGGCACAATTGAAGAAAGCTGTGGAGTCTTTGACGCAGGAGCTGGTGGCTAAAACCCAACGCATCGAAGAGTTGCAGTCCGAATTGGCTTCTAAGAATATCCGTATTCAGGAGTTGGATGCAGCTGTAACGGGGCTGACTGCCGACAAGGAGGTACTTTCTGCCGAGAATGATGCTAAAGCCAAAACCGTAGCCGAACAGGATAAGGCAATAAACACTGCCTGGTTCGTCTTCGGAACCAAGAAGGAACTGAAAGACCAGAAAATCCTGACCGATACCGGCCTTTTCAAGAAGGGAAAGGTGCTGAAGGATAGTGATGTGAACAAGGACTACTTTACGCAGATTGATATTCGTACGACGAAGGAGATTAAGTTGTATTCCAAGAATGCCGATGTGCTGACAACGCATCCGGCAGGCTCCTATGCTTTGGAGAAAGATAGCAAAGGGCAGATTATCCTGAAGATTACGAACCCGAAAGTTTTCTGGAGCGTATCTAAGTATCTGGTTATCCAAGTAAGATAAGGTGATTAAATAAAAGTGGGTGTGCCAAAACGTGCCACAGGTAGGGGACGAATTGAACGGCACACCCATTTCTTTTTGTGTATATGCGATATAAGAATCTGTTTTTCGATCTCGATGACACGCTTTGGGCTTTTTCTGACAATGCCCGTGATACTTTCGAAGAGATGTATCACAAGTATGGATATGACCGTTACTTCCGTTCCTTTCAGCACTTCTATGAACTTTACGAAAGGCGCAATACGGAATTGTGGAAAGAATATGCGGACGGAAAAGTTACGAAAGACGAGTTGAACCGACAACGTTTCCTTTATCCGCTGGAAGCGGTAGGAGAGGGGAATGCAGCTTTGGCGAAAGATTTTTCAGTCTCTTTCTTTGCAGTGATTCCTACTAAAAGCAAATTGATGCCCCATGCCCGTGAAGTGCTGGAGTATCTTGCCCCCAAATATAACCTATACATACTCTCCAATGGCTTTCAGGAACTGCAATGCCGCAAGATGCGTTCGGCAGGCATTGACGGTTATTTTAAGAAAGTGGTTCTTTCCGATGACATCGGCGTGCTGAAGCCTTGGCCTGAGATCTTCCATTTTGCCATGTCAGCCACCGGTTCCGAACTGCGTGATTCGTTGATGATTGGCGACAGTTGGGACAATGATATTGCCGGAGCCGAAGGGGTAGGCATGCATCAGGTGTACTATAACGTTGCGGGCCGCACATCGTTTCCATTTACCCCAACTTTCCATATTACAGACCTGAGGGAGTTGATGCAAATCCTGTGAGGCGTGCTGTGAGGCATGCTCTCCTATAACAAAGTCGGAAAGCGGAGCTACAAATGTCCGTCTACAGGGGCGTTAAAATCGTCTCGTGAGGCAAATAAATTTGTCTCGTGGAACGGATAATTTCATCTCGTGGGACGGTTTTTTTCGTCTCGTGAGATAAATTTATTCGTCTCATGAGACGGATTAAACAGACTATTCCTGTAGGTTAAGCAGATTATTCCTGCGGATAAAACAGATTATCCCTGCAGGATAAAACAATCACCCCTATGGCTCAGTTTTATAAAGCTAAGGTTTGGCGGCGTAGAGTTGACCTTTAGCCACACCAAGTTGACCTTTGGCCGCTCCAAGATGCCACACTATTTCTTTCTCTATATATTATTTCCGGATAAAGTTTGGGCAGTATCTGATATTAAGTTGTAAATTTGCCGATAGAAACACTTTTAAAAAAAATGCAGTTATGGAAACACTTTTGCCTTTTGCTTTGCTTTGTTTTACTTCTTTTTTCACGTTGACGAACCCTTTGGGAACAATGCCGGTCTTCCTCACCATGACGCATGGCATGACGGACAAGGAACGACGCTCTGTCGTGTCGCGTGCCACATTGGTGGCTTTTGTAACGATCATGGTCTTTACGTTTGCGGGACAATTTCTATTCAAGTTTTTCGGCATTTCTACCAATGGATTCCGTATAGCAGGTGGTGTAATCATCTTTAAGATAGGCTTCGACATGTTGCAGGCGCGTTATACTCCGATGAAACTGAAAGACGAGGAAATCAAAACATACGCCGATGACATTTCCATAACCCCGTTGGGTATTCCGATGCTTTGCGGTCCGGGTGCCATTGCAAATGCCATTGTGCTGATGCAGGATGCGCATTCCATTCAGATGAAAGGAATCCTGATCGGCATGATTGCCTTCATCTATCTGATTACTTTCTTTATATTGCGTGCTTCCACCCGTTTGGTGAACGTGTTGGGTGAGACCGGAAACAATGTGATGATGCGTCTGATGGGACTTATCCTGATGGTGATTGCAGTGGAATGTTTTGTGAGTGGAGTGAAGCCGGTATTGGTGGATATCTTGCAGACGGGGCTATAATGAACCGAAACCATTTCGGCTTCTTTGCCCTTCTCTCAGGAAAGGCAAAAAAGCCGAATCATGTTTATTTGAAATCAATACTGGCGGAAATCAATACTGGCTGATGTCAATAGTCGTTATACCGGTCAAGCTTTTCAATTCAAATCCGGTAGAATTCCAGCTCTCGATAAGAACCTCCTTTTCTTCCGGGGTGCCATACATATGGTTGCCACCTGCTCTATAGGATTCTGTCGTTCCATCTCCCCAAGTGACAATGCCAAATACATTGCCTCCTGAAAAAGTTGGCAGTTCGAAACTTTCCGTGTTGTGCACAAAACGCAAAACGCCATGTCCTTCGGGAACTTCCAGCTGGTCCGACTCCTGATTCAATGATATAGTCTGTGTCTGGTCCGGAATAAATTCAAGTCCATTCGAGGTAAGTACCAGATGGAATATGTATTGATAGCCACTTTTCATTTCCACTTCAGGCAAACGGCTTTGATACTCCTTTCCGTCAATCTGTGCTTTCAGGAAAGCAGTCTCCACTTTTGTCGAGAATGGTATGGCCCACATGCGCGGCAAATCATTGCTCCAGCCTTGCGATGTTACGGTCTGATTGACCGCTACGGTTACCGGCTTCTGACTTGTGCCGGTAATCTTTCCGTTTTCGATGTGCAGCGTTCCGGCAGTATAGACTTTATCACCATACAGGCTGATACTTTGCAGCTGTCCGGCACCTTCATAGCCTTGATTGCTGATGTTGAGGGTGAACAGCGAAAGCGCATGCTTCATGGTGAGTTTTGCCTTATAACTGGTATACGACACCGGAACGGCATTTCCGGAATAAAGCACATCCTGCTGCGCCGAGATGTCGACAGGGATTTGCGTCAAGTCCGTAATCTGTGAAGTATAAGGTGCATACGCATATATAAAAGTACGTTCGCCTTCACTAAGGGCTATCTTTGGGGTGGTTTCCCATTTACTGCCGGAGTAGGTTCCTTTTATATTGTCTATCAGGTTGGGAGCATCCACTTTGTTATAGGTTTTCGCCCAGACATTCATTTCATTCCCGTTTGTGAAGGAGGTGGTCACGTCGGCCCGTGTCAGGATGTCGGTTTCTATCTCCACATTGACTCCATTTCCCACTACAGGAATATCTTCATTGGAATCGGAACTGCATGCTTGCAAAAAGACTGCCACACCAGTCCATATAATATATGAAATCTTTCTCATCACTTTTCTATTTTACGAGTTCAACAGACTTTATTTCATCCACACATTGCAGTGTAAGCACATTCTTACCGGCAGGCAGTGAGGACGCATTGATTTGCAGTTGAGGCAATGGCTCCAGTTTTCCACTATAAAGCAGACGCCCCTGCTCGTCGGTCAGGGTGTAGCTGACATTGTGTTTGGTTTGGAAAGTGAAAGTCCGGGTCGTACGGTTGAAGGTAACAGAAGTGGTTTCTTCAAGGCTTTTCCAAGGCTCTACTACAATTTTGAATCCTTGTGTCAATAGGGTGTTGCTCTTGGAATCATTTACCGTAATTTCCACCTCCCATTGCGCTTGGTTGCTTAATCGTAATATTTCCGTGGTCTTCAGCAGATTGTTCTCTATCACAAACGGAACAGACTTTCCGTTTACTCCTTCCACGCGGACGGTGTATGAGTCTTTGGGCAGTTCGTTGTTTACAAACACTTGGCCCACTACGGCTCCTGCCGGCAGTCCTTCTTCAATATGGTTATTGCTCAGTGAAATGCTTTTCAATATCTGGTCGGCTGCTCCTATACCGACAATCACCACATGCGATGCGTCATAGTCCATCTGCATGGTGGCGTCACGCAAATTGTCTATCGAAAAGTTTCCATTTCCATAGCCGCCCCATCCCCAGTTGACATGGAAGTGACCATCTCCATCATATCCGTCAATATTGAAACTATGTCCGGCACTTTTCTTAGAGTCTATTGCATTATATACCAAAGCCCGTCCGGCACTCAGTTCGTTAATCAGAAGCTGTTCCCAGTCGTCAGTGTACCGGTCACGCCAGATATACTGCACATCTTCCGGATACGAGAAATAACTCTTCAGGGCATTACTGATACGGTTGACATCGGTACTTGGAATACCCGAACCATCTACTCCGTAATCCATCCTGACACTCATTCCTGCATGATAGAGCAACCGGGCTACTTCGTCGTATTTGTTGCTTCCGGCCATAATCTCATCCCAGTTGTACGCTCTCTCTGCGTCGAAGTCGATGCTTAATCCGCCATAATTGGAAGCTGTGTAGCTTATGCTTCCTTTGGGTCGTGAAGGATAACGGTGTACACTCATGGCTTGTCCCATGGCAACAGCCACACATCCCACTACGGCATTTTCGCCATTCCGTCCCGGACAATAAGCATTGTAGGGAGCGGGCTGGTTCCAATTCACTTTAATCAAAGGTTCTATGGTCGCTCCGGATGCCCGTGTTTGCAACCAAGTATTATGCTGCCATTGTGGGTGTACCTTCGTAATTCTGGAGGCAATCCGGTTCACTTCTGTAGCATAGCTGTCCAGCATAAACATCATGTTGTCCGGTATAAGCTTGCGTTCCAGATTTCCGGTATATGAATAGGCAATGATCGGTTTTGCCACATCATCTCCGGAAACAACCACCCATCCTTGCGGAGCAAGATTGACAATGTAACAGCCGTTCTTTTCATTTCCTACGCCTGTAACATCATGAACGCTTACTTGCAACGATGTGCGGTTCTTGATATATCGCACAGCCATCTCGCCAGCCTGTGTGGCTGTCACCTCCTTGGCTTGCAAAGAGACGGTAAAAAGCAGAATAAAAACAGAAAGCAGATATCTTCTCATAGCTTAATTTTAAAGCAAACAAGAGAGTTCCGTAAAAGGGACTCTCTTGCCTGTATTAATTATATGTATTTACTTTTTCTCCATACGGATATCAGCATATGGGTTACCCCATCGGCCTCTAAGTTCACCAATATTGCCTTGGTCATACTCATGAACGGCAATACCCATAATATGGTCTGTAGTATCGAACTCAATCGTGTCAAATGTATCGTTGTACGTTCCCGGAATAACAGCATCGGCGGCTTCACGTCCATTGGGGTCCATCGGAGTTACCCAAACGGCACCGGTAAAGCTTCCGAAGTTGTAGGCTGCATAGAAGTAGCCGGCTACAATATTCACCTGGCCGTTTCTGCTGTATTCGAGTACCCAAGGAACATCGTTTTCGTAGCCTTGCGGAGAGATATAACCTGAACAAACGAGATATTTCTCGTGATTGCTTTCCTCACCATCGTCCGTAATGGTGACATCCCATGAAACTTGATTGCCGGTTACTACGTCGGTAGCAGTCAGTGTCCAAGCGCCAAAGAGTTTGAAGTAAGGATTCTTGTCCACGTCGCACAACACAACGTTGCAGCTTCCGTTTGTGCCGACCGTTGCCCCTTCTACGCTGGCAATGGCTATGGTAAATTGACGGTCATCGTTTTCTTCGTTTCCGTCATCTATCACCAGCACTTCTACATCGAAAGTCTCGTCATCGGAATCAACCGGGATATTGATCGTTTCGCCGGTCACCATATAGTGTCCTTCGGAGATGGCTGTTCCGTCGGTCACCTTCAGTTGTACACGTATATCACCATTGCGCTCACCTTCTACCTTGATAGGTATCTTCACCATTCCGGCACTTTCGGCAAACGAGAATTCTGCCTGTGTAAACGACACGGTTGCATTGGTAGTGTTCATGTCGTCATCACTGGAGCAAGCGGTAAACAAAATGCTTACCATTGCCAACAAATATATATAGACTGATTTCATTGCTATTTTATAACTTTAAAGATGAATTAATAACCAGGATTTTGCTGTCCGTCCAACTGCGGGTTAGACTGGATTTCCGTTGCAGGGATAGGCCATACCATACGATAGTCGCCCGGTTGATAAGAGAGAGTCTTGCCGGCATTGACAAAGAATCCTTCTATGTCCGGACTGATAGGATAAGAGCTGTCGCGCGTAAAGCCTTCATTCCAACGGCGCAAGTCACTCAAACGGAATCCTTCGCCAATCAGTTCTTTCAGACGCTCGTCACGGATAGCTTGCGTCAAGGCGTTACCGCTCAGGTTCACGTTCTCATAGCCGACGATACGGTTGGCACGCAGAGTATTCAGGTATTGGTTGGCTTTCGTTGCGTTGTTGCTTGCAGCGGCAGCTTCGGCAGCCACCAGGTACATTTCGCTCAGGCGGAAAGGTTTCATCATGTTCACAAAGTTGGGTTGTGAACCGGTTTTCAGACTTTCGTTACCCGGGAACTTGTTGAATACATAAGCCGGTGCCGACACACCGTTGGAAGTCAGTTTGTTATAAAGCTTGAAGAAAACTTCGAAACGGATATCATTGTCGTCATACATGTTCAGCATAGTAAAAGAAGGAATGTACCAAGCTGATTCTTCGTTGGCCGACAGATAATATTGTCCACCTGTAGAACTGCCCAACTCCGTATTGCTCATAAAAGGACGGAAAATGATCTCAGAACCTTCATCTGTGCTCCACATAGATGCATAATTGTTGAGGCTGCACAAGCTGTAGGCAGATTTGCCTATCACCTCTTCGGCTTTGCTCAATGCTGTAGCGTTGTCACCTTTCAACAAGGCGATACGGGCTTGCAAGGCCAAGACTACATCCGATGTAAGATAGACAGAATTGGCTGTCGGGGCATTGCTGGTGGCAGAAGCCTCAAAAGTAGTCAATGCAGTATATGCGATGTTCAAATCATCTGCAATCCGCTGATAACTTTCGTCCTGTGTGCTACGTGATGGATATACGTTACGGTCTGCCGTAGGATAATACACAGTTACCAAAGGTACACCTTGTGCAGCTACTTGTGCGTTGGCCGATGAATAAGTGTTGCAGAAGTGATCTACCAACCAGTAGTAGCAGTAAGCTCTGACGAAGTGTGCTTCACCATTATAACGGTTCAACTCCAGCATTTGTGCTTCGCTCCAACCTTCGTTACCGCTCAGTTGATCCATCTTTCCGATGATATAATTGGCTGAGTTGATTATCGAATATATAGAGGACCACATCGATTCGACATCTTTGTCGGAAGAGAGAAGCAATCCGTTGGCGAAGGTTCCTACCTGATTACCGTTACCGATGATTCCCTGGAAAATATCCATCTGAATCTCTTGATTGTTAATCCAAGCACCGGATGTAATGGAACGCATGCTCGAATAGAGACCATTGCGGAAACGTTTGCAATCATTCAGTGTCTGTATGGCAGTTTGGTCGTCAAGGCTACCGTATGGCTTCTTGTCCATGTCGCACGAAGCCAGCAAACCACCGACCATTAATAATGCAATAAATATCTTTTTCATATTTTTATTCATATAAAATGTCTCTTGTTTATTTAAAATGCTAATTCTACGCCAAATACAAATTGACGGGTGTTAGGATAGTTGAAGCGAACAAGGTTAGTGTCCGGTTCCGGGTCGAATCCGCGGAATTTGGTCCAAGTCAGCAGGTTACGTCCGATGGCGAAGACATTGACGCGATTGAATCCAGTGCGCTTCAACAGTGAAGAAGGCAACGTATATTGCAAGGTGATGTTCTTCAAGCGCAGGAAAGAAGCGTTTTCTACCAAGTGAGAATCGAACTGGATAGCTTCTCCCAGTTTGGGAATGTCCGTTACATCACCCGGTTTCGTCCAGATATTCAACATGCGTACTGACTGGTTGACAGATTGTCCTTGGTCAGCATTTTCAATAAAGTAACTATCATTATTAATCATGTATTTCTTGCCCGACCAAGAGAATTCAGCATTCAGTGAGAGTCCTTTCCATGACAATTCCGTTCCGAAACCACCGGTGTAGGGGGCGAAGCGGCTCTTGCCAATCAATACGGCATCTTCTTCCTCATTGTAAACCTTAGTCAAGTTACCGTTCTTGTCATACCACATCGGCTTACCGTCACGTGAGTCTACACCTGCATAGCGAACCTGATACAATTCACCTGCGTCGTGCCCGATCTTGTACATCAAACCATAGTTGGGCATAGCAAATTCATCGCGACCGTCAAACAGTTCTACGATTTCGTTGTGGTTGTAGTTGAAGTTTGCCTTGACAGCCCAGTAGAAGTCGTTGCTGTTGATGAGGTCTAACTTGAAATCCAAATCAACACCTTGATTAACCATAGAACCTACATTACCCCAACCGGAGCTGAAACCAGTCGTATAAGAATAAGGTATTTCCATCAACATGTCTTCAGTCTTCTTGTGATAGTAGTCCACGTTCATGCTCAAACGGTCAAAGACACGGAAAGAGATACCAATATTGGCAGCTTTCACGGTTTCCCAAGTCAAGTCATAGTTGCTGGCTTGTGAGATACCCAGTGTGGCATCACTGTTATAGGTATTAGAACCGCTACCTATCAGACCGAAGTAGCCATAGTTGTCGATACCAGAGTTACCGGTAGTACCGTAGCTTGCTTTTACAGACAGCTCGTTTACCCAATCGGCAGCATCCATAAAGCGCTCTTTCTTCACATCCCACTTCGCGCCGAAAGAGTAGAACGTAGACCAGCGGTGGTCGGGAGCGAACAAGGAGCTGGCATCGCGACGGATGGTGAAGTCTGCATAATATTTTTCGTTGTAGTTGTAGTTTCCGTTGAAGAAATAAGAGTTGAATACGGTTTCACTCATTGAATCCGACAAATCAGAGATTGATACGGTTGTACCTTGGTTCAGTCTCATCTGGCGCACATCGGTATGTCCGGTTGCGTATGCACCGAAACTGCGGTCTTTAGTAATGATGGCTTCCTGTCCGGCCAGTAATGCTACATTGTGATCTTTCACATGGAACTTATATTCAGCCGTGTTCGTGTAAGTGAAAGAATAATAGCGTCGGAAACTTTGTTGGCTGCTACCGCTACGGGCTGCAATATTGTCTCCCATTCCTGTAACAATGGCATCATAGGGATATACCTGATGTTTGAGGGTATAGTCGAAGGCATCCAAAGCCTGCTGTGCGCGCACGGTCAATCCTTTGATCGGAGTCAGCTCTTCAAACAGGTTGATGTTACCGGAAACAATGTCACGGATGGTTTTTCGGTTGTCATTCACGAAAGAAGGAGTTGTCCAGCTCCCCGTATAGTGCAGTCTCTTGGCTTTGGCCCCGCGTATAAGCTGACCATTTTCTATCGTATATTCATAAGGAGTATCATATGGCAATGCCAGACGGGAGAAAGTTACCGGATTCTGTACATAAAGGTTGCTTCTGTCCTCATTCTCAGAATTCACTTCATAACGGTTGTATCCTAAATTACTTTGCATGCCGACTTTCAACCATTTGTTGACATTAGACGTGAAGTTGAAACGCAAGGCTTCACGACGCATGCCGGATTGTTCGATGATACCTTCCTGCTCGTGGTGGTTCAAAGAGAGGTAATAAGAGACGTTTTCACCACCTCCGTTTACCGAAGCATCCAGTGTATAGGTAGGAGCTGTCTTGAACATTTCGTCTTTCCAGTCGGTAGAAACGCCATATTGATTTACAAGAGTCTTGATTTCCTCTGAAACAGGCACTCCAATCATATCGCGGAACTGAACATATTGTTTGGCATCCATCATGTCCATCTTGTCGTCCACCATCTTGGATACACCATATTGGGCGCGCAGAGTTACTGTAGCTTTTTGGTTGAGCTTACCTTTCTTACTGGTAATCACAATAACGCCATTGGCAGCACGCGAACCATAGATAGAAGTGGAAGCTGCATCTTTAAGAACTGTGATGTTCTCAATGTCAGCCGGGTTCAGGGAGTTGAACAGGGTTGATGTAATAGGTGCACCATCCAAGATGAACAACGGTGTGGTAGAAGCGTTCAGTGAGTTTACACCACGCAAACGAATGGTTGCTGATTTCGAGGGGTCACCAGAAGAGGATAGTACGGACAGACCGGAAACCTGTCCGGAAAGGGCGTCCGTGAAGTTTGCAGTCACCACCTTTTCCAGTTTCTTATTATTAACGGTAGCAACAGAACCAACAACTGACCCGATTTTCTTTCCTGTACCATATCCAGTGATTACGACTTCTTCAAGTAGCTCTGAATCAGGCTTTAAAATAACATTCACACTCGGTTTGATAGCCACTTCCTGCGTCTGCATACCTATATAAGATATCTGCAAAGTCTTCGCGGAACTTGGTACGCCCGATAAAGTAAAATCACCATCCACACCGGTAATAGTACCAATCTGAGTACCTTTTACCAATACAGAGGCTCCAATAACTGGCTGCCCATCTTCTTCAGAAATCACAACACCTGTGACCGTCTGAGTTTGAGCAGTTGCTAGGCCTATTCCGACAAAAAGACAGGCCAATAACAGCATTAATTTTCTTTTCATAAATTCTCTCTTAAAGTTTAACTTTACATTAATTGTTTCTTTACTCTAACAAAATGCAAATATATTAATAAAACTGAAATAAACAATTATTTCCTTGAAAAAACCTTGTGATTCTGTCATTTTGTTAAAACATAGGCGCTTTTTATGCTCTAAAGCATATTTTCAGCTTTTAAAATATGCAATTTGAGATATAGATAGTGTCACTATGAAATGCACATTGAGGTTTCATTTCTTAATAAAAATGCCGATTGTTAATCTAAAACTGTTAAAAAGGAAGCGAAATAGGATTAAATTGAAAGGCATTTGATGCGGATTCACCTTTTTTTGCAAAGGATTTAGCATGCAGAAATTGCCTCCTCAACATCGTTTTTGCAGTTATTAAGTCTCCAAAATTTCCCCCGTTGTACATTATATCGTCTTCTTTGTTCATGGTATTAACTTAAAAGATGAAAAATGAATAAGATTATTTACAACTTGGTGTACAACCGAAAAAAATGCCTGAATAGAAAAGGAACGGCATTAGTGCAAGTGGAAGCTTACTTGAACAAAAAGAAGAAATATTTCTCGACCAAAGTTTATCTGCGTCCCGACCAATGGGACAAAAAAAGGTTGCTGATAAAGAATCATCCCAATGCCGAAGCGCTGAACCAATTGGTCTATGATTTTATGGCTATGATAGAGAGACAGGAACTTGAACTTTGGCAACAAGGGAAACCAATTTCTCTCGAAATATTAAAAGAAGCCTTGAACGATAAAAAGGAGCAAGAGGATCAGACTTTGTTTATCCCATTCCTGAAACGGGAAATCATGATCTCCAATCTAAAGGAAAGTACCAAGAGAAACCATCTGTCCACTTTGGCTCTGTTGCAAGACTTCAAAAAGGACATCACTTTTTCTGAGGCGACCTTCGAATTCATTACCGCATTCGAGTATTACCTGCAATCCAAGGGGTATCACACGAATACAATAGCCAAACACATGAAGCACCTGAAACGGCACATCAATGCTGCTATCAATAAGGAATATATGGATATGCAGAAATATGCTTTCAGGAAATACAAGATAAAGATGGTGGAAACCGGGCACACCCACCTGTCGCCGGAGGAGTTGGCGAAGTTGGAAAACCTGAAGCTTGCCGGTAAGCAGATGAAATATCAGAAGACACTGGATGCATTTCTGTTCTGCTGCTATGCCGGAATGAGATATTCCGACTTTGTGAACATGAAAGAGGAAAACATCGTCGAAATACATCAAGACACCTGGCTGATATACAAGTCGGTCAAGACCGGCACGGAAGTGCGACTACCGCTTTACCTGTTGTTTTGCGGGAAAGGCATCAGAATCTTGAATAAATATCAATCCAACCTGCAGGATTTCTTCTGCCTGAAAAGCAATTCGAATGTGAACAAAGAATTGGCGGCTATTGCCCAACTGGCAGGAGTGTCTCAAAAAATATCGTTCCACACAGCTCGCCACACGAATGCCACACTATTGATATACAACGGAGTAAACATTACGACCGTGCAAAAACTACTAGGACACAAAAGCGTGAAGACTACCCAACTGTATTCCAATGTTATGGATGTCACGATTGTCAATGATCTGATGAAAAGTCGCTCTTCCGTTCTTCTTACGAAAAAGAAGTGACGTAACAGTTCGGTCCGGAAAGCGTTATTCCAATTTCTACAATATCCGGACCGTAACCGAATCGTACCTGTTTGTATCTGTCTCGCATTTTTCATTCTATAGCTTGGAGTTGGTATGTAGTGGATATGGAGTTGGCATGAAGTCGATATGGAGCCGATATGCGGATTTTAAAAAACAATAACTATCAACTATTCACAATCTTATAAAAATGTCGTATGTTTGCACACAGATAAATGCACGAATATGGTTTCTAAAAAACAACTCTATATCATCAGTGGTTGCAATGGTGCCGGTAAGACAACTGCGTCCTATACCGTATTGCCAGACGTCCTGCAATGCAAGGAGTTTGTTAACGCCGATGAAATAGCTCGTGGATTATCTCCTTTCAATCCGGAAGGTATGGCCATTGAAGCCGGTAGGCTAATGCTGCAAAGAATTGATGGTCTGCTGAAAAACCAGGAAAACTTTTCTATAGAAACCACACTTGCCACAAGGTCTTATACGCGTCTTATTCATCGCGCACAAGAACAAGGATATAAAGTCAGTTTGATATATTTTTGGCTGAGTTCCCCCGACTTGGCTATTCAGCGTGTTGCCCAACGGGTACGTAATGGCGGGCACGACATTCCACGGGATGTCGTAATCCGTCGCTATCAGGCGGGAATAAACAATTTTTTCAATATTTATATGTCTAATGTGGATTATTGGCTATTGGCAGACAATAGCAATACGCCTCGTGTTATCGTTGCTGAAGGTGGACGAGGAGTGAAAACCAATATATCTCACGCGGATTTATTTAACAGAATACAGGGTTATGTCAGAAGATGAAAGAAAAGAACTAAGCAAAAAGTTGCATTTCGGTTTGGCACTGGCTGAACGCCGCATGCTTGAAGAAAAGGCTTTGCGCAATGAATACATCATACAAGGCTTGCCTAATGGAGAAATCAAGAGCGTGCCCGCACGCATCGTATTGTATCGGCTTTATGGTGAAAAGGGTCTGCAAAACCAATAAAAAGCCTGTCGGCATGGTGGTCTCATCCCAAAGTAGTTTAGAGCTCATCCGATAGTTGGATTATCCCGAACTTCAACAATTTGCCTTGAATTATCAATATCAAGATTGAAATTCATAAATTCCTGACTATCAATATATATGCAAACATTCAAGATTTGAATAGTTAGAAGAAAGCTAATGTAAAGATTAGCATTTGCAAAGAAAAATATATTATGCAGTTAAACGAACTCTATATACAGAACTTTCGTTGTTTCCAAGATTACCGTATTCTATTCGCTCCAGGAGTGACCGTGTTGTTTGGCAAGAACGGTTCAGGCAAGACAACACTGATTCACGCTATTCACAAGGCTCTTAGTTTTATTTTCAAACGAGAAAAAGAAAGCGATGCGCTTAACCTTGGTGCAGGTTTTCCCGATCTTAAACCACGCAACTATAGTAAGTCAGAGGACTTGGTAAGAGATCCGAAGACTGGATTCCTTACTCGATAGTGAATATTCATGCGAAAGCCACATTTGAGGGAACCGCTCTTGAGTGGCAGATGTATGCTCCCTCCTCAACCTTCAAGGTTCAGGAAAGTAAGTTTTGCCGAAGCTTTTGCCCTTCTGAAAAAACGCATTAGAGAGACCGATAAGTTACCCATGTTTGCTTACTTCTCAGACAGTTTTCCTCATGTCACCAAGACAACTAAACTCAACGAGACAGAAATGTCACTTCGTAATCTTGGCTACCTTGGTTGGGATGAAGAGACAGCCTATTCAGACCTTTGGATAAATCGTCTTTCCATGATTCGGACAATATGGGATCGTGCCAACCGTACCGTTGCCCAAGAAGAAGCAGTTCTGCAAAATAGCGAGATGTTCAAGTCGCAGGGCATAATACATGATGCAGAATATGAAGAGGACGTACGACTTCATCACATGCGTCTTAAGAATGCGCAACGTGAGAGGGCTCGCTATAACAGTGAGATTCAGGCGATCCGTAACTGCGTACGGCAACTGTGATGTCTAAGATACAAGCAATCGAAGCCTGTGTGTCCACAAAAGAACTCTCCAAAGCAAAGACTTTGCTTTCAGAACTTGAACAGGAGACTGATCCTACACAGCCTGACCTTGTGCGCCTTCGTGCAATAATAAACCGCTTGGCAATTATTGGCAGATGAGTCTCATAACAAAAGATTACACAACAGACGCTGTTCTTCGCTACAATGCAGAACTTCAAGCCCGGCAACTTGACGAGCAGAGTCTTCTCAATCCGAATGTGCATCCAGGGCTTAGCGGAAATAAGCTTTGGAAAATGGTACGAGACATAAAGGTCATTCCTCATCTGTGGGATTTGAAACATCAGATGTACGACGAACAGGGTGGATTATGCTGTTATTGTGGGCTGCGTATATTCAAAGATTCCGAGAGCCGGAAACTGTCAGTTGAGCACCTCGCTCCTAAAGGTGCTCATCGGGAACTTGTCGGTGAATACAAGAATCTGCTACTTTCATGTAGCGTTACCGAAGATGATGTAACCCTTATGGGTACTGACTCCTTGAATAATCCTTCTCTCAGACATTGTGATGGCAGTAAAGCAAACACTTCACTGCATTATACTCCGTTGATGCCAGAGTGTGAGACTGTGTTTCAATATGATTCGGTAGGAGGGATACAAGCTGAAAAACCAGAGGCCCAAGCTGACATAGAAACTTTGCGTTTGGATTGTGACTTGCTAAAAACACGCCGTAAGGCAGCTCTAAGCATCTTGTTCGATGAGAATGGAGCTTTTCTTTCTGATGACGAATTGCAGTCGATTTCAGAAAAAATCATGACTCGTGATGAAAACAATAGATTACCTGAATTCTGCTTCGTGATTAAGAATGTTTCAGATTCTGTAATATCGGGAACAAATCAATAATAAAAAAACAAACTCAATTGTATTTTAATCTATCCACAAAGATAGGAAAAGTTTCAATCATAATTGAATCTTTTTCCATATATTATATTTCTGTTCATCGTAACAGAATGTGCTATTTTAAATATTTACAACATTGAAGATGCTTGAACTACTAAAAAGGCGGATAATTCTTTTTAGATGAATTCGCTTGTGGAGAAGTTATAAATCTTGAGTAAAAGAATACCATTCAGTTCAAAAAGAACATTACAAGAGTTTAATAAGCAACAGTATTTATCAGAAATACGCTAATTATCAGCCACTAACAGTCCAATTACGGTATAAAACGGGTATCACGAAAAAGAGAATCCCCCTTGCCAGACAGCCTTCTGACGCATGGTTGGTGAAGATATATTAAGTTCCAAGCAAAATATAAGTATCTGATTGATAGTCTTATAAAAAAGGTATAGTTCCGCGAAAACTTTGCAGATATCTTATATAGGTATGCAGACGCAGGAAGTGGCTATCAAACCGAGTGTGAAAGTAACATTGAAAACGGATAGTGAACTTTTGGAAGAGGTAGTCGTGACAGGTATGCAACGTATGGACAAACGTTTATTTACCGGTGCTGCTACCAAACTGACGGCAGACAACGTGAAATTGGACGGTATTGCTGAAATTAGCCGTGCATTGGAAGGTCGTGCTGCCGGTGTTTCTGTACAGAATGTCTCTGGTACATTTGGTACCGCACCTAAAATCCGTGTGCGTGGTGCTACATCTATCTATGGTAGTTCAAAACCGTTATGGGTGGTAGATGGAGTGATCATGGAAGACGTTACGGAAGTGGATGCCGATGCACTCTCTTCCGGTGATGCAGAAACATTGATTTCTTCTGCCATTGCTGGATTGAATGCGGATGACATTGAAAGTTTCCAAATCCTGAAGGACGGTTCCGCCACATCTATTTATGGAGCACGCGCTATGGCCGGTGTGATTGTCGTTACGACTAAGAAAGGTAAGGCCGGCAGCAACAAGATCAGCTATACAGGTGAGTTCTCACTCAGACTGGTTCCCAGCTACAGAGACTACAACATCATGAACTCCCAAGAGCAAATGGGCGTGTATCGTGAAATGGAAAAAGCCGGTTATCTGAATCTGGCAGAAACCTACCGTGCTTCCGATAGTGGTGTATATGGTAAGATGTATCACCTGATCAACACATATAATCCAACCACAGGAAAATACGCACTGGCAAATACAGCAGAAAGCCGTAACGCCTATCTGCAATTGGCCGAATACCGCAATACCGACTGGTTTGATGTATTGTTCAACAACTCTGTATCCCAGAACCATGCAATCAGTATGTCATCCGGTACGGATAAGGCATCTTATTACACTTCTTTAAGCGTAATGAACGATCCGGGATGGTACAAACAGAGCGAAGTAAAACGATATACTGCCAATATCAATGCTTTATACAATATTGCACCGAACCTCTCTTTAAATCTGATAGGTAACGGATCATACCGTAAACAAAAAGCTCCGGGAACACTGAGCCAAAGTGTTGATGTGGTGTCTGGTGAAGTAAGACGTGACTTTGATATCAACCCGTACTCATATGCATTGAATACGTCACGTGCGCTCGATCCGAATGAATATTATGTTCGCAACTATGCTCCCTTCAATATCTTGAATGAATTGGACAATAACTTCATGAAACTGGATGTTGTCGACTTGAAGTTCCAAGGCGAATTGAAATGGAAACCTATCAAGAAGGTAGAACTGGCTGCACTGGGTGCATACAAGTTCTCGACAACGACCCAATCACACGAAATACGTGACTATTCTAACCAAGCATGGGCATTCCGTGCAATGGATGATGCCACTATGCGCGATGCCAATTCGTGGTTATATACCGATCCGGATAATGCCAACTCGCTGCCAATAAGCGTATTGCCGGTCGGCGGTTTCTATCGGGAGACCAAATATGCGATGAACAGTTATGACTTCCGTGCAACGGTCAGCTACAATGATGTGTTCAACGAAGATCATATCTTCAACTTCTTCGGAGGTATGGAAACGAATGCTGTAGACCGTAAGAAGACGTGGTTCAACGGTGTAGGTATGCAGTACGAAATGGGTATGTTGCCTGCTTATGACTATCACTACTTCAAGCAAGGTAATGAAGAAAACTCACAGTACTATACTGTAGACGAAACTCGTAGCCGTTCCGTTTCTTTCTTTGGTACAGCTACTTATTCATACCAAGGTAAATATACCATCAACGGTACAGTTCGTTACGAAGGAACCAACAAACTGGGAAAGAGCCGTTCGGTACGCTGGTTACCTACCTGGAACCTTTCTGCTGCTTGGAACATGCATGAAGAGAAATTCTTTGAAAGCCTACGTCCCGCTCTCTCTAATTTCACTTTAAAGGGTTCTTACTCATTGACTGCCGACCGTGGTCCTGCCAGTGTAACCAACTCTAAAGTGGTTATCCAAAGTTATAACCCGTGGCGTCCGTTTGCCAGTGTCAACGAATCCGGTCTGGAAATCTATGACCTTGAAAACAGTGAACTCACTTACGAAAAGAAACACGAGGTGAATATCGGTGCCGACTTAGGATTCCTGAACAACCGAATCAATCTTGCCTTCGACTGGTATAAGCGTAACAACTATGACCTGATCGGTATCATCAACACGATGGGTATCGGTGGACAGATCACCAAATATGCCAACGTGGCAAGCATGAGATCTCATGGCGTGGAATTTACTTTATCTACACGCAACATCGTCACTAAAGATTTTAAATGGAATACGGACTTTATCTTCTCTAAGGCAAAGAACAAAGTGACCGAACTTGAATCCCACTCCCGCGTTATCGACATGATCACCGGTACCGGATTTACAATGGCGGGCTATCCGGTACGTTCGTTGTTCTCAATGGATTTCCAAGGGCTGAACAAAGAGGGGTTGCCTACATTCATCAACGAAGATGGCAATCTGACTGTCAGCGATATCAACTTCCAAGAGCGCGACAAAAAAGATCACCTTGTGTATGAAGGTCCGACAGACCCCACAATCACTGGTAGCTTTGGTAATGTATTCAGTTATAAGAACTTCAAACTGAATGTCTTCATGACTTATTCATTCGGTAATGTCATTCGTCTGGATCCGGTGTTCAGCAACAGATATTCGGATTTGGATGCCATGCCGAAGGAATTCAAGAACAGATGGACCGTTGCCGGTGATGAAAACACGACAAACATTCCGGTTATCGCCGACCAACGTCAGAACTCAAACGACAATTACCTGCAATATGCTTACAATGCGTACAACTACTCTACTGCCCGCGTAGCCAAAGGTGATTTCATCCGTATGAAAGAGATCTCCTTATCTTACGATTTCCCGAAGAAGTGGCTTTCTCCGCTGAAGATAAGTGATTTATCGCTGAAATTGCAGGCAACCAACCTCTTCTTGATTTATGCAGATGACAAACTGAATGGACAAGATCCGGAGTTCTATAACACCGGTGGTGTAGCAGCACCTGTTCCCAGACAATTTACACTGACTGTAAGATTAGGTATTTAATGAAAAGAAAGAGAATAAGAATTATGAAGAAAAGTTTATTATACACAGTGATTGGCTCGGCCATGATCTTTACGTCATGTAGCGATTTCCTGGATACGATGCCAGACAACAGAGCCGAAATTGATACAGAGAATAAGATAACCTCCTTATTGGTATCCGCTTATCCCGGCAATACGGAAGTGGTGATGGCCGAAATGGCATCAGACAACGCCATGGACAACAGTGCCCGTTTTACGGTTGAGTCGGAAGAACATGAAGACGCCTACTTGTGGAATGACATCACAGGAACAAACAATGATTCTCCTAAATCATTCTGGAATGCTTGTTACAGTGCTATTTCTGCAGCAAACCATGCCTTGGCTGCCATTGAAGAGATGGGTAACCCTGCCAATCTGCAAGCACAGCGTGGAGAAGCACTGATATGCCGTGCATACGGTCATTTCGCACTTGCCAATATCTTCTGTCTGCCCTACAATCCGGAGACAGCCGACAAAGATCTGGGAATTCCTTATGCAGAAGTTCCTGAAACAGAAGTAGCTCCGCTGTATGAAAGAGGAACCATGAAAGAACTGTACGCGCATATCAATCAGGATATCGAAGAAGGTCTTCCTCTGATTAATGACGAGATTTACACTGTTCCCAAATATCATTTCAACAGAAAGGCAGCCCACGCCTTTGCCGCACGTTTCAACCTGTATTATCACAACTATGACAAAGTGATCGAATACGCCAACGTCGTACTGGGAAGCGTGCCTGCCAAAATGATGAAGAACTGGAACAACATCGTGATGAATACGGCTTCCAACTGGGAAGTACGTGTCGACATGTATATCTCTGCCAGCGAGGCTGCCAATCTGCTGTTGCTGCCGGTAACCTCTTCTTGGGGATATTGGGGCGGTCCTTATAACTTAGGTCGCAGATACGGACACTCTAAAGAAATCTGTACCGGCGAAACCGGACGTGCAAACGGTATGTGGGGAGCGTATAGTAATCTGTTGCCATTCAGAAACATGTGGGGATTTGATGAGAAAATGGCGACAACCAAAATCGGTGGTTACTTCTTCTATGTAGATAAAGTGAATGGTATCGGTTACCGTAAGAACGTGATTCTGGCATTCAGCGCCGACGAAACACTGCTTTGCCGCGCAGAAGCTTACGCTTTGAAAGGTGAAAGTTTCTTGGATAAAGCAACTGAAGATATCAATATCTGGTTGTCTTCACATACATTGGGAGGCTTGCAAGTGAGCACACAGGACATTGTAGATTATTATGGAGCAATCCCTTGTATGCCGCTTGACAACAGCACACGTACCGTGAAAAAGGAGTTGCATCCACGAGGATTCACCGTAAACGAAGGAGCACAGAAAGAAATAATCCAATGTCTTCTTCATCTGCGTCGCATCGAAACCATACACGAAGGATTGCGGTGGCAAGATATCAAACGTTATGGCATTGAGATTTCCCACAATCGGGATGGTCTTGCCAATGATATCCTGAAAGTAGACGATCCGCGCCGTGCCATGCAGTTGCCGCAAGATGTTATCAACGCAGGACTGGAAGCTAACCCAAGATTTTAAAACTAAAAGAATATGAATATGAAAAATATAAAGTGGTTATTTATATTATTCGCTATGACTGCATTGTGGTCTTGTAGCGAGGAGGATTTGGATTCTAACAGCATCTTCGGACCGGATGCAAGTGTCAAGAACGAATTTGATACTTGGTTGCTCCACAACTATACGGAGCCTTACAACATTGATTTCAAGTATCGTTTTGAAGATAAAGAATCGAATGACGATTACAACTTGGCACCGGCCGATTATAACAAAGCTGTAGCATTGGCAAAAATGACGAAGTATCTTTGGATCGAATCATACGAAGAACTGTTAGGCCCCGATTTCATACGTACTTACTGCCCCAAAGTGATGCACCTTGTAGGTTCTCCGGCATACAATAGCCAAGGTTCTATCGTACTGGGTACAGCAGAGGGCGGACTGAAGATTACATTATATAATGTAAATGCCATCGACCTGAACAACATAGACATCGAAACGCTGAATTACTGGTATTTCAAGACTATGCATCATGAATTTGCACACATCTTGCACCAAACCAAGAATTACTCCACTGACTTCAATCTGATTTCAGCAAGCAACTACCAGTCAAGCAGCTGGGTAAATGTTACTGATCAAGAAGCATTGAATATGGGTTTTGTCTCTCCATACGCAAGTTCTGAAACGCAGGAAGACTTTGTGGAAATCATCTCAATCTATGTGACACACAGTGCCGCATACTGGAACAGCCTGGTAGGAAGTGCAAGCGCAGATGGGCAGGAGATGATTAACCAAAAACTGGCATTGGTAAAAGATTACCTGACCACGACTTGGGGAATAGACTTGGATGCCCTGCGTGATATCGTGCAACGTCGTTCGCAAGATGTCTTGACAATGGATTTAACAACACTTAATTGAGAGAAGAAGTATGAAAAAGATATATTACAGTTTACTTTATTTGGTTGCAGCGCTGACGATTGTCGCATGTACCCACGAAGAAGAGGATTTGTTTGATAGTTCGTCAGCTGTCCGCGCCGATGAAGCTATAGTTGCCGATTTATCGGTCCTGACCGGTTCGGAGAATGGATGGTTGATGGAGTATTTCCCGGAAGCCAACCAAGCGTATGGAGGATATAACGTTTTGCTGAAATTCGGTACGGATGGCAAAGTGACTGTTGCCAGCGAACTATATGGTGCATCTCAGACAGCAACCAGCCTTTTTTCTGTAAAACAGAGTGCAGGCATTGTGCTTTCATTCAATACGTATAACACGATATTCCATCTGTTTTCAGATCCGGCAGACCCCACAGGAGCCGGTGGCAATGGTTACGGACTGGAAGGGGATTATGATTTCCTTATTTTGGAGGCAACTCCCGAAAAGGTGGTCTTGCAAGGGAAAAAGTCCGGAGGTCTGGCTGTCATGACACCGATGAACAGCAACTGGAGTGAGTATTTGACTGCTATTCAGGAAGCCGATGGAGCCATGACTTTCTCTAAATACAAATTGGAAATGGGTGGTCAGGAAATGCCTGTCTCAATTTCTTATCGTACATTGACTTTCACGTATGAAGAGGATGATAACACGGTGTCAAAGACTGGCTCTTTCATCGTAACCCAGACCGGTTATAAATTCTATGAACCGATCGTTGTCAATGGAAAGACGATTGAAGGATTTGTTTTTGACGCTGCAAATGACCTGTTCACGGAAGCCAACGACGGAAGTATCAAGCTGATACCGGTAATACCGCCTCTGAACGAGCAATTCGTAACAGGTAACTGGTATATCGCCTATAGCCAATTGGGTAGTTTTGCACAAACCTATTTTGCACACTGTAAACAGAACTTCATGGATCAAGAAGGTGAAGAACTTATTCAAGCTTATATGGGTTCGGCATCATATGGTAGCTTTGGTTTCAATTTCATTAGTCATGCCAGTGATGGTAACTATGGAGGTTTATTAGGATATGATTATGAACTGATTGGTGAAGATCAGGTCTCTTTGGTTTTCAACCTTACAGGGGAAGGAAATGGCGTTTGGTATCATAATAATATGGGATTCCATTTCCTGTTGAATCCGTTTGGATATAGTGCGCCACGAGTTTTCACACTAACAACGGATAATCCGACTTCTCCTACTTACATCACACTGACAGAGGATGATAACCCGAATAACTCAATGACGTTGTTCGCTAGTCAGATTGATTATCCGTTCAGAAACTAAACCCGTTCTGAAGATTATAACAGTATTTTTTCAGCACCTTGATAAGGTGTTTCATTAATAAAGTGTTTGATCTGGGGAGATGTCGTGAGACATTTCCCCATTATTAATTAATGACCGGCTTTCTCTCTATTCCTAATAGAGAAATACAACATCTCCACTAACTCTTTTAACTGAAGTGCCGTAGCATTGAAATCAGGCAAAAAAAGTATCTAAAGATACTCGGCAAAGTATCTTTAGATACTTTGGCATGTATGTTAACATACTTAGCCATGTATGTCAACATACCCCAAATATGGGTATTAAGACTATCAAAGTTTATTTTATTAGACTTTTTCTTGCTGCAATCTATAAATTACCGTATTTTTGCGAAAAAGTTTATTTTATCAGACTATGAAGTTGAAAGAAGTCATGAAGTTACGACGTGAAATATTGAATTTGTCCCAGCAAGACCTCGCAGAGATGGCAGGTGTCAGTTTATCTACGGTTAAGGATATTGAGCGTGGTAGGGGAAATCCTTCATTGTCCACTGTTGGTAAGATCCTCGAAGTACTGGGAATTGAGATAGAATACAAAATACGTCAAACTATATAGTCATATAACTAAGAATGAGGCAGCTGAACGTCTATGTAAATAACAACAAGGCAGGAGTACTAACGGAACAATATCTAGGGAAAGGCTATACCTTCCGCTATGATGACGCCTATCTCGCATCTGAGTATCCTGCCATATCTGTTACGTTACCCAAACAAAAAGAAGTGTATGAGTCAGAATATCTTTTTCCCCTGTTCACAAATATGTTGCCCGAGGGAGCTAATCGCAAGATAATCTGCCGTTCATTGCGAATAGATGAGAACGATTTTTTTGGTATGCTCACTGCTATGGCCGACAAGGATTTTATTGGTGCCGTACAAATAAGAAAGAAGACAGATGACAGAGATTAACCGTTGTCCTTCCACCTTAATGGAAGGTTTTGCCACATATAGCCCTAAAGGGAGCAAAAAGCTATTTAGCGGTCAAAAAGTGAATCCTATTTTAGAATTCAATATAGATGAATTTAGGAATACTTCTGATATTCTAGATGCCATTCATCGCATATCCGTTTCAGGCGTTCAGGAGAAATTTCCGGCTATCATAGATCAAGGACGGATCAGAATTTCTTTAAACGAAGAACGTTCTACCTATATTCTAAAACCTGCTCCATGGGACAAGACATTGCAGAACCGTAAACAGATACCTGCCAACGAACACATAACCATGCAAATCGCATCTCAAGTATATGGTATACAAACGGCAGCCAACGGTTTATGTTTCACCTCCAACGGTCAGCCTGTGTATATCACCAAGCGGTTTGATATACTTACCGATGGGACAAAGGCACCTATGGAAGATTTTGCAACAATTGTTGGGCGGAATGAGCAAATTGACGGAATCCAATTCAAATATAGCGGATGCTATGAAGATATTGCCATTGCTATTCGCAAAAATGTTGCAGCGTGGAAGGTTGATATGGAGCGTTTTTTTGAATTAGTACTCTTCAATTACATTTATGCCAACGGTGACGCCCATTTGAAGAACTTCTCTCTCATTCTGCAAGAATCAGACTATCGCTTGGCACCAGCTTATGACCTACTCAACACCGGTCTACATGTCAACAGTGATGATTTTGGACTTGATGGTGGTTTGTCATTCAATATTGAGAAAAGTGACATAATGGCAAAGACAGGCCATCCATGTCGTCTTGACTTTGAAAGATTTGGTAAACAAATAGGTATCGTAGAAACTCGTCTAAAAAGGATTTTAGGCAAATATATGCAAATACCAGATGAAACACTGAGACTAATCGACCATAGTTTTTTAAACGACAAAATGAAACGCACATACATCAGAATCATCAATGAAAGAATCAGCCGTTTTATCCGAATCTCCGAATAATCTCCCCTAAAGAGAAACAGGACATACTCTGATTTGATAAGATTGGGAATTTCAATCTTATATTTCTGTAACTTTGCAAACAACAATGACTCACTGTCAATACCAACAGCTTCTGATGTCATATTTGATGCCACTATTTCAATGTCTGAGAATCTAGGAACTACTCCTCTTCTTGGCACATTCTTTAATTCATTGACTAAATTTCCGGCCACTTACTTGCATATGCTCAGGATTTTTGCGAATATTGTATATAGGTTGTACATACGATATTTGTCTATTAAAAGTTTGTTCACCTTTAATTTAGTAAATATCAATAATGTGAACAACTTTTTTTATACATAAATCTTTTATCAATTTAATTCCGCCAACAGGTAATATCTATAAAAATACGGAAATTATGGTATAGGTGCATATATCACTATCCATATAATTATTTATAAATAATTATCAACAATATTTGCGTGGCTATTTTCTAACTTGAAGTCCTGAAATCCCAAATAGAATTATGTATATAACAGTTATAAATCCTGAATAATTAAGTGTGTTTTAGTTCTAAAAGAACATCGCAGAGTTCCAAAATCAGAGATTGTTCACCAACAACTTATTCATTATCAGCGTATAACCATTCATTACGGTATAAAACGGGTATCACGGAAAAGAGAATCCCCCTTGCCAGACAGCCTTCTGACGCATAGTTGGTGAAGATATATTAAGTTCCAAACAAAATATAAGTATCTGATTGATAGTCTTATAAAAAAGGTATAGTTCCGCGAAGACTTTGCAGATATCTTATATAGGTATGCAGACGCAGGAAGTGGCTATCAAACCGCATGTAAAAGTGCTGATGAAGTCTGATTCTGAGATGCTTGACGAAGTGATGGTGGTTGCTTACGGTACGGCAAAGAAATCTTCATTTACGGGTTCGGCATCAACTGTGAGAGGTGAAAAGATTGCCAAAATGCAAACCTCTAACGTTTCAAAGTCATTGGAAGGTGCTGTGGCTGGCGTACAGATCTCACAAAGTAGTGGTCAACCGGGAGCCTCTGCTTCCATCTTTGTCCGTGGTATCGGTTCTATCTCTGCAAGCCGTACGGCACTGATTGTAGTGGACGGTGTACCCTATGAAGGAAATCTGAACCAAATTGCCCCGAGTGACATTGAGTCCATGACCGTACTGAAAGATGCCGCTGCCAACTCTTTATATGGTGCACGCGGTGCTAATGGTGTGGTGCTGATTACAACCAAAAAGGGTCAAAGCGGAAAAGTAAAAGTGGTGTTCGAGAACCGTACCGGTGTCAATACACGCGGTGTACCCAGCTACGATGTGCTCGACAACCCACAAGAATACTACGAACTCTTTTGGGAAGCCATGCGTAACAACGCACTTTCCACAGGTATGTCCTATCTGGAAGCTGGACGATACGCTTCCAACGACTTGGTTAGTGAACTTGGAGGATATAACAACTACAACGTACCCGATGCAGAACTCGTTGATCCTATTAGCGGAAGACTGAATCCCAATGCCCGCCTATTGTATCATGACGACTGGCTGAAAGAGGCTTTCCGTCCGGCAATGCGTCAAGAAAACAGCATTGCATTAAGTGGTGGAACAGACAAAACCAACTATTATGCTTCGTTGAACTACTTGTATGACAATTCTTATACGGTCAACTCCAACATGGACCGTATCAATGCTCGTGTAAAAATTGACCAAACCGTAAACGATTGGTTCAAGACGGGATTCAACATTGCTTTCAGTAACGTAAAGACCAACTCGCCTAATGTAGGTGGTTCATCCTATTCGTCCATTTTCTTTTTCGGTCAACAGATTGCGCCTATCTATCCGGTATATATGTACGACCGTGAAGGCAACAAAATACTAGATGACAAAGGGAATCCACGTTATGACTATGGTACAGAGATGGGTAAGCGTCCGGTAGGTGCCAATGTACACCCCATCGACCAACAGTTGAACAACATCTATAAAAGTTCAGCTGACGTTATCAACGCCAAAGCTTACATGGAATTTAGTTTCCTGAAAGATTTCAAATTCACAGTTAATGCAAGTATCGACAATTTCAATACTCGTACCAATAGTTTCCAGACTCCTATCGGTGGTGATGCCTTGAATGTAAACGGACGAGGTATTACGAAAATGGAACGTTACTTTGTGCTCAACACCAATCAGTTGTTAAATTGGAGCCATACATATAACAATGTGCACAATGTTGAAGTATTACTGGGTCACGAAACTAAAAAAGACCGCAGTGAGAGTTTGTGGGCACAAAAGGAAAACTTCCTGGTGCCGGATAACCCAGAACTGGACAATGCTGCCAAACTTTCTGATGCAAGTTCCTCCGCTGCTGAATATGCACTGGAAGGTATGTTTGCCCAAGTGAAATATAACTATAATGAGAAATATTATATATCCGGAAGTTACCGCCGCGATGCTTCCTCACGCTTCCACCCAGACAATCGTTGGGGTAGTTTCTGGTCGGTAGGTGCTTCATGGCGTATAAATAAGGAAAACTTCATGAGTAATACTACTTGGATTAATGACCTGAAAATAAAAGCCAGCTACGGTACACAAGGTAATGACAACATTGGTAATAACCAACCTTACAAAGACCAATACCAAGTAGTGAGCAATGACGGTGCCATTGGTATCAACTATATATTCCGTGGAAACAAGAACATCACATGGGAAAAGAGTAACAACTTCAACGCTGGCGTAGAGTTCAGGTTTTGGGATAAGTTGAGCGGTAATATCGAATACTTCCGCAAAACCACTTGGGACTTATTGTATTACAAACCTCTTCCTCCTTCACAAGGTGTTCCCTCGGGTATCTACGAAAACACGATGCGTATGCGCAATGATGGTATCGAAGTTGAATTGAGCTACGATGTGTTCAACAGTAACAACTTCAAGTGGAATATTTCGCTGAATGCCACCCACTACAAGAACCAATTGCTGGAACTCCCTGCCGATCGTCCACAGGATGGTTGGGCCACCGGTAACTATTTCCGCAAAGTGGGCAAACCATTGTATAACTACTACGACTACAAATTTGCAGGAGTAGATCCGGAAACCGGAGATGCCTTGTATTGGGCAGACGAATTGGACGAGAACAAGAAGGTTATCGGACAAAAGACCGTAAACTCAACAAGTTTGGCAACACGTTATGAATTGGACAAATCGCCCATTCCCGATTTGTACGGCGGTTTCTCCACCAGCTTTGAGTTCTTTGGCGTGGACTTGGCTGCAAACTTCGCTTATCAGATTGGCGGTTGGGTATACGACAGCCTTTACAGCGGTTTTATGAGCGAAGGTAAAAATGGTACAAACTGGCACAAAGACATCCTGAACCGTTGGACACCGGAAAACAGATACACAGATGTTCCGCGCCTGCAATTGGGTAATATGGACCAAGGTTGTACAGCCGACCGTGACTTGACGAAAGCTTCCTACCTAAGTTTACGTAACTTGACTGTAGGATACTCACTGCCTAAGCGTTGGCTAAGCAAAGCCAAAATCGAGAAATTACGTTTGTATGTAGTAGGTGACAATATGTTCTTGCTCTCCAAACGCAAAGGCTTTGACCCGCGTCAGTCCATCACAGGTGAGACCGATTACAATTATTCTGCCATGCGTACCGTTTCATTCGGTATTAATTTAGAATTTTAATCACTGCATAAACTTATAATGTATATGAAAATAACAAAGATATTATTTCTTTCCGCCATAACAGGGCTGACACTTGCCGGTTGCGGTGACGGCTTCTTTGATGTGGAAAACGCAGGAATTGCCAGCAAAGAGGAAATTGACGAAATTGGAAACTCCAGTCCCGATGCGCTTATTAGAGTGGTAGAGCCTTTAATGTTGGGATTGAACAACTATACTTGCCAGTATAACACCCAAAGCAGTAGCAGCACAGTGCATAACGACTTTGGATTGATGTCCATCTACCACTTGAGCGATGTGATGAACGATGACCTTGCCTTCGACCAACGAGGCAGCGGTTGGTTCACTTACGACTATCAATTAGACTACTGGAGTGCCCAATACGTACGTCCGTTCTTCTACTGGAACTTCTTCTACTCCATCATTGCAAAAGCCAATGACATCATCTCGAAGATCAGCACAGAAGTTACAGATGAGGATTTGAAAGCATACCGTGGCGAAGCATTGGTGTATCGTGGTTTTGCGCATGCTTATTTGGCACAGATGTACCAGCAGACATACATCGGCAATGAAGATGCTCCCGGTGTGCCCATCGTATTGACACCGGACGAAGCAGAAGACGCCGTTGCCGGTCGTGCTCCGTTGCGCCAAGTATATGCACAAGTAGAGAAGGACTTCAAAGCCGGTATGGAACTGCTTGCTGGCTGGAAACGTCCCAACAAGACGATGATTGACGAGCAGGTGGCAGCCGGACTCTATTCACGCGTTTGCTTGGTAACCAATAATTGGGACGATGCCATTACGTACGCTCGCAAGGCTCGTGCCGGTTACTCGGTTTACACTCCTAACGAGCTGCTAGCAGACAATGCCTTCAACAATATTGGTGCCAAAGAGTGGATGTGGGGTGCCGACATCACAGCCGAAACCAGTACAAAATTTGCTTCCTTCTTCTCATTCGTATGTTCATACGATGCCGGTTACGGTGGTGAATCTGGTCAGTACCGCAAAATAGATGCACGCCTATACAATTCCATGAGTGCAAGCGATGTCAGAAAACTTCTGTTCAAGCATTCAAGTACGGGTGTGGACTATACGAAACAAGAAGCCGCTTTCCCTGAATACACAAACTTAAAATTCAAAAAGGTTGCCAACTGGGAAGCAGACTATGTGTACATGCGCGTTTCTGAAATGATTCTGAATGAAGCCGAAGCTTTGGCACACAAAGGCGACCTCACAGGTGCAGCAACGGTTCTGAAAGAACTGATGGAACAAAGAGACCCATCGTGGAAACTATTGCAGGTAGATGTAGACGGTGTTTATCAACAACGCCGCTTGGAATTGTGGGGTGAAGGATTCTCATTGTTCGACCACCTGCGTCTGAAGAAAGGCATCGACCGCAATTACGAAGGAACCAACCACCTGGCAGGTTCATGCTACACCATTGATGCCGGAAGCTGGTACTTCTTATACCAACTGCCTTTGCGTGAATTGGACAACAGCGACGCTATCGGTCCCGACGACCAAAATCCCGCACCTACAGAGAGTAAATTCAAATAAATACATCGAAACACTTAATTAATATAAGAGAAATGAAGAATATACGCATATTTGCATGCCTGGCATGCGCACTCATGATTTCTTCTTGTGGCACAGACGACACACTTGAAGATACCAGAGTAGCCGATGTGGAAGCTCCTGCCGTGTCACTGAATAACGTGACGGTAGAGAAGTATGATGCCACGTTCGACATCTCCCTGACCTCAGCCGGCAACCCTGCCGTCAGAGAATATGGAGTAATGGTTAGCGAACAAGCACAGCCCACGATAGATAATTCAGTAGTCTTCACCACTGATAAGAGTGAAGCATCCGGTAAGATTAGAAACACGTTCTCACCGGGAACTACTTATTATGCGTGTGCCTATGCACTGACAGCAAACAAACTTGTAACTTCTGAGGTTAAGAGTTTTACTACCGAATCGCATCCGTTAGGTGCTTTCATCGGAAAGAAAACATTAAGCGGATACAATCTGCACGAAAACATGGAAAATACCTCAATCAGCGTGACGCTCACTCCTGATGAAGAGGACGAAACCATACTTTACATGACCGGACTCAAGTCGAACGCCGGTGTGGCATTAGACTTGGGAAAAGTGAAATTGGTATTCGACTTGGAAGCAGGAACAGTAACTATTCCGCAAGGACAAGTGGTTGATGAAAAGAATTATGGTGCCTATATGTACATTGACATGGATGTAGAAACGGCTGATCCTATACTCCAACAGAACATTGTAGGAGTGATTGAGGACGGAGTAATCTATTTCGATGCATTGGGAGCAATCATCGTACAAGGAGGAAATGCAGGTCTGTACCATTGGGCATTCCTCTATCCGGAAATAAAATAAAAATGTAAGCAAAGAAGGGATACTTGATTATCATTTTCCCATAAAATGAGGGTGTGTCACTTTTGACATACCCTCATAATTTATTAATGACCTTTTTTCAACCATTTCCAAGCCGGAAGAATATGTACAATGCCATATTTACAGTCAATTTCCTCTTCATGTGTATTGGTAATGATAAACCCTTCCGACAAGTGGTAAGTATTCATCGCATCTTGAATGCCACGAAGTTCCCTTTCACGCGTATCAATATTATCCATTAAATAACATACTTGGACAGCCATTGTCACCCGGAAACCATCACGAACCACAAAATCACATTCCGCATCTCCCGAATTGTGATAAAAAATTTCTCCACCACGACGACGCAGTTCTATATAAACCAAGTTTTCCAACAACCTTCCTTCTTCACTGGAAAAGTGAAAGCCTAACCGAACAACTAAAGCATTGTCTATAGCATATATTTTTTTAGGATTACGAAGTTGTGCCTTTACAGAATAGTCTAACTTAGATAAAGTAAACAATAAATAAGTATTCTCTATAAACTCCAGATAGTTTTTTACGGTCGTTGGATTTTTCACACCAATAACTTTAGCCAGTGAAGTATAGGATAAGGGTTTTCCGATATTACTGATAGTATAATACACCAACTCTTTCACTTCACGTTCATTAACTATCTGATTACGCACCATGACATCTTTATATAAAATATTGTCATATAGAGTTTTCAAAACAACACCATCTTCTGATTTCAAAAAGAGTGGGAAACCTCCTTGTCTCAAATAGCGGTTGAAAGCCGATTGTATTTCTCCCCGCGCCACCGTACCTGAAATGTCTCCTGATAAATGTTGTAGTCCACAGAAATCCAAATATTCAGAAAAAGAAAAAGGAAAAAGTTCGATAGCAATGTAACACCCAGTCAGATAAGTACCTAACTCTTTACTCAACATGCGAGCATTGGATCCAGTTATGAAAACTTTTTTTCCTGAGTTGTACAGTCGTTTGACAAAATGCTCCCATCCAACTATATTTTGTATTTCATCAAAGAAAAAATAATCCTCTTCTCCATAAAGTTCAATAAAGACTTCATATAACTGTTGAAAGTGCTCCACTGTAAAATTTCCCAAGCGATCATCATCAAAATTGAAAAAATAATCTCGTTGAGGAAGACATTCACGTATTTGTTGCAACAATACAGATTTGCCACATCTACGTACACCGGAAATGATTATTATCTCATCGTTTTTCAGATACTTTTCCGGAAACTTACGGAGAATCGTTCTTCTGTTTACCAAAAAGTTCTTTTGGTCAATAATAATATCTTTCAATAGTTGCTTCATAGAATTTCTTCATTAAAAAGTAAGGCAAATATAGCGTTTCTCTATTTGAAATAGAAAAATATGCCATATTATTTCTATTTCAAATAGAGATAATTCAATATAATATCATCTATCTATAAACATATTTCTTATCCTCTACCAACGCAAATCTTGTATTTCTTCAGCTATCAAAGTTTATTTCATTCAGACCTGTTTCAGCGTATATTCTCTTTGTCCTCTGCCAACAAGAAATCGCGCATGGAGATTTGTTTGATTCCCTGATAATTTCCACCACTTTGCATTTCATCCATCGTAACCAGATACTTGGGATAATTGTCTGGTATTTCCAGCAGATTGCCAAACTCACGCTGGACAGTGGCCTCATCTGAAAGCATATAGGCAACCTGTATATAAATGCGGTGATTATCCCTTGAAGCGATAAAGTCAATTTCTTTATTACCGTTTTTTCCGACATGCACTTCATAACCATATCTCAGCAAATCTATGCATACGGCATTCTCTATCAATTTATTAATATCCTTTCTGAAATCGAAATGGCGTATGGCATTGTGCAGTCCTAAATCTTCAAAATAATATTTCTCGCCTATTTCGAAGATTTTCATCCCTTGAACGTCTGCACGTTGTATCTTATAAACAAAATAACTATTGCATAATGCCCTCAGGTAGTTCAATATCGTTTGTGTAGGAATGTTTATCTGTTGAGACTTCAGATACTTGCTGATGTTCTGTGCAGAGAAAAGAGAGCCTGTATTATCAACCAAATATGCAACCAAGTTTTCCAGGAAAGACACATTACGAATTGATTCACGCGCAACAACGTCTTTTAATAAGATTGTGGAATAAACGTTACGGAGGTATTCGAATATGACATTTGCATCCATAACCAAGTTATGAAGATAGGGCATTCCACCAAATGTAAGGTATCTTTTGAGACTCTCCAAAGAATCCTGCAACCCATTGAACATTAAGAATTCTGCATATTCAAGTGAATGAACCTGAAATTCAATGTATCGTCCGGCCAGATGCGTAGCAAGTTCACTGGATAGAATTTTGGCATTACTTCCGGTGCAATAAATATCGCAGACGTTTTCATTCAGCAAACTGCGCAGACATAATTGGAAATTCTCTATTTCTTGTACTTCGTCCACAAAAAGGTAATTATGCATATGCCCCTTTACTGCATTCTTTGTGTATAGATAGAGATCCATATAATTCTTAATATCAACAAAAGCAAGTTGCTCTTTATCAACAAAAATTATATTTGCCTTCGGATTGCTTTCCTTTATTATATCCGCCATTTGCAAGAGAATATAGCTTTTGCCTATTCTACGTTGACCGGTTATCACTTTTATAATGTCTTTGTCAACGAATGGTTCAATTCTCTTAGTATATAAAGGACGGGGAATATAGCTTTTCATATTCAATTGTATTTTAATCTATGCACAAAGATAGGAAAAGTTTCAATCATAATTGAATCTTTTTCCATGTATTATATTTCTGTTCATCGTAACAGAATGTGCTATTTTAAATATTTACAACATTGAAGATGCTTGAACTACTAAAAAAGCGGATAATTCTTTTTAGGTGAATTCACTTATTGAAAAGTTACAAATCTTGAGTAAAAGAATACCATTCAGTTCAAAAAGAACGCTACGGGAGTTTAACAAACAACAGTCTTTATCAGAAATACGCTATTTATCAGCCACTAACAGTCCAATTACGGTATAAAACGGGTATCACGGAAAAGAGAACGTGTTTACTGTTCCTTCTAAAGTAAGTTTTGACGATGGTAGGGTAGATACTGTCATGGTTGTGTCTTATCAGAATTTGGTGCGTGGCACGAAGTATGCCATTACTCTCTCCTTTGCCGATGGCACACCTTATGGACGTTCCGAAGTTACTTTCAATGTACTTTATCCGGAACCCATGCTCGAAGAGTGGGAAGTGATCTCTGAAGAGGCCGCATTGGTAGACAATCTGTTCTCTATGTATGAAGTGTCTGACTATTACATTTATGATATCACGGTAGAAAAAGAAAAGACTACGAACAAGTATCGTTTCAAGAGTCCCTACAATCAAGCGTATGCCAATAATGTATTGGGTATAACTTTCCCTGCCGATTTCGAGTTCCCGTACATTGTACTGGATGGTGAGACCTACAAGAATGAAGCTCCCGACAAATACTACATTGCTTCTACAGCATTGGGATTCAAGATGACGGCCGGTGCAGGTCCCTCTTTTGATGCAGAATGGAATACTTTCGGTTCTGTAGCCGGTAACCTTAAGACCGGTGATGGTCCTATTCCTCCCACTTCTGCGCAATATCCGTTAGGCGAGTATGACAAGAGCGTCAAGAAGTTCGACTTTCTTGATCCTACGCTGATGTCTCCCGACTACGACCGTGACTACACTTGGGCACCATTGGAAGATGCTACAGGCTATTTCACTTCTGAAATTGCAGGTGAAAGTTGGATGCAAGATGTAGAACAAGCTGAGGAAGACCCGACTTTCTTCCGTTTCACTTCGCTTTATGCCAAGGATGTACACATCTATTTCAACTACGATGCTGAAAAGGGCACACTGACCATGCCTTCTCTGCAACCCACCGGTATGACTACTTTCGGTAACACCGTCTATGTAGAAGCTGTTCCGGGTGAATCGACAGTAGACAAGGATAATAAGTTCACGTTTGCATTTTCATTCTACCTTGCAGACAAAGATGGCAAGAAGATTGTCGAACTGATGCAGGCTACCGAAACATTCTTGTGGGGTCGTGGTCCGCTTGACCAATTACAGAAAGGAAAGAAGATAGATGATTACGTGGGCACATGGGCTGTTCCTGTGACCGATGGCGATGGGCTATGACGCTGAAACCGGTTTCTGGAACTGGCTGGAATGGACACCTGTAGCACCGGCAACGGGTGCTTCATTCGGTTCATTGAGCAAGGTAAGCTTCTCTGCCGGCTCCAAGACGCTTGAACAGGGAGTTGCTCCTAAACGTACATATAAGAAGGATTTGGCAGATGAAAGCCAATCCGGTACAGCCGCTCAAGAAGGCTCTGAAAGCAAACAACGCTGCTCAGGGATTCTCTGTAGTTCGCTGACGTATCGTATAAATTGAATAAAAGAGAGGGGGTATGCTATTATTTTTAATAGATAATTAGCATATTCTCTCTCTTTTTTTATTATTTTTGACCACAGAATAGGGAAAGTGGAAACTCAAGAACTCAAAAAACTTATAATGCTTATGAAGAAAATACTACTTCTGTTTCTGGTGCTGTTTTATACAGTCTCCACATGGGCTGCCCGTCGTACTGCCGAGGAGGCATTCGACATAGCATGCTCGTTCTTTGCCCGTAATGCCGCGACGCGCTCTGCCGATGAAGTCAAACTGGTTGCGGTATCAGGTGAGTTGCTCAATGCAGGAGGCGTCACACGTACTGCTCCCGGTGAGTCTTCTTTCTATATATATAATAAAGGTGTAGATGCCTATGTGATTGTTTCGGGCGACGACCGCATGAAGCCCGTGTTAGGATATTCGGACAACGGGGCTTTTGTCGTTGCAGGCATACCCTCGAACATACAGGCATGGCTGGCGGAATACGATGCCCAGTATGCGTCGCTGAACGAGGGCGGGCAGAGGCGGAAGGAACCGTTCTTGATGACGCGTGCCGCAACCCTCCCGGAGAGCGTGGCTCCTTTGCTGAAAGATATCAGCTGGAATCAGGACGAACCCTATAACAATGCCTGCCCGCAGATGGGGACGGGGCGCGCCATGACCGGATGCGTTGCCACGGCAATGGCGATGGTGATGAAGTATCATAACTATCCGGAAAAGGGAATAGGTACTCATACCTACAAGGCTGCAGACGGAAAAGAATATTCCTTTGATTTCGAAAATGCTACTTTCGACTGGCAGAACATGCTGCCGCAGTACATCCAAGGAAACTACACTACCGTGCAGGCTTCCGCCGTTGCGAAACTGATGTATGCCTGCGGTGTGTCGGTGGACATGGGTTATGGCGCGAATGCTTCCGGTGCCTATTCCTATCGGGTGGGACAGGCGTTGATAGACTACTTCGGCTATGACGAAGGCATCGGCTATGTCTGTCGGGATTATTTCACGTCGAAAGAGTGGATGAACATGATCAAGACGGAACTGAGTGAAGGAAGGCCCGTATTCTATAACGGTGCGTCCAAAGACGTGGGACATGCTTTTGTCTTCGACGGCTATGACGCGCAAGAGATGGTGCACGTGAACTGGGGATGGGGAGGAGCCAACAACGGTTATTTCGAAGTCGCTACGCTTAATCCGGATACTCCGGGCATTGGTGGTGGTACCAACTTAGGAGGTGGATTCACCATGCAGCAAGGAATGGTTATCGGTGTGCAGCCCCCTACAGCTTCGCCTCTCTATACGTCGCATTTCTTTCTGACAGAGGTGACGTCAGACAAGAACAACTTTGCTAAAGGCGAAGCGTTCAATCTGTCCGTTGCCGGAATATACAACATGACTACGAAGTTCAAAGGCGGAAGTTTAGGCGTGATTGCCGAAAAGGATGGCAAGCAGACGGTGTTGTGGAATGTGGCACTTGAAGATGTAAACACAAACTATGGATACAGGTCATTCTCTTGTAATGGTATAACCGTTCCTGCCGCTTTGGCCGACGGTACCTACGCGCTGTACCTGGCTACTAAGGACAATCGCGAGAGCGCATGGAGCCGTGTGCGTGGAGGCTATGGCGCAGAGGCGCAGTTCATGCTGGCAGTTACAGGCAACAACTGTGTGCTGAACCCCTTTGCGGGCGCTTTAGACGTGGAGAACGACTTGGACGGAACAGTGAAAGTGTTGCATAATCTATACAAAGGTCATAAGGGAGACTTCCTGATGACACTCTCCAACTCAAATGTTTCCAATGAGTTCTACGGCTTGGCTGGTGTGCTGTTCCTGAAGAAGGGTACCGACGCGCAATTGCAGTTCGTAGGCTTGGCGGGCTATACCCAACTGACGCTGAATCCCAATACGGTCGGCAAGGAGTTTGCCATTTCCGGCGACTTGACCACCAACCTACAGGAAACGGAGACCGATATTGCGGCAGGCGATTACTTCATCTGTGCTGGAGTACAGTGGGGAAACTATATATTTGCCTTGGGCGAAGAACTGGTTCCGGTCACTGTGAAGCAGGCTTTCGGCAGTCCGGATCTGAATGTTATGGATATAGCTTTGGAGAAGGACAAGATTGAAGTAGGAGAGAAGTTGAAACTGACGGCTAAACTGTCGTTGAAGGGAACGGGTGTCGTGTACGACAAGACACTGATGGCAGCCATCTTCCCGGCAGCGGGAGGCAGCACGAGCAATCTGCACTACGCCAATGTGTTTGTAGAGAAAGGGGAGGCGCAGGACTTCGAAATGCAGATAGACCCGCAAGTAGGTGTGGGCAACTATTTCATCTGCCTGTACAAGCCCACTCTGCTGGGGCAATATGACGGGAGTAATCCTTTGTGTCGCATTAATTTCTCCGTAAGTCCGTACACGTCCATCGAGGAAGAACGTGCAGGGCAGGCCGGAGTGAAAATCTATCAACATCCGTCCGAAGAGGTTCTGCGAGTTTGCACGGATAGCGAGGTGTACATGATATCGCTCTATAACCTGGCGGGACAGCAAGTGATATGTAATCAAGTGTCCGAAAGCTGCAGAGAATATTCCGTTCCGGTAAACGGACTGTCATCAGGCTGTTATATCGTAGTCGTACGGTTGGCGGATGGAACTGTTCATCGGAGCAAATTTATAAAACGATGAAACGGGTGTAGTAGCCACATACTATGGACGGTAGCTATTCGGCTACGATGTGGCGAAATACCGGTTCCTGGTACTTCTGTTTTCCTCTCACGAGACGGATAAATTCCTCTCGTGAGACAAAAAAAATCGTCTCATGGGATGAAAAAAAGCATCTCGTGAGACGATTTTTTTCGTCTCGTGAGAGGAATAGGAAGGACTTCTTGACCGGACAACGGCAGGAAGTATGAGTTATTGTGTTTCTATTTATATTTTTTAAGATGCTGACACATCTATTTGTTATCAGAATATAACTATTTTTGCGCCTCGAATGAGACGGGACGTAAACGAATGGGTTTGATTATTGATATAAAGTGTTATTAATGAATACTTCAAACCTGTTATTTCAGATCTGCTCATGTCGTTTGATTTTGAAATTCATATTTAAACATTCATTAATTCTTAATTAAAAGTTATTAGTTTTTATGTTGAAACACTTTTTGCAAGTGCTGCTTTTTCTGTGGTGTGTGGGTTGTCCGTTCAACCTTCACGCTAAAGTCTTGACTCCTGAAGAGGCTGCGAAGACCGCCACTGAGTTTTTCAGTGCAGGTAACACCTCCCGTTTGGGAAATTCTGATGCTTTGGAGTTGGCGCATACCGCCAAGAAGAGTGATGGAACTCCTGTTTATTATGTATTCAATGCTAAGAACGGCCGTGGTTTTATTATCATATCGGCCGATGATAAGGCAGTTCCGGTCGTGGGATATTCGTATGAATCTTCATTTGTGCCGGAAAAAGTTTCCGATGTCACAGCAACGATGCTGGACAACGCGGTGAAACCGGTTGCAAACAGTAGCTTCGGGCTTCGTCAACGCGTGGTGACCAGAGTCTCTTCGGGAAAGGTTCTTTCTACTCCGGAATGGAGCCAGGAATCTCCGTTCAATTCACAGATACCGAACTATAGGCTTGTGGGATGCGTGGGAACGGCTTTGGCAACGGTCATGAAGTACCATAATTATCCTGCGGCTGGTCATGGCTCGCTTGATGGAACGGACTTCAACACCCAATATGATTGGAAACACATGCGGATGGATAATTACCGTAGAGGCTATACAGCCGAAGAGGCGGATGCAGTGGCTACGCTGATGGCACATTGTGCCATATCCATCAAGACAGATTTCGGAATGTCGGGATCGAGTGCTTTCGAGGTGCGTGTGCCTGCTGCGCTGATTTCATTCTTCGGATATGATTCGGGAGTATCTTACAAGAAACGTTCGGAGACCGATCGTGAAATGTGGGATGCCATTATCGTAGATGAAATAGAGGCGGGACGTCCGGTCATCTACAGCGGGCAGGATGTTTCGGCGGGACATGCTTTCGTGTGCGATGGATATGAGATGAGAGGTTCCGTTCCCTACTTCCATATCAATTGGGGATGGGGTGGTGCTGCCAACGGCTATTTCTCTTCTGATGCACTCAATCCTACGGTGAGCACATCTCATAGTTTCAATGACCAGACTACGATCATATACAACATTAAGCCTGCTGCTACAAGCACAAACTGGTCGCCGGTGCATCTCACGGCAGATGAGTACCAGATTGGTATGACGTCGGACGTGACTGACATTGAGGCTGGCACGAAGTTCAGCGTACGTGCCGGTGCTTTGAAGAACGTATCCTACGAAACCTTCTCCGGAAAGATTGCCGTGGCGCTTTTTGCTGCCGATGGTCGCATGAAGGCATTGTTGAATGAAGGCAAGGGGCTGACGCTGCAATCGATACAGTTGATGTCGCGTCTTTATGCCGATTTCGATTGTGTGGTGCCTGCCGGAACGGAGGTGGCTGCCGATGATGTGATCCGTATGGTGACTCAGAGTAATGGTTCGTCTGAATGGTTGCCCGTTACCGGAGACCTGATCACTGCCAATGAGGTGAAGGCGAAAAACTATACTATCCCTTATTGGGCAATAGACATCCCTACCAGCGTGGACGGAGCTGTCGTTTCGGATGCAGCAAGTCGTGTGATCAAAGGGCGAGACTATGCCTTCAAGGTGGTGCCGGCTTCGGCAGACAAGGTAGTGACGGTGAAGGTAAACGGCTTTATCCTCTCTCCGGACGCTAACCATATATATAAGGTGAACAATGTGGCTTCCGACCAGCAGATACGTATCATTGTACAGTCTGCCGATGAAGTCGTGGCAAAACGCAATTTGTGGGTGACTGCCGGAGGGCTTGCCAACCTGGTCGGCGAAGCCGATGCCGGTACCATCAAGGAACTGACACTCTACGGAACAATCGACGCTCGCGACTTCACTTTTATACGCGAACGCATGAAGGTGACCCTGCTCGACATTTCCGGTGTGAACATCGTGGCCAACGGCTCGAATCCTGCCAATGCCATTCCTACCAAGGCTTTCAGCGGATACGGTTCATTGCAGGGCATCAAGCTGCCCAAGTCCCTTACTACGCTGAAGAACGGGTGTTTCAACGCTACGGGCTTGCGCTCGATTGAGATTCCGGCATCGGTAGGGACATACGAATATAACATCTTCTTGAATTGCAGCAACCTGAGCGAAGTGATTGTACGTCGCCAGTCGCCGGCATGGGTCAACTGGTGTGTGTTTGTCGGAACGCCCCTGTCGAAACTTGTGGTGCCGGTAGGGGCTAAGGCTGCCTACGAGGCGAAGGAGAACTGGCAGGACTTCAAGGAGATTGTAGAAGAGAATGCCACTCCGGAGACGGCATACACGGTGGTGCTGGAAGAGATGGAAGGTGTGAAGATCACACCGGAGACAGAGCAGCTGACAGTGGCACCCGGTTCTGCTTTCTCGTTTACGGTAGAGATTGACAATCGTTTTGGAGATGCCCGTATGGAGGTGTTTGCCAATACAACGAAGCTGAATGCAGGGACAGACGGACGATATACGGTCACGATTCATGCCAACACCATGATTCATGCCGATTTTGTATATCCGCAGTCCACTTCCTACGATTCTTCGTGGAAGCTGACCGACTCAAGAGGCGGTGTAGGATTGGCTACCGATGTGATCAATGTGATTGCCGGTAAGGCGTTCTCTATACGTGCCAATGCACTGGCTATTCCTCAGGATGACGCCTCGATGTTCTACGCAGCTGTGCTTACAGATGCCAATGGAGCAATCAAGGAGTTTATCTCACCGGTCTTCACCAATTCCGGAACGAACTATGGCGATCTGCCTTGCACGTTCAATTGCCAGGTGAAGGAGTCTACGGTTCGCGAAGGCAATCTTGTGCGCATAGCCACCTCTTATAATAAGAAAACTTGGCATCTGGTGAAGGGCATCAATGGGAATGTGAAAGACTCTATCTGTGCTATAGGTAATGAAGTGGTTTATCACAGGGTGAACATGCCGTCCACCATTCAAGGGGCTACCATCCAGGGGGCTGTGAGCGAGATTGTTCATGGCATGGACTTTTCGTGCAAGGTGATGCCGGTTTCTGTGGCCGATGCGATAACGGTTCAGGTCAACGGTAAACTGGTGGCAGACCGTGTCGGTGTGGCTCAGGTAAAAGTTGAGAGCGTGCGCGAGGATCTTGATATCTCCATACAGGTTGTGGCAGCCGGCGACGAAACCTATACGGCACTCAATATCCATGCCGGCGAGCTGGCTTCCAAAGTAACGGAATCCGCTTTCCCCTCGCGCCTCAAGCTGATGGGAGAGATGAATGCTGCCGATTTCAAAGTATTGCAGGACAATGCTTCCAAACTGGTGGCGCTCGATTTGGCAGACGTGACTATAAAGAGCTATCCCAACCCGAATGCTTTGCCTTCCAATGCCTTTGCTGCATCAAATCCTACGCAGGCTACCGCACTGACAACGATCATCCTGCCTAAGAATCTGGAGAGCATAGAAGAGAATGCATTCTACCGCTGTGCAAACGTACAGGAGATCACGATACCGGCTACGGTGATCTACATCGGAAACGGCGCATTCGCTGCATGTATCAAGCTGACGAAGATCGTTGCTTTGTCGAAGACGCCGGTTCAGCTGAAAAACAATCCTTTCCCGACAAATACGGAGGGCATTACCCTCGAAGTGCCGCAAGGCGCCGAAGAGGCGTATGCAAGCAGCGAGTACTGGAAAGACCTTGCCAGCAAGACGAGCGAGGTGTTCTTTAATATTCAGATAGACCAGTCCAGATGTTTCCAATATACGCAACGCGATATATTGACTCATATTCCTCATCCCGGCAATTCTACTAAGACCGTGATGTTGGGCTTGCCGAATTTCATCCCTACAAGCAATAAGCCCAATCCGGTTTATCGTAAGGGAGTTGCATTCAAACTCTACGATAATGAGCAGGATAAGACCTCGTTGATTGATCCGCTTGATCCGAGCAACGTTTTTTATCCGGGCGGTTATTATCTGGTTAAGTTCTATGGTACGGCCAGTCCGGAGTCGTTCAACTATCCGCAGGATCATGTCATTGACATCGTGTTCCACTATGGCATCAAGTTCAATGATGCATCCGGAAAGGCGAAGATTGAGTTTAAGAATCTCGACGGGGCGAATGTGTGGAGCAACGCGGATATGTCGCTCTTCGTGGAGGGCTCTTCCGAACGCAAGACACTCTACAAGGAAGGTTGCGACTATCAGTTTACGGTCACTTCCGAAAATGCAAGTCTGGCACCCGTAGTCAAGATGGGCGGAGAAGAGATGCATGCAGACGAGAACGGGGTCTATACAATCGCAAACTTGCAGTCGGATGTCACGGTAGACGTCACGATGGCACTTGTGGAAGGCACTGACGTGGTGGTCGGCTCGGAAGAGGTGACCGAGATAGACAAAGAAGCTGCCGCTGCCGTAGAAGAACTGGGATTGTCCGGCGAAGTGTCCGACGAGACATTCGCCTATATACGTGAGAACTTCACGTCTCTCGAGACCCTCGACCTCTCCGCTACGGAAAACAGCGAGATTCCTGCCGCCGCATTTGCCGGAATGGAGAGCCTCGTGACTGTGGTGATTCCCGAAAACGTCACGGCTATCGGCGAGGGAGCTTTCGAGAATTGTACGAATCTGCAGGCATTGTCACTGAAGTCGGTGAACACGATCGGAGCCGGTGCCTTCGAAGGATGTACTTCGCTGACCAGCATCACGCTCTATGGCAACTTGCAGGGGGGCGCTACCCGTGCAACAGCGGCAGGTGGCATCACCGACGACTCGTTCAAGGGCATCAACCCCAACTGTATCATCTATGTAGCCAAAGGTCTGGAAGGCGGTCTCTCTTCCAAATCGAATGTCGTGTTCAATGGTGACGGCAAGTGCGAGGCACTGACGGATATCGTTCTCGATGATGCTTCCGCCTTCAATATACCTGCCAGCTTCAATCTTGGAGAGAGAAACATCTCTTTGTCGTTGACGCTGGACTATCCGGTGAAGGATGCCGGCAAGAGCTGGAAGGGAATCGTCCTGCCGTTTGTTCCTACTCGGATTTTTGACGAGAAGGGGAATGACTTCACAGTGGGGTCTTCCGCTTTGCACACGGTGAGTATGTTCTCGTTCAACGAAAATGCCCCAGCGCTCGAAAGCCAGGCAGCGATAGAGGTCAACAAACCTTATTTGATGCGTCTGAATGAAGAGGTGGTGGGAACGGTAGACTTGACCTTCACCGCAAGCAGCACTCAGGCGGCGACAAAGGCCGACGGCACGCTGGCGTTTGATGTTCCCATCACGCCGGAAGTGGAAACCATCGTGAAGGCAGGCAAGGAGTTCACCCTGCATGGAAACTATGTTCCGCAGAAGGTGGTTCCCGGCATGTATGTGGTGGATGAAGAAGGATATAGCTTCGAATGCGTCGATGGAGATGAGGAGAACGGTCGGACGATTGCTCCCTTCTCGGTTTATGCGACAGCCAATACGCCGGAAGCAGAGAAGTCGTTCAAGATTGGTGAAATCATCTTCACCGGCATTGAAGACGGCGTGCAACTGGAGGGAGATAAGCTGCAAGTGTATAAGGACGGTGCGAATCTCGTGATGGTTTCGGCTGTGGAACGCGACGTCCGTATCTTCACAGTGTCCGGCATCTGTATTGCGACAGTTACCGTGAAGCCTGGCATGAACACAATCTCCCTTACTCCGGGCGTGTACATCGTAGATGGCATCAAGGTGATTCTGTAGTCATATCTTTTTCCGGAGCCATCCGGATGGATATAAATGACCGATCGGTCATAGAAGTTCCTTTGGGGCTTCTATGGCCGATTGTTTTTTTGCTTTATTTCAGGATGATGCTGCAAACGCGATTCTGCTGATATTTGTTTGCTGATAGCTGCTTTTAGCTGACACATGCGTTGGAACGGAATGTGCGGAATTATAGGGCTTTCGCGCAAAACATATGGAGTTATCAGGCAAAACATACGGAGTTATCAGGCAAAACATACGGAGTTATCATGCAAAACATGCGGGGTTTTCATGCGAAACCTGTGGAGTTTTCAGGCAAAACCTGTGGGGTTATCACGCCAAACCTGCGGAGTTTCATGCAAAACATGCAAAGTTCTTGTGCCGGAAGTTGTTTTCTGCCTTGAAAAGTCGGCAAACGGGCGTCTTGAAATAGGGAAAGACGGGAGATGGAAATCTATTTCAAATGTACGTATTTCTGTATCGAACTGTCTGATAGTGATATATGAAAAAACTTTTTCTTGTTTCCTTCGCAGCTGTAGGTCGGGGCGAAATACGGCATTCTCGCTGCATTTGAAAATACAAAATGACAGTTCGGGAGTCACATTCGCTCCTACGAATGAAACACGGCTCTTTCATTTACAGGAGTCGGAGGAGTAGTGCGAATGAAAGCACCGTGGATAATTGCCCTATTTTTGGGTATTTCACTTTTTTGTCGTACTTTTGGATTGGGAATATTTGTGGGAGTTATCCGAAGCCTGCTTCTGGCAACTCCTGCAACAGCAACTAAAGCGATTGGTAAGATGAAAAAGAGTATGAACATAGCCATAACGGTGCTGCTCGTGATACTGGCAAGCTGCCGTTCTGCGAAAGAGGAAACAACAGTGGCGACAACAGGCAAACAAAAGATAGAAATGAATCTACAGCCGGGCGGAGGCAGGATATTGTCGGGCGGAACTCCGTTCTCCACATCGCCCGTGGTCTATATCTATAAGACGAAAGCCGACTATTCGCACCAGGTTCCGGTGCTGATGGACGAGAGCCGCACCCGTATCTTGTCCTATCCCGCACCTTCCGACCTGAAGCTGGGAGACGCTCTTCGGCTGCCTACCCCCCTGAACGACGGCTACCTGCTGGACAATAAAGGGATCGGACCGAATGTAGCCTTCCTCACTTATACCTACGAAGCATACAGCCAACTGGCGGAAGCCCCCTCAATGGACGAACTTCTGGCGAACATTGCCGAGAAATATCCGTTATTAGAGATACGCGCCTGCGGCAGACGTGCCGACTACCAGGACATCGTTTCAGAATTAAATGAAAAGATTTCTAACGGATTTCTGGAAAAATAATTATATTTGTCGCCGCTAATAAACTTAATAATCAAGTCATATAGTAAATGAAAGAATTTGTAATCTCCGAAGCACAGGTGGAAACCGCGGTATTGGTGGGGCTTATCACAAAGACCCAAGACGAACGCAAAACGAACGAATACCTCGATGAACTGGCATTCTTGGCTGAGACAGCCGGGGCGGAAGTTGTGAAACGTTTTACCCAAAAGCTGGATCAGGCACACTCCGTGACCTACGTCGGCAAGGGTAAACTGGAAGAAATAAAAGAATATATCCGAAACGAGGAGGAAGCCGAACGCGAAATCGGTATGGTGATTTTCGATGACGAGCTTTCTGCCAAACAGATACGCAACATCGAAGCGGAACTGAAAGTGAAGATCCTGGACCGGACTTCGCTCATCCTCGACATCTTTGCCATGCGCGCACAGACTGCCAATGCAAAGACGCAAGTAGAGCTGGCACAATATAAATACATGCTTCCCCGTCTGCAACGCTTGTGGACACACTTGGAACGTCAGGGAGGAGGCTCGGGCGCCGGTGGCGGAAAAGGTTCTGTGGGACTGCGCGGACCGGGTGAGACACAGCTCGAAATGGACCGCCGTATCATCCTGAACCGTATGTCGCTGCTGAAAGAACGCTTGGCTGAGATCGACAAACAGAAGGCGACACAACGCAAGAACCGCGGCCGCATGATTCGTGCCGCATTGGTGGGATATACCAACGTGGGCAAATCCACCCTGATGAACCTGCTTGCCAAGAGCGAAGTGTTTGCCGAAAACAAACTGTTTGCCACGCTGGATACGACCGTGCGCAAAGTGATTATCGACAACCTTCCGTTCCTGCTTTCGGATACGGTAGGATTTATCCGCAAGTTGCCCACCGACCTGGTGGACTCTTTCAAGTCGACACTGGACGAGGTGCGCGAGGCAGACTTGCTGCTGCACATCGTGGACATCTCGCATCCGGACTTTGAAGAACAGATAGAAGTAGTCAACAAGACATTGGCGGACATCGGCGCGTCCGGTAAACCAATGATTTTGATATTCAATAAAATAGATGCTTATACATTCATCGAGAAAGCATCTGACGACCTTACCCCCAAAACAAAGGAAAACTTGACACTCGAAGAGCTGATGAAGACGTGGATGGCAAAGATGGAGGATAACTGCCTCTTTATCTCCGCCCGCGAGAAAATGAATCTGGAGGAACTGAAAAACGTGGTTTACACCCGCGTAAAAGAACTGCACGTGCAGAAGTATCCTTATAACGATTTCCTTTATCAGACCTACGAAGAGGAAGTTTAATCAGACGAAAGTCGGAAGAAATGGAAAGTGGAAAATGGAAAGGTGAAAATGGAACTTTCCATTTTCCATTTCTTTAGGCTTTCGTCTAAAATTTAAAGTAGTATGAGTTACAGACATTTGACCGAAGACGAAGTACTTCGGTTGAAGAGCCAGTCCTGTCTGGCAGATGATTGGGGAAAAGTAATGGTGGCGGAAGGTTTCGCTACCGAGTTTGTGCACCACACTCGTTTCTCAGGCGATGTACGTTTGGGCGTGTTCCTTTCGGAATTCACGCTGCCGGGAGGAATCAAGAAGCATTCCGGTCTGCGCCACGTAACGCTCCATAACGTCACGGTGGGGGATAACTGTTGCATAGAGAACATCCAGAACTATATTGCCAATTACGAAATCGGGCACGATACATTCATCGAGAATGTAGACATCATCCTGGTGGACGGCGTAAGCAAGTTCGGCAACGGAGTGGAAGTCTCCGTGCTGAATGAGACAGGCGGACGTGAAGTGCTGATCAACGACAAGCTCTCCGCACATCAGGCATATATCCTGGCGCTCTACCGCCACCGGCCGGAACTGATCAGCCGGATGAAGTCCATCACGGATTATTATTCCAACAAACATGCCTCTGCTGTGGGCAGCATCGGCCATCATGTGATGATACTCAACACCGGTTCCATCAAGAATGTACGTATCGGCGACTATTGCCACATCTGCGGAACGTGTCGTCTCTATAACGGTAGTGTCAACAGCAACGAAGAAGCCCCGGTACATATCGGACATGGAGTAATCTGCGACGATTTCATCATCTCTTCCGGTTCGCACATAGACGACGGCGCCATGCTGAGCCGCTGCTTTGTGGGACAGGCATGCCGCTTGGGACACAATTATTCGGCGTCCGATTCACTCTTCTTCAGCAACTGCCAGGGAGAGAACGGTGAGGCATGTGCCATCTTTGCCGGTCCGTTCACGGTGACGCACCACAAGTCCACACTGCTGATTGCCGGTATGTTCTCTTTCATGAATGCCGGTTCAGGTTCCAACCAAAGTAATCACATGTACAAATTAGGTCCCATCCATCAGGGCACGTTGGAACGTGGTGCCAAGACCACTTCCGATTCTTACATCCTGTGGCCTGCCCGTGTAGGTGCTTTCTCGCTTGTAATGGGACGCCACGTCAACCATTCCGACACTTCCAACCTGCCCTTCTCTTATCTGATCGAGCAGAACAATACCACTTACCTCGTGCCGGGTGTCAACCTGCGTAGCGTGGGAACTATCCGCGATGCACAGAAATGGCCGAAGCGCGACGGACGTACGGATTCCAACAAACTGGATTTCATTAATTATAATTTGCTCAGTCCCTATACCGTGCAGAAGATGTTGAAAGGAATGGCGACATTGCAGAATCTGCGCTATGCTTCGGGCGAACTTTCGGATATCTACTCTTTCCATAGTGCCAAGATCCGTAATTCCGCTTTGGTGAAAGGTATTAAGTTCTATGAGATTGCTATCCATAAGTTCCTCGGGAACTCTGTCATCAAGCGGTTGGAAGGCATTGACTTTAAGAACAACGAGGAGATACGTGCCCGCCTGAAACCCGAAACCGCGACAGGCAGCGGCGAATGGGTGGACATCTCCGGTCTGATTGCCCCGAAGAGTGAGATCGACAACCTTATCAGCGATATCGAATGCGGCAAAGTGGACCGCTTGAAGCACATCAATGCCGCATTCGAAAAGATGCATCAGAATTACTATACCTACGAGTGGACCTGGGCATACGAGAAGCTGGAAGAGTTTTATGGCATCAATCCCGAAAATATTTCAGCGGCGGACATCATCCGCATTGTAGAGAAGTGGAAGGAAGCCGTAGTAGGACTGGACCGTATGGTGTATGAGGACGCAAAGAAAGAATTTTCACTGGCTTCCATGACCGGCTTTGGTGCCGACGGCTCCCGTGTGGAGAAGGAAATGGACTTCGAACAGGTGCGCGGCGACTTCGAAAGCAATCCCTTTGTGACGGCAGTGCTGAAACATATTGAGGTGAAGACCGCACTGGGCGATGAACTTATCGGGCGGATGTGTAAGGTGTCATCCTTCTCTTAATTCGTTATCCCTTAACCCAGCATCGATATCTGCCAATATCCGGCGGATATCGGTGAGAAGGGGATGAAGTTCAGAACGAGTTATGTCAAGCACCAATTCTGGGTCTATTGACAAATATTCATGGGAGATGATGTTACGCATGCCAATGATTTGTTTCCATGGGGTAGTAGGGTAAAGGGAGAAAAGTCGTCCTTCTGTTCGGTCATCCACTTGCCGTATAACTTCACCAATGCTTTGTAAACACATACAAGTGGAATTAAACAATACCATGGAGTCTTGTGAAGCCAGAAATTCATGGTATGTGCTTACTTTGGCTGTAGTTTCGATAGTGAATACGATTTGCCGTTCTACAAATCGTATCATGTCTGTAAGTTCATATTTAGATGTATATTGCATCTCGTTCAATGTTTTGACGAAACAGCTTGCGCATGTTTTCGTGTAAGGTTAATAAATCTATTTTTGTACAGAATATATTTTCAAGTTCTTCTTTGACTGCCATATATATGCGAAAAGTATTATTTCGCAATTTGATGCACACATCAATATCGCTCCCCTCCTTTTGTTCCCCACGGGCGGTAGAACCGAAGAGGGCAAGTTGTTCTATTCCGTACTTTTCGCCGGCAGTACGCTTGAATTCGCGCAAGATTTCGAGTACTTCCTCAGTTGTTTTCATATTGATATATCCTTTGTTTCTCACAAAGTTAATAAATTAATTGATGATTTGTCGCCTTTTTGCTCTAATTAAAGAATTATTTCGATAATAGTTTATACCTTTGCTTTGTAAAGGCGGATTTGTGTTGCCTTTACCATCAGAATCACTTTTAAACATTAAATATATTAATTATGGCAACAACACCTTCGTTCCACTATCAACCTATGTTTGAGCATGGGGAAGATAAGACTGAGTATTATCTGCTTACCAAGGATTATGTGTCCGTAAGCGAGTTTGAAGGAAAACCTATGCTGAAGATCGCAAAAGAGGGTCTTACAGCAATGGCTAATGCGGCTTTCCGGGATGTCTCATTTATGTTGCGCCGCTCACACAATGAGCAAGTTGCTAAAATATTGAGTGACCCCGAAGCAAGTGACAATGATAAATATGTGGCATTGACTTTCCTGCGCAATGCAGAAGTGGCTTCCAAAGGCGTACTTCCTTTCTGCCAGGATACCGGTACGGCTATTGTACACGGTGAAAAGGGACAACAGGTCTGGACCGGCTATTGCGATGAAGAAGCACTTTCGCTGGGTGTATATAAGACTTATACCGAAGAGAACCTGCGTTACTCGCAGAATGCTCCACTGAACATGTACGACGAAGTGAACACGAAGTGTAACTTACCCGCACAGATCGACATTGAGGCAACCGAAGGTATGGAGTATAAATTCCTCTGTGTGACCAAAGGAGGCGGATCGGCAAACAAGACGTACCTGTATCAGGAAACCAAAGCGATCCTGAATCCGGGAACACTGGTTCCTTTCCTTGTCGAGAAGATGAAGACGCTGGGCACGGCGGCTTGTCCTCCTTATCACATCGCTTTCGTCATTGGAGGTACTTCTGCCGAGAAGAACTTGCTGACCGTGAAGCTGGCTTCTACCCACTACTACGACGAACTGCCTACTACGGGTAACGAATACGGCCGCGCTTTCCGCGACGTAGAACTGGAAAAGAAAGTGCTGGAAGAGGCTCACAAGATTGGACTCGGTGCACAGTTTGGCGGTAAATACCTTGCTCACGATGTACGTATCATTCGTTTGCCGCGTCATGGTGCTTCCTGTCCGGTAGGTTTGGGTGTTTCCTGCTCTGCCGACCGTAACATCAAATGTAAAATCAATAAGGACGGTATCTGGATTGAAAAACTCGACAGTAATCCGGGCGAACTGATTCCTGCCGAACTCCGCAAAGCCGGTGAAGGCGATGTAGTCAAGATCGACCTGAACCAGCCGATGGCTGACATCCTGAAGGAACTGACCAAGTATCCGGTGTCTACCCGTCTCTCGTTGAATGGTACGATTATCGTAGGCCGCGACATTGCACATGCCAAACTGAAAGAACGTCTGGACCGTGGCGAGGAACTTCCGCAGTACATCAAGGATCATCCTATCTATTATGCCGGTCCTGCCAAGACGCCTCAAGGCATGGCATGCGGTTCTATGGGACCCACTACTGCCGGACGTATGGACCCGTATGTCGACCTCTTCCAAAGTCATGGCGGTAGCATGATCATGCTTGCCAAGGGTAACCGCAGCCAGCAAGTGACGGATGCCTGTAAGAAATATGGTGGTTTCTATCTCGGTTCTATCGGTGGTCCTGCCGCTATCCTTGCACAGAACAACATCAAGAGCATTGAATGCGTGGAATATCCCGAACTTGGTATGGAAGCTATCTGGAAGATTGAAGTAGAAGACTTTCCTGCATTCATCCTGGTAGATGACAAGGGTAATGACTTCTTCAAACAGCTGAAGCCGTGGAATTGCAGTAAGTAATCAGTTGCTCATTTTATATAGTAAAAGGGTATATCGAGCCATTCGGGAGTGTCATATTGCTCCGTCAGCGGCAAAGATATACCCTTTCTTTGTTATGAGAAAGGGGAAGTGTTCCCCCTTTTCTCTCTCTCTTCCTATCTGTTATTCTTCTTTTTCCACTGTTCGTACTTTTTCAGCACTTTCAATCCGTCGTCGTTATACCAGCTATATCCGTTGCGCCGTTCATATCCGATCTCAGAAATGTCGAACTTCTTCACTCCGTCGCGGTCGCAGAAGAAAGGGCGGTTGTCTTCCAATGTATAGAAACGTGCCCATAAGGGAAGGCAGTCCGTACACGGAACCATGCGGAAATCCTTTTTGCCTTCGCTGTTCGTGAAAGTCTCTTTTTTGATGTTTTCTATTTTTGACGTCTTGAACCATTCAACTGCATGCTCTATGGCGGCAATCACTCTCTCTGAAGGGTTGGGGAGGGACATCAGCAGGAGAACAATTTCATCAGATTCTTGACCACTCAATGACGGCAGTTCATAAGCACGGGCTTTGGCGGGTGCAAGGGTATGCTCGTCGTGTTGTGCACACCAGACGGTCGGTTTGCCGTTTATGACTACTTGGGTATTGAGGATGCACTCTACTCCCTTGTCGAAAGCGATGCGTGCACGTTGGCAAATGCTGTCGGGAACGTAAGTGTAGGGTGCTTTCTTCTCAACTATCTGGCGAAGCAACTCCATGACGTTCACCATGGCATTGTCGTTGTAGGTGATATGTGTATAGTAACCTTTGGGGCGGGGCCAGAATTGCGGCCAGCCACCATTAGGATATTGTGCCTTGAGCATGTAGCAGATACCGTCGATGGCGGCATCTTTGTATTTTTCGATGTTTGTAGCCAAATACAGGCGGGAGAGGTATCTGATTTCCGTGCTGGTCGCATCGTTGTCTATCGTACTTTCGTTGACGTTGTTTTTGGCAGCAAGCACCTTCTCACGCTCTTCCGCTGTCAGTTCAGCAGGCATGTATATGTTTTTAGGCCATCCGCCGGTGGTCTGCTGGTAGAGCAATACATTGTCTCCGATGCGGATAGCCTCAGGCGTCTGAAAGAATTCATCGCTTAACTTGGGCGCCGTTTTTACCCAACTTTTATAGGGTTTCTTCTCTTTATAGTTTGCGTTTTCCTGCGCAAACAAGCTTGTCAGGCATATCAAAGCCAGGCAACACAGGCAAAATCTTCTTGTCTTCATCGTTGTAGTTTTAAAAAGTTATGCTACAAAAGTAGGGGAAAAACATTTGCCTGATGGAGAATAATTGTTTTATTCCAGGTATTTTGTCACTTTACCGCTGATTTGCAGCAAGGAAATCTCGCACAACTTGGTGTTATACTCCGCGGAGAGGATTCTTTCTTCCGCATCGAGGAGGCTCTTTTGTGCTTCGCGCATCTCAATTCCGGAGAGATTGCCCAGCATGTAACGCTCCATGGCAATTTCGTGATTTTCCTTGGCTGCTACAAGGTTCTGACGTTCCAGTTGCAGCATCTGCAGGTTATTTTGGTATGCCTGCCACAGATTGCTTAGGTCGGCACGCAAAGCCTGTTCCAGTTGGTCGCGTTGCAGGCGTGCGTTCTGGATGGCAATCCGGGCATTGTTGCGCTCGCGGCGGCGGTTGCCGTCGAACAGGTTGAAGCCGATGGTCAGGCCAAAGTTTGCCCCAAGGTTGCCGCGCTGCACGTTGGCGGCAACGTCATACTTATTGAACGTATAGCCGTAGCCGCCGTTCAGTTTCAGATAAGGATAGTCTCTCGAACAAACCTTCTTGTAATCCAGCTGGGCGAGTGTACTGTTCTGCTGGGCCTTTAGCAAAGAAGCATTGGTTTGCAGGGTGGCGTTCCATAAGCTCTCGAAGTTCAGTCGGTTGTCCACATCGATCAGGCTGTCCCGGATGACGATGGGTTGGTCTACATCCTCATTGGCCATCAGCTCATTTAGCTGGATGCGGGAGGTGTGTAGGAGTTCCTGCTGTTTCATGTATTGCGCACTGTCGGCATTGAAGTCTACTTTTGCCTGCTGATAATCCAAGCGGGAGAAGTTACCGATGTGATACCGCTCCTCCACTATGCGCAGGCGTTCTTTGGACAGGGAGACGGCATAGCGGAAGTTGTTCAATCGGATTTTATGCTGCACGTAATTGTAATATTCGGCTGCGATGTTGGCTATCAGGTCTTCTATGGCGATGCGCGTATTGGTTTCTCCCTGCCTTTCCAGTTCTTTCAATTTCCGGTAGTTGGCGGTGATGTTAAAGCCATCGAAAATGGTCCAGTTCAGGTTCAGCCCTACATTCATGGTCTGGTCGAAGACGCCGTTCTCCTTGATGTGCTCTCCGGTGGAGCGTAGTTTGCTGTCGGTATTGTCTAGGGTTCCTCGGTAACTTGCCGAAAGGTCGGCAGTGGGCAGGTAACCCGCATTGCCCAAGGTGGCATTGTTCTTGGAAACCTGTTCTTCGTTGCGGGTAATGCGCAACGAATAGTTGTTCTGAAGCCCATACTCCAGGCAGGACTTTAATGTATAAGTTTGCGGAACCTGTGCCTGCAGGGCAAGCACAGTGCAACCGGCTGCTATGAGGGATACTATCGTACGTTTCATGATTTTCTTAACTTGCTTCGGTTAGTAGATACATAACTGTATATGGCGGGTACAATGTACATGGTCAGGAAGGTGGATACCAGCATACCGCCCACTACGGCTATACCCATTGCGATTCGTTGGTTGCATCCTTCGCCTTTGGCGAAAGCCAGCGGAATCAAGCCCAATATGGTCGAAGTGCTGGTCATCAGGATGGGGCGCAGACGTTGTAGGGAAGCATCCTTGATAGCATCCATCTTGTCTTCTCCCGCCTCCTGTTTCTGGTTGGCAAATTCCACGATAAGGATGCCGTTCTTTGCTACCAGACCAATCAGCATGATGATGCCGATTTGGCTGAAGATGTTCATGGTGATGTTGTTGAAGTACATGAAGACCAATGCTCCGGCAATGGCAAGCGGCACGGTGAGCATGACGACCAGCGGATCCTTGAAGCTTTCAAACTGCGCCGCCAGAATCAGGTAGATAAGCAGGATGGCCAATATGAAAGCGAACATAAGGCTGGAAGAACTTTCGCGATACTCCTTCGAATCACCGGTCAGTGCGGTACGGAACGTTTCATCCAAAGTCTCTTTGGCTATCTTGTCCATCTCGTCAAGTCCCTGTCCGATGGTCTTTCCATCGGCAAGTCCGGCAGAAATGGTGGCGGCGACAAAACGGTTGTAGCGATACAACTGCGGGGGAGCGATACCGCCTGTCAGTTCGATCAGGTTGTCCATCTGAATCATCTCGCCTTTCTCACTGCGGATATAGATACCTTTCAGGTCGGCAGGCTTGTTGCGTTGCTGACGGTTGATTTCTCCTAATATTTCATACTGCTTCCCGTTCATGTAGAAGTAGCCCATACGCTGCCCGCTCAATCCGTATTGTAGGGTTTGGGCGATGTTACGCGTACTTACTCCCATAATGCTCGCCTTGTCTCGATTGATGTTGATACGGGCTTCCGGTTTGCTGAATTTCAAGTTGACGTCCGCCATCTGGAATACCGGATTCTCATACACCTTTGCCATGAACACAGGCAATACTTCTTGCAGCTTCTCGATATTGGTTGCCTGCAACACGTATTGCACCGGCATGCCGCCGCGGCGCCCACCGAAAGATGAGGACTGTTGCACGAATGAACGTGCTTTGGTCTTCTTCTGCACAACCTTCGATATCTGCTCCGCAACTTGCATCTGGGTATAGTCGCGCTCTTTCATGTCCTTCAGAGTGATGCGTACGTTACCGCTTCCGCTCGACACGCGTGCCGTCACCGATTCGGCATCCGGAAGGATAGAGTCCACCAAGTTGTTGATATCTTCGGTGTAATCGCGTATATACTCATACGTCACACCTTCTGCACCACGGGTCGTGATGCTGATTTGCGAACGGTCTTCCAACGGCGCCATTTCGGCAGGAATCGTATTCCACAAGAATACGATAAGAACCAGCGTGCCCAATACAAGCGGCATGGCGAGCCAGCGTTTGTGGAGGAAAGATTCCAATGAACGGCTGTAGATGCGGTTCATGCCCTCGAAGAAAGGTTCGGTTTTCAGGTAGAACCAGTTCTTCTTCTCCTGCCGCACCAGTAGTTTGGTGGCAAGCATCGGGGTGAAAGTCAGTGCGGCAAACGAAGAAATAATTACCGAACCGGAAACCACGATACTGAACTCGCGGAACAGACGTCCCGTCATACCGTCCATGAACACGATGGGGAAGAATACGGCCACCAGGGTGATGGTGGTAGAGATAACGGCAAAGAAAATCTCCTTGGCTCCCTCGATACCCGCCTCTTTCGGCGGCATGCCGCGCTCTATGCGGACATAGATATTCTCTGTCATAACGATGGCATCGTCCACCACCAGACCCACCGCCAGCACCACTGCCAGCATGGAGAGCACATTGATGGAGAATCCAGCCAGATACATGACGAAGAAAGCGCCGATGAGCGACACCGGAATCACGATGCAGGGCACCAGGGTAACGCGCCAGTCGCGTAAGAAGAGGAAGATGATGATGATAACGAGGATGAAAGCCACGTACACCGTCTCTTTTACCTCATTGATGGAGGCACGGATGAACTTGGTGTTGTCGAAACCATACGAGTATTTTACATCCTCCGGAAGGTCTTTCTTCATTAATTCCATACGCTCGTAGACGGCATCGGCAATCTTGATATGGTTGGCACCGGGCTGAGGCACGACGACGATACCCACCATCGGAACGCCGTTCATTTTCATATAACTCTTGATATCGGCAGGTCCCAGTTCGGCGCGTCCGATGTCACTGAACCGGATGATGCGGTTATTGTCTTCCTTCAAGATCAGGTTGTTGAACTCTTCTGCTGTATGCATCAGTCCTAAGGTACGGATGGTGAGTTCCATCGTATTGCCTTCGATGCTACCGGACGGGAGTTCCACATTCTCCTTGTCCACGGCATTCTTGACGTCAATCGGGGTGATGCCGTAACCGGACATCTTGACCGGATCGAGCCACAGGCGCATGGAGTAGCGTTTCTCGCCCCAGATGCTGACACCGCTGACGTCTGCAATCGTCTGCAATTGCTCCTTCACAGTGAGGTCGGCAATCTCGCTCAGTTCCAGCAGGGAGCGCTTGTCGCTCTGCAATGCCACCATAAGGATGGGCATGGCGTCGGCATCCGCTTTCGATACGGTGGGCGGGTCGCAGTCGCGAGGCAGATAGCGCTGGGCACGCGACACCTTGTCGCGCACGTCGTTGGCTGCCGTTTCCAGGTCTACGGATAGTTCAAATTCCACTGTGATGCGCGCCGAACCTTGCTGGCTGACACTCGACAGGGAACGTATGCCCGGAATACCGTTGATGTTCTGTTCCAGCGGTTCGGTGATTTGGTTCTCTATGACGTCGGCATTTGCCCCCGGATAGGAGCAGGAGACGGAGATGATGGGGTTATCCACAGAGGGATATTCGCGTACGCCAAGGTAACTGTACCCGATAAGTCCAAAGAGTAGGATGATAAGGGTCAGTACTGTGGAGAGTACGGGGCGTCGTATACTGAGCTCAGATATGTTCATTGTTTGCAAATTGACAATTGACAATTGATAATTGACAATTGGGGGTTGATAACTGATGTTTGATAGATAATGGTTGAAGTTGGTAGATGATAGTGCAATTATCTACCAATGATTCTCTATCATCTAATAAATGTTGTCCAGCGTTACAGGCAAGCCGGTACGGAGTTGCAGCGTACCGGAAATGATGATTGTGTCTCCGGCCTGCAGGCCCTGCAACACTTGTGTCTCGGCTTCCGTGCGTATGCCGGCTTGTATTTCTACCGGATGTGCCTTTCCCGCTTTGTAGAGGAATATCTTGTCTTTACCCATTTCCGGTACGATGGCTTCCGAGGGGACGGCAAGTGCGTCAGGGATTTCGTTTTTGCTCAGGCGGATGTCCGCATAGCGGCCCGGCATGACTGTGCCATAGGCGTTAGGATAGAGGGCACGCAAGGTCAGTGTATGGGTACTCGGGTCCATACGGGACTCGCGGGCATATACTTTGGCATGGAATGTCTCGAGTTTGCCTTCCAGTCCGAAGTCGACCCCTGCACCGATTTTCACGTCGTTTGCATAACGCTCGGGAACGGAAAATTCGACTTTCAGCGGAGAGACTTTGGTCAGTTTGGCGACGATGGTAGAAGGTGAGGCATACGTACCGACGCTGACTTGCCGCAAGCCGATGACTCCATCAAACGGAGCGCGCAGTTCGGTTTGCGCGATGTTTGCCTTGATGAGGTCGATGTCGGCGTTGAGGGTTGCCAGTTCGGTTTTCACCTGTTCGTAGGCTTCTTTACTGACGGCATCTCTTTCCAGCAGAGCATTTTGGCGGAACACACGGTCTTCGGCAAGTTTCAGTTGGGCAACGAGCCGTTGCAGTTGGGCTTGCAAGGGACGGTCGTTCACTTTGGCAAGCAGTTGGCCTTTTTTTACCTGACTGCCTTCCTCGAAGTTGATTTCGATGATTTTTCCGGAGGTTTCGAACGAGAGGTCTACCTCTTCATCGGGCAACAGGCTACCACTGATCTTGATTTCATCCTTCAGTAGCTGCGGCTTTATGATTTTGGCATTTACATTTAATATCCTTTTGGTATTGCGGCTTTTGCTCATGGATTTGTCGGCAGCCGCCAGTTCTTTGTTCTCTTTGGGGAGTTGGGAATAAATACCCCCTCCAATCAGTCCGGCACTAATGAAAACAATAATGCCCCATTTTACTTTCTTATTCATGTATTGGTATTAGTATTATGTCAGCACAGTGTTTGACATGAAAGAAAAAGAAAGGTTTAATGAGGCAAGAGTTAAAAAAAGTGATTGAAAAGACTTTAAGCAGCCTCTAATAGGCCGCTCTGTATTTTCCCTCTTCTTTGTCGTCCAGCATATTGAGGTAGGAGGCATAACGCGATTCGCTGATGTAGTGCTCTTCTACGGCTTTCCGCACGGCACAACCCGGTTCTTGCCGATGGGTGCAGTTGCCATAGCGGCAGTCGGCAGCGAAGCGGAAGATTTCAGGGAAATAGTGTCCGATCTCCTCTTCTTCCATGTCGAAAGTGCCGAATCCCTTGATGCCCGGGGTATCGATGAGGTATCCGTCTTCTGCGACGGGAAACATCTCGGAGAACGTGGTCGTATGCATGCCTTTGTTGTGATAGGCGGAGATCTCACCGGTCTTTATCTCTTGCTCTGGCAGGATGGTGTTGATGAGTGTCGATTTGCCTACGCCGGAATGTCCGGAAAAGAGAGTTACCCGTCCGCTCAGCTCTTCCCGGATTTGCGCTACCCCCTCGCCGGTTTTGGCAGAGACCTTGAAGCAAGGGTAACCGATGGTGGTATAGAGATGGATCAGTCCGTCCAGATAGCGAAGTTCGTCCTCGTTGTAGAGGTCAACCTTGTTGAAGAGGATTTTGACGGGCACCCTGTAGGCTTCGGCGGAAGCAAGGAAGCGGTCGATGAACGTGGTGGACGTTTCCGGATAGTTGATGGTTACGATGAGCATGCACTGGTCGAGGTTGGCGGCCAGGATGTGCGATTGTTTGGACAGGTTGGAAGCACGCCGGATGATGTAGTTTTTCCGGTCTTCTATTTCGCTGATGAAGGCCGTGCCTTCCGCGTTGGATATGATTTGTACGTAGTCGCCCACGGCCACCGGATTGGTGCTGCGGATACCTTTCAGGCGGAAATTCCCTTTGACTTTACACTCTACGCATTTCCCTTCGTCGGTCTTCACCAGATACCAACTTCCTGTATTTTTGATTACCAGTCCCCTCAATGTAGTTGAAAATAGAAAGTGGAAAATGGAAAATAGAAGGGTGAAAGCGGAGAGGTGAACATTCCTCATTTTCCATTTTCACCTTTCCATTTTCCATTTCCTATGGATTAAACGGTCATGATTTCTTTGTCTTTTGCAGTCAGCATGTCATCAATCTGCTTGATGTACTTATCATGTATTTTCTGCAACTTCTCTTCGCCGCCCTTCTGTGCGTCTTCTGCCAGGCCGTCTTTCACGGATTTCTTCAGGGCGTCGATGGCGTCTCGACGTGCATTACGCACACTCACTTTGGCTGTTTCACCTTCTGCTTTACACTGCTTGGCGAGTTGTTTGCGTCGTTCTTCAGTCAATGGCGGGATGCCGATACGGATGATTTCACCGTTGTTTTCGGGCATGATACCAAGGCTGGAATCGATGATTGCTTTCTCAATTACCCGGAACATGCTCTTATCCCACGGCTTGATGACGATGCTGCGGGCATCCGGAGTATTGACAGCTGCTACATTGTTGATGGGAACCATGCTTCCGTAAGAGTCTACACGGATGCTGTCCAGCAGGCGGACGTCAGCTTTTCCGGCACGGATGTGGGCCAATGCGTCTTCCAGATACATGATAGCCATATCCATTTTCTCTTGCGATTCGTCTAAGATGTCTTTTACTTCTCTCATATTCTTTGGTTTTGGAATTGTACTATTCGTTACTTCTCTTGTTATTCTGCAAATATAGCTATTAAACTGAGAGCCTCTCTGTTTTTTCTCCTTAAAAGTTTTAAACCTGCTTCTTTTACCCTGTTTTCCGGTGTATCGCTTCGCTATTTTTGGGGTACGACTTTTGCCTCTTTTCTGCACCTGCGCCATGTCCGAACCCTGTCGCGGACGTAGTTTTGAGGTCGTATCTCCGGATAATCTCCGTGTCCTATAGTTTGGAGGAACTATGGAATTGGTATGGACCGGGTACGGAGCAGGTATGGAGAAAACATTAGGCTGTTGTCCGCTCTTGCAGGTAGGGAAGAAACAGAGAAATGCTCGATGAGGCTTAATTGTGTACCAGCGTTCCTATTTCTTCGCCCTGCATCACTTTCTTCAGGTTGCCCACCGTGTCCATGTCGAATACGATGATGGGCAGGTTGTTCTCCTTGCACATGCACGTGGCGGTGAGGTCCATCACTTTCAGGCCGCGTTTTAGTACTTCGTCGTAGGTGATGTGGTCGAATTTCGTGGCAGTGGGGTCTTTCTCCGGGTCGGCGGTATAGATACCGTCCACGCGCGTACCTTTCAGCATGACGTCGGCTTCAATCTCGATGCCACGAAGTGAAGAGCCTGTGTCGGTGGTGAAGAAGGGATTGCCGGTGCCGGCGGACATGATGACCACTTCGCCTGCTTCCATGCAGTCTATGGCTTTCCATTTGCTGTAGAACTCGCCGATCGGTTCCATGCGGACGGCTGTCAGCACGCGTGCCTTGACGCCGGCGGCTACCAGTGCGGAGCTTAATGCCAGACTGTTGATCACTGTGGCGAGCATGCCCATTTGGTCGCCTTTCACGCGGTCGAAGCCTTTGCTTGCACCGCTCAGCCCGCGGAAGATATTGCCACCACCTATCACTATACCTATCTGTACACCCAGCTCGTGGATTTCCTTGATTTGTGCGGCGTATTCGGCGAGGCGTTTTTCATCAATGCCATATTGCTTTTCGCCCATCAGGCTTTCGCCGCTGAGCTTTAAAAGGATTCTTTTATACTTTGCCATACGATATGAATTTTAGTTTTTTTGCAAATATACACTTTCTGCTTGTAAAGAGAGGAGACTGTCTGAATTTTCTTCAAAAAGTTTTCCGTTCTACTTATGTTCAACCACAGTTCAACTATTGTTCCGTTCTTGTTCTGTTTCTGTTCAGTTGCTATTCCGCTCCTGTTCAGTTGTCATTCTGTTCCCATTCCGTCTTCATTTAGTTTCCGTTCGGTTTTCTTCGAGTTTCTTTTCTGTAGGTTTTCCTCTTTTCATTTGCCACATCGTTCGTTGCGTCCTTCATGACAATGAGAAAAAATCCTCAGAGAGAGCCTTCGAAGGGATACCGGACAGAACCGGGGCAGACGTCTAACCTTGATAGAGGATTTTTCGGCTTAAGACTGTCTGCATAATGCCACGGAGGAGTAAGTAAACGATGAAAGCCAGCCATAAAGCGTGATTTCCCATCCATCTGGGTGAAGAGTAATAGACGATAAAGAAGCTGGCAGAGGCGGTCAGCATGGAGTAGAACATCTGTCGGGTGGCAGTGGCACCGATAAATATGCCGTCCCACAGAAAAGCAGCGAAGCCTGCAAACGGAATGGCCAGTATCCAGTAGAAGTAGTTTCCGGCTTCTTGGATGACTGACGTTTCGTTGGTGAGCAATCCTAAAAACGCCTTACCACCGAAGAAGTATAGCAGTGTGAAGCCTGTGGAGAGCCCGATACCCCAGAGAAAAAGTTGGCGGACGGTGCGATGCAGTACGTTCCGGTTGCCTGCACCGATATAATTGCCTGCCAAAGCTTCGCCCGAATAGGCGAAACCGTCCATGACATACGAGAAAAGGGTGAACAGTTGCATCAGCAAGGTATTGACAGCCAGTACCACTTCTCCCCGTGCAGCTCCAGCGGAGGTGAAGAAGAGGGTAACAATGACCAGGCAAAGCGTCCGCAGGAAGATGTCTCGGTTCACTTGGAAGAAGCGTAGCATGGCTTGTTTTTGCAACACATTCCGCCAGGCAACCTTTTCTGTCAGTCCGCCATAGTAGCGCTTCCATAGCATCAGGGCCATCAGAAAGCCGGCGTACTGGGCTGTAAGTGTACCGAAAGCCACTCCTGCCACTTTCATGTGGAGCAGGTAGACGAAACAGAGATTGGCGATGATATTCACTATGTTCTGCGTGATGGCAATGTACATAGGAAAGCGTGAGTTCTGCATGCCGATGAACCATCCCGAGAAGCCATAAAGCCCTAACATGGCAGGAGCTCCCCAAATGCAGATCCGAAAATAGAGTGTAGCCAGTTCTTCCACTTCTTTCGTTGTCTGTATGAAGGTGAATGCCACTTGGCGGATGGGGTACTGTAACGTCAGGAGGCAGGAGGCTATGAACAGTCCCGTGCCAACGGATCGTAGCAATAACCGCGTGACCTCTTCCGTGTCATGCCTGCCGTAGGCTTGTGAGGTCATTCCGCTGGTGCCCATTCGCAGGAAGCCGAAAATCCAGTAGATGATGTTGAACAACATACCTCCTACGGCAATGGCACCGATATAGGCGGCTGCTCCCAGGTGCCCGACGATCGTAACATCGATCAGTCCCAGCAGCGGTACTGTAATGTTTGAGATGATGGAGGGTATGGCTATCTGAAGAATCTTTTTATTGATAATGTTCGAACTTTGGGAAATCATTTTAGGACGTAATTTGTTCTGTTTGTCGGCAAAGGTACTCTTTTTGTTGGGAATGATAAAAGGACATCGGATAATAACCTTTGTAAATGGTGCATAATATTCTAAAAATGAATATATTTGTACGATAAATACTGGATAATATAAATAAGAGATGAGAACCTTAACTTTGCTATTTACATTGATGATGCTTTTCTCCGGTGCACTCTCTGCGCAGACAGCAGGAGAATTGTTGCGGAAAGTATCTGTGGCCTTGTCCAAGGGGCAGGATGACTATGCCGTGAGCTTGTTCCGCCAATCGGCAAATGCCGGCGCTGAGCAGGCGGAGATGTTTTATTTGACCCGCGTGGAAAAGGACAGTCCTGTGGCTCCCCGCCTGGCAAACGAATTGGCTGCATACTACGAACGTAAGCGGAGCTATGATAAGGCTTATTTGTTCTATAGGGAATATCTGCAATATCATCCCGAAGAGATTTCTGCTCTCGTGTCGTGTGCCGGTGTGGAGATGATGCGTGGAAAGGAAAAGGAGGCCATGCGGATTTATGAAAAAGTCTTGTTGCTTGATACCGACAACTTGCAGGCCAATATCTTCCTGGGAAACTATTTCTATTTACAGGCAGAGCGCGACAAGAAGAAGCTGGAAGAAGAGTATAAGAAGATCTCTTCTCCCACCCGAATGCAACACGCACGTTACCGGAACGGGCTTCATGATATCTATTATTATGGCTATGCCAAAGCAAAGGAGTATCTCCAAAAGGTGATGCAGCTTTTTCCTTCGACGGAGGCAGAGAGCTTGTTGCAAAAGATTGCGGTGTTGCAGAAGGAGATGGAGTGATGTCGATGCGTGCCTGGTAGTCTTACAACAGATATTGCACCTCCTTAAACAGATAGCCGCGTTCTCTTCCTTCCCGATCTTCGAGGAAGAAACGTCCGTCTGGTTCCACGCGCAACAGGCGTGCAAGAAATTCTCCCTCCGCATCAGCGTAACGATGAAAGCCTTCCTTGCGGAAAAGGGCGCGGGCATAGCGCCCGGCAATGTTACGGGCGACATCGTCCGCCGGGGAAGCCTGTAGTAAGAGATAGTAGTGTGCTATTCGTTTCATGATATGGGCCAGTATCAGGTAGCGGTCGTGCTCCTGTCCGGTAATCTGCTTCAGAGAGACCGGGTTTGGGGCATCACTTCGGAAAACCTCTTGGTTTATGTTGACACCAATGCCGGCAATGCAGCGCCCGATGTGATGTCCGGCGAGGTCATTCTCTATCAGTATGCCGCAAATCTTCTTTTCGTGCCAGTAGATATCGTTCGGCCATTTGATGGAAATGTCTTCCGTCCATTCGTCCAGTTCTTCTTTGATGGAGAGGGAAATGAACTGGGAGAGGAGGAACTGGCGGCGGACTTCGACGAAGGTGGGATAGAGCACGAAGCTGAACGTAAGGTTACGGTAATCTTCCGATTCCCAACTGTTGCCACGTTGCCCCTTCCCGGCGGTCTGGCGTTCGGCAATGACCGTAGTGAATTCTTTGACGGCAGCTTCCTGCTCGTTGCAAAGTTGGGACAGGTAATTGTTTGTAGAGCCTGTTTCAGGCAGTACGATCAGTGGAACAGGAAACCCGGAGGGGGTAGCAGTCCGTTCCGTTGTTTGCTTTGTGTCAGGGCAGGGCATCATATTCGGCGCGTTTCTTTTTGGTGAACTTCTTTAATACTTCCTCGTAGGCATGGTCGATGAGGCTTTTTATCAGTTTGTCGTCCGCATCGCCGTCCAGCAGAATCTGGTTCCAGTACTTCTTGTTGAAGTGGTAGGCTCCCTCGATGGAGGCGTATTGCTCGCGTAGCTCCAGCGCATATTCCGGATCACACTTCATGCTGAGTTTGTTGGCGCTTTCCAAGTCAATCAGTACAAACATCTTATCCATCACTTTCATCACAAGCGAATATTCATCGAACGGAAGGCATTCCGTTACAGCTTTCTTGGCGAGACAATACTCGCGGGCGGTTTCTATATCCATTGCATTCTTGTTTATAATTTCCGTATGGCCTGTCTTCAGGCGGAGGCAGGGAGAGGCTTCGGTCAGAACATCGGTGGGTAAAATGCATCCTCGATGTGTTCAATCTCGAATGCCCCCATGCTACCTACCACCGTAATGATGTCGAATCGGACAGGTAGGTCTATGCCGAAATGTTTGATGTAGGCATCAGCGGCTACTACGATATGGCGTATTTTCTGCCAGTTGACCGCTTCTTGCGGTTCGATATATTCCGTATTACTCCGCGTTTTTACTTCTATTATGACCAGTTGTTCGTCTTTGACTGCCACTATGTCCAGTTCCAGACGATTCTTCCGCCAGTTACGGTGAAGGATGTCATATCCTTTACGTTCCAGATATTCTGCTACGGCATCTTCTCCAGCTTTTCCGAGTGTATTGTGTGCAGCCATGCCTATGATTTGTTCTTATTTTATTGTTTCTATGCAAAAATACGCTTTTTCTGCTTTGTAATTACAAAAGGAAAGCTAATTTTGCAGGAGATATGAGGAAAAGAGACAAAACGTGTGCGAAATCAACGTCCGAAGCCCCCAAACGTAAACAGCGTATGGTATGCCTGATGAGCGAGGAGGAGTTGAAGATTGTGGATCGTTATCTTGAGAAGTATAAGATAACGAACAAGTCGCGCTGGCTTCGTGAAACGATTCTCATGTTTATTTATAAGAATATGGAAGAAGATTATCCCACTCTTTTCGGCGAGCACGATATGAGAAGGTGAATCTGTTCGGGAATTCTTTCTGAAAACAAGTCGGAGGAAAACTATCCGAAGCCCTTCAAAAGAGAACTAGGAACCGTTCAGACACATGCCGACGGAATAATCAAAAATAGAAGGAGGAGAAAACTTGGACGATAGTTTTTATATGAAGCAAGCGCTTCAGGAAGCGCGTGAAGCCGCCGGACGCGGAGAAGTGCCGGTAGGGGCAGTTGTTGTATGCAAAGATCGTATTATTGCACGTGCCCACAACCTGACTGAAACATTGACGGACGTGACAGCCCATGCTGAAATGCAGGCTATTACTGCCGCCGCTTCCACGCTGGGCGGGAAATACCTCAACGAATGTACGTTGTATGTTACGGTTGAACCTTGCGTGATGTGTGCCGGTGCCATTGGTTGGTCGCAATTGGGACGCCTTGTTTTTGGAGCAGAAGATGAGAAGCGGGGATATCAGCGTTATGCGCCGCAGGCCCTGCATCCGAAGACGGTAGTGGTGAAAGGTATGCTTGCCGACGATTGTGCAGCGCTGATGAAAGATTTCTTTGCAGCAAAGCGGCGCTGATAAGGCTATTCTCTGACCTCTTCAAAGTCTACATACTCTCCTTCATCCTTGGCAATGAATTTCTTACGCTTTCTGTGCGTGCCGTTTCCGTAAAAGGAAGTTTCGTCGTCGGTCGTTTGTGATGCATTGTCCTGCTGCCGATTGCCCGAGAATGAATATCCTTTGGATGATTGGGATTGGCTACTTCTTTGCTGATAGGTGTCGGAGTTTGTACGTTGCCTCCCTATTCCGAAGATACTTCGGAGGAGAGTTCCAATCAGGCTTAGTCCGGTGACCAGGACAAAGACCATGATAATAAACAAGAATCCTAAGAAATGAAACATGGGCTAATCAATTTTTATATTTGTTCGTCATTTCGAATGATAGTACAACAAACGTGCCAGAATTTTGTTTAGAGTTTCTTTCGTACAAGCCAGCACAAAATGATATACCAGCCGATAACAGCTGAAAGTCCCACGAAAATCAATAAAGGAAGACTGACGATCAAGAACAGATACCGGATTTTATTTTCTTCCCAAGAGAAGTTCTTCAACTTGAAAGCGAACATGGGGAACTCGGATACCAGCAACAAGGCGAATAGAACAATGCCTATCAGTACCCCGTACAATACTATCCCCCCTTGTATCAGCCAGTCGTGATACTGTGCCGCTGCAGCCGCCCAAAACAAGGTGTTGGCAGGAGTGTTCAGCCCTATAAAAGAACTGCTTTGGCGTTCGTCAACGTTGAACTTGGCCAGTCGTAACGCTGAGAATATTGCTATGAGAAAAGCAAAATAGGGAACATACTCCTGAAAACCATTCATCCAGTCGGGATAAACCGTCTCACGCAACAGAGAGAATAAGATAAGCGAGGGAGCTACGCCAAAACTGACATCGTCAGCAAGCGAGTCCAATTCCTTACCGATGGAAGAAGGTGCATGTAGCAGTCGCGCCGACATACCGTCGAAGAAATCGAATACCGCACTAATGATGATGAAAGTGAGTGCCCACTCATATTTGAATTCAAATGCCATAACGCATGCGATGCAACCACAGAACAGGTTCATGCATGTCAGTGTATTAGGTATGTGGCGGGTAATACAGTTAGCCATTGTTTCGTTATTTTAATTTGGCTATCACGGTTTGGTTTCCGGTAGTGTTTTGTCCCAGTTTCACCAGTACTTCGCTACCCAGCGGGAGGTAAACATCTACGCGGGAGCCAAACTTGATGAAACCCATGTGTTCGTCGATGTAACATTCTTCGCCCGGTTCGGCATATGTGACAATACGGCGTGCCATAGCGCCGGCAATTTGGCGTGCCATAACTTCTACGCCTTCGGGAGTTTCGATGACCACCATCGAACGTTCGTTGTCTGTACTGGCTTTCGGCAACCAGGCTTTCATGAACTTACCGTTCTGGTGCGCCACCTTCTTTATGGTTCCGTCTACCGGATACCAATTGGCATGTACGTTGATAACGCTCATGAAGATGGATATCATGAGACGCCGATCGTGGAAATACTCATTTTCTTCCACCTCTTCTATTACCACTATCTTGCCGTCGGCAGGTGCCACCACTATCTTTTCAGTATCTTCTTGTCCGAATAGACGGATCGGGCAACGGAAGAAGTTTACCAGCATTGCATATAGGAGAACGCTGATTGTAGCTATAATATAGAAAGGTAGCTTCCATTCCAATCCCAAGTATAGGGCGGAGTTTATGATTAACAGCAACAAGAAGCTGCTTGCCAGTGTATGTGTACCTTCACGGTGAATTCGTATCTTTTTCAGTTTCTTTAGTCGACTCATGCGTGTATTGCTTTATTCTTTGGGAATAGAAATTATCTGCAAAAATAGACTTATTTTGAAAATCAAACAAACATTTGACTGTAGAAATGCAGATGTTGATAACTTTTAGTGAAATATTTTTGTTAGGTCTTATATAGGTTGTACTTTTATGCTCTCAATTGAAAGAAGATATTTATGCAGGATTTTGTTCATTTGCACGTTCATACCCAATATTCACTTCTCGATGGTCAGGCAAGCGTTAGTGCTTTGGTTGACAAGGCAATGAAGGACGGAATGAAGGGAATAGCCGTGACCGACCACGGTAATATGTTCGGCATTAAAGAATTTACCAATTACGTCAACAAGAAGAACGGTGGTCCGAAAGGGGAAATCAAAGAACTTAAAAAACGGATTGCAGGCATAGAAAGTGGTGAGATTGCTTGCGAAGATAAGGAAGCGGAACTGGCGGACTGCCATACCAAGCTGGCGGAAGCCGAAAACAAACTGTTCAAACCCATCATCGGTTGCGAGATGTATGTGGCGCACCGCACTATGGACAAGAAAGAGGGAAAGTCCGACCAAAGCGGATGGCACTTGATCGTATTGGCAAAGAATGAGAAGGGGTATCATAATCTGATTAAGCTGGTATCCAGATCCTGGACTAAGGGATATTATATGCGTCCGCGTACCGACCGCAACGAGTTGGAGAAGTATCACGAAGGGTTGATTGTCTGCTCAGCTTGTATCGGTGGTGAGGTACCTAAGAAGATACTCAACGACCAGTTGGAAGAGGCGGAAGAAGCTGTACGCTGGTACAAGAATCTCTTTGGAGAAGATTACTACTTGGAGTTGCAGCGCCACAAGGCGACCGTATCTCGTGCCAATCATGAAGCATATCCTTTGCAGCAGCGGGCGAATGCCAAACTGATAGAGTATGCTAAAAAATATGATATCAAATTGATCTGTTCCAACGACGTCCATTTTGTGAATGAGGAACACGCTGAAGCGCACGACCGCCTGATCTGCCTGAGTACGGGTAAGGATTTGGATGATCCCAACCGCATGCTCTATACCAAACAGGAGTGGATGAAGACTAAAGCGGAAATGAACGAACTCTTTGCAGACATTCCCGAAGCACTATCCAATACCCTTGAGATTTTGGATAAAGTGGAATACTATTCTATCGACCATCCACCTATCATGCCTACTTTTGCCATTCCCGAAGAGTTCGGAACAGAAGAGGGGTATCGTAAGAAGTATAGTGAGAAAGACCTGTTCGATGAGTTTACGCAAGATGAGAACGGCAATGTGGTGCTGGATGAAGATACCGCCAAAGCCAAGATAAAGCGTTTGGGTGGTTATGAGAAGTTGTACCGTATCAAGTTGGAAGCAGACTATTTGGCAAAGCTGGCATTTGACGGGGCTAAAGAACGCTACGGCGATCCTCTGTCGGATGAAGTGAAAGAACGTTTGGTCTTCGAATTGTATATCATGAAGACAATGGGTTTTCCAGGTTATTTCCTTATCGTGCAAGACTTCATCAATGCTGCCCGTACGCAATTGGGCGTTTCGGTAGGGCCAGGACGTGGATCGGCTGCCGGTTCGGCAGTGGCATATTGTTTGGGTATCACAAAGATAGACCCCATCCAATACGATTTGCTGTTTGAGCGTTTCTTGAATCCTGACCGTATCTCCTTGCCCGATATTGATGTGGACTTTGATGATGACGGGCGTGGCGAGGTGCTTCGTTGGGTAACCGAGAAGTACGGACAAGAGAAAGTGGCGCATATCATTACGTATGGCACAATGGCCACCAAACTTGCCATCAAGGACGTAGCCCGTGTGCAGAAGTTACCTCTTTCAGAGTCGGACCGCTTGGCCAAGTTGGTTCCCGATAAAATTCCTGATAAGAAACTGAACCTGCGGAATGCCATTGAGTATGTACCTGAACTACAGGCTGCGGAGGCATCTCCCGATCCTTTGGTACGCGATACGTTGAAGTATGCCAAGATGTTGGAGGGAAATGTGCGCGGTACGGGTGTGCATGCTTGTGGTACGATTATCTGTCGCGACGACATAACCGACTGGGTGCCTGTCAGTACGGCAGATGATAAGGAGACAGGTGAAAAGATGCTCGTAACCCAGTATGAAGGTTCCGTTATTGAGGATACAGGGTTGATTAAGATGGACTTCTTGGGATTGAAGACATTGTCCATCATCAAAGAGGCTGTTGAAAACGTACGTTTGCATCGTGGTCTGGATTTGGATATAGATAAGGTACCTATTGATGATCCGGTTACTTATAAATTGTATAGTGATGGTCGTACTATCGGTACGTTCCAGTTTGAATCTGCCGGTATGCAGAAATACCTGCGTGAGTTGCAGCCTTCTACTTTTGAAGACTTGATTGCGATGAACGCTCTTTATCGTCCGGGACCTATGGACTATATTCCGGATTTCATCGATCGTAAACACGGGCGTAAGCCGATTGAGTATGATATTCCGATTATGGAGAAGTATCTGAAAGATACGTACGGCATTACGGTTTATCAGGAGCAAGTGATGCTTTTGTCCCGTCTGTTAGCCGACTTTACCCGTGGTGAGTCCGATGCTTTGCGTAAGGCTATGGGTAAGAAGTTGCGCGACAAGTTGGACCATATGAAGCCTAAATTCGTAGAAGGTGGGCGTAAAAACGGACATGATCCCAAAGTGCTCGAAAAGATTTGGGGAGACTGGGAGAAGTTTGCATCATATGCTTTCAACAAATCTCACGCCACTTGCTATTCGTGGGTGGCCTATCAGACTGCTTATCTGAAAGCGAACTATCCGGCCGAGTACATGGCTGCCGTCATGAGCCGAAGTTTGTCGAACATCACTGATATTACCAAGTTGATGGATGAATGTAAGGCGATGGGAATAAAAGTGTTGGGACCTGATGTGAATGAGAGTAATCTGAAGTTTACCGTCAACCAAGAAGGAAATATCCGTTTTGGACTTGGAGCCGTGAAAGGAGTGGGAGAAAGCGCCGTGATGAATATCATGGAAGAGCGGGAGAAGAATGGTCCTTTTAAAGGCATATTCGATTTCGTGCAGCGTGTTAATCTGACAGCGTGCAATAAGAAAAACTTGGAATGTCTGGCTTTGGCTGGCGGTTTCGATGGATTCTCCGAGTTAAAGCGTGAACAGTATTTTGCTGTCAATGCCAAGAATGAGGTCTTTTTGGAAACTCTGGTGCGCTATGGCAACCGTTATCAGGTTGATCAGGCTGTAGCTGCCAATTCGTTGTTTGGTGAAGAAAATGTAGTCGCTATAGCTACTCCTGAAATTCCCGAAGCAGAACGTTGGACGGATCTCGATCGCTTGAACAAGGAGCGTGATCTGGTGGGAATCTATCTTTCTGCCCATCCGTTGGATGAGTATTCTGTGGTATTGAATCATGTTTGTAATACGCGTATGGCAGAGTTGGAGGATAAATCCGTGCTTGTCGGACGGGAAATTACGATGGGAGGTATAGTGACTTCTGTGCGTCGGGGTATCAGCAAAAACGGTAATCCATATGGCATTGCTAAGATTGAAGACTATTCCGGTTCTGCCGAACTTCCCTTCTTTGGTAATGATTGGGTGACCTATCAGGGATATTTGGGTGAACGTACCTTCCTTTATATCAAAGCTCGTTGTCAACCTAAACAATGGCGGCAGAATGAGTTGGAGCTTAAGATCACTTCGATGGAATTGTTGCCTGATGTGAAAGAAAAGCTAATTTCCAAGATTACGATATTGATTCCACTTACTGTGCTGAATAAAGCGTTGGTCATGGAGCTTGCTGCATTGTTGAAAGAACATTCTGGCACGACGGAGTTGTATTTCAAAGTGGTAGACAAGGAGAGTAAGGCTGTATTGGATATGTTTTCACGTCCGGTGAAACTTTCTGTAGGACGTGATTTAATATCCTATTTAAATAATCACTCCGAATTGGAATTCCGGATAAATTAGTATCTTTGTTCGCCCTATTGCAGTATGTAGGGAACGAATATTGGTTTGATAATTAACAATTAAATAAAATAGTAAAAGAAATGGCTTTAGAAATTACAGACAACAACTATAAGGAAGTCCTGGCAGAAGGCAAACCTGTAGTGATTGATTTTTGGGCACCTTGGTGCGGTCCTTGCAAGATGGTAGGACCTGTTATTGATGAATTGGCTGGAGCATATGCAGGTCAGGTAATCGTAGGTAAGTGTGATGTGGATGAAAATAGCGATCTGCCGGTAGAGTTTGGCATTCGCAGTATCCCTACTGTTTTGTTCTTCAAGAACGGTGAGTTAGTTGACAAACAGGTTGGTTCAGCAGCTAAATCGGTTTTTGATGAAAAGATAAAGAACCTGCTCTGATAAGAGTAGTATATATAAATAAGGTATTCACCCTTAAAAAATAACTGTTATGGGAATGGAAGATGATTTCTTAAAAGATGATCTCGATGCAGAAAAGACTATCGAATATATCAAGAGTTATTTGCCTCAGGAATTGAAAGGAAAATTCTCTGATGATGAATTTTATTATTTCCTCGATCTGATTGACGAGTTTTATTCGGAGAGTGGTATTCTTGATGTAGCTCCGGATGAGGACGGATGCGTTGAAATTGACTTGGGAAAGGTGGTGGATTTCATCGTGGAGGAAGCCCATAAGGATGGGATAGATGATTATGATCCGGAAGAGATTCTGTTCATTGTTCAAGGAGAACTGGAATATGCAGAGTCATTGGGTGATGATGAATAAATAGTTTTCTGTTAAGTAAAAAAAGAGGTCCGGACGTTGTGTTCGGACTTTTTTGTGGAATTATTCCACAGTTGTGGAGTGGAATCTACACTTTATATAAGGCTTTTTGTGGAATGAGTATCAGTCGATCGTTCATTGGTTATACCATTCTTGTTCAATAGTTCTCCTGTTCCCACCCAGTCGTACTTCATTCTTTTTCAGCCGTATTTCATTTTTATAACAGTTGTTATATTCTTCCCTATTATCGGTTCTCATAGGTTATTCGTGAAATAATGGAAGATAATTGGTGAACTTTGGCACGTCGGTTGTGTTTTTCTATATAGGGTTTTTAACATTAACATAAACAGAGTGCTTATGAGATCGTTTTTTAAACAGAGAGAAGTTAGGATAACGAAGAAACAGAGTGTGATTGCCATACTGGGTATCGTGTTGTTGGTAGGGATTTATTGGGGTGTCACCCATCGTTCTGAGCCGATATCGAACGTGCCGGTAGTGGCTGTGGAGCCGGTGATGCGGGATGATGTAGAGATTTATGGTGAGTATGTAGGGCGTATCCGTGCCCAGCAATTTGTGGAGGTACGCGCACGTGTGGAGGGGTATTTGGAAAATATGCTTTTCGAAGAGGGTACTTATGTGACAAAGAACCAGGTGCTGTTTGTGATCAATCGTGACCAATATGCAGCCAAGGCGGATAAAGCACGTGCACAGTTGAAGAAGGACGAAGCTCAGGCTCGCAAGGCACAGCGTGATTTGGAACGTATCCGACCGCTTTATGAACAGAATGCTGCCAGTCAATTGGATTTGGATAACGCGATAGCTGCATACGAAACTGCCCAAGCCAGTGTGGCTATGAGCCAAGCCGATCTTGATCAGGCGGAACTTGAATTGGGATATACCATTGTCCGCTCTCCGTTGTCAGGGCATATCAGCGAGCGTTATGCTGATTTGGGTACGCTGGTAGGGCCGGGAGCCAAGTCGCTGCTGGCAGCTATCGTGAAGAGCGACACTGTATTGGTTGACTTTAGTATGACGGCATTGGATTACCTGAAGACCAAAGAACGCAATGTAAATCTGGGGCAAAAAGATTCCACCCGTTCCTGGCAACCGAACATTTCTATTACACTTGCCGACAATACGGTTTATCCGTACAAAGGGGTTGTTGATTTTGCCGAGCCGCAGGTTGATCCCAGCACCGGAACGTTTTCTGTCCGTGCCGAGATGCCCAATCCGAAACATGTATTGTTGCCGGGACAGTTCACGAAAGTAAAGTTGCTGTTGGATGTACGTGAGCAGGCAACGGTTGTTCCCTTGAAATCGGTGATTATAGAGAAAGGGGGGGCATACGTATTTGTCATGCGCCGCGATTCCACTGTAGAGAGGCGTTTCATAGAGTTGGGACCGGAGTTTCAGAACCAGGTGGTGGTGGAAAGAGGTTTGATTCCGAATGAAACCATTGTGGTGGAAGGATATCATAAACTAAGTCCGGGCATTAAAGTCAAGGTCAACAATGCACTGCTGAACAAAGAGGAAAAAGGGGATGAAAAGGAAGGAAATGAATAAATCGTTCTTACTTTTCTATAAAAAAAGAGAAATAATTATGTAACTGTCAGATTATGAATGTGCTGGTTCATCCCATGTATAGAGGGTACCTAATTACGTCTTTTAGGGTATCATAAGTATACTACTGAGATAACCTAAAAAAAGAATAGGGCACAAACTGATAGTTTTTATAATGAATATTCGTAATAACCATCAAGCAACATATCTATGAAAGTGAATTTCTTTATAGACAGACCGGTATTCTCGGCTGTCATCTCGATACTGATTGTCATTGTGGGCATCATCGGACTGACCATGCTTCCCATTGACCAATATCCCCAGATTACCCCTCCGGTAGTGAAGATCAGTGCATCCTATCCGGGCGCGAGTGCGCTGACGGTATCGCAGGCCGTTGCCACGCCTATCGAACAGGAGCTGAACGGCACGCCGGGCATGCTCTATATGGAGTCCAACAGTTCCAATTCCGGTGGTTTTTCGGCAACGGTGACGTTTGACATCTCCGCCGATCCGGATTTGGCGGCGGTAGAGATACAAAACCGTCTGAAGCTGGCGGAATCCCGTCTTCCGGCAGAAGTCGTGCAAAACGGTATTTCCGTAGAGAAGCAGGCAGCCAGTCAGTTGATGACCATCTGTCTCATGTCTTCCGACCCGAAGTTCGATGAAATCTATCTGAGCAACTTTGCTACGCTGAATGTGCTCGATTTGCTTCGCCGTATTCCCGGTGTAGGTCGTGTGTCGAATATCGGTAGCCGTTACTATGCCATGCAGATCTGGGTGCAACCGGACAAGCTGGCTAACTTCGGGCTGACTGTGGCGGACTTGCAGAATGCACTCAAAGACCAGAACCGTGAATCTGCCGCCGGTGTTTTGGGGCAGCAACCGGTGAAGGGGTTGGATATCACCATTCCCATTACCACACAGGGACGTCTTTCTACAGTTGCGCAATTTGAAGAAATCGTGATACGTGCCAATGCGGATGGCTCTATCATCCGTCTGCGCGATGTGGCGCGTGTCTCTCTTGAGGCCTCTTCTTACAATACGGAAAGCGGCATCAACGGTGGAAATGCGGCGGTGTTGGGCATCTATATGCTGCCGGGTGCCAATGCGATGGAAGTGGCGGAGAACGTCAAGAAGGCGATGGAAGAGATCAGTGCCAACTTTCCTGACGGACTGAGTTACGAGATACCTTTCGATATGACCACTTACATCTCAGAGTCTATCCATGAGGTCTATAAGACGTTGTTCGAAGCTTTGGTGCTGGTGATTATCGTCGTGTACCTGTCGTTGCAGAACTGGCGTGCCACATTGATTCCGATTGTGGCAGTGCCCATCTCGCTGATTGGTACATTCGGCTTCATGCTGATATTCGGTTTTTCGCTCAATATGCTTACGCTGCTCGGACTGGTGCTTGCCATCGGTATTGTGGTGGATGACGCCATTGTGGTGGTGGAGAATGTGGAGCGTATCATGTACGAAGAGAAACTTTCGCCCTACGATGCCACGAAGAAAGCGATGGAAGGACTGACAGGTGCCATTGTAGCTACGTCGTTGGTACTGGCGGCAGTATTCGTTCCGGTTAGCTTTTTAGGAGGCATCACGGGACAGCTTTACCGCCAGTTCACGGTGACGATTGTGGTTTCCGTATTGCTTTCTACGGTCGTTGCATTGACACTTAGTCCGGTGATGTGCTCGTTGATATTGAAGCCGGAGTCCCGTAAGCGGAAGAACAAGGTGTTCCGTTACATCAACTATGCACTGAATACGGGCAACCGTAAATATGTCCGTCAAATATCACATGTGATTGGTAATCCTCGGCGGGTGATGGGAGCGTTCGGAATCGTATTGGTTGGAATCTTCCTGCTGAATCGGTTAATACCGACCAGCTTCCTGCCGGTAGAAGATCAGGGATATTTCAAAGTGGAACTGGAACTGCCTGAGGGGGCGACACTGGAACGCACGCGTACCGTTACGGAACGTGCCGTAGAGTATCTGATGCAAAACCCGACAGTGGAATATGTGCAAAGCGTAGTAGGTAGCAGCCCGCGTGTAGGCAGCAGTCAGGCACGTAGCGAACTGACCGTTATCATGAAACCTTGGGAAGCAAGAGACGGGCAGACCGTTGACAAAGTCATGGCTCAGGTGAAGAAAGACCTGCAAGAGTATCCTGAGTGTAAGGTCTATCTGTCTACGCCACCGGTCATTCCGGGACTGGGCAGTTCGGGAGGTTTCGAGATGCAGCTTGAAGCACGCGGAGACGCCACATTCGACAATCTGGTGCAGGCAACCGATACTTTGATGTATTACGCGTCCCAATGCAAGGAACTCTCCGGGCTTTCCTCTTCCCTGCAGGCGGACATACCACAGCTCTATTTTGATGTGGACCGGGATAAAGTGAAGCTGGCGGGTGTACCTTTGGCGGATGTCTTCTCCACGATGAAGGCTTATACCGGTTCGGTCTATGTGAACGACTTCAATATGTTCAACCGCATCTATCGCGTATACATTCAAGCGGAGGCGCCTTATCGGGAGCATAAGGAGAACATCAATCTCTTTTTCGTGCGCGGGACGGGCAATGTGATGATTCCTTTGACATCCCTCGGAACAACGTCGTACACCACCGGTCCCGGCAGCATCAAGCGCTTCAACATGTTCAACAGTACGGTGATTCGTGGCGGAGCCGCCGAGGGTTATAGTTCCGGGCAGGCAATGGAGGTCATCGAGAGAGTGGCGCGTGAACATTTGCCGGACAATATCGGAGTGGAATGGAGCGGGCTCTCCTATCAGGAGAAGTTGGCAGGCGGCAAGACGGCATTGATCCTTGCTTTGGTCTTCCTGTTTGTCTTCCTTTTCCTGGCTGCACTCTACGAGAGTTGGTCAATCCCTGTCGCCGTATTGCTTTCGTTGCCGGTTGCCGCATTGGGTGCCTATTTGGGAGTATGGTTGGGTGGACTGGAGAATGACGTCTATTTTCAGATCGGACTGGTCATGCTGGTCGGTCTGGCTGCAAAGAATGCCATCCTGATTGTAGAGTTCGCCAAAGAGCAGGTAGATGGCGGGGCGAATGTGGTGAAGGCGGCTTTACGTGCCTCTCAGCTGCGCTTCCGTCCTATCCTGATGACGTCGTTGGCGTTTATTCTCGGCATGTTGCCGATGGTGATTGCCAGCGGACCGGGAGCTGCAAGCCGTCAGGCGATCGGTACAGGTGTGTTTTTCGGAATGATTCTGGCGGTGACGGTAGGCATCCTGCTGGTTCCCTTCTTCTTTGTGCTGATCTATAAGGCGAAGGCGAAAGCCAAAAGTGCGAATATCAAACAAGTTACCAAACGATTTAAACGATAAGTTATGAAACGGAGATATATGATATATTATGTGCTGGTATTGGCAGTAGCACTTACTTCTTGCCAGTTGGGCAAGCACTACGCCCGTCCGGAACTGAACCTTCCCCAGCAACTTGATGCTACGGAGCAGGATACCCTTTCCATTGCCGACCGTCGGTGGTGGGATATCTATACGGACACTACCCTTCAGGCGCTTATTGAACGTACGCTCGAATACAACAAGGACATGCAGATTGCCGCTGCCCGTGTAAAGGAACTGGCAGCGATGAAACGCATTGATTTAGCCAATCTCTTTCCGCAAGTCAGTGGCAAGGTGTATGCCGATAAGGAGGCGGAGAACTATGGCGGTGACAATTACTCTTCGGATAGAGGCTATGAAGCCAAAGCAGTTGTCTCATGGGAAGTAGATCTTTGGGGAAATCTGCGTTGGGCGAAAGATAAGAGTACGGCAGAGTTTCTGGGGTCGATCGAAGCACAACGCGCCTTAAAGATGAGTTTGGTGGCAGAAGTGGCACAAGCCTACTTCGAGTTGGTGGCTTTGGATAACGAACTGGCTATTGTGCGTCAGACGCTTGCCGCACGTAAGGAGGGTGTCCGCTTGGCTAAAATCCGTTTCGAGGGTGGACTGACATCGGAGACTTCCTACCAGCAGGCGCAAGTGGAGTTAGCACGTACGGCGACACTGGTGCCCGACCTGGAACGGAAGATATCCATCAAGGAGAACGACATCGCCTTCTTGGCTGGTGAATATCCCCGGAAGATAGCACGTGCCGTGTTGCCGAAGGAGCCGGAACTGCCGGAGAGTCTTCCGGTAGGACTTCCCTCCATCTTACTGGAGCGCCGACCGGATGTGCGTCAGGCGGAGCAGAAACTGATTGCTGCCAATGCGTCTGTGGGAATTGCCTATACTAACATGTTTCCCCGCTTGAGTCTGACTGCCCACTATGGACTGGAGAGCGCTGAGTTCGCTGATTTCCTGAAGTCCCCTTACCACTTCTTGAGCGGTTCACTGCTGACTCCCCTGTTTGCCATGGGGAAGAACCGCTCCATGCTGAAGGCGAAGAAGGCGGCATACGAAGCCGAATGTCATGCCTACGAGAAGTCGGTGCTGACTGCCTTCAAGGATGCGCGCAATGCTATTGTTGACTTCAACAAGGTGAAGGAAATCTACGAGTCGCGCCTGCAATTGGAGCAGTCGGCGCGGACGAATGTAGAACTGGCGCAGTTGCAATATATCAATGGAGTGATCGGATACCTGGATGTACTGGACGCCCAGCGTGGATACTTCGACGCCCAGATAGGGTTGAGTAATGCGATAAGGGACAAGCAGATAACGCTGGTACGGCTTTATAAAGCGCTTGGCGGAGGCTGGCAATGAGCGGGAGGCATTCTTGATCGGTTTATACAGGCGGTGTATTCAGAAAGAAGAACACCGCCATGCCGATCAGGATAATCCCCAGCACGCCATAAAACAGCCTTGCGCGTTGCCGTCCCACACTACGGACGGCAAACTGTGTGTTGTTGGCAGTGAAGAACCACTCCCAGTTGAACAGGGCAGCCAGCAACGAAACGATGCCGGCTGCCGCAAAAATGCCTTGAATGAGGTATTGGCTTGCCATATCTTACTCTTGGCTTTTCATGGTCAGTTTGCGCGAACCGTCTTCCTGCTCTTCGATGGTGACGCATACCGTGTTGCCCGGCAGCAGTTCTTCTATCAGTTCCGGCCATTCGATGAAGCAAAGCGCTCCGCTATAGAAGTAGTCTTCATACCCCATGTCATACACTTCCTCCAGCTTCTTGATGCGATAGAAGTCGAAGTGGTAAATCAGTTCGCCGGCTATCTCCGAACGATATTCGTTGATGACGGCGAAGGTAGGAGAGGTGACTACATCCTCAACCCCCAGTTCGCGGCAAAGAGCCTTGACGAAAGTCGTCTTGCCTGCTCCCATCTTTCCGTAGAAGGCAAAAACAGTGTTGTCGCCCATCGCCGCGATGAACTCGCGGGCGGCGTCGTGAATTTGGTCTAAAGATTGAATTTTAATTTCCATTGTTTATCGTTTTATTTAAGTTTATATCTGCTTGTCAGCGGTACTTCGCCTTCTCAACTGTTCAGTGTGATGAGCGGGATAATCATCTCCTCCATCGAGATGCCCCCATGCTGGAAGGTATCCGTGTAGTAGCCGGTATAGTGGTTATAATTGTTCGGATAGGCGAAGAAGTCCCGTCCGGTGGCGAAGATGTAGCGCGTGCTTACGTTGGGTGAAGGCAGATGGGCATCTGCGGGGCGGGCTATCTCGAACACCTGTTTGGAATTGTAGGTCATGTTGCGTGATAGCTTGTAGCGCAGGTTGGCGTTGATTTCCTTGCCGTTGCTCTGCACCTTGACCGGATTATTCACGCGGATGCTACCGTGGTCCGTCGTGATGACGACGTGTTGCCGGCTGTTGGCGAGGGCTTTCAGCAGCTCTTTCAGCGGTGAGTGCTTGAACCACGAGAGGGTGATGCTGCGATAAGCCGCTTCGGTGGAGGCAAGTTCGCGTATCATCTTGCTTTCCGTGCGGCTGTGGCTCAACATGTCTATGAAGTTGAACACGGCGACGTTGAGGCTGTTCTGCATCAGCGAAGGCAGTTGCGACAACAGGCGTTCGGCACCTGCGGCATCGTTTATCTTGTGGTAAGAGAAGGTATCGTTGCGCCGGAAACGCTCGATGATGGTGCGTATCAGCGGGGCTTCGTTCACGTTCTTGCTCTCTTCGTCGTCTTCATCTACCCATAGGTCGGGGAAAAGGTGTGCGATCTGGTCGGGCATCAGACCGGAGAAGATGGTGTTTCGTGCATACTGCGTGGCAGTGGGCAGGATGCTGAAGTAGAGTTGTTCGTCGAGGTTGAACAGGCCCGACAATTCGTTGGCGAGGACGCGCCATTGGTCGTACCGGAAGTTGTCGAGTACGATGAAGAACACCTTCTCCCCTTTGTCCAGCAAGGGGAAGAGGACGCGCTTGAAGATATCCGGGCTCATGAGCGGGCGGCTGTCAGCCTCTTTGCCGGATATCCAGCCTACGTAATGCTTCTTGATGAATTTGGCAAAGGCGGCGTTCGCTTCGGCCTTCTGCATGGCAAGCATCTCGTTCATGGGGCTGTCCGTAGCTTCCAGTTCCAGTTCCCAGTAGACAAGCCGCCGGTATAGTTCCATCCAGTCAGCGGCAGTCAGCGAATCATTGATTTGCATGCCTATCTTGTTGAAATTCTGTTGGTAACCGGTCTGTGCGGCTTCGCTGACGATGTCTCTGCGGTGCAGGTTCTTCTTTAGCGACAGCAATATCTGGTTGGGGTTGACGGGCTTGATCAGGTAGTCGGCTATTTTCTGCCCGATGGCCATGTCCATGATGTTTTCTTCCTCGCTCTTGGTAATCATGACAACGGGCACGGTAGGACGTATCTCCTTGATCAGCGCCAACGTTTGTAGTCCGCTTAGGCCGGGCATATTCTCATCCAGAAAGATAAGGTCGTAGGAAGAGGCATGGCAGCGGTCTATCGCGTCTTGTCCGTTGGTCACGGTGTCCACTTCGTAACCTTTGTTTTCGAGAAACAGGATGTGAGGCCTCAGCATGCTGATTTCATCATCCACCCAGAGTAATTTATCTTTCTTCATGTTATGTATAGTTACAAATTACGAGTTTTGAGCTACAAGTTATTAAGTTACTCGCGACTCTCTCGCTATTTCACTCCTCAAAGATAACGCTATTTTCCGGCTCCTCCTCTTCTGCAGGCCGATTTTCTTCTTTCCGGCGTTTCTCTTCTTCGGTGGGCAGGTTCAGCAGGGGTTCATCCAGTGTGTACCCTTTCAGTTCAGGCTCAGGGATAGAAGAGAAATGCGTGCGGTAGAAGGTATCATAGTCGTCGAAGCTGTATAGCTTGATGAGTTGTTCGTAGTTGGCTTCCGAGATGAGCAGGGCACGCATGCCGCTCAGCCGTTCGGCCATTTCGGGGGCGGCATAGAGCCTGCGGAAATATTGCAAGGCTTCGTCGTAGTTGCTGAACGGCTTCACGTGCAGCATGCCGATACCCCGTTCGTGGGCAAAGGCAAGGTCGAAGTTCTTCACCAAGAAGGTGGCGAAGTTGTAGCGTGCCACTTCAAACAGAAGCATGTTCTCGTTCACCTTTCCCTCTTCGTAGGCAAGGATGAAGAGGAAGGGCACCTCGCGTTCGGCACTGAACGCACTGTCGGGAGGAAGCGTGCCGGCATGCTCCAGGCTGTCGCCGGACAAACTGCCGACATCGGAGAGTGCACTGTTCCGCCTCTGCCAGATGGAGCCGAATGTATGGCTGTCTCGAGCCAGCAAACGTCCCTCCTGCACCCCTTTCAGAATATGGGCGGCAAGGTCGGTAATCTCGTTTTGCGGATATTGCTGCACAAGCTGTTTGAGGGTCGAGAGGAACTGTCCGGTTTCTCCTGCCTGTAGCCGCGTGACGGCATCGAGGAACATGAACTTCGGACGATGCTGCCCTAACGGATAGACCTCGGCGGAGCGGTGGGCGGCAGCGCGTACAGTGGTGGTGTCCCCCTCCACAAACGAACGGTAAGCATGCGCATAGAGCGAATCTTCCCGATGTTTGCCGTGTACGGCATTCTCCGCAAAGTCCGGGTCGGCAAGGGTCTTGGCATAACGGCTGTCGGGGAAGCGGGCGATGAGTTCCGACTTGCACGTTGCCGCCTTTTGCAGTGCCCTCTCCGCAACCTGCTGCGCAGAGAGGAGGCTGTCGGTACTGTTGTGACTGCCGGAAACGCGGTCGCTGCCGGCATAATGCGCTATTGCCGATTCGGTCAGGAAGAGTTGATAGTAAACCTCATCCAGCTGCCCGAATGTCGGGAACTGCTGTACCAACCGTTCAAACGCCGCTTCCGCCTTCCGGAAGTCCTGCATCTGGTCTTTGAATACTATGCCGGCGCCGTATAAGGCTTCCGACAACTGTGCGTTGGAAGCCTGCATAGCCTCTTCTGTCAACGGGATTTGTGCCAGATAATATTCGGGACGATGCGTATCCTTGTCGGGGCTGTCGGTGCCGGTCGCCTCCTTGCCGCCGTTTTCCGTTTTCCCCTTCCCGCTTTCTGTGGGAGAGGAGGGACGGGCTCCTGCTTCTTCTCCATGCCGGACAGAGTCTGCCGGTGCGGTCTGTTCCTGTTCGTTGTAGTCTATCTCTTCAAAATCGTCCAGTGCGACGACCGTCTTGTTTCGCCGCCTCCAGTTGTCTTCCAGTTTCCGTCGTCCCCATAGACGTTGGAATTCCGCTTTGCCCTGTTCCACCAGTTGCGGGTTGTAGAAGTACCAGGCTTGCTTTCCTCCCAAGGCGGGCTGTAGGGTTTGGTGAGCGTTGCTTTGCCCCGGCCGGGTCGTGGCGGACGAAACGACGGACTGGTCGTTTGCCGTCTCCAACATCTGCATACGCCTCTCTTCCCGTTCGGCTTCTTGGGCGGCTTTGCGTTCCTTCTCCTCTTGGGCAATGACCTGCGCGATGATTCCCTCGACGACCGCCATCCGCTCTTCCTCCGTCATTCCGGCAAGATGCTGCAAACTGTCTTGCAACTGTATGGCAGTGACGTGCGGCACCAGTTCATCCAATATCTTCGAGCGGTCGTTGGCGGTTTCATACTCCGGATGCACCTTGTCCATCAGTCCGATGGCTTCGGTATATGCCTTCTGCGCTTCGGCATAGCGCGTCTGCTGCCAGTACAGGTTTCCTAAGGTGAGTTGCAGCAGCCCCTTCTCCACACCGTTCCGCTTGCTCATTTCCGTGCCCTTCCGGTAGGCGGCGATGGCCTGCAAGGTATCTTTCTGAGCCAGATAGACATTGCCCAGTGCATAGTATATCTGGTCCAGGAACTCCTCATTCCTTTCGTCGCGGCTGAGGCGCAACAACTTTCCGGTGATGGAGCGCCCGTTTCCGGCAGGCATGACCTCCGTTTGCCGTATACGGGCACTGAGAGCCAACTCATAGGGCGGGTTGAGGCGGATGACTTTGCCGTAAGCCTGGAAAGCCTGTCCCGGTTGTTGCAATAGCTGGTAGGTCTGTCCGAGGAGGTAGTAACAGCGCGCTTTCTGCCTTTTGTCCTTTTCGTTCCTTGCCGTCTTCTCCAGATGCGGCACCGCCTCCCTGTACCGCTTGCCGGCCAGCAGGAAGTTTCCCGCAGCCGAGGCATACGGAGCGGCGAGCGACAAGGGGAGGCTGTCGTTGTTTGCCCGGTTCAGGGCATCTTCCGCATCATACTGCCAGCCCAGTGCGGAGTAGCAGCGTGCCAGCCAGATGAGTGCTTCGGAAGTGATGGTGACTTGTCCGCTGTAGAGGCGGGCAATGTAGGAGAATGTCGATGCGGCTTCCTGAAACTCCCCTTTCTGATATTGCGCCTTACCCATCAGCATCCATGCGCGGTGCAGGAAAGGATTGAACTCGCGGCGTGCCAGCCATTTCTTGTATTCATCCGTGTAGGTCCGTCCGGGGCGGCGTGCGGGACGGCGCTTGATGGAATGCTGCCGGATGGCCTTTTGTGCCTTCTCGATGGCGCGGTCGAAGTCGGAGGCGCCGATGCCGGCGGTCGTCGGGTTGCCTATGGGATAGAGGGGAAGCAGCTCCATGTAATTATCCTTGTTCCCTTGCTGTTGCGCCGCGAGACCTGCCTTGTAGGCTTCGTGGCCGTTGAAGTAGACGTTATAGCGGGTGGTCAGGGCATGATAGAAACGGGTACCGGCGGTGTTCTTGCGGGTGGAACATCCGGTAACGAGCATCAGGAGTAACAGGATGCCGATGGGGTAGGTTGCTTTACGTTTCAAACTATGCCAATGTTTTTTATGTATTCTGCATTTTTCGCTGTAAAGATAGATGAAAACTCTTTCCCAACTTGCATATCACATAAATTATGATGGAAAAGAATATGATGGCGGCTCCGGAGGGGACATTGAGGTAATAGGAGATCAGCAGTCCGCCCAGGCAACTGAGATAGCCGATGCCGATGGACAACCAGATAATCTGGTGGAAGCGGTGTGCGAAGAGGTTTGCTGTCATCTGAGGGATGGTGAGCAATGAGATGACCAGCACAATGCCCACCATGCGCAGGCAGGCGACGATGGTCAGTGCGATGAACATCATCAGCACATACTCGAACCGTTGCACCGGAATGCCCTGCGAACGGGCGAACTCCCTGTCGAAGGCGACGTAGATAATCGGGTGAAGATAGAGCGTAAAGAAGAGTGCGAGCAGCACGGCAAGCCCTCCTAACAGGGCGATGTCGCCCATCGTGATGGTCAGCACATTGCCGAACAGGTAGGCCGAAAGGTCGGGAGCAAAGCCGGGCGAAAGGAAGGAGAACATGATGCCCAGCGCCATGCCCAGCGTCCAGAAGACGGCAATGGCGGAATCTTCGCGCATGTCCTTGCGCTTACTCAGCCACTCCACTCCGAAGGCGGAAAGCACGGCGAAGACACCCGCTGCCAGAATCGGCGAGATGCCCGCATAAAGTCCCAACCCGATGCCGCCGAAAGAGGCATGGGTCAGTCCTCCGCTGATGAACACCAGGCGCCTTGTTACAATGTATGTACCGATAATTCCGCAGACGATGCTTGCCAGCAGACTGCCTGCGAGGGCATGTTGAAAAAATGTATATTGCAGTATCTCCATCTTGATTCAATTATAAAGCCTCTAATGAAACCCTGAAATTCAATCTATTCTCCGTCTCCTATTAATAAAGTATGAATAAAGAATAATTGTCAATTACCGATGACCAACCGTCAACTCGTTCTCTATATGATAAGAAACAATTGTCAATTGTCAATTGTCAATGCGTTCTCCGTTCTCCTATGATAAGGAACACTTCATCCTTGATATTGTTTGGCAGTGCAATGCCGCGCAGTTGCAGGCTTCTCACCCATCCGGCCACATCGGTATCCTGCATCGTATAGAATACGTCCCTGAATTCATCCTCCTGCTCCGGGGTATACTCTTCGGGGGCGGTGCCGATGTATTTGTCCAGTTCTTCGTCGTCGTAATACTCTATTTGCTTGCTGACGGCGGCCAACAGGCTATCCCGCTCGCATGTTTCATGTTGTCCGCAACATTCCGCATCCACCTCCTTCACCTCGGGCATGGCATCCAGTTCGCCGCGTTCTATCTTCTTCTGCAAGCGGCGGTTGCGGATGTATCCGGCCAAGAGGGCAATGCAGGCAAGCACAATCAGGCTGATAACCAGTATCCACATATCTTTTCTCGGTGTTTATTGTTTATTCAATGGTCTCAATCTCAAATCCCGCCTGCTGCAAATCCTTCCAGTATCCCGGATAAGACTTGGACACCACTTGCGGGTCGGCAATCTGCAAGTCCGCCATCTGCAGGGCGGCAGGTGCAAAGGCCATTGCCATCCGGTGGTCTTCGTAGGTCGCTATCACAGGACTGGCATCCGGTTGGCAACGCTCGCCGTCCCACAGCAGTATGCTGTCCTCTTCCGACTTCACCACGTAGCCCAATTTGCGTAGCTCGGTGATAAGTGCCTGAATCCGGTCGGTCTCCTTGATTTTCAGGCTTTGCAGTCCGGTGAAGCGGAAAGGGATATCCATCAGGCAGCACGTGGTTACAAACGTTTGTGCCAGGTCGGGTATGTCGACCAGGTCTTCTTCCATGCGCGTGACGGGGGTGCCGCATTTGGATAATGCCACTCCACGGTCGGTGTACGTTGTCCGTACGCCCAGTTTGCCGAATAACTCGGCTCCCCGGCTGTCGCCCTGATAGCTGTGCGCAAAGAGACCTGTCAGTTCCACGGTCTGCACTGTGTTGTCTTTCCCGTTGGCTTTTCCGTTGGCGGCGGTGCCCTGGCTCAGGGCGACCATCTGATACCAGTAGGATGCGGCGCTCCAATCGCTTTCCACGGTGAAGGGGATGTCTTTATAGGCTCCCGGATGCACGGTGATGCAATCTTCGGCGCTCCATGCGGCGGTTGCACCGAACTCTGTCATCAGTTGCAGGGTCAGGTTGATGTAGGGGCGCGAGATGATTGTCCCCGTCAGTCTTAGATTCAGTCCGTTCTTCAGTACGGGACCTATCATCAGCAGGGCGGAGATGTATTGCGAACTGACGTTTCCTGCCAGGGTGATTTCCTTTCCTGCCAGTTCGGTGCCCGTGATGCGCAGCGGGGGGAAACCCTCCTTGCCGGCATACTCTATCTTCGCACCCAGTTCACGCAGGGCGTCCACAAGAATCCGTATGGGGCGTTGTTGCATCCGTTCGGTACCCGTGATGATGCGTGTGCCGGGCGTGGCGCTCAGGTAGGCGGTGAGGAAACGCATTGCGGTGCCTGCGGCGAGGATGTCGATGTGTTCGGGTGCTCCGTCCAAGGCTTTGACCATGACACGGGTGTCGTCGCAGTCGCTCAGGTTGGCAGGCGTAATGCTTCCCTGTGCCAGTGCGTGTAGTATTAATGCCCGGTTGCTGATGCTTTTGGATGCCGGGAGCTGGATCGTGGTGTGTAAATTGGCAGGTGCCGAAAGTTTATAGCGCATAGTCGTATTCTTTCTTGGAATCTGATAGCTGGTTTACAGACAACAAAAGTACAACAAATATCCGAATAAAGAAACATCGGTGGTTGATTCTGACACGGCTTCTTCATTTACAGGAGTTATCACTTCGTTAGGAGTTAAAGCCAATAGTGTTGGCTTATGAAGTTACCCGTAGTTTACTCAAGGCTTGAACACGGGGTAGCCGAATTTCCCGCGTTGCATGGTCAGTACTTTATGCTGCCCTATTCGGGTCTTGTTGTAGGTGCGCAGGGTGACGCTTTGTTTTTTCGTGCTGCCGTTGTCGAAGGCTATCGTGATGTAATACTCTATTCGTTCGCCATCGGGTATGTAACGATGTCTTCCTACCCGTCGTGTCTTTTTGTGTTTTTCCTGGTATTTGTTCACGATGACCACTTCTTCTTGGTACGTGGAGGCAGGGTCGGCGAGCAGGAGGTTTCCCGAAAGAAACAGGGTGTAGCCGATGATGCCGGCACACACAAAGTGGCACAGGAGGTTGGCTGCCTTGTTGTCCGTAGTTGTCATCCAAGCCCATTTACGGTAACAGAAGACGGTCAGGGCAGCCGTGCATAGGGCTATTCCGGCGGGAATCCACCACTTGACCAGTGTTCTTGTGTATATGCCGTAACTGATGCCACAGGCACAAAAGAACGCGATAAAAAGCAGGGCACGTATCAGTTTGCTGAAAAAGTTTCTCATGATGTATTTTGCTTTTGGTTTTGTTTCTTATCGATGTTTTTTGGGGCATGCGTTATGCCAATGTGGGTACAAAGATAATGCGCCTTCCCTGCGCTGCAAAAATAAACAGGCTTATTTTTGGTTCATCCGGCATATTGGGTGATGGTGCACTTTTTATTCGTTTTATCATTCTTCCAAATTGTCGGATTGTCCCGGGCTTTGTGTCCGATTCCCGTGGGGTTTTCCGGACAAATGCGGGGCAACGTTCCGGCAAACCCCAGGGGATACGGACGCAAATGCGGCGGCTTTTTATCCGTACTCCGGCTACTTGTGTTGCAAGCGGGCGTTCCACAGGGAGTGGTCGTCAGGCCGTGGAGGGGAGTTGTCGAGGATGGGGCGGCCGTTGTATATGCGGCGTCCTCCCGGCTGCAGCTCGTGGCGGCAGGAGGTGGCGGACGGGACGTTCCGGTCGTTCACGGCATTTTCTTCTTTTTCTTCTTCTTCTTTTTCTGTAGAAGAAATATTTTTTCTTTCTTTCTCTTTTTCTTTTTTTATATATATGGGCGTGTTTGTGTTGCTTGTTTCAAGGAAATTGCAATCAAACACTTGTTTATCAGTATGTTCAGGCTGTTTTTGTGACGTTTCTCTTACTTGTTTTCCACTGTTTTTCGCTTGTTTTCCGTCAAAAAACGCTTGTTTTTCGTCATTTTTCGTTCGTTTTTTGCCATTTTCTGCTTGTTTTCCGCTGTTTTTTGATGGATTTTCATCGTTTTTCACTGAATTCTCGTCATTTTTCAGCGGATTTTCGTCGGAAACGGATGGATTTTCGCTGTTTTTTGTTCGTTTTCTGCTGTTTTTTGCTTCGGTTTTGCTGTTTTTTGCTTCAGAACTATCATCAGAAATGATAAAATCAAAGTTGTTTTTTGCTTTGGTTTTGCTGTTCTTCCGGTTTGTTTTGTTTCCTCTCTGCGGCTTGGCGGGAGTGTTTCCGCAGGTCGCTTCTTCGTCGATTGTCCCTCCTTCGCATACCAGTTTCAGGGGGATGATGTATCCTTTTTCAATCTCGAACAGGCCGGATTCCAGCACCACTTGTTTCATCAGTCTGTAGGTGTAATACCTGGTTGCAAAAGGCTTCAAGTTTTCCAGTCGGCAACACTTTTGGGGGAAGTAGGACAGCTTTTCGCGGATATACCAGTACAATCCGTAGCCTTTGCCGTGCAGCTTTTCTTCCAATGCATGTATTCGCTGGTCGAACGAAGCCGCGATGGGATGTGTGAAATAGAAGTTTGTCGTCATTGTTTTTTCTCCTTTCTGAAAACGTTCGTAAAATGTAGGATCAAGTTCGTAAGCTCAACTTTCGCAGCGTACAAGGGAACTTTCGCAAGATATAAGTTTGTGTTATGCTAATATGGGTACAAAGATAATACGTCCTCCCTGTTTTGCAAAATAAATAGGCTTATTTTGTTACACAAGGAGGGCGCTATTGGGGTTTAGGTGTTCTTTTTTTGATTTAGGATGAAACGGGGGGTACATCCACTTTCACTTTTGGGGATTTATTCCCATGTGAAAGTGGAAACATCTGAGTACCCCTCATCTTCATTAATTATAGTGAAACTTTCTATATATCCGTCTTTGTCAAATGTATAAGTGTATTTAACTGTGGATTCGTGGTTACCGGAACGATGTATCCTTTGATCGGGTAACTGTGTGCAGCGTAAACCAATTAATTCGGGGTGTGCATAGATGATACCTTCTCCACTGACACCATTTCTAATAAAAATATCGTAGAGTGGAAAATATCCTTTACAACTCTTTCCGCTATAAGTATATTCGATTGTGATATCGTGATTATCTTTATAGTTTTCTACAACTTTTACAATCCGATCTTTTCCCCAAGTAAAAGTACGGCGGGTTGAATGTACATCCTTTAGTTCTATTAATTGATTGGAGGAATTATAGGAGAATGTGGCGTTGTGGTTCTGTTCATGTAAACTTCTAATTAGATTGTTATTTCTGTTTATAGAAAAAGTCGTAGTTTTCTGATCTCTCCCATTGTTATATTCCCAAATTTCCGTGATAGTTCCATCACCCCAAGTATAATTATATGTATAATTATAATAAAACATAGTACTCAATCGACCTTTTGAATCGTAGATAAAGTCATGTATATATTCTCCTACATTATTGCTGTAAATGCGTACAAGCCGTTTCTGATTAGTAACAATACCATCATCGTTTCTTTCAGGTTCTTCATTATCATCATCACTGCAAGAAGTAAAGTTTAAGCACGTCACTACGGCTAATAAAGCCATTCCGATTAATCTAAATGTTTTCATATTCATTGTTATTTTATGGTTATATATTCTTAGGATTGTTTTAATTTAGTAATTTGAGTAATTGTCACAAAATTCACTTCCGGCAATTCTTCTTTTGTGTCTACTGCTATATAGGGCGTTATCTTAGCGTTACCAACAAGTTTGACAGGCTCATTGCAAGGTAGTGTTGAGCGGTCATCAGTTTTCTCTATTTCAGCGGTGGCTTCAAAGGTCAAAAGATTGGTACTGACCTCTTTTAATGATTCTTCTGAGACTTTTACTTCGTGAATGCTTTTGATAGTAAAATCCCATACAGGTAATTCTACTTTTCCAGTATCTGTATGATACTTTTCAATAAAATAGCCAATAACTTCTGCTATGTCTTCTTTATTCATGATATAGTACTTTATATGCTATCCTAATTCCCCGAAGACAGCAGAAAACAATAAGGTGTGGGAACTATATCTGCTTTATCCTACTAACAGGCTTCTCGCATTGCCTTGACTGTGGATAAAACAATAGCATCCCACACCAGTCTTGACATATCTAAAAACCTTATAGAAGATATAAGGTAGGTATATATCAAATGGTGTGGTGCTATTGTTATCATCTTCACAGTCATCAAATTTTGCGAGAATTTGTTAGTAGAAGATAATCTCAATAACACCTTTCGTTAATATGTTCTTTCAGTATCTTAACGCATTAAGTTCACTGAAATCGCGGCAAAGTTAATGAAAGATTTTGAATGGTTAAAGATAAAACACTGATAAATGTAGTTTTAACGTGAGTTCGATATAATTCAGAACAATGCAAGTTGCCTGTCTTTGACGAACTCTATATCAATGGCACAATCAATACACATTTTAAAACTATTATCATTCATAATAATACAATTTATGTAATCATCAACAATAGTACCATGCTATTATATTGTATAACAAGATAGTATAAATAAATGATATTGTAATTTTTCGGAGCTTTTTGTGGTATTTCAAATCGCAAAAGCTTTGTTTGTTTATAGATTGACCCTTCTGGCCTATTTATAGAAAGAAAAAGAAAGCCGATAGTCCTACCTATATAAGGTTACACTATCGGCTCTGTTTCCTCATCCCCTGACGGTATGACAACTTCTTTCTCTCTTCTGCTAACTCTCAGTCAGCTTTTAGAGGCATTCCGTTGTCAGGGTAATGTTTTCAGCAATTCCTCTACAGCTGTCTTGAGTTGCGTATCTTCACCTTTCACGATGGTTTCGGGCGAATTGGCCACTTTGATGTCCGGCTCCAACTGGCTGTTCTCCAGATAGCTGCCGTCGGGCAGGCGATAGCCTATGATGGGAATACCGAATACGAGCGTCGGGTCTTGCAGACGTTCCCATGACACACTGGTCATGGTGCCCGGAACCGGCATGCCGACCAGCTTGCCCAACTTCCGATGGCTGTATACCCACGGCGTGCCATGTGCGTTGGAATAGTTGGCCTCGCACGTCAGCATGATGGAAGGCTTGTTCCAGCGCCGGCTGGGCATGTCGCAGGCTTCGCGCCCACGAACCACCTGTGTGAAGTACTTTTCTCCGCTGAACAAGATCTCTATGTCCTCGTGCAGGCGTCCGCCTCCGTTGAAACGCGTGTCTATCACGATGCCTTCCCGGTTGTTGTATTTTCCTAAGATGTCCGAGTAGACGGAACGGAAACTGTCGTCGCCCATCGACTTGATGTGCACATAGCCCAGACGACCGCCTGACCACTTGTCGACATCGGCAGCACGCTGCTTCACCCAGCGTGCGTAGAGCAAGTCGGTCAGTGCACTGCTTCGGATGGGGGTTACGACTTCGTCCCAACGCTCTTTGGTGTCGGCGTTGTAGAGTGAGACGAGTATCTTCTTTTGCGCCTTGCCGTTGAGCAGCGTGTAGCAATCCATTTCGGGAGTAATCTCGCTGCCATCTATCTTTTCGATGATTACCCCTGCTTTCACTTTGCTGCTTGCCTTGTCGAACGGTCCCTTCTCGATGACCTCGGCAATGCGCATGCCTTTTCCCTGATACTCCCAGTCGAAGAGCACGCCCAAGCTGGCAGTCGGTTCGCTCTGCCCGGTTGGGTAGAAGCGACCTCCGGTGTGCGACACGTTCAGTTCGCCCAGCCATTCGCTCAGCAGTTCGGAGAAGTCATAGTTGTTGTTGATGTGCGGCAGGAATTTGCGGTAGGCGGCTGTCATGGCATTCCAGTCCACACCGTGCATGTTGGTGTTGTAGAAACGTTTCTGCTGCTGTTTGTACACATGGTCGAACATGTATTCGCGTTCGGCGGCAAAGTCCAGTTTCAGCGAGGCGGAGAATCTCACCGGTTTCAGCTCATTGGAAGACATCGCCATCTTCTGCATGCTTTTGCTGCTCAGGATGAAGAGGTTTTTGCCGTCCTTGTCCAGCTCCATCGATGCCCATCCGGCATCTACCGAGTGCAACCACTTGCTTTCTTGTTTACGCAGTTCCATTTTCCAGAGGACGCGTCCGCTCTGAGTGCTTGCCATGTAGTAGAGGTTCTTGCCCTCTTTGTCGAGGATGGCGTTGCTCATATCCGAAGAGTACGGGGTCAGGCGCACGATGCGGTCTTCCATGCCCTTCAGTTCCACGACGATCTCTTTCACTTTGCTGCTGTCCTTCGGTTCGCTCTTTTTGCGGTCGCTCTTTTCCGCTTTGGACAGTTCGTAATCCTCCTTGCTCAGGCGGAACTTGTCGTAAGTTTCCTGATTGAGGAATACTAACATGGCGTCGTTCAGCGACCCCCACGAAGCATGCGCCCTCATGCCGTAACGCTCGGTGACGAACAGCACGGCATTGCCGTCAAGCGCGAAGCAAGGCGACCCGCTGCTGTATCCGCTGTTGGTCAGGTTGATGATTTTGCTGTTGCCTTTCGCGCTGACCAATCCTATGTCTGAGTACGGATCATGCTTGTTTCCGATAAATTCCAGGGTGAACCATTTACTGTCCGGCGACCAGGCGTAGTCGAATCCGCCGCCGGTGCTGTACCATGTGGAGCCATCGGTTATCTGCCGTACCTTCTTGCTCTCCAGGTTGTAGACCATGAGGCGGCTGCGGTTCTCGATGAAAGCAAGCTCCTTCCCGTCGGGCGAGAATTGCGGATGGGAACGTTCTATGGTGTTGGAGGGGAGCAGCGGCTCTTCCTTTATCAGGGTTGCGTTGGGGAAGTTCGGGTCTTCCTCCCGGACTATCTTTGCCAGGTAGATTTGCAGGTTCCCGTTGCGCTCGCTGTCGTAAGCCAGAGTCCGGTTGTCCGGAGCAAACGAGAGATGACTCTCCCGCGCTGCCGTATGGGTGATCTGCTTGGTGGTGGTGTACTCTGTGGAAGTGACGAATACTTCACCCCGCACGGTGAAAGCTATTTGCTTGCCGTCGGGAGATACAGTGGCGGAAGTGGCGCCGTCCGTATATTTGAAGTTGGCTATCTGCGGCTGGTCGTCGCGTATGATGTCCACGCGGGTTTTCCGGGGAGCGGAACCTACCTGCTGGGTGTAGATCTCCCCGTCGTATCCGTAGCACAGGATGCCGTTGCGGCTTATCGAAAGGAAGCGTACGGGATGCGTCTTGAAGGAGGTGACCGCTTTCACGGCTTGCGGCTGCGAGAGCGGGAAGGCATATACGTTGAACGATCCGCCGTTGCGCTCGCTCAGGAAGTAGAGGGTTTCTCCGTCAGGAGCCAGTACGGGGTTCCGGTCTTCGCCTGCACGGTTGGTGAGGTTGGTGTGGCGTCCTGTCTTCTGGTCGTACATCCACACGTCCCGAGTGATGGAGGAGGTATGGTGTTTTCTCCATTCGTTCTCGCCGCCTTTGCGGTCCTGATAGAAGAAACGTTTGCCCGACTTGTCGAAGCAGACGGCTTCGGCGGGCGTGCCTAATACCCGTTGCGTGCGTCCGCCCGCGACGGGCACTTGATAAAGCTCGGTCATAGAGGCAGCAGGAAAAAGCGCACTGCCTGCCGGGTCCTGTATGGAAGCCGAGAACAAGACCTGTTTTCCGTCCGGCGTAAAGGCAGAAGGGAGTTCGTTGGTCGAGTGGGTGGTCAGCCGTCGGGCGGCTCCGCCTTCTGCCGGCATCACGAAGATGTCGAAATTTCCATGCCTGTCGCTGGCAAAGGCAATCTGTTTGCCGTCCGGTGACCATACGGGGTTACACTCGTAAGAATCCTGAGTGGTGAGTTGTACGGCCGTTCCACCTCCGGCGGGCACTTTGTAGATATCTCCCTTGTAACAGAATGCGATTTCTGTTCCGTCGGGTGAGATTTGTATGTCGCGCATCCATAAAGGGGTGGCAGCATAACCGGTCATTGCCGCAAAACTGAGGGCAATGCAAGCAAAAAGTTTGTTCATAAATGTATTTAGATAAGTATTTGTGCAAAGATAGGCAATTCGGTGGCGTTTATGCAAGAGATTGCTTGTATAAAGTTAAAACTCTGTCCGGATCTGCTGTACTATTGTTCTATTTGCAATTCAACTGGGTTATGACAGAAATTTTCTTTTCCCCCCTTTCTGCGCTGTTCGTGCAGTTCGGGAAAATGTCTTTTGACGAATTGCACGAACGAACATTCGTTGAACCCGAACCGCCTTGCCAGCGATTTCACACTTTCGTTTGTTGTGGTGTATAGTTGCAGGGCTTCTTTATATTTCTCCATGCTTTTTGCCGATACAGTCTTGCCGTTTTCTGTCTTTTTCATTCCCAAGCTGGCGTGTAGTTCCGGTTCATGCTCTTTCAGATATTGTCTGAAGCAGTCAGGATGCAGGCTGAACTCGGCTGCTACCTGTGCCGTAGTCAGTCCTCCCTCTCTCAATCGGGCTATGGCATCAGTATATTTGGCTGCGGTGGCAGGGTTGTATCTGCGCACGGACGACCAGTCCACAGGCTTTCCTTCTTCGTAAGGGATGTCTTTGCGCTGACAGATCAGGTCTTTGTGCCAGGTTTGCAGATATTCGTAGAAACCTTTTATCGACACGTTTGTCTGTTTGGCTATTTTTCGGGCAGATGTAGGTGTGGTACGGTATAAGTGCAGAGCTTCCGCGTATTTCTCGATGATTTCAGGAGTAGGGGCATGAACTGTTCCGCGTCCGGTTATCTTACCTTTACACTGTTGTTTGACAGCCTGTTTGCGTATCTTGATGCGATTCTCGACTAATTCCTTGTGATAGAATATCAAGTGTTGTTCCAATCCGGAGTAGGAGACATTACAACGCTTGGCGGCATCTTGTACCGTGATATAACGGTCGGCACGCAACAGTTCCACCGCTTTGGCGTATTGTTCTTTGCACCACGGACGTGTGCCACGCGGCAGACCGTCATTCAATCCTAACCGTTGCCGTGCCCGCTCCCGAAATTCCAGTACTTCAGGATAATGTGTACGCAACTGTCTGGCAAGGTTCGTACCGTTCAGACCAAATTCACGGGCAATCTGTGAGATGTTATACCCTATATAGTCCATACTGTCGCACGCTGCGATAGCTTCCCTGTATTTGGCGTGGGTTTCAGGATGTTGCCCGCGCCGCTGGCGGATCTTGATACTATTGGCCTCCTCCTGGCTGCACTTGATGCCGTTGCGTTTCAGCATCAGATGGCGGTGGTAGGTATCGATATAGCAGGAAAATCCGTAGAGAGATACACCACACTGCCGACAGATCTCGACGTAGGAGAGGTCGGTAGTGGCGTACAACTCCAGTGCAGGACGATATTTCGCTTCAGTTTCGGGCTTGCACCCTCTTATTCGGTTACATTTATTATCTTTCAAGGTTTTATTCTATGTCTTCAACGCACCGGATAAAGCAGGCGGAACTCGTCTTATCCGTCTCTCCTCCTTCCAATGGTTCGGTTCCACCTGTATTAAAGTCAAGGGTAAAATAGTTAATATCGAGAAATGATTTTGCAGGATTTTGCTGATCAGTTTCATTCCCTGAATTGGGTCGAGGCTTCTCGTAGCGCTCACACCAATAAATAGCGCCTGGTCTCATATATATATCCTCAAATAATGGTCTATACTTAAGTGAATTCCAGCCATATTTTTCAGTGTATTCAGAGTATTTCTTTCCACGCCATGAGTATTGTAGACTGCCGGGACCGCCAATGTTTTCCTTGTCATACCATGTCTTGTCTGTTTTTCTTTTACCGTGACCCGACGCACCTATCGGGAAGAATAGATTGTTCCCGTTTTTTACATTATATACAAAGCACCCACGCATTCCGTAACGTTTATCCCCATCTCTGTAGTAGCCGTACACTTCCTCTATCTTCTCCAATGTTTCGGTAGCATCATCGCCATAAAGTACTCCGTAAGCAAATTCTCGGTCGTTGGCATTACGCAGGTTATCATAATCAGCTATACTTGCCACACGGACTTTAACTTTTGTGCCTGGATTAGTAATGTCAGTTACTTGTATGGCTTTATCGGAAAATCCAGGAGAATCAATATTTTTATTAGCGGCAGCAGTTATATCCTTCCATGACTTAGTTTTACCATCAGCTAAAGAAAGCGAATTGGTACCCACCTCACTCTGAAAGCCGTAAGTCTTATTATTCTCGGCAAGAATGGCATCATCTAAGTTTCCGTATTTGAAAAGTGATCCCTCTTCTAACGGTGACTGGGTTTCCTCAGTGGAGCTATACAGGTTGAAAGAGTGCCATTTTATATTTCGATCATTCAGTACCAGCGGTGCATATCCTTGGCGGACAAATATACGATGATGGCATGTATAATTGTTATACTCAACCAAGACAATCGCAGAACGTACCGTTGAACTAGATTTGCACTGTCCATTGAAGTCTATATGAAAGTCCATTGGTGAGTCGATAGTTCCATGTACATATCCATCTTCACCTGCTTCCCTAAGCTTAATCATCCCGTCGTTGTCGATTTCAACTTTTGCACGCCAAGGACCTTTAGACTCGTATGTTTCAAACTCGTCAGCATCTTCATGAGGAAGGATTTTCATTACAACATGGAAACTGTTTGTATTATCCCAACTTCGCCACACACCTTTAGGATTCACACATCGGCGTACCTGAATAATTGAAATTGTATCAATCAGGTTCTTACCATCTTTGTCTTTAAATACTTCCCCGGTATCCTTATTTATTAATTTTAGCTGTAGTTTCGCTTCTCGGGGATAGGCAACAAAAACGTTGTTTCCGGTATATCCGGTAGAGGGTACCAATTGTTTCGGGCGTGTATAAAACGGCATTATCAAATTGATACCTCCGCCTTTAGCCGTCTCTACAGAATAACCGTCATACGTACCAACAGTTAATTTATTAAATGTTCTTAATCCATTTTCTGGGTCCTTTTCCCATTCAGTTTTATTCAGGTCCGGTTGCGTCTTAAAGTAAGCACCATCATCATCTGGCGCAATTATTTTATGCTTATCCTTCTTGAGCGACAAAAAGCCGTTCCAAACAGCCATACGCACTTTCCTTTCAGGATAGACCCTTGCCGTATCGGCATATTTGTAATTGTCACCTTTTTCCAATATGGGCCACCAGTGATTTTCGATTATACGCACTTCTAATTTTGCGTTACTTAAATTACTTCCTTTGAGTCGGATTGGTAAGTTGGCCTCCTGATTATAGAGGTAAGAAATATAGTAGGGATTGGGCACAATCATTTCCTTATCTTCTACATATTCAATATGCCAGTCGACATCATTGGCATAACCGTTGAATACCAATGTTAACTTGTAGTGGCAGTTGCGTCTGGCATTATAATCCTTTATAACGTCCTGTCCAAGCATAAAACGGTAGATAATTTTGCCCTCACCGGGACGGTCACTCATGCGTGAGTCATAGTAACCTTCTACCTCTATGTATGTTCCGAAATCAACTCCGTCCTTTTTGATATAAGTGGCATCTCCGGGTAAACCGGGAGCGTCAAGTTCTTTGTTATTATCGCTGTCCTGTCGTTTGTCTTTAATGTTGGGTTTTGATTTTTCGTCACCCTGCAGGTTCTCGTAGAAATAGAGTGCCGGTGTGTATTCTGTATGATAATCAGCTATCTCAGGCGACTCGGGAACAGGTTGACCGGATGGCATAAGTCCGTAGATGGGCTTGCCACGTGAAACGAATGGCCACGATTCAAAATCCTCATTATCGGGGTCATCGGGTCTGCCGTTGTAATAATAGACTTCTCCGTCTTCATGAAGTTCATCTTCAGGCTTTTTGCCATTAAACTTCTCGAATGTTGCCGATGTATAGCCGGGCGTATTGTCGTTACCCAGATAGCAATACTTTGGTATATGCTTTATTTTTATAGATTTAAAATGTATTCGGATGCCATCTCTCAGTTTGTTAGCATCGAATGCTACGGTCACTTTTGAGGCGGCACGGCGTAGCCAGGCATGAAGTTTTACGCTTTTTTCTTTTATAACAAGGAGTTCCTCCGTTGATTGAGTGGAAGTATTCGTAAAATAACCTATCATTTGGCCATTGGCGGTTACATTCTTAAGATCCCATGTGAGTGAGATATTTTTGAGTCCGTCCACAGTTTTTATTGCTTCGGAATATTCATCGCTTGTAAGCAAGTCGGGGATATTCGCTATGGCATACATATAATATTGACCGAAACCGATTTCCTCCGGTAGCTTAAAAGAGGCGCGTTTGGTCTGTGCTTCTGCATTTTTTCCGTTTTCCGCATCTGTATTTGTACGGTCTTCATTGGATTCGGTATATTCTATTAAATCCTTTAATTCCCATTGGTATTGTTCTATCAGGTTTCTTTGGGAATCATACAACAATACATACAAGCTGCTAATCTCTTTTAGTGCATCTCCTGCGGCTCGTGTCTGAGTCAGTGCTGAAGACATGGGTTTGAAGTCCAATGTGGCAGATATATTTGCTTTGCCTTCGCCTATGGTCTCCTGCTTTATAAATTCGTCATAGCAACCTGTAACGGTTATAATCATCAGATAGACAATGATATGTCGTACAAAATGCTTCATATAATTTCTTATTTATTATTCTTTAATGTCCAATCCGAATATGGGATCAAGTTTTACTTCGCTGTAAGGAATCACATCTACTACGATTTCCATACTGTTTTTCAAAGTTATGTTCACCACAACATGGGTATTGCGGAAAAGAGCCTTCAAGTTGGGTAGCGTACGGGTGAATTTTTTTTCTTTTTCTCCTTCTTTTATATGGAGTGTCAGGATGTACTCTTGTTCGCCATGCACCGGTTCCCCTGCTTTGAGGTTCATGCTCTCGGGTAGATAGAATACGTTCTGTGCTACGCCTGCTTTTGAGTTATCGGGGTAGTCTATATCAACATTTGGTTTTTTTATGGTTACAGCCTCGGTGTGGGTGTAGATTTTTTCCTTATCAGCCAGCGCCGGCAGATCATAGTCTTTCAGCCAACCGGCGGCTTCTGTGCTGTCTTTAGTGTCGTCTTCAGACGAGGCATCGGAGACTTTCTTTAGCCATTCTATCCACGTTTTTCCGTCGAAGAGTGTCCGGTTCTGTTCGCTATCATTGACATGCGCCATCAAGAAGTTCTTGTCGGCATGTTTCTGTAACGTGAATTTGTTCACAATTACTTCTTCGCCACGCCAGTTCATAAAGTTTATTGTGAACTTAGTGGCGACACGCACTACGTAGAACGTCTTCTCGACATTCCCTTTTTCAGGAACCTCTATTTCATACATGGAGGACATGGGGATAGGCTTGTTCGAATAGTCCGGAGTGAAGTAAAGGTTGTTTATTTCGGTTTCAAAGCCGGGACTATTCTCTGTGTAACGATTGAAGAAGTCGGTCAGTGATTGGTCTCCTGTCGTTCCACCTTCTGTCACCGTCACACCTTCCACAGCGGATACACTCTTTTCGTTGGCGAAAAGGAATATCTTTTTCTTTTCATTAGGTGTTACCTTGAGTAAGATGTATTTTGTTTCTTCTGCACTCTCCAGTTCATAGTACCGGTTATGTTCCACTGTTCCGTTTTCATGTAGGATTATGACGCGCACATTTCCCATCTTCTCGTTGACGAGTGGCTCTGCCAGTCCTGATCTCGTTTGTGTAAGTGGCTCGATATTCAGAAACAGGGCAGCTTCCGTAGTGTCCGGCAAGGATTCTTCCTGACTGCTGCACGCCACCATAAAAGGCAGTGCGAATGCCGCCAGGCAGACTACAATGCTATATATAATGTTCGATTTCATCAGTCCAATCCTTCTTTCTGATTATTCAATTTCAATGTTACTCAATTTCAATGTTACTCAATACCACCCGCCAAGAGTGAATCAGTATCTGGCTGCTGATCCATTTGTTGTTCTCGTCGAGGAAGAATGTCATCACATAGTCGTCCTCGCGGTCCAGGAACTCCTGATCGGTCATCCTACGGTTGTATTCCTCTTCGTAATAATCCTTTGCCAGCAGGGCGTAGTCTATCACGGGGATGCGTGCCACTGTTTCACCCTCTTGGTTGGTGATGGTAAGGAACATTTCTTTACGATGGGCTTCTACCAGACGTCCCACAGTCAGGTCGGCGATGGCACCCTTTACGTTAATGGTGGCACGGGTATCTTCTTTGCCCACTCCTGCCTCGCCGTTCTGTGTCTTCCAAGGGCGGTAGGTGATATTTTCATCTTCCATTAATTCGTTGTCATGAGCCATCAGCCCGTTCTCGTCTTCTATACGGAAGTTGAACTGGTTGACATCTACATCCTCTCCCGAAAGGTGTTGCAGGATGACGCGGATGTGGTTGGTGTTCTTGGTCAGGTACATGGTGTAGTCGTAGCTGCCTCCGTCGTCGTTTGAGGGGAGCGACACATCCAAAGTGCCATGAAATAGGCGGTAAAGCCTTTCTTCGCTATAGGCGCCGGATTTATCGTACTTGCGGTTCAATGCACATTGCAATTGTTCCATCCGAGTCTCGCCGATACGGGCTTCGGGTACGGAGAAGGATTCTTCGCGCTCGCCGTCGTTCCGAAGGCCGCACCATGCCAATAGCTGATAGTCGCCGGCAGGCAGGTCGAGCAATATCGAGTAGTTCTCTGCGGTTGACGGGTCTACCTGTTCTTCCTGTTGCCATACCAATACGCCCGACGGGTCGAAGGCGTACAGATGAACGGATGAGACCTCGTTGGCGAAAGCGTCTGCCCACTTCAGGTTTCTATCGTAGCGGAACTTGAGGCGGTAGTACACTGAACAGTCGCCTTCTTCGTCGTAAATCACTCCATTGCATGCGGCAAGTGGAAACAGCAAAACAGCTATCGCCATAAGCCATGCATTTCTGATACAAGCCGATATATTCATGTCATTTATCTTTGTCATCATATATAGTCTCCGACAACTGCCGGAGTATGAATTTCCATTTCAAGTGGGAAAAACCTTACAAGGATTTCCAAAAACGCATCTCTCTTTGCACCGATACGCGAGTGCTTTGTCTGCTAATCCAAGGGAAAGATTGAAAGAAGGTGGTGTGCATTTTATGTTTTTATGCACACCCTCATCTTATTATTTAATGATAAATTACCACTCTAAATCAATATTCTGATTTACGATGCGCCAAGAGAGAATTCTTATTTCAGCAGCAATGTAAGTATCGTCACCTCCTGGTTTCTCAGGATAGATAACTTCTTCGGGATCATATACCGGAGTACCTAAACCGACCAATGAGTGAATATTAGCGGCATAGACGTGGTTACGTACCACACCGTACTTACCTTTGGCATTTGCTGCTGTAGCTTCGCCGTTCTGATGATGAATTTCAAAATAGTAGTAGGTGTTACCGCCTTTCCAGACTTTGGCACTACCCATGCTTTTCAGTCTTTCGTTGGCTTTTACAGGAGTGTTGTCTGTTTTGTCTTCGGATGCATACCAAATAGTGGCTTCGTCTTTTAGCTTGACATATACCTTATAACGGTTCTCTGTTTCTTTTTGCGTTTCATTATCATGTTCATCCGCATCTGTAAACAGCTCAATATCATTTGGAGTTATCTGTCTTCTTCCATCTCCGGCAGCATTTACTGTCCACAAATCGGCAAGTTCAGCGTATTTGTTCAATAATCCATCGATTGTATATCTGATACCTGCATATTCTGCAAATTCCATTGCGACACCTTTTTCGTTAACAAGTTGTGCAGCAATAATTACCTGTGAAGGAGTTGTAGGATCGGTTCCATTCTTAGAGTCATCCGAAGCGTTTTCCTGCAAATAAGTGTAATTTACTTTAGGATTCTCATCTGTGCCGGCATCGAAATCTTTGATATCCTGTGCATGGTTTGTAAAATTACCGTATTTATACTCTATTCCAGTAGGGTTTACAGCCCAGAAAGAGCGACAATAGTCTGCAGTATTCCAAAGAATACTATTACTGAACAAATCTGACTTCCATGCTGGATTGATCTCTTTCAACAAACGTGATTTATTGGTAGTAGCAGTTACGTTCCATCCTAAGAATTTTACATAAATATCCTCACCTTTGAATGTCTCTGTTTCTTTCGTGCCTGATTTGGTAGTTTTATAAATTTTTACGCCGTTTTCTAAAGTCACTGCAGTCAAACCAACAGTCAAACGAGTCTTTGCAAGCACGCGTTCTACGTGAATGATAACAGGGTCGGCTTCTGCTGCATCGGCAGTAGTATAGAGATGGTTATCTACACTTACAGCTTCCATTTTAGTACCATCTTTGGCATAAACAGAATTACTCATCAGGAAGTTTGTGGTAGTCGTACTAAAGTCTTTAATAAAGTTATTCAGAGCAGCCAAACCCATTGAACCCTCCTTTTTGAGTTCAGCTGTAGGATTCAGTACAGCCATAATGGAAGAGGGTAATTTGTCACCCTTTTGGGACTGAATTACCAAAGTTGCTTTGAGGATTTTTTCTACGTTATTCATATCGTCTCCTTTAGAGTTTGGAGAATCGACATCGTAGTAGTTCACCCAATTTTCACCAGTACTTTTCTTTACGTTAATCACGGCGTTATTTTCATCGAGAAAATAGAAACGTACACTTGTTACCTTGTTTTCTTCGCCAGTGCCAGCTTCGTATTCTCCGTCTGAAGTAGTGGCACGTGTCATAGTACCTGTTGTATTAATACTTACAGTCAGATACTTGGGATCCTCATTTGTTTCATTATCATTACCAGGATTAAAATCCTCTCCATTTGAACAACCAACGAACGCCAATCCGACAAACATTGGCATAAATAATTTTTTTAGTCTCATATTGTTTTAATTTAGAAGTTTATTTTTTGCGTCTATTTTCCAGTTCTTCCAGTGTGAGGCCGGCCTTTTCCAGTCCCATCTCTTTCGCCTGATTCAGGTATTGGCGTGCCGTTTCGTAATCTCCCTCCCGTACGGCAAGTGCAGCACGCGCGTAAGCGACCTCGGCAGAGTCGCCCGCCTTATCAAGATACTTGCGTGCCGTCGCAAAGTCATCCCGGCGAATGGCGGCATTGGCTGCATTCAGGTTAGCCACTTCGTCGTTCGGGAACATCCGCACTGCTGTCTCGAAGACATCGGTAAACTCGTCCGTTCCGGGTTCATACTTTTCGGCAACGAGGTAGAACTCGTTCTGACTTAACTTCTGTGGCCGTTCTGCCATGATGCGCTTTATCTCTTCTACCTCGCTGAACATGCGGATGTTGTAGTCTATGCGGTAGTCCGTATGGCGCAAGGCCGGATAGAAATGCTGCAACATGAAGCGGTACTCTTCGGGATAGGTACGTTTGATTTTCGCTTCCTTGGCATCCGGTTCCATATCGCTGTCTATCAATGCTAAAATCTCTTTACGGTGATTGATGTTCGACTGCTCTACGTAGCGGCGCAAGCCTGCCCAGTCCTCCGGTTCGTAATCGGTTTGGATGATGTTGTCCGCAAAATGGTACAACTGTCCGATGTGCTTTTTGAGCGCGGCAGTACGTCCGATGGCAAGTTCCGTGTTATGCTTGTAGGGACTTTCCGGTGAGGCAAAACCCTTCAACCATACGGAAGTGATGGTGACATCCTTGTCGTTGCGCACAGAGTCGATGGTAGCCTGTATCTTGCCCAGTTCTACCGTGTTGCGACGGTAGTCGGGATAGATCACAGTCTGGTCTACCGGGAAGTCGATGTATGCTGAGCCGGACAAGGAACGGGTTTTCATGATTTCCGCTTTGGGCTGAACAAATACCAGTTCGGGGAAAAACGCTTCCTGGTGCCGTCCCAACTCACTGTCGTATTCTGCCAATATATCCTGGCAGCACCCCCAGTCGCTACGGTGGAGCTTGAGCGTGGCTCCGTCCATCCAGTCCTCGTAGATGATGGGTTTGTTGTACTCCAGTTCTCCCGGCTTTTTCGATGTCCGGAAGGCCATTTCCGATTCTCCCGAAATCGTGTTGATGCCATTTCTTATATAATAGTAATAGCGGCGGCGTCCGTAAATACCTATTGACGGCAAGTCCAGAGAATCAGTTCCGTTGACCAATCGTGGGGTAAGCAGTACGGCACGATTGGCGTCCACATCAAGTTCCGTCAGGTCGAAGTCCATCTCTACGGTAAGATATTTGCCGTTGCGATTCATATCGAAATGCTCGATGGAAACACCGGGTAGGATGTTTTTTGTATCTTGCGCCACTGCGTCGGGTATATTTCCCATGCCCAGCAGGATTGCCAGTATGAATATCGTCCTTTTCATGTTCGTTGCATTTTAGAATAGATAAACCAAGTTGACGGCCGCTTTCGTGGGGCCCACGTAATGGTGCGGCTTGTTTGTTTTCACTTTTTTTCCACATCCCGCACAACGGAACTGGTCATAGCGGGTATAGGAATAGCCGATACCGATCTCCGCCTCCAAGTTCCAATGCTGACCGAGAAGCCATGCATAGCCGTATGCCACACCCGCGCCTATGAACCAGCCTTGGTAGCGGGAATCTTTCAGCTTGCGGGCATCCGTTCCCAACAAGTTGATTTTGCCGTTGAATCCGCCGATGTTGTACTGTCCGCCGTGCAGATGCGCGCCAAAAAAATGCGCACCAAAACGGTCACACAGCCAGTAGCGGGCTTCGGGTTGAATTGCCCAATGCTTCCACTTTCTGTCATGCGAGAGGTTCCATCCGTTAAACTGTCCGGTTACGTCCAACGTCCACTTTGGAGCAAGGCCGATTTCAATACCCAAGTTCGGGCTTAAGATCGCATCGGAAAGCAGGTTGGTCTTTACCGCTACATTTTGCCCCCAGACAGTTTGATACGTACCGGCAATGACGATTGTCAGAAGTAAAATGACTCGTTTCATTCTTATTTGTCCTCTATTATTTATTCTTTGTTTTTTGCAATTATACCTCTTTTGGTATACTTCTCTCCATAAGAGAAGTATAGAGAGGACTGATATTTACAATGGATTGAAACACAGAGGAAATTAATTGTTTATGGATAAAATATGCTCAACAATTGATGCGTCAGGCGAAATAAAGTTAATACGATGGAAAAAAGTTACTTGTTTTACATCTCTTCTTCAACATATTTTATATATTTGCGCCCAATATACTTCTCTTATGGAGAGAAGTGAGTTTTTGCTCAACATTTATTTCACATTTCTTTCGTTTGGCAAAGAGGTTCGGTTGGATATATTCCCTGATATGAAGAGCATTTCTTTGTCGAGTCATATTAAACTTGAGGGTAAATTACAAATAGATAAAACCCGTTGGCGGAATTAAACTGAAATTACATTATGTCTCATGTCTCATAACAAGTAATGTAATGTCTCATAACAAGTCAGTTATGACATACTTCCGCCGTAAATCATCTCTTTGCAGACTGTTTACGGCGGAGGTTACCAGATTCTTTTTTTACAGGGATTTCAAGATAAGACTGTTTGCCTTGTCCACTACTGAAGTATCCAAAGAGGCAAGGTAGATGCGTGTAGTCGTTTCCGAGTCGTGTCCCATTGCCTCGCTGATTGTGGCAATGGGGATATTTTTACTTTTGGCAATGCTTGCCCAGCCGTGGCGGGCGACGTAGGTAGTTAGTGGTATGCCCAATCCCAGACGTTTGCCGATTTTCTTCAAGTTGTTGTTTATCCGGTGTGCTTCGTTTTTGTATTGGCGTCTTTCATCTTTGCCGTTGCATTTGATAATAGGCAACAGATAAGGAGAGACGGTTGTGTCGTATTTGTCTATTAATTCCTGCATCGGCTTTTCCCATTTGATGAATAACTGTTGGTGAGTCTTGTGTCGACGATAGGAGAGTATACCGTTCTGTAAGTCCTTTTTTTTTAAGAATGCCATGTCTACAAATGACATTCCACGTGTGTAGAACGAGAACATAAAGATATCTCTTGCGTAATCCATCACCGGATACAGGCTTAAGTCCAAGTCGCGTATCTGCCGGATGACGTTCAGTGGCACGGCTCGCTTGATGGTCTTATCGATTCCGGTATAGACATGTTTGAACGGATGACGCTGCACGGTCAGTTCCTTGTCTACAGCACGGTTGTAGATTGCCCGGAGATTGCGCATGTAAAAGGATATACTGTTCGGACAGATGTCGATTGATTTAAGGTATGTTTCGTATGCCGTCATCAACTCGGAATCCATGTCGTCTAAGAAGATATCGCGTTTTTTCCTGAATCTTGCGAAACTATTGATGGTTGTCGTGTAGGTCTCTGCCGTACACCGTCTTCCGATTTGCTTTAACTGTTCGACAAGGTTTCGGGCAAAGGAGATGAAGCAGCGGTTGTCTGCTGGTGTGAGGTATGTGGTCACTACATCTTCTGCCGTATAGCTGTTTCTCTCATGCTCAAGGCGTAGGATAACATTTTTCAGTCGTTTCGTGTCTTCCTGTATGGCATTTTTCAAGGAAACCAGATAGTTTCGGCGTACCTCTCCGATGTCGGGAGGAAAAATGATTTCCTTATTTTCTGCATCCCATTCTTGTAGGCGCAGTTTATAATCGGTGTGGATCTGCCTGGCCACCCGGTTGTGAATCACTTGATAGAACAATGTGCCTTCTTTCGTTTCGGAAGAGGATGCACGGAATTTGCTTCTTACTGTTGCCATAAATTATAGAGCCTGTTTGAATTTTATTCAGCATTCTTTGATTGCCTTTCGGCTTGAGCCTGTCTTTCCTTTCGTTTGCAAAGTTACTTTGGACTAGAAGGGATACAATGTAAATGACTCAATAAGTGCTGATGCTCTATTGCGTATTATGGAAGAAGAATATATGTAGTGATAATGAGGATGTTGTGTGGAATAATGTACTTTATGCTTGTAACAGATTACAGAAACTAGAGGTCAGCGGATTTCCCTGCCCATCGGGAAAATCCGCTGACCCAGAATTTGGTTTAATTCTTGGTTTAATTTCGACCATTAAACTGAGGTAAACAGGGTATTGTCATTAAAAACAAAAAGCATCGACAATCTTTCGATTATCAATGCTTTATCGGTAGTCGGGATGACAAGATTCGAACTTGCGACCACACGCCCCCCAGACGCGTACTCTACCGGGCTGAGCTACATCCCGAATTGCGGATGCAAAAGTACAGCTTTATTTTGAATTTGCAAATAAATCGCTGTGAAAATGTATGTGTGTGTATTTCATGATTGCTGTATGTAGCTTTCTATCAATATAATACGGTTGTGTTAAAAACTACTATTTAGACAATATTCTAAATAAATTCAAGGCTGTTTCGGGGGTTATGTGGTATCCTACACAGTGCAAAATAGATGTTTTTTATTCAAACTCTTTTTTATGTGTTCGAATGTTCTTTTCCTAATTTGGGATGGGGAAGAAATAATCGTTTGTGTTGCAAGGCACTACATGGAGCTTATAGCCCCATGCACTCCCTGTAGAAATCGAACATTTCGAGGATTGTATTTTTGTCTGCAGTTTGGTTGAGGCTGATGTCACCTACTTCCTTCAGCAGGGTGAAGTTGATGATGCCGGCACTGTTCTTCTTGTCGTGCTTCATCAATTCATACAGTTGGTCGTATTGCTTACAGTTGAAAATAAAAGCACCGTAATGCTCTTTGATGAACTGTATGGTTTGCCTCATTTTCTCTTTCGGAAAACCGGTTTTTATATAAGAAAGGTATAGTTCGCAGACGATTCCCCATGCAACGGCATACCCGTGTAATACAGGACGGCCTTCGGAAAGTGCAAGACTTTCGAAAGCATGACCTACGGTATGCCCCAGATTCAGTGCCTTGCGGATGCCGTGTTCCAACGGATCTTGCTCCACAATGTTCTCTTTGACCTGTACAGAGCGGCCGACCATCGATTTCAATGCCGCATAATCTATCTTTTCAGTATCGAAAGCCAGTAACTCCGCCAGATGTGCCGGAGTACTGATAAGCCCATGCTTCAGCATCTCGGCATAACCGGAAAAGAAATTACGGTCATCGAGGCTGCGCAGAAATTCCGTTTCTATAAGCACTGACGAGGCAGGGGAGAAGACACCAATTTCATTCTTCAGTCCGTTGAAGTTGATACCTGTTTTGCCTCCCACAGAGGCATCCACCATGGCCAGTAAAGTGGTAGGAATATTGATATAGGCAATACCTCGCTTGAAGGTAGAAGCAGCGAAACCACCCAAATCGGTCACCATGCCGCCGCCCAGATTGATCAATAGTGAATGGCGGGTAGCACCCTGTTCGCTCAGGGCTTGCCATACGGAAGCCAAGGTTTCTAGATTCTTGTGGAGGTCTTCGGCACCGATAATGATTTCTGTGGCTTCCTTTAAAGCTGGGATATCTTTGGTGTGCGGTAAGCAGAGGCAGTGAGTGTGTTCGTCGGTCAGGATGAATAGCTTGTCAGGAGAACATTTTCTGATGGCATTTGACAGATCGTTTTCCAACTTTTTGCAGAGGATTACTTCTTGTTTCTTCATGAGAGGAATTATAAGTTATGATTTGCAATTTATGATTTATTTCGAGGCAAAGATAGTTCTTTCGGCAATAAATGTTACCTTTGCATCATTAAAATAAATCATAAATTATAAATCATTTCATCTTATGAAAGCGTTATTTCCAGTATATTGTCGTCCGTTAGGGTATTTTGTGATTGCGTTGGCTTTGTTCATTCCGATGATTTTCTATATGATGGGAGGAGTGACGGATACCAATCTTCTGTTTTATAAGGAATGTGCCAAGTTGTTGATGATGTTGGGAGCTCTGATGATCATCTTTGCACTGACGAAAGACGAGAATAAGGAGACGGAGAAAATACGTAACAAGGCGGTACGCAATGCAATGTTCCTTACAGTGTTGTATGTCTTTGGCGGCATGCTCTACCGGGTGGCTATAGGGGACATCGTGAACATAGATTCTTCCTCTTTCCTGATCTTCCTCTTTTTGAATGTGCTCTGCTTGGAATTTGGTATAAAAAAAGCGGGAGTTGATAGATTATTTAAGCACGAACATCGATAATTTGAATATTTTTGTTTAAGCCTCATTAAACTTTTTAGGATTAAGTCTGTCAAATGGAACAGTGTAAAAACAGACATTTTGTTTCATAAAAAACAGGCGCATGAAAAAAGTAATTATCGGAACGGCGTTATTGCTGACAACAACGCTTTCCGTATTCTCACAGACTAAAAACATTACAGTGGCAGGACGGGTTATTGAGAATGACACCAAAGAACCTGCCGTACAGGCAACCGTACAGTTACTTTCATTGCCAGACAGTGCATTGGCAGCAGGTATCGCAACGACACAACAAGGATATTTTTCTCTTCCTAAAGTAAAAGCAGGGAAATATGTGTTGAAGGTTTCTTATATCGGTTTCCAGCCCGAACTGCTTCCGTTGCAGTTGTCGGCACAAGCCCCCGACAAGAACGTGGGTACAATCTCCTTAAAAACAGATGCGGTGATGCTGGCAGAAGCGGTGATTACTGCAGAAGCACCGCAGGTGCAGGTTGTGGAAGATACGTTGGTGTATAACTCCACTGCCTATCGTACGCCTGAGGGCGCCATGCTCGAAGAACTTGTGAAGAAACTTCCCGGTGCCGAAGTTGACGACGACGGTAATGTGAAGATAAACGGCAAGGAGTTGAAAAAGATCATGGTGGACGGAAAAGAGTTCTTTGGCGGAGATGTGAAGACGGGCTTGAAGAACCTTCCGGTAGAGATGATCGACAAACTGAAGACATACGATAAGCAGTCGGACTTGGCGCGAATCACAGGTATTGACGATGGTGAGGAGGAAACCGTGCTCGACCTGACTGTGAAGAAGGGCATGAACAGAGGCTGGTTTGGTAATGCTGATGCTGCCGTGGGTACTGAAGACCGCTATGCAGGACGTATGAACCTGAGTCATTTTGTGGACAAAACGCAGATTACGCTTATCGGTTCTGCCAACAATGTAAACAATCAAGGATTTTCGGGCGGCGGTGGAGGTCCGCGCTGGCGTCGCAACAATGGTCTGAATGCTCCTAAAGAATTGGGCATTAGTTTCGCTACCGAAAACAAAAAAATAGAGTTGGGCGGTAGTGCGCAATACAATCATAACAATGCCGATATCATAAACATCAATTCGTCCGAACGTTTCCTGCAGAACGGTAATTCTTACTCCAATTCTAATTCTGCTAACCGGAATCGAAATACAACATTCAGAGCCGATTTCCGCATGGAGTGGAAACCGGACACATTGACGAATATCATTTTCCGTCCGAACTTCTCATACGGAAAGACGAACAATGGATCTACTTCATTGTCGGGAACCTTCAATGCCGACCCGTTCAGTTTGATTGCCAATCCGAATGATTTTCTGGATTTCGATTTTCTGGATTCCGGTGACCCGTTGAAGGATATTCGTGTGAATGCTACCAACAGCGGTACGCTGACCAACAGCAAAAGTATTTCGACGGATGCAACGTTGCAGATCAACCGGAAACTGAACAACAAGGGGCGCAATATCACATTCCGCGGACGCTTTGGCTATGGGGATAATGACAATGACCAATATACGGAATCTATGACACGTTATTATCAGATTCCTACTAACCCGGATTCTATGTTGATCCGTAACCAGTTCATCACTACCCCCACCAATAACTATAATTATAGTGCACAGATCACTTACAGCGAACCGATTGCCAAGGCTACATTCCTGCAATTCAGCTATCAGTTCCAGTATAAATACAGTGAGAGCGACAAGACGACGTACGATTTGTATGGTATCAATCCGGAATGGGGACTTGGCGATCAACTGCCTGCCGGTTATGAGAACCATGCAGTAGATAGTTTAGGTAAGTATGCCGAATACAGATATTATAATCATGATGCATCCGTATCATTGCGTTTCCTCCGTCAGAAGTATCAGTTGAGTGCAGGAATGTCTTTCCAACCGCAAAGTTCCAAACTTTCATACAAGAAAGGAGACTACATGATAGATACTACCCGCTCGGTATTCAACTTTGCTCCGAATATTGACTTCCGTTATCGTTTCTCCAAAATGAGCCAGTTACGTTTCAACTATCGCGGACGCACAGGCCAGCCGAGCATGGAGAATCTATTGCCGATTGTAGACAACTCCAATCCGCTGAATATCCGTGTCGGTAATCCGGGTTTGAAGCCTTCCTTTACGCACACCATGCGTTTGTTCTACAATACGTATAATGCAGAACGCCAACGGGGTATCATGACGCATGCCGGCTTTTCATCTACTCAAAACAGCATCAGCAACAGTACGGAGTATAATGAAGAAACCGGTGGTCGCATCACTACTCCGAAAAACATCAATGGCAACTGGAATGTATATGGTATGTTCGGTTTCAATACGGCATTAAAGAATAAGAAATACACCATCAATTCTTTTTCCAATATCAATTATCAGAACAATGTGTCGTATCTGTACAATCAGGAAACCCGTGTGGATGATAAGAACACGACAACCGGTCTGACGGTGGGCGAACGTCTGAACGCTGCCTATCGTAACGATTGGTTTGAGTTTGGTCTGAATGGTTCTGTCTCTTATACCTCCGAGCGAAACAAACTGCGTCCGGACAACAATCAGTCGCCTTATACGTTCTCATACGGTACCAATACGCAGTTGATGGCTCCTTGGAACATGACTTTCACTACGAACATAGCCAATCAAAGCCGTCGCGGTTATACGGATGCAAGTATGAACCGCAATGAGTTGATTTGGAATGCCCAACTTTCGCAGACTTTCTTGAAGGGTGCCGCTACTGTAAGTTTCGAGATGTACGATATTCTGAGACAGCAGAGCAACATCAGCCGTTCGTTGACTGCAGACGGACGTTCGGTTTCCGAATATAATGGTGTCAACAGCTATTGTATGTTGCATTTCATCTACCGTTTGAATATCTTCGGTAATAAGGCGGCCCGCGAGAAGATGCAAGAGAGAGGTGGATTCGGGCGTGGTGGCTTTGGAGGTCCTGGTGGTCCTGGCGGACGTCCCGGAGGATTTGGAGGAAGAAGATTCTGATGTGAAGAAGGAATTCCTCTTTAGGAGTTATTTTTCTTTCCATTCATACCTATAAATCGCGATTTATATCTATTTTTGTGTGCTAACAGTTAAATCGTTATACACATGAAGAGATTATTATTCTGTTTATTGAGCTTGTTATTTGCCGCTCCGGGACTATTATTTGCCGGAGGCGGCGATACAGCCTATTTGTTTTCTTATTTCATCAATGACAGTCGTGACGGGTTGCATCTGGCATATAGTCTGGATGGACTGACATGGACTCCTCTAAATGATGGGAAATCTTTCTTGGCGCCTACAGTAGGAAAGGACCGCCTGATGCGTGATCCCAGCATCTGCCAAGCGCCGGACGGCACCTTCCACATGGTTTGGACTTCCAGTTGGACGGACCGTATCATCGGTTATGCTTCCTCCCCCGATCTGATTCATTGGAGCGAGCAGCGTTCCATTCCGGTGATGATGCACGAACCGACTGCACACAACTGCTGGGCTCCCGAACTGTTTTATGACGAACCTTCGCAGACCTATTACATCTTTTGGGCGACGACCATTCCGGGGCGTCACAAAGAAGTGCCGGTCATCGAAAGCGAGAAGGGGCTGAACCATCGCATCTACTACGTGACCACTAAGGATTTCAACACTTTCTCCGAAACCAAGTTGTTTTTCAATCCCGACTTCAGCGTGATTGATGCAGCTATTGTGCGCGATCCGGAGATGAAGGATCTGATAATGGTGGTGAAGAATGAAAATTCGCTTCCGGCGGAGAAGAACCTGCGGGTGACACGCGTTGCGCGGATAGAGGACGGATTCCCTGTAGAGGTGTTCTATTACGGGCGACTATTGGTGTGAGGGTCCTGCACCGCTTTTCGTGGGTGACGACCTTTATGTCTATTTTGATAAATACCGTAACCATAAGTATGGTGCTGTCCGCAGCCGCGACCACGGTAAGACGTGGGAAGACATATCCGACCAGGTCTCTTTCCCTCAGGGAACCCGTCATGGCACTGCTTTTCCGGTAGATAAGGCTGTACTCCGTAAGTTGCTTCACAAATAAATATGGCAAGGGAGGTGTGTTTGGTGCACATCTTCCTTGCTTCTTTTCCCACTCCTCCTCCCATAGTTTTTTTCTCGTTTTATCTGCCATCTGCAAGGATTTGGTAGTTATCTTTTTGTGAATCAATATGTTATAGGCTTGCAGATATCCCTTGCAGATGCCTTGCAGATAAAGTATCTGCAAGCCGCCTGCAAGGGGTATATATTTATAAGGATAACTCTAAATTATCTATTTGTTTATTATAGATATAAATACTTGGTTCATAGTTGTGAACACTTTGTTTTTCCTATGTGAACACTTTGTTTTCTTGCTGTAGAACACTTTGTTTTGTCCTATGAAATACTCTGTTTTATCCTATGAAACACTTTGTTTCTTACTACGGAACACTTTGTTTCATCCTATGGAACACTCTGTTTTATGCAGTATAAACGCTTTGTTACGTTATATTAAATGCTTCGTAATATTGTATTGAATGCTTTGTTTTTATATAAAAAGGAGGCGTTTTCTAATTATGCTTTGCACGTTTTACTACTTCAGAAAACTCTTTGATCAATTCAGGCAGAAAAGATTGATCTATTCTGTAGTTGACAATTAAGCTTGATTCATACATCGTTTGATCGATATCAAAATGATTCAATTTTATAGATACATCGATATGACCAAACTCATCACATCGTTTAAGATAAATTTCAATTTGTCTCTCTATAGGGATAAACCGTGCTGAATTTCTTTTCTCATTATAAAGTAACTGTAAGTCAGTTAGAAACATTTCGATATACCACTCGAAATCCTCTATAATCCGTGAAGCTTTATAAAAGGCAAAAGAAATGTTTGCGGAAAATTTCATGACTTGCTCTTCTCGGTTGTCAAAAGAAAAATCATGTAATAGCATGATCATCTCTCTGTTCTTATTGTAAAAATGTATCATAGGTATGTTATTGAATTAGATATATCCTGTAGTCAGATATTTGTACCAAATCACTATGGAAAATGCGAGGAACGTAGAAAGAATCATATAACAATAGGTTATTACGTACCAGTACTTCTTTATTTTAATATTTGACAATAGCTGCTTGTATCTTCCAGTTTTCTGAAAATAGAGATAGTTAAATAGGTATGTGGTGATTATGGATATACATAAAGGGATGCTTATTGTAAAATAATCAGGTCGTTTTAATAGAATAACGGTTGTTCCATATAGTGTAAATAAGTTCATAGCTTGGGAAAAAGCGATACACCATATACTTGAGAATAATGTATCCTTTTGCAAAGGCATTATTTTCACAAATGAATTGTCCAACCTGTCTATTGAACGGTAGAATGCTACAAAGATGAAATTGAAAAAGTCCATGTTAAATCGAATGGAACAGGTTTGTCTTCTTTCAGCCGGATATACAGTCCGACTGAAAGAGAATCATCTGTTTGTTGGAGAAGTTGAATATCAATCGTATCAGTTATGATTGTTTTATTTCCCCAAGCTGAAGCAGTAACCTACGTGAAATTCCACTCCGAAGTTATGGGGAGCAACCATTGTCTGGTCTCCATTCAAGGTGGCCTTGAGCATGTTCTTGGGGAATTCCTTGTCGATGGGAAGAAGTCCGTATTCCACTCCGCAACCAACGAAGAAAGACTTATATTTGAAATCCGCTCCGACACTCAGACCGATGTCCAGACGTTTCAGACCACCGTTTTTATCGAAAGTATCAAATTTGAACTCCATGTGAGCAGCTAAATCTTTTCCCGGTGTAACTAAGTCGCTGCTGTTCCAATGCGGTTCTTGCCATACATCCCCATCGGTACTTCCTCCGATGCCGTATGCAATGTATGGTCCTGCACTTATTTGCAGACCGCAATTTTTGCCTATAGGCAGACAAGTTGCTATCTTCACCGGAAGCTGGAGATAGACGGCGTTTATTGTGGATTTTACCTTTTGATAAAGCGCGACTTCTTCCCCTTCATATAGGGTGTATCCAAATACAGATTCATCAGCAGTACTTTTTCTGTTCAGGAATTGCAGCCCCGTCTGTAACGACCAAGTACGAACCAAAGGAATTTCCACTCCTACACCGAAACGGTATCCGAAGTTGGCCTTGTAGACTTCTTCCTTTGTGATGCCATTGATACCGGCACCACCCTGTACGTTGATTTTCACTTGTGAATAGCAGATAGAGGTTGCCAAACTCAGGAATAGAGCAAATAGAATGTGCTTTTTCATAATTTTTTGTTTTAGTAAATTGTTTAAAATTAGATATTAAGAAAACGTTCGCAATATATTCTAAAAAAATAGGATATGCAAGCAAATGGATAAGTAAATAATATGATGCAGTGTACGTTTTTTGAATTATCCTAAAAGTAATTCATTGTTTAGAATATAGTTATCGGCCCAAGAGGTAATGACAGGGATGTCTATAATGTCATACTCAAGTGCGAGACTAAACAATATAATGTTTTTGTTAACTATTTCTTCCATATTACTTTTAGAATTGAATCTTTATTGATATTCTCTTTTTAACGATGAATTTATACATTGGTTTTATTCCAAATCAAGCCTCCCTATATTTCCTTTCTGAATAATTCCATTATCGAATATGATTTCATAACCTTCTCCTTTATTCCCTAACAGGTTACAACCTTTCAACAGAGTGTTGTTGGAGAAATAAACCGTTTCCCCGAATTGACAGTCGAAGAAGTTCAGAAAGCCGTGAAATATATTCCCTTTCATTATAAATGCTTTTTGGTTGTGTCCTCCGGCCTCAAAATTCGTTTCTTGCAGAATGGTATTATTCGTAAACTTTAATCCAGCTTCGAACCAGCAATAGGGAAGTGTGACTTTTTTAATGATACAGTCTTGAATAATTACTTCAGCGTGAAAGGTAGTAGCCGGTAAATCAAACTTGTCGATAACAGAATGTCTGATCAACAAACTTGAATGCAATTCATTGTCATGGGCAATGATTGCATTATACTTTCTTTTTAGAAAATCTAAATCTATCACTTCTATTTGTTTGTTCTTTATTACTATCATGTGGCGTATGTGTCTTTAAATAATATGCTTTATTAAAGTGCGATTTTCATCATTCGTTTTTGATCCGATTTATAACTTTCTACTTAATATTGTTTTTCCTGACTGGACAGTTAGGGATTTTTCTTACGTAATCTTCTCAATCTATTAACAATCTCTTGTGTTGAGTTCATCTTTTTATTAATATCGACAATCGCTGCATCGTATCCTCCGCTTTTTTCTTTCTGGGTAATATCAAAAACGTACAATGTACCCCAATAATGGGAACAAGAATCATTTGAGATTTCTAATCTTTGTCTCTCAGCTATAAAATATTTTTTCTTGTTGCTTTCGACGTTGCCAATATTGCCGGTAAGGAACGCTACTTTTTTTCCGTTGAAATCAAACTCAGCTCTGCTTATTTGAAAAATAGCATTAAAATATTTGCCTTCTAATTCGGTTAGAATCGGGTTCTCATCTATTCCCATTTTTTCAACTTCATTTAAGATATATAGGGGGATATTTTCATCTTTATTTCTCATTGTATATACTTGAGCTGGTATACTCTCACTGATTATAAAAAGACAGAATAAGATACATTTTTTCATTGTGTATAAAATTATAGTAGGTTAGCATTCATACAGCATACAATTTTGAATTATCCTTTTCTGAACAATGAGTTAAGAGAAGATAACAGATTTCTTTTCTTGACTGTTATTTCCTGCCGGCTTCTAATGGAACAGAATACATTTTTTGTGTCATCGAATCCGAAAATGATATCAGCATCTCCTTCGATTTTAGGAATGGCTACGAATTGCAATTCCTTGTAATTTTCTACATTTTCGATTGGAAGCCAGCATTCCTGTTCCGTATTCCAGTAATTTACATCATCCAGTGTCTCTTCTTTTATGTCCAGATTTGCCGAGATGTCATACTGCCCATCCACGCTTTTCAATAGGATATACGCTTCAAGAAGTTCGTGTATCACGTTGTCACTGTACAATATGGGTTTTTGCCAAGTTTCATCTATTCCCTCCGCTTCTTCTTCATCCAATGCGAATATCCAGATTGGGTTTTCCTGCATATCTTGCAAGGTCACTTCGTCTATGGGCTTGGGTTTGCCGTATACTATTTCAGAATAAATGTCATTTACCTTTTTTATACCGAATACTTTCATCTTTTGTTATGTTTTTAATTCCTATAATAGTGAGAGGCTTTTTAGTATTTGACAGACCGGGACGTACCCGGTCTGTTGCCATTCTTGTTTTCATTCCGCTTGAATATACTTTAGTATTTCTTTGACTTTTGCCTTTATTTCGGCTTCTGTGGTAAAAGCCTTGGGAGCAACCCTATGATCTTCGCTGAACTCAGAATAGCGTCCGGCTATTGTACTCAATTCATCAAGCCATATTTTCTTGTTTTGTTCCATTTCACTTTTATAAGTGCCGATATCATACCATTCATAGAACTTGTTACAAAAGTCTGTGGTACTGATTTTGTCATGCAAGTATTGTTCCAAAAGATTGTATATACACATCTTTTTTGAAATCTGTATGGCTGTATTTCGCAACTTCTCTTTCAGTATGCTTGTTTCATCACTGCTGAGTTTCACTTCTGCAAATGAGACTAAGTAGTTTGAGACTTCCGCTAATTGGTTGAATAGTAATAACTCGCTTCCTCTGAGTTCTTCTGAGCTATTCCAATAGTTGCTGTTATAAATAAATGCAATGTAATACTCGTCTGAAAAATCTATTTCATTTATTTCTCTTGTAATGAGCCTATGGATAAGTTCGTAAAGGTCATCTTTGCAATAGTCTATCTTTTCCATTGATGTTCATCGTTTTTTTTGCTTATTTTTACTGTTCCCTGCCAACCTCCAATGGTTATAACCTACGGAATCATAAACCGTGCAGGGATATTTGATACTGCTTGCACAGTTTAGAACAATTACTGTACAAAATGTCAAAGAATCCAAGAGAGGATCACCTATCTATCAACGGAAATGAATATCAATCGTATCAGTTATAATAGGCTTCCCATTACATTTAATAAAACCTGATGGCAAAAGCGATATCATGTCATTTTCCCTTTTGTTTGTTAGATTAAAAGTGACACTCAAGCTTTCGCCTTCTTTGAATTTATGTTTTGTATTCGTTAGTTTTTTGTTCTTTGACAGAAAACGTAGATTACAAATTTCCATGTCGCTACGGTATGTTTCAATTTTTAAAGAATCTATATCAACAAAATATTCGTTGTCAAAGTCAAAGGCAATAATTATAAAAGATTTAAATGAAGAACCTTGTATTTTTATTGTCCCGCATTCACCCGATAATTCATGCATTCTTTTTCCATTGATAATAAATATTTTTGATACGCTACATGAAATGCAACTGAAAACAAATAATAGGATTAATATTTTTTTAAAATTCATCATAATATACTTCATTTACTATTTTTTTCAGAAGAAAGTTTATTCAAAAATACTATTTTTTCATCGTTTGTCATATCTAAAAAATTGTCAACTAAATAAGCATAATATTTTCCTGCGGTAGCAAACTGCTTTGCCGTTTCAAACCTATCAACGTTATGCTCTTTTATATATTCATTTACATTGTATCTTTTCTCATTGATTTTGGAGCAGCTGGGACTTTTAGTCTTATTATTAATAATGTAGTAATAGACTATTTCATTAATTTCATTCTCATTCACGAATACTAAGAATGTAAAATAACCACGCCCCATTATTTTACTGTCATTCTTTATCAATGTTTCTTTTGAAAGAAAATTAGTTGTAGTAGCGGGGCTATTACAGCTTATTAGACTGATACATAATAAAGTAATAATATACATATTTTTCATATTATGTATTATAAATCCGGTGTTATATATCGTCGTACCGGCATGTGGCATTTCTATTTGTCTATTCTCTATTACTATCATACAGCATATAATTTTTAATTAGCCTTTTCTGAACAATGAGTCAAGAAAAGATAACAGATTTCTTTTCTTGACTGTTGTTTGCTGTTGGTTTCTAATGGAACAGAATACATTTCTTGTGTCATCGAATCCGAAAACGATATCAGCTTCTCCTTCGATTTTAGGAATGGCTACGAATCGTAATTCCTTGTAATTTTCTACATTTCGTCAGTTTGCTATCTCTTATATACGAATCAGGAGATTTTTATACTTGGAAACTGTAGGTGAAGAACATCCGCTGCTGCGGAAATTTATTCAAAGTAAAACTTATCAATAAAATGTTCTAATATCCATCCTGTTTCTGTTGGTTCATAATTCTCATCAAAATGTAACGCGACTTCATCACCTGCCAATTCACGGATTTCATATGCTGTATCTTCATCTAAATAGAGTTTTATAGCGTCAGTTGAATTGAAGATTTTGATTTTATTTATTAAATTCTCACGTCCTTTTAAAAGAGAATGTATAAGATAGTTATACTCTTTTTTAGATAATGTTACTTTTTTAATCATTTATTACCTCCTAATTTTTTTACATATTTTGTATGAGTACCGTATACGGTTATGATTTTCCCTGTTGTAGGATTTACTACTACGGTTGCATTTTTTCCTATATACTTAATACTAGGTCTTCCTTGTGAATCGTATTTTACATCTGTAACTTTAAGTGGATTATTTAGGGCATCGTCAATATTACTTTGAGAGATTTCACGTTCTTGAGCTCTTACTGTTGCGTGTTTACTTGTGTTATTGTTTCCTTTATTCTTTATATCGCTTTTCCAAGTTTTTTTCCCTGCATCTCTAGCAGCTTTTATTCCGTCAGCAGTCCCATTTATTACACCAGACATTAATCCTAAAGCAGCACTTTGAGTTCCTTGTTTTAATGCATCTCCAAGATCAGCACCTGAACCTAATGCCATAGCCGTCCCTAAGCCAAAACCAGTCGCAGAATTCAATGTTCCTTGTGTCAAAACCTCTTTTAGTATAGGACTTGAAATACCTTCCGTTAATTTACTAATTGGTTTTGCCAAATAATTGCCCAAACTTCCTCCTAAATAAGAGGTTATTCCTCCCATTATTCCAGAATTTCCAACCTGCATCCAATCTATGTTGCCCCAACCATTATTGAAGCCTTGATTGACAATACTATTGGTTGCCCCTAATACTGCTGCTCCGGCAACAGGTCCTACATAGATAGTTATAAATCCAGAAGCTGCTCCTGTCCCAAAAAGGGCGAACGCATGTCCTACACTATGTACATTCCCTTGTACGACATTGACTACAACATTGATTACTCCACCGACAATTGCTGCGACCAAATCGTCAATAAGGAACCATTCACCATTCTGATCTACATATACTAACGGATTGTTTAAGCAATAACTGTAACGGTTAAAGTTTTGGCTGAAATCCGGACTCTGTACGTATGGATCAGGACTAAGGAAACGTCCCAATGCCGGGTCGTACAGTCGGGCATTCATATTAATCAAACCAAAGACCGCCAGATGTTCGTGACCGGTATATCCTCTGCCTAAAAAAAGTTCAGGTTCGCTACCTGCCGCATAAATGGCATGTGTAGCCGGATTGCGAAGTCTTCCCCAAGCATCATAACTCAATTCCTGTACAATATTACCGGAAGCATCTGTGATTTGCGTAATACTGCCCAGATAGTCGCGACAAAGATAATAAATATTCCATGCACTGCTACCATTTTTTACTAAAACTGCTTGGGCGGAATAAGCATCACCTCCGACATAAAGTTTTTCTTTAGTAGTGCTTGCCGTTTTATCCAGTTCATATTTGTTTCCTATGTAATATCGGGTCAGTTTATCGGTACTGCCCTGTTTCAATAACATCTTGACGCGGTCGGCATTTCCATTGTAAGTGAACGTAGCAGTGTATCCATTCTCTGTGATGGAGGTAGGGCGCAACATGCCATTGTATGCCACTGTCTGGTTGCGCAAAGGTATGGCATTGCCCGAAGGCGTTACCGTTTCAATGGCATAGGGTTTGTTCGTGCTATATTCAAACTTGCCGATACCACTTAGATTGGTGATATTCCCTTTGATGTCGTAAGTTACAGTCTGATTGCCAAAGGTGGTCAATCTGTTCAGGTTGTCGTATCCGAAATTTTCTTGTAGGTTTCGTTTTATGTTCTTTCTCCAAGCTAAATTGCCGGTAGAGGCAATAAAGTTGCAACCGAAATCTTGTATGGAAGTCGTACCTTGTTTGGCTATGATGGATGTTATTCGTCCGTCAGTATCATACGTCTGAGTACGGTTTAGCGTTCCGGTAGTATAGGCAGTAGGCAGTCCTTGATTGTTCTCGCCGGTCAGTTTCCAGATGGAAATAGAATTGTTGAGTTTGATTTCGGACAGGTTTCCATTTGTATACTTGAAATTCTCCGTTGTGATATTGCCGGACTGTGACAGATAATTTATGGAAGAAACATTCCCGTCGCTATAGTGATAAGTTTTCTGTAACCACTTGCCATCGACTATCGCTTCTTTTTCTACAGACAAACGTAATAGGTCATCATACGTATAGGTCTTCGATGTTCCGTTGTTGCTCTGTTCGGATGCGATCATGCCATCCGTATTATAAGTATAAGTGGTGGTCAGTTCACCTACATATTCAAGTTTTGTCATGCGGTTATGGGCATCATAGGTCATACGTGTAACCTTACCATTGGCAGCAGTCTTGGAACTTACATTACCTGCCGCATCGTAGGCGAATGTAGTACTTCCTGCACTGGGATCTGTCAGTTTGTTTTGCCGTCCGTATGTGTCGTAACCAAAGCTAGTAGTGATGTTGCCGGGAGCGACAATCGAAGACAACTGCCCGTCTGGGCGATAATTGTAGCTGATACTACCGCTTGCATCTTCAATTTTTATCAGATCTCCCATTGCATTGTAAGTCTTTTTGGTCGATATGCCATTGATTACGCTTGTAGTTGTCAGCCCATTATAAGAATAGGTGTCTTGTTTGTCTGTGGCGTAAGTTACCTTAATGACTCTATCGTAATTGTCGTAGCTGTAGGTTTGCCACAAGTTCGGTGTCTCTTTGCATGGATACGAAGTCTTGGATATCCGTCCGTTGCTGTCATATTGATAGTCTGTATATAGATATTTACCATCAAAGCATTTCCCTCCGGTCCTGACCTTGCGGCCGAAAGCATCCAGATAAGTCTGTGCGTCCGGTTCTCCGGTGGAACTCTCGTCGATAACTATCACAGCGTTTGTAGGAGAGGTAGCCCAAGATGCCGTGGCGGTTGCAATGCTTCCGTCGGCGTAAGTCGTCTTTATCTTTCTCCTCCAAGAATCGTATGTGAAATATGTTTTCTTGTTTTTGTGATTTTGGACGTAATTCAATAGTCCGTTACTGTTGTAGAAATACGTTTCTTTCAGTCCCAACGGATCTGTTTTTGCGATAAGTTGTCCATTGGAATTATATTCATATTTGATAATTTCTTCATTTGTAGAAGAATAGAGTTTCGTTTTGGTTTGTGTCAACATATTGGCTGCATTATATTCGAACTTTTCTTCTTTCGCTTTGTTCGTGTTAGCAACGTAGTATGTTTTGCTTGCTGGAAAATAGTTACTGTTGTATGTTAATGTCGTGCGATCTGTATACGTTCCTCCGTTGCGTGTGGTAATTCTTTGTTCACTTAGCGGCAATCCTAATATATAGACCGAGTCATTGGCGATATTTTGGTAAGTGTTATTCTTTGTAGTGGAAAGTCCATTGCCATAATTGACGGTTTCTTGCGTTATATTACCATAAGAGTCATATTGATATTGTCCTGTTACGGATAAATTTTTGGACTTGTTGGTAGTTGTTTTTTGTGTAAGTAATATCTTGGTTATCTTGTTGGATTCGGTAGTGATGTTATATGTATATTTATTGTTCTGTTCATTAGAATCATCTTCTACCAATACAGAAAAACGAAGAGGGTCGAATGTCTGTGTTTTCCGTTTACCGGTAATGTTGTCATATACGTCTACTCGCTCAAATCCTTTAAAACCAAGTCCTTGCTTGTGTATGACAGCATTGGTATATTGATATTTGAGGTCATGCAATAAGTTTCCATTGTTATAGACAGCCAAGTTTGAACAAACCATCAGCCCGCCCTTGAAATTCTGATAAGGGAACTCGGCACCATATCCGGGAGTATATATAGAAACATATTCATCGTTCAACTGTTGATAACCTACTTTGGTTATAACTCCGTAACTATTGACGAATCCGGTCAATAATCTGTTCTTAAAATCGTTGCTCTTATAAGACAATCGGGATGCAATGCCGCCTGTCTGCAAACTGATAAGATTGCTGTAATAGTTGCGGCTTTGTATGTTTGTCGGAATCAAGACTGTTTCTTTAGGTACATTTGTGCTAACTCTATTTTGATACGTTTGATTTGAGATAAAGGCCGTTCTCAGTGATATGATGTCGGCACTGCCTAATGTTTCGACTAAGTCCGTTTGTCCGTCATTGTTCATATCTTGCAGTATGAATCGGGAGGTCTCGCTTCTTATTATGATATTAATGTCTTTTTTATCCCAATACCCATTGCCTTTTGAAGAAAAAATGCTCCAAGTTGAACCGTTGTTTTTCAATGGAGACAGGATAAAGTCTGACTTGCCGTCTCCATTGAATTCACCCAATAATAATTCCCTGTCGCGTAACATGGAATTGTTCAGTTGGCTATCGGTTGTAATACTATTACACTTACTGATAGTTGAACCTGAACCGATAAATGAAAAGATGGTGGTTCCACTATCGTTTATTAGGCATAGATCCGTTTTCCCATCTCCATCATAGTCTATGGTATATAATTTATTGGAACGGGCATATGCTTCCTCACCGCTTATGTTTTTGTCCTGATAAGCGGGAAGTACCAGCCAAAATTGGAAAGGAGTACCTTCATACAAGATCTTATCGTTCTCTAAGTCTATTACATAACATTCAGTTGATGCCCCTTTACCCATTGCATCGTATGCAGAGACTACCAACACTTCCATTTTCCCGTCTCCATTAAAATCTCCAGTGAAATAATATTTAGGATTGATGCTTTTGGCATCTCTATGCTCTAATAAGGTATTGAAACTGTAAGAACGTGTGTATTTCTTTGCTATGCCGGAATATAGATTGGGAGTATATACATGAAAATCTATCTTGTCCATATCACCGGAAACGTAGTTATTGACTTTTACGATTTCTTCTCCGTCAAACTTGTCCAAATCCATACAGAATATGTCAACGAAACCGGCTTCTGTTTTCAGTTCTGGGTTATACATGGCCAGGTCACCGCTCAATCCGGTAGCTATAATGATGGTTTCGTCTCCTGTATATTGATTTTCAATATAATTCCGTGAATGATGGAATGTTCCTGATTTTCTGTAATATTCCACATAGGAGGCTTTATTGGGTAACATGATGATACCGTCATTGTCTGAACCATAATCAAATTTTCCTTTAGTGGTACGTACTTGGTTTGCCTTCTCAAAATTATACCAATGCACTAATTGGGTGTCTTTTTTGTCAAAAGAGCGGATTTGGTTATTGTCTCCGTAGTAGAATCTCAGAGGATTTAAAGATTTTCCGGATGCAGTGCAACTTATTTGTGAGGTAAGTGATATATCTCCTTTGGTTATGTATGACAATGAATATGTTCTTGTCTCATTTCCGGGAAAGTGGGTGGTGATAGATGATAGCCGATAGTCATAAGTGATTTCTTTTCCGGCATTAAATATTCTTTGCGTTCCGTATGTCAGTGTAGAGTATTGGAAGGATATCCACGCTTGTTTTTGTTTGCCATAAGTTATTTTCTCTATTCTGTAATGATTGCCGACTTTGGTATAAGTGTAGTCAATTACCGCTCCCGATTTATCTATCATTTGCGATACATAGTAATTAATGCCATCGTAGGTATTGTATATAGCCCGTCTTCCATCAGGAAAAAATACTTCAAAGCTAATAATTTCAGATTGTACTATATTACTACTATGTAGTAAAAGCTTACCGAATGCTTTGATATTTCCTTGTTCTGTCTGGTATACCTTTTTTAAACCGGAAAGCCCTTTTTCTATTAGTCTTTGTCCGTCAATGTAGAATACAGAGAAAAAGTTACTTACTGTTGGTACGCCGTCTGCTTGGTTGTCATAATACATCGTCTTGTTTCCTCTGGATATGACGGATGTTCCGGCTATATTCCATCCCCATCCTACAGGCCCGTTACCGGCTAAACTATTGTAGGTTAATGAAATTTGTGGCGTGAATCCATCGGGACTTTGGTATGCTTCTATGGGCACGTTGATGGTCATTGCGCCTGTAGGTGATACGTTGGAATTACATGCTATTTCACCTACATCTTTAGTTTTATTTATAGGATAAGAAGTAGGAATATGCGGATGAAGTTCATTTCCTGATATTCTGGCTGTTGCTCGTTGCAATTGAGGTACGTCGGAAATGTTTTCAACATTAGTACTGTCCATTGTTATATTAAAACCTATACTGTCAATGGGAAGCCCTATAAGGTCTTTCATCGTAGTTTGGGCAGAAATGTGGGTTGCGGAGAATATTATTGCCAAAATGATGGCTATTTTGAGTCTGATTTTATCCATGTCGTTATTCCTTTATAATTTTCCAACTGGAAACTTTATCTTCAAGTTTGATTTGCATAATATAAATACCATTGGGCTGGTCACTAAGGTCAAAAGTCTGATTGCTACTGGATAAATCAGATTGATTAATGAGTCTTCCACCCATGTTATAGATGCTGATTTGTCCATTAATCTTGTCCAATCCGGCAATCTTGACATTTAAAAGCCCTTTCGTAGGATTAGGATAGATTGTTATTTGGTGACTTTGAATTTCTTCGGTATAAGCTTCTTGCTCATCATCTTCTGAAAGTAAACTTCTTGTAGAAGACAATACAATCTCCTTTTTTATGCGGTTACCGGATTCGTCATAAGTATACTTGATTTTATTCTGAGTATATGCCAAAGCCACACAACCTAACATTAATATAATGAATAATAGTCTTTTCATAAGTTGAACATGTTTTTCAGTTAAAGTAAGAATTGTCCCCAAAAGAAATGTTCATTGTTGGTTAATTCAATAGTATATGTTCCTGTTTGGTCAGTGTCTAAGCAGAACGTGTACCATTGATTTTCGGATATGTCCAAGATATCCGAGTAAACCGTTTCTCCAGATTCATCAACTATAGTGACTTGCATGTTTTCAAAGCAAATGGCAGAATACATATATATTATGTTTCCTTTGTGTGAGAGTTGCGGAAAATAGGACATCGAACGCTTATCTTCTCCAAAGTATCTTTCTATGACTTTGATGTCTTTTTGTTCTTCCAATGTTCCATTACTTTCATTACCGGCCCAAGAGGCTAACGTTGTGGCGATACATGCCAACATAATCCATTTTTGTTTCATGATACTAATTTTTTTTGCTACAAAATTAGTATGAAAGCAACTGGAGGCTGTTATGCTTTAGTACGGTTTTAGTACGTTTTTTCATTCCAAACATGGTTTGGAGAGGGTTACGTTAGAAATCTTGTATAAATTGGTCTAATTTGTCGGGGCTACCCTGTTGTCCATGTATTTTCTCGTACAACTTTTTGCGCGAAGAGGTCACAGCCTGTTTGGAACGCATGGTCAGATGGGCAATGCCGGTGGCGGAAATTGAAATCTTAAGCAACAAGCATACGTGCATTTCCTGTTCGGTTATCTTGGGATAGAGTGCGCATAGCCGTTTGGAGAAATTCTGATAGGTTTTGTCTACTGCATCTTGTAACGTGATCCAATCTGCATCTGTCACTTTACTCATGTTCTTGGCGGATTGATGAAACAGGATGTAAATGTCGGAATGCTTTAAACTCGCTTCTGAAAGTATCTGCTCCTTTTGTGCTGACACTACTTGCCGGTTGGTGTCTTCTATCAACTCCTTTTGTGCATGAAGCAGTTCTTGATGCAGTTGGTCTTTTTCTGATTTTGACGTTTGTAGCTGGTGCTCCAAATATTGGATGTGCTTCTTGTTTTCTTCGATAAACTGGAGGCTTTTTCTGTATTGTCTTTCCTTTTCCTCTTCCAGCCTTCTCTGCTGTTCTCGCTTTTGCTCTTTCTTCCGTCGGGAATACTGTGAATAGGAAAAAACGCTTACGGCCGATAGTATAAGGATAAATAGAAGCCCCACCACCTGGGTATTTTGCCGGGTGTTTATATCCTTAAGTCTTTGGTTTTCTTTTTCCCTTAGCTGGTAGTTGTATAACGAGTGCATTTTACGTATTGTTTCCGTATCGGTGTGTTTCTTTATGGAGTCGGTATACGCCAGATATATATCGATATACTCCAAAGCTTCTTTGTACTGATGTCTCTGTCTGCATATCTTACTCAAACCTTCATATCCGCCTTGCTTGCTGTAATAGTTGTCAAACTCTAATAAACGATGGTAATAATAAGCGGCGGAATCCAAATTACCCATTTGCAGGTATAAATCGGCCATCACAGAGAAACGTGGTATTTGGTTCTTTCGCTTTCCCACTTGTGTGGAAGTACGTACTGTTTGTTCCGCTTTTTCATACATGCCCAGTTGGGTGTAAAGTCCGGCAAGTTCTATTGCTACGACGCTTGTCATGTGTGTGTGCTGTATACGTTGTGCCAGCCGGTATGCACTTTCGTAGTAGAAAAGGGCATTGTCGGCTTTGTTACATCCGGTAAAGGCACGACCGATGTCGCGTAGGCTGTATATTTGTCCGACGGTATCAGCTGACAAAGCATCATGGTAATAACTTTTTTTGAAAACAGACAGGGCTTCATCGTACACTCTTTGATATACATACAATGTTCCCATCTGGCTATAGATTCTACTGATAAGCCGATGGTCTTTACTGGTCCGTAGAGTTTCCAGTGCTTTCTGGAAATAATCCAAAGCTTGTGGCGCATCGCCTAAATCACTGTAGACACGTCCGGCGTAGTAGTAGGTTTCGGGTAGATATTCCATTGCGCTTTTCCGTTCGTAATAATTCACTATACGGCGGATGATGGAGTCTGATTTGTGGGGAATATATGCTTTGTCTGCCGCTTTGGTATACAGTAACTGATAGTACATTTGTATCCGTTGGTTTTCTTTGTCCATATTTGCTTTTATTGCAGTTAGAACGGCCAAAGCACTGTCTGGATGAGTACAGCAAAGGGAATCTGCTGATAATAATATTTCGGGATAGGAGCGTCCGATGCGTCCGCAACCGTAAAGGCAGTGCAGCAAAAGGAGTGTAAACAGATGTACAAGTAATGATATTGTATGTTTATTCATCTAGTTTGACTTATTATTTGTTCTAATCTTTTCGATTAGAGCGGTGAAAGGTATGGAAAAAAGTCGAACTAACCAACAAAGTATTTTAGAAAATGTAGGAAATATAGGAAATATTTCTCTTTCCTGTCTATATCCAAAGTATTTTCGGTTCAGAACAGGTTTAGAAACTTATCGGGGGTGTTTGTTTTTCTATTTGCTCCCTTTTTTATCTTAAATATTCTTTTTACTTGTATTATTCATAGTCGAAGTCTCTTTTTTGTTGTTATAAAAACGGGATATCTCTAATTTTCTTTATATTTGCTTCTGTGATTGATTGGAACTATATACTCAGCCAGATAGCTACGGTTGCTTTTGATATGGTATACTTTGGGGCTATTATCGGAACGATTATTGTCATTATACTCGACAATCGTAATCCGGTGAAGACGCTTGCGTGGATACTGGTGCTGATGTTCCTGCCGGTTGTGGGACTGGTGTTCTACTTTTTCTTCGGACGTAGCCAACGGCGCGAACGGATGATAGGAAACAAAATGTATAACCGCCTGCTCAATAAACCGATGGCAGAATACTTGGCACAGGATGTATCTGCCTTGCCTATGGCATACAGCCGGCTGATTTCTCTGTTCCGCAACACTAATCAAGCACTTCCTTTCGATGGAAACCGTGTAGAGACGTATACCAGCGGTGTTTCGATGTTGCAGTCTTTGTTGCGTGAACTGGAAAAAGCCCGCGAACATATCCACATCGAGTTCTACATCTTTGAAGATGATGCCATCGGGCGTATGGTCCGTGATGTCTTGATCGGAAAGGCTAAGAGTGGGGTTGAGGTGCGCGTCATTTACGACGACGTGGGTTGCTGGCATGTTCCTAATGCTTTTTATGACGAGATGCGTGCGGCCGGTATCGAGGTACGCAGCTTCCTGAAAGTGCGTTTCCCACAATTCACCAGTAAAGTGAATTATCGCAATCATCGTAAGATAGTGGTCATAGACGGCCGTGTGGGATTTGTAGGCGGAATGAATCTGGCGGAGCGTTACATGCGGGGATTCTCATGGGGAATCTGGCGCGATACGCATATCTTGCTGGAGGGCAAAGCCGTGCATGGTTTGCAGACGGCCTTCTTGCTCGATTGGTATTTTGTTGACCGCACGCTGCTCAGTGCTTCCCGCTACTTTCCTAAGCTGGAGACTTTGGGTACTTCGTTGGTGCAGATCGTGACGAGCGACCCCATCGGTCCTTGGAAAGAGATTATGCAGGGGATAAATATGGCGATAACCTGCTCGAAGAAGTATTTTTATATACAAACACCCTACTTCCTGCCTACCGAACAGGTTTTGGCTGCTATGCAGACTGCGGCATTGGCGGGTGTGGATGTACGCTTGATGTTGCCGTTGCATGCGGACAGCCGGCTGACGCATTTAGCCTCCTGCTCTTATCTGGCAGACGTGTTGCAGGCTGGTGTGAAAGTCTATCTGTATAAACTGGGCTTTCTGCATTCCAAACTGATGGTGTCGGATGATGAACTTTCCACCGTCGGTTCCACCAATGTGGATTTCCGCAGTTTCGAGCATAATTTTGAGGTAAACGCCTTTATCTACGACACGGAAACCGCATTGCAGATGCGCGAAATCTTTCTGCAGGACCAGCGGAACTGCGTGCAGATACATCTTAAGAACTGGGTGAAACGCCCTTGGTGGCGAAAGGCGGCAGAAAGCGTAGTCCGTTTGCTGGCTCCGCTTCTATAAGTTGTTTCTACAAATTGTTTTTATGATCCCGCCTTTACAAACCGCTCTTATCAATTGAATTTTCACCTTTCATCTTTTCATTCTTCCATTTCCCATTTGAAAAAGGAGAAATTCACACTGCCGTACACCCGTCTTTCCACAAAGTTGGGGTGCGCTTCGAAGTTGTTCTTCTTGCCGTGCTCCAGTACGAACAGCCCGTCCTCTTTCAGTAAGTGGTTCTCGAATATGAGGTCGGGAATAGTCTCCAGGCCTTCCAGTTCGTAAGGCGGATCGGCAAATATGAAGTCGAACTGTTCGCGTCCTCCCTTGATGTACTTGAATACATCACCACGGATAGGAAGGCATTTGTCGGTTTTCACTTCCTGCATTATTTTGCAGATGAAAGCGTGGTGGTCGCGGTCTTTCTCGATGCTGATTACCCGGTCGCAACCGCGTGACACTAACTCGATGCTGATGCTTCCCGTTCCTGCAAAGAGGTCGAGGGCGGATACACCGTCTTCAAAATCCAGATAGTTGGAAAGTACATTGAACAGATTTTCTTTGGCAAAATCTGTTGTAGGGCGTGCCTTGAATGTGCGCGGCACGTCGAATCTTCTTCTTTTATATATTCCGCTGATTACTCGCATGTTATGATGGCTTGTAAGTCGAGGTTCGTATGAGTGGCAGGGGGCATGATGAATACCTGCCGGATGAATTTTTGCAGTTCGCTGAGTAGGGCTTCTTTGTCGGACAAGTCGCCCGTGAGATGCAGCTCGTCGCGCTCCTGCTCCAAGCCGAGCTGCTTCCAGATATACAACAGATAATAGACGCGGTCTGCCGTATGTCTGCATTCGAAAGAGTTGGCAAACAGCAGGCGGCCGCGGTCGTAGCAGTATAAGTCGGCGGCATCTTTCCGCAGGTGTACGTACATTTTCCGGTTGTTGCCTAAGCGGCTTTTGCCGGAGAAGGATTCAATGAATGGGCTTGCCTGCGAGTAGAATCTTACATCGGGGTACTGCTCGCATAAGAAGGTACGGGCGCTTTTGTCCATACTGAACAGTACGACGACATTGTTTCTGCGCAAAATGTTGTATTGCACTGTTTCGTTTTCCCGCTTGGAGTGGTTGTGGTAAAACAGCAGTTCCGTTTGTTCGTCTTCGAAAAATTCAAGAGGTACGAGGGTGAAGCGCTTGCCTGCTATGAGTACGTTTACGCGTCGGTAAGAATAGTTCAACCATTCTATTTCACGGAAAGTCTGCTTCAGGTTGGCAGTGAGGGAGAGGGTCTCTTCCACTTGCCGGTCGAAGAAGTAAAATTCTCCTTCAACCAATGGATTGAACACAGAAAAAGAAAATCCATCCGCGCTGAGGCGGATGGATAACGTATATTGTTCTGATTTACTAAAGTCCATGTGTTTTTGAGTTCTAAAGTCCGTGAGCCTTTAAGTTTGCTTTTTCTTGAACTCTCGCGAAACGAATGAACTTAAAAACTCAAAAACTTATAAACTTAGAATTATTCCCAGTTACCTGCGTTGTTGTTAGCTGTTTCCAAGCTACCGATCATCAGACCGCAGTATTTACCCAATTTGGTTTGCACGTCTTTCATGTTGGCAATTTCCTGTACGTCCAGACCGTTCAGGTAAGTTTCATACGGAGTCTTAACCTCGAGCAGGCAGAAAGGAGCACCGGATTTTGCGGTATCGTTCTTGATAGCCATTTCAAACTGTGCGCCATTGCCATAAGGCACGTATCTCATAGAATCAGGATTAAATCCTTTGGGGAAGATAGTATCCAGTACGGCAACCCACAGCGTATCACGCTTGAAGTTCTCCAAACCGGCTTTTTTAACTTCGTCGTATTTACCTGTTTTCTTTGCTTTGTTGATGATGGCGATAGCTTTCTTTTCGGTCATTCCGTCTTCCAACTGCTTATCGTCCAGTTCACCTTCTTTGTAAATGAAAGGCAGTTTCTGGTTCTTAACGAAATTAATCAAGGTGTCAAAACTTGCCGTATACTGCTGGTGGTTCAGGTTACGATACTCCTGTTGAGCTTTACGGATGTCCATCAAACGGGCAATGACTGCCTTTTCTCTGTGCTTTCTAGCCTTCTCAAAATTAATAGGACCCATAATGCTGGCATAGCAGATGTAAACCAGTACCACTGCACATAAGCCTAAAACGATGTTAAATACTGTTTTCATGATAATATGTTTTTTTTAGTTGTTATATTCGTACCGCAAAAATAAAATAAATAATTCTAATGGCGATAGTTCCTGTAACTTTTTTCTATTACAAAAATGATAAATAACTATTTAGAAACGCAAATTAAGGAAATTTTTCCTTATGAACCAACTTTTGAACAAGAAATGGCACTAAAATCGTTGGCGGCTTTTTTGTTGTCTCCCCATAATGATGCGGTTTTTGTGCTGCGGGGGTATGCCGGTACAGGAAAGACATCATTGGTGGGGGCGTTGGTGCGTGCGTTGGACAAGTTGCAACAGAAGTCGGTACTGCTGGCTCCCACGGGGCGGGCGGCAAAAGTCTTTTCGGCTTATGCCGGACATCCGGCTTTTACTATTCACAAGAAGATCTATCGGCAGCAGGCTTTTTCCAATGAGATGGATAACTTTTCGGTGAATGATAATCTGACTGCACATACCTTATATATAGTAGATGAGGCTTCGATGATTTCGAACGAGGGTTTGTCCGTCTCTGTCTTCGGAACGGGACGTTTGCTGGATGACTTGATACAGTTCGTCTATTCCGGCACCGGTTGCCGTCTGTTACTGTTGGGCGATACCGCGCAGCTTCCTCCGGTGGGTGAGGAGCTGAGTCCTGCGCTCTTTGCTGAGGCATTGAAAGGGTATGGGCTGGATGTGATGGAGGCGAACCTGACACAAGTGGTACGTCAGGTGCAGGATTCGGGTATCCTGTGGAATGCTACCCGATTGCGCCAGCTCATAATGGAGGAGGCTTGCGGGAGCCTGCCCAAGATAAAGGTGTCGGGATTTGCCGATATCAAAGTGGTGCCGGGCGAAGAACTGATTGATACGCTGAGTACCTGCTACGACCGCGACGGGATGGATGAAACGATTGTAATCTGCCGTTCGAACAAGCGGGCGAATATATATAATAATGGTATACGCGCGCAAATCCTTTGGCGGGAAGACGAGTTGAACACGGGCGACCTGCTGATGGTGGCGAAGAATAACTATTATTGGACGGAGAAATGCAAGGAGATGGATTTCATTGCCAATGGTGAGATAGCCGTTCTTCGTCGGATGCGTCGGACGCGCGAGCTGTACGGGTTCCGCTTTGCCGAAGTCCTGCTTGTTTTTCCTGACTATGGGGATTTGGAATTGGAGGTTAATTTATTGCTGGACACTCTGCATACGGATGCGCCTGCCTTGCCTAAGGCGGACAATGACCGTTTGTTTTATGCCGTGTTCGAAGATTACGCCGATATATCTACGAAGCGCGAACGGATGAAAAAGATGAAAGCCGATCCGCACTACAATGCCTTGCAGGTGAAATACGCATACGCCATTACTTGCCACAAAGCGCAGGGCGGACAGTGGAAGAATGTGTTTCTCGACCAAGGATACATGTCAGATGAGTATTTGACGCCGGACTACTTCCGTTGGCTGTATACTGCCTTTACGCGTGCTACAGGGACGCTCTATCTGGTGAACTATCCGAAAGAGCAAATCGAATGACGCCTTCTTAGAGCCTGTTTAAATTTTCTTCAAAAAGTTTTTTATTCAGCTTCTTTTCGGTCTGTTTTCCTCTTTTTATTCGTCACATAGCCCGCTATGCTCCTCATAAAAACAGAAAAACATCCTCAAAAAGAACTCTCAAAAGAAGGCTGAACAAAATTTAAACAGGCTCTTAGTTGAAATAAGAAAAACTCCGCTTCCGAAGGAGCCGTCATCATTCTATAGTGAATTATGTTCCTTCCGAAGCGGAGTCTCTAATTTATGGATAAACCGGAACAGTCAGATCAGATGCCTGCGAGTTCCAGCACTTTCTCTACTGCGGCATTCAGTCCGTCGACATTCTTTCCACCGGCTGTTGCAAAGTGAGGCTGTCCGCCGCCACCGCCTTGTATCAGCTTGGCAGCTTCTTTCACCAGGTTACCGGCTTTCAGTCCGCCTGCTACCAAGTTGTCGCTCAGCATAACGGTCAGCATCGGCTTGCCTTCATTCACGGTTCCCGCCACAAAACACAAGTTCTCCGTGATTTCTCCACGCAACTGGAAGGCGATGTTCTTGATATTTTCGGCAGGTATCGGAGCGCAGATCTTGATCACTTTCGTTCCGTTCACTTCCTTCATCTCCCTCAGCAGGCGTTCTTTCAGTTGCGCCTCCTTCTCTTTCATGAAGTCTTCCACTTGCTTCTTCAGTCCGGCGTTCTCTTCGATGTACTTACGGATGGCACCGGAAAGGTCGGGGGCATTGTTGAAGAGGGCCTTCAAATCGCGTACGGTATCTTGGAAAGTATCCAGCATCTGCTCTACGCGTGCACCTGTATATGCCTCGATACGACGCACACCGGCAGCAACCGAGCTTTCGGAGATGATCTTCACCATACCGATGTTTCCGGTAGCAGCCACGTGCGTACCTCCACAGAACTCGATGGAAGACCCGAACTGGATGACACGTACATGGTCTCCATATTTCTCACCGAACAAGGCAATGGCACCCAGCTCTTTGGCCTCTTCGATGGGGATGTTGCGGTATTCCTGCAGAGGAATGTTGGCGCGGATCTTTGCATTTACGATGTGTTCTACCTTGCGGATCTCCTCGTCCGTCACTTTCTGGAAGTGGGAGAAGTCGAAGCGCAGCGAATCGGGCGTCACCAAAGAACCTTTCTGCTCTACATGCTCACCCAATACTTCGCGCAATGCGGCATCCAGCAAGTGGGTAGCTGAGTGGTTGGCTGCACAGGCGGCACGTTTGTCGGTATCCACGCATGCCATCATCGGGGCTTCGATGTGTTCGGGCAGTTTCTTGGTGATGTGGATAGGCAGGTTGTTCTCCTTCTTGGTATCGACCACTTCAATGGTTTCAAATTCGTTGACCAATACACCCGTATCGCCTACCTGACCACCACTTTCGGCATAGAACGGGGTCTTGTCCAGCACAATCTGATACAAGGTCTGGTTCTTCTGCTTCACCTGGCGGTAACGGAGAACGCTTGTTTCATATTCCGTATAATCATAGCCGACGAATTCTGTTGTACCTTCTCTCAGTGTGATCCAGTCGCCGGTCTCTACCGCAGCGGCATTGCGGGCACGCTGTTTCTGCTGTTGCATTTCGGCGTCGAACTCTTTGATGTCGGCAGTCATTCCGTTTTCGCGGAGAATCAGTTCGGTCAAGTCGAGCGGGAAACCGAATGTGTCATATAAAGTAAAGGCATCCTTGCCGCTGATTTCTGTTTTTCCGGCAGCCTTGGCATCCTCCATAGTCTTATCCAGCAATCGGATACCCGTCTCCAGTGTACGTAGGAACGAATCTTCTTCTTCTTTGATAACCTTGCTGATCAGTTCTTTCTGTGCATTCAGTTCCGGATATGCCTCACCCATGTTCTCGATAAGCACGGGGAGCAGCTTATACATAAATGCCTGTCTCTGTCCGAGGAATGTGTAACCGTAGCGGACGGCACGGCGAAGAATACGACGGATAACGTATCCTGCCTTGGCGTTCGACGGCAACTGTCCGTCTGTGATGGAGAAAGCAATCGTGCGGATGTGGTCGGCAATTACACGCATGGCGATGTCCTGTTGCTCATTGTTTCCGTAGGTGGTATTTGCCATATTGCCGATAGCTTTCAATATGGGTTGGAATACATCTGTATCGTAGTTGGAGGTCTTTCCTTGCAGCGTACGTACCAAGCGTTCGAATCCCATACCGGTATCTATCACCTTGGCGGGCAGACCTTCCAGGCTTCCGTCAGCTTTGCGGTTGAACTGCATGAACACGAGGTTCCAGATCTCGATCACTTGCGGGTGGTCTTTGTTCACCAACTGTGCTCCGGGAATTTTAGCCTTCTCTTCTTCCGGACGCGAGTCGATATGTATCTCCGAACATGGACCGCAGGGACCGGTATCACCCATTTCCCAGAAATTATCATGCTTGTTTCCGTTGAGGATATGGTCTTTCGGAAGGAACTGTTCCCAATAAGTAGCCGCTTCGTTGTCGCGTTCCAATCCTTCTTTTGCATTGCCCTCGAAAACTGTGGCATAGAGGTCTTTGGGATCTATCTTCAACACATCTACCAGATATTCCCATGCCCATGAGATGGCTTCTTTCTTGAAATAGTCGCCAAACGACCAGTTTCCCAACATCTCGAACATGGTGTGATGGTAGGTGTCGTGACCTACTTCTTCCAAGTCGTTATGTTTTCCGCTTACACGAAGGCATTTTTGTGAATCCGCCACTCTTTTATACTTAGCCGGATGATTGCCCAAAATAATATCTTTAAACTGGTTCATGCCCGCGTTCGTGAACATCAACGTGGGGTCATCTTTGATTACCATCGGTGCCGAAGGTACGATCTGGTGTCCTTTGCTCTCGAAGAAACTCTTGAAAGAGTCTCTGATTTCATTTGCAGTCAACATATATGTCTTGAGTTTTTAATTTTATTAATGTCCATTTTGAGTTTTATGGCCAGAAGGTTAAAGGAGACGTTTCTGACAAATAAATTATGAAAGAACTTAGAAATTAATCGACTGACAAACTTAAAAACTCAAAAAACAGCGCAAAGATAGCGTGTTTTTATTACTTTTGCGGCATTGACAAGCGAAATATTTCCAAGATGCGCAAAGTTTACTATATTTATAATCCGCAGACGCAGACCTACGACCGTATTTATCCCACTGTCCGGCAGCGGGCGATGGGTATTCTCCGCCAATTGTTTATTGGCATGGGATTGGGTGCCGGCAGTTTTCTTGTGTTATTGTTTGTTTTCGGTTCGCCTTCGGAAAAGGAGTTGCGGAAGGAGAACAGTATGTTGCGTGCGCAATACAACGTGCTTGATGCACGATTGAATGCAGCCTTTGGAGTGCTTCAGGATATTCAGCAGCGTGATGATAATCTCTACCGGGTTATTTTCCAGGCAGATCCTATTCCTTCTGCTATTCGTAAGGCAGGCTATGGCGGTACGAATCGTTACGAGCATCTGATGGATATGGCGAATGCCGAACTAGTGGTAAACACTACGCAAAGATTGGATCTGCTTGATAAGCAACTATACATTCAGTCCAATTCCTTTGATGATGTGGTGGAGATGTGTAAGAGGCATGATGAAATGCTACGTTGCATTCCTGCCATTCAGCCTATTTCAAACAAAGACCTTAAGAAGACCGCTTCCGGTTACGGCACCCGTATAGACCCTATTTATGGAACACAGAAGTTTCATGCCGGCATGGACTTCTCGGCTAATCCGGGTACGGATGTTTATGCCACGGGTGATGGTACTGTCGTCAAAATGGGATGGGAGACCGGTTACGGTAACATTATCATCATCGATCATGGATTTGGCTATCAGACGTGGTATGCCCACTTGCGTGATTTCCGAACGAAGTTGGGCAGGAAGGTAGTGCGCGGAGAAGTGATTGGCGGGGTAGGGAGTACCGGCAAGAGTACCGGACCGCACCTGCATTATGAAGTGCACGTGAAAGGTCAGGTAGTCAATCCGGTGAATTACTACTTTATGGATTTGAGTGCTGAGGATTACGATCGTATGATACAGCTTGCGGCAAATCACGGGAAGGTGCTGGATTGATGCCGGTTGCGGTTTAAGAGGTGTTATCGGTTTTGTTCGTATTTTGAGTATGTTTACATACTTGGCCAAGTATGTAAACATACATGGCCAAGTATCTTAAGATACTTTACTGAGTATCTTTACATCCTTTTTTTCTCTTTCTTTTTCTCTTTCTTTCTTTCTTTCTTCCTTCCTTTCTTCCTTTCTTCCTCTCTTCTTCTCTCCTTCTGATTCCATTAGAGACTTTTCTCTTCATTATCTGAAACACTCTTTTATGGTTCTAACTTGCTGATTTCTTTTGGAGATAGTCCGGTATATTTGGCGATTACTTCTGTCGACAGGTTGTCTGCTTTCATTTGGGCGGCAATGATGGCTTTTTCTTCAGCTCTTCCTTCTTCCCTTCCTTCAGCTCTTCCTTTGTTCAGTGTCGTTTTCATGACACTGTACTAATCTCTGAATGCTTATTGAGTATGCCTACCGTATACACCGATTTCAGTTCATAATCCCATCCTCTTCCTTTTGAAACTTATTCACGTATGGGAAATGTGGTGTAGAACAGGCTTCTGTCTTTGAAGAACTGCTGTTCTCCTCGCTGCATCTCTACCAGGAACTTCTCTCCGTTCTCTCCTTCGCAGTAGACGTCGAATACGGCTCTTCGGTCTATCTCTTGTGTGCCTAAATGCTCTGTGTTCAAGTAAGTCACATTCTTCACCGTCTGTTCGCCTTGCAGCAGGGCATTGAGGAAACTGATGAGCAGTTCCTTGTTCAGTTCTGTCCCGAACAGTTTTTTAAAGCCGAAATCGGTGTAGGGGTTAATATAGCGTTCCTGTAATCCTTCACTTCCCATAATGCTTGCTTTAAGTATTGTGATGGCAAATGTTGAGAAAAACAATGAGATAACCGCCTTATTTACTGAAGAAAAGTCGATTTTTGGGTGGAAACAAGGCGGTGGTGTGGTGAGTTTGCTTGTTAGCAAAAGGCGGGAGGTTATTCTCGCACGCGTACGCGAGCGCAGGCGCGTATTTTCTTAATTTTTTCTTAAGGCTTGTTACACACACATTTTATAATAATAGGAGGGTAGCCCCCCCTACCTATAACTACATTTGTGTGTAACACATAAATAAGAAAAATGTGATTTTATCGATATGCCCTCTCTCCATATATATCTTATGTCTCATAACAAGTAATGTAATGCCACATAACAAATAATGTTATGCCTCATTACATTACTTGTTATGTGGCATTACATTACTTGTTATTTTGAGGTCTTATATTTTTTGGGGGGTGATGAATTTTTTCAATTTTTCCCTTACAATTTCCAGGTCTTTTTCTTGATTACGTTTGATTCTCTTTCTATTATCAAAATCAAAATCGTCATAAGAAAAGACAATCAATTCTATTCCATGTTTAGGAAGAACTTCTTTGCGCCGTTCGTCGTAAATGCGTCGTTGGATATCTCTTGTTACTCCACTTACGGTCTTTTTATTGTCGAATAGTTTTACAGATTCCGTGTGTTGCTTCTCGTTATATTCTATAACTAATTGATAATTTTCATAATACGCGTCAACCGGTAGTTTTACTCCTGTATCTCCTTTTAAGAAGTCAAATCGGTGTTGGCGCGATGCAGCCTCATTTAATATTTTATCACACAAATTGATTACATAAGTTTCGTCTTTATCCTTTTTATTGGCGTTAGACTTCTGTTTAATTTCATGGAATGCTGCTTTTGCTAAAATTTGTTCTAGGTTATTGTTCATAATACATCTTGTTTTTGGAGGTGATTATTTGATATATTGAGACATTAATTCATCTAATATCCTTTGTTTTTTTTCGTCAGATAGTTCATCTAAGCAAGACATGATGCTACTTTTTGCTTCGATAAGATCTCTGTCTTCCAATAGTCTTAAGAATAGATCTTTATCTATTTCAATTGGTTGGTATAGATATAATTTTGTATTTGGCATATCAATAAGATCTATTGACTTTGAAAGGACTTTTATAGATACAGAGTCGATAATTTTTTCTATCATGTCATACTGCTCAAGTGACTCTAAATCACTATTACTTACGATTTTTAGACTTCTATTAGTGTTACTCTCTGTATTTTCAATGCGTAGAATGAAATTTGTAGAATCTTTCATGTTATTAGAATTTTTATTGATTAAATAGATGGTAAATAAAGAATTATACAGTTTGATGCTATAATTCGTGTACTCTTACGATTAAAATGAATTCTACTCCCATTCGAATCGTAATCTTTTTATTCTGAGCTATTTCTCTAAATTTGCGGCTGTCATCAAGTGTTTTCTTTAGATCACGGGCTACTGCTGTATTTGATTTTTCAGGTACGTTTCCATTACTAATATCAAGCCGGAAGGTATATCCGGAAACTTTTCTGTTTCCACTATGTTGAAATTCTTCTGAAGATAATTTTTTTTCTGCTCCTCCTTTTTCGATAGCAGACAGAATAAAGGATAATTCCCCTTTCCAAAGATTTAAATATTTCCCTTCTCCCATGGTATTGTAGATTTGAATATGCCATTTGACTCCTTCTTATGGCAGCTTATTATAAAAAGAAAAGTGTGGAGTCACATCATTTATCGTGTTGGAGGTTCTGGTAAACCTAAATGCAAGATAAACAATATCCCCACACTTGTAATGTATATAGCTTGGATAAGTATATACAGACAAGTGATGAGCGTGATTGCTTTCCTATTGCATTTTATGAAATTTACCAGATTTCCAACACAAGGATAAAAGCTACACTTTCATCAATAAACTATGTATGTCCTAACCAGTTGGGTTTGAACTTTGCAAAACTACAAAAAGTTTATTGATTATCAAACTCAAATGGAGATATTGTATTTTCTTAGTCATCAATTCTTCTTGTTGTCATCAACTCTTATTCATCATCTATCAGTGCATCATAGATTTCGGGCGGATAGGTGATTTCATCTTCAGGGTCTGCAAGATATTCATCCAGATGTTCGTTGAAAGTATCATAATCGTTCGAGTTATTGGATACTGCATATTGCATTTTTCTTGTTACATTTTTATCAGCCGCATTTTCATGTATGGCAGGTGAGCATTGTAATTGGGATGACTCACGACTGAACTCACGTTGCGGCGGAGTAGCATTTTCATTTAGACTTTTTCCCAACTTCATTCTGTTCATGGCATCTTGATAAATATAATATCCAAAGATGATAAAAATGCAAAGTGTACCTATTCCTTTCAAGAGATTATTCTTGTCCTGGTGAGAATGGTTGCTCATGATTTTTCTATGTTTTGATGGTTATTATTTTAGGAAAAACAATTTATGGTTGTGTATTTCTTTTCAACGCTTCCTCATAAACTTTCCTCACCCGTTCGCGCAAATGTAGCGGACGGATGACTGTTAGTGAACGGCTGCGTGATAGTAGCGCCATTACGAAGTCATTAGTGATACGCAGACGCAAGCGGATGCGAAATTCTTCATCGGTGTCGACAAGTATTTCTTGCGAATGATGAAGAGGAACTGACTTCAAGAAACTGCCATCCAAAGCATCATAGCTCAGTTCGATTTCTTCCACAGGGATGTCAGCTTGGTTCCAAATGCCATAACTGTCCTTGAACAGTTCCGTAACGTCAATACCCATGTCTCGCTTGAAGGTCTCTTCGTAGTGGATTCGGAGGTCGCGGATACATTCGGCACTGAACGTTTTCAGTATATTGTCGTCATAGGCAAGAAGATACCATCTTTGCTGGTCTTCTTTCAGGTAGTGGGGAAGGACTTTCTTCTCGCGTGTCTTGCCTCCTTCGCGCACATATATATAGTTGAAACTTACCGGATGGGAGAATTTGATGGCTTTTATCAGTGTAGTAAGACATTTGCAATCCATCGGGCGATGATGTTCCGCCAATACGTATGTAGGTAGGTTGGAGGTACTGTCAATGGCATTCAGTAAATCGAAGTTTAGCAGAAGACGGTCGTACTGTTCCTCCTTCCATTCATCTTCTTCCTCGATGTAGTAACCGTTTTGCTTCTTGTCGAAACGGATACAGATGCCGAACAACTCTTTTATTTCGTTAAAGTCGCGTTGCAGGGTACGCAGATCGACAGGAGTACCGTCTCGCTCCTCCATGCGACGTGAGACGTAGAGTTCGAGTTCTTCGCGTGAAATGTATTGCCGGCAGCCTTTCAATTTATTGATGATAACCAACATTCGTTGCAGTCCTTCTAATTTTCTACCCATATCTTCTATTTATTGACGTTTTCTATAGGCAAATATAAGGCGGTTGGACGACAAAACATGTCGTTCTGAAGAAATCTTGGTGATTTATTTTCATCCTTGTGTGACGGTTTGAAAAAAGAAATCTAAATTTGCGAAAGAAAGCAAGATTTGTCATGATGAATACTGATAAGAATATGAAATTGTATTACTCCATTAGTGAGGTGGCGCAGATGTTTGATGTCAACGAGTCTCTGTTGCGTTTTTGGGAGAAAGAGTTTCCGCAGCTCTCTCCGAAGAAAGGCAGTCGGGGAGTGCGCCAATATCGCAGGGAGGATATTGAAGTGGTAAAATTGATTTATCATCTGGTGAAGGAACGCGGTATGACGTTGCCCGGTGCGCGTCAGCGGATGAAGGACAATAAGGAGAATACACTTCGCAATTTTGAAGTTGTCGATCGGTTGAAGTCCATTCGCGAAGAGTTGATGAACATGAAGAAAGCACTTGACGGATTCACTTACGATCAAGTAGAGGAGCTGAAGAAAGATATTCAGGAATTAAACAAATGAATTTGCGGATTAAATGAATGCTTATGTTTGCAATTAGAATGGATGAACATTTCCCTCCTGTCTTTTAGGTGCGGATAGAGAGTTTTAGGAATATATTCAGAAACGGTCCTTCCTATGGAGACAGGGGGGAAATGTAGTGAAAATATATATCTTTTGCCTATTTCTTGGCGGGGGCTTCCAGAAGTTTTACTTCCTGATTCATATCGTTGGTTTTGCAGCTTCCGTTGAATTTGGCTTGTGATTCTATTTCCAGTTTAGAAGTATAGATATTGCCTTGCATCACGCAGTTGGCTTTCAGTGTAAGCTCTTCTTTCACGTAGGCATCACCGATAATGGTGCCGTGCAGGCAGGCGTGCGTGCAAGTGATATTGCCGTTTACTCTTCCTTCGGGACCGATTACTATTTTTCCGCTGCATTGGATATTTCCTTCTATGGTTCCGTCAATACGCATGTCGCCGTCGATGGAACAGTCACCCTTAATGAGACTTTGGCTGGAAAGGGTGGTAAGTTTATTACTGACTTTATCGTCAGTTCCTTTTTTTGAGTTGAACATATAGTGTATCTTTTTTTGTTATTTATGCTTCTACACGAGTTACTTGCTTGATGTTCTGTATTTGTTTCAGGTTGTTACAAATGGTTTTTACATCGTCCACATCATGTACGTACAATTGGATTTTACCTTCAAAGATTCCGTCTGTCGTTTCGATGGACAGTTTGCGGATGTTTACGTTCAGTTGTCGGGAGATGACTTGAGTGACTTCGTTCAGCAATCCCACGGCATCTATACCTTTTACATATATGTCTACCAGGAAAGAGAGTTCCTTGTGGGTATCCCATTCCGTGGCGAGAATGCGATTACCGTAACTGCTCTTCAGGCGTGCGGCAACAGGGCATTGGCGCTTGTGAATGATGATTCGGTCGTTGTCGTCCAAGTAACCCAATACGTCATCGCCGGGTATGGGATGACAACATTCTGCCATGATGTATTTTTTCTGGATGTTTTCTTCCGTTAGTTTCAGGATCTGTTTCGTATTGATTTTCTCTTTTTCCTGTGATGCCTTTTCTCCTGTGTTTTCTTTGTTATCTTTGTTGCCACCGAACGAAAAGGTGAGGAATTTCTTCCAGTTGGTTCCTTGTTTTTCTTTCAGGGCGTTTTTGTCCAAGTCACCCAATATGATTTTCTTGCTGCCGATGGCGACGAACAGTTCGTCCCGGTTTTTCATGTTATGCGCCTTTACCAGTTTATCTACCAGTGCATCGTCCGGACGGAACTCTTCTTTTTGGAAGAACTCGTTTAGGAGGTTTTCGCCCTCTTTCTGATGGATTCTTTGCTCTTTACGCAGGATAGCGGCGATTTTTGCACGGGCACGAGCGGTTGTGGCAAACACTTCCCATTCCGGCTGTACACGTTGCGACTTGGAAGTCAGCACTTCAACTTGGTCACCGCTTTGCAACTTGTGGCTCAGGGGGACGAGTTTATGGTTCACTTTGGCGCCGATGCAATGACTACCGATGTCGGTGTGCAGGGAGAAGGCAAAGTCCAGCGCCGTAGCATTCTGCGGCATGGTCTTGATTTCTCCTTTGGGGGTGAATACGAATATTTCCGAGGCAAACAGGTTCAATTTGATGGTATCAAGGAAGTCTATGGCGTCCGGTTGCGGGTCTTCCAAAATCTCCTTGATGGTGCGCAGCCATTTGTCCAGCTCGCCTTCATCTTCACTTCCGCCTCCTTCTTTGTATTTCCAGTGTGCGGCAAATCCCTGTTCGGCAACATCATTCATACGTTCGCTGCGGATCTGTACTTCGATCCACTGGCCGTTGTTTCCCATGAGGGTGACGTGCAACGCTTGATAGCCGTTTGCTTTGGGATGGCTCACCCAGTCGCGCAATCGGTCGGGGTGCGGTTTGTATATTTTGGAGATGGAGACGTAGATGTCGAAGCAGTCGTTTAGTTCTTCGTCCATGTTGCGTGGTTCGAAGATGATGCGTACGGCAAGCAGGTCGTAGATTTCTTCGAAAGGAACGTGCTTGGTTTGCATCTTGTTCCAAATGGAATAGATGGACTTGACGCGTGCAAGAATGCGGTATTTCATTCCCATCTTGTCCAGTTGGGCACGGATGGGGGCGGTGAATTCCTTGAACACCTTGTCGCGTTCGGTAGCTGTGGCAGCCAGTTTCTCTTCTATTTCCTGATACTCTTCAGGGTGTTCGTATTTGAAACTCAGGTTTTCCAGTTCGGTCTTTATTTTGTAGAGTCCGAGGCGGTTGGCAAGCGGGGCATAGATGTATAGGGTCTCGCCTGCAATCTTATACTGCTTGTTGGGAAGCATGGAGCCTAACGTACGCATATTGTGCAGGCGGTCTGCTATTTTTATGAGGATCACGCGTATGTCATCGGACATGGTCAGCAACAGTTTCTTGAAGTTCTCTGCTTGTGCCGAGGCGCGGTCGCCGAAGATTCCGCCGGATATTTTGGTCAGACCGTCCACGATTTGGGCGATTTTCGGACCGAAGATATTCTCAATATCCTCTACGGTATAGTCTGTATCTTCTACTACATCATGCAGCAGGGCGGCACAGATAGATGTAGATCCCAGGCCGATTTCGGTGCATACAATCTTTGCCACGGCAATCGGGTGCATGATATAGGGCTCGCCTGAGCGGCGTTTGATACCTTTGTGTGCCTGGTTGGCAAAATTGAATGCCTTTGTAATGATTTCGACACGCTTGCGGTGTTTGGTTGCCAGATAGTCGTTCAACAGTTGCTGGAAAGCCTGTTCTATCATTTCTTCTTCGACAAGCTCTTTGTTTTTCTGGCTGACATTCTCTTCCATAACCTGTTCTCCTTATTTTGTTCTGTTATTGCAAAAGTAGCTAATTTTCGATACCGTGCAAGCGTTTACCGCTTATTTATATATCTTCAGTCGTTTTCCGGCAGAAATGTTGGTGTTACGCAGTCCGTTCCAGCTCTGAAGTTGCTTGACGGTGACGCCGTAGCGTCGGGCGATTGAACCCAGCGTTTCGCCGCTGCGGATCTTATGATATGTCAGGTTTCCGCTACCTGTTGTGGTGCGGCGTGTTGTAGGAATACCCACTGTCCGGCGATTTTTGAACAGTTCGTCGGCACGATGGGAGTAGATGGTATCTTGCTGATCAATGAATGTGCTGATGTACTTCAAGGGCAGGCGGAGGGTTTGCGGTTTGCTTTCTCCGGGGATAATGTTCTTTTTGTATTGTGGGTTGAGACTTTTCAACTCTTCCAGATTGACGCCGCAGAGGTCGACAAGCTGTTCAAAGTGCAGGTTCTTGGTCACCTGCACAGTGTCGGTAGCATTAGGAATGCTGGTCTCCATCGGGCAGATGTTGTGCTTGCAGTAGTAGGTCATTGCGTAGTTGGCGGCGATGAATGCGGGCACATATCCCCGTGTTTCCTTAGGTAGGAAGTTATAGATTTCCCAATAATCGGTTTTCCCACCGGCGCGGCGTATGGCTTTGTTGATAGTTCCCGGTCCGCAGTTGTAGGCGGCGATGACTAGGTTCCAATCCCGATAGATGTCATACAAGTCTTTCAGATAGCGTGCGGCTGCCCAAGTGGACTTTATTGGGTCATAGCGTTCGTCGACGAGGCTGTTGCTTTCCAGGCCGTACATCTTTCCGGTAGCGAGCATGAATTGCCACAATCCGGAGGCACCTACACGCGACCTTGCCGAGGGGTTAAGGGCGGATTCGATGATGGGCAGGTATTTGAGTTCGAGCGGCAGGGCGTAGGCATCCAGTGCTTCTTCAAAGATGGGCATGTAGAAGTTGCAGGCACTCAGCATGAATGCTACGTTGTTGCGCAGACGTCCAGTGTACATGTCGATAAATTTGCGCACGATTTCGTTGTAAGGCATTTCCATTACGGCAGGAATGCGCCCGAGGCGATCGATGTAGACCGAATCGTTGAAGAACGGATTTTCGGTGGAAGTGCTGCAATCTTTGCTTAGGTCGATATAATTTCTAGCTTTCCAGTCGCTGAGCAGGCTGTCCAGCGGGTAGGTCATGCTTTGGGGGAGTTCGATGCTTTCTTGCCGCTCGGTCCCGTTGTTGCGTATGAGCACGTCAACACTTTCTTGTGCTTGGGCATGGAAGCCGAAAAGTGCCAGGCAAAACAAGAGTGGAGTGGTTATAAACTTTTTCATATTGACAGATTTCTTTTTCATTTGCGATTCTTCTTTATTCTAACAGGTTGGGTTATTAAAAGCGGAAACTGCATTGCAGCCCGACAGACTTGTTGGAGATGCCGGTGTTGTATCCCTGATATGAATTGTTGATGACGGCAGGCTCTATTCTCATGCTAAGATCCGGGGTGATGTCGAAGTTGGACAGTTCGGCATCGACATAGGCGTCGATCACGGAGAATAGGTAGACGCCTATGAAAGCGAAGATACTCAGGTCGCGGTATCGCCGGTAGGTATCTTTTCGCTTCCGCAAGGTCTCCGTCAGTTGGCTTTTTGAGACGCGGTCTATGTATCCGGGAGGCAGAAGATTATTGATGCTGCTTGCTTCCCAGTTTTCGTTGGAAGCGTCTTTGTAGGCTTGCATATAGTCTTTGTACATGTTGCTGTTCCATGTCAGTGCGTAGGCGCAACCGGCAAATCCTCCGTAGATGATGGGGAGTTTCCAGTATTTACGGTTGTAGATTTGCCCTCCTCCGGGAATTACGAGTGCGAGCCAAGTTGCTTTGGTCGGATTGGGGATGAAGACTTTCTTGTTGATGACTTCATGCAGGCTGTCCGTGGATACAGGTGTGGTTTGCGGTATGGGGTTTGAGGTCATTTCCAACAAGTGTTTTTTGTTTTCGGCAGCTATGCTGTCTGCCATGGCGAGCGAGTCGGCAGCAGTGTCCGGTTGCAGGCGTGAGGAGGCTTGCGGGTTCAGGCTGTCTGCCGATATAGGCATAAGCCTTTGCAGAGAGTCGGCCTGCAGTTGCTTTTGTTGCCGTTTGGCGGCGGCGCGCGGACGGTCCTGTCCATACAAGGCAATCCCTGCTGCCTGCATGAAGCAGAGTAGCAGGGCTATGCACCATTGATATGTTCTGTATTCTTTCGTCATTTATTTCTTCAAAGTATCAAGTATGCCGATAATACGTTCCAGTTCCTCTTCATTGTTGAACGGTATGCTGATCTTTCCTTTGCCTTTCTCCGAACAGGTCAGTTGCACTTTGGCGTTGAAAAAGCCGGACAGTTGCTGCTTGAGCATGTTGAATTCTTCCGGCAGCTTGGCGCGTTTTGGAGCGATCTTTCGTCCGCCGCTTTTCACGGCTTCGCCTTCGCTCAGCGATTTCACGATTTCCTCCACCTTGCGTACGGAGTATCCTTGTTCGATGATTTCTTCGAAGATCTTCACCTGCAACTTGGGGTCGCCAAGGGTGACGAGTGCGCGGGCATGTCCCATGTCTATCTGCTTGTTTTGCAGAGCTATCTGTATGGGAGCAGGTAGCTTCAGCAGTCGTAGGTAGTTGGCTATGGTGGTCCGTTTCTTGCCTACACGTTCGCTGAGGCGTTCCTGCGTGAGGCCGTATTGCTCAAGCAAGTGCTGGTAGGCGAGTGCTATTTCCACGGAGTTCAGGTCTTCGCGTTGGATGTTTTCGATGAGTGCCATTTCCATGACATTCTCATCATCGGCAGTGCGGATATAGGCGGGGATACTTTTCAGTCCTGCCATCAGTGAGGCGCGGAAACGTCTTTCTCCGGCAATGATCTGATATTCGTCGTCTGCCAGTTGGCGGAGGGTGACGGGCTGTATGATGCCTATTTCGGCAATAGAGTCGGCAAGCTCCTGAAGGGCAGTCTCGTCAAACTCCCGACGTGGCTGGTTGGGGTTGACTGAGATTTTCGACAGTTCTATTTCATTGATGGAAGAGGAGCCTTCGGTCTGCACTTCGTCCATGGAGAGCAGTGCGTCCAGTCCGCGTCCTAATACATTTCTTTTTTGTGCCATAGTTCTTTGTTTATTAGTTAGTTGTTACGGCTTATCAGTTCTTTGGCAAGCGCCATGTGGTTTTTGGCTCCGGTGGAATCTGCGTCATACAGAATGGTGGGCAGCCCGTAGCTTGGAGCTTCGCTTAGTTTGACGTTGCGTTGGATGACGGTATTGAACACCAATTCTTGGAAATGGCGTTTCACTTCGTCGTAAATCTGGTTAGCCTGGCGCAGGCGCGAGTCGTACATGGTCAACAGGAAACCTTCAATTTCGAGTGCCGGATTTAGTTTCGACTTGATGATTTTGATGGTATTCAGCAGTTTGCTGATACCTTCCAGTGCAAAATATTCTGCTTGTACGGGGATTATCACCGAATCGGCTGCGGTGAGTGCGTTGATGGTGATCAGACCCAGCGACGGAGAGCAGTCTATCAGGATATAATCGAACTCCTCCTTCAGGGGAGCGAGTACTTCTTTCAAGATCTTCTCTCTGTTTTTCAGGTTGAGCATCTCTATTTCGGCACCTACCAAGTTGATGTGGGAGGATATCACTTTCAGTGTATCAATCTCCGTGTCGTGGATAGCCTCGCGTACGTCAGCCTGTTCGACAATGCATTCGTAGATTGTGCATTCGGCCTGCTTGATGTCAACACCCAGTCCGGAGGAGGCATTTGCCTGTGGATCTGCATCTACTACGAGCACTTTCTTTTCCAGCGTGGCAAGGGAAGCTGCGAGGTTAATCGTAGTCGTTGTTTTTCCTACACCACCTTTTTGATTTGCCAAAGCAATAATTTTTCCCATATTCTTAGTGTTTAGTGGCAGCGAAATAAGTGATAATTCCGTATTGTGCCTACTAAAAAAGAGAAAGATTGCAAAAACTGTTGATAAGTCGCCTGTTTTGTTAATAACTTCAAGCCGTCGGAATTTCTTTCGGCTCTTTCGGGGCGCTTTCGTCATTCTCTTGTTTAGGTCACAAATATACGTAATAATATTGAATTGAGATGCCTTTTTTGCCTCGCTTGCAGAAGATTAAGATTTGTTTTGAGCTTTGCCGTCTGCGGCAATAATACGGATGGCGGGGCGTTTCTTTATTTTCCTATGATGTCTTAAGATAGGATTATGTGCCGGATAAGATCGCATCTTTTACAGTAATTATGGTTTATCCAGGTACGTAATCTTTCCATTTTTCCTATTTTTGCAGAAGAAAAACAAGATGAACATAGATTATGGAAAATCAGAAGCCTTTGATATTGATTTCCAATGATGACGGCATCATTGCGAAAGGTATTAGTGAGTTGGTAAAATATCTCCGTCCGTTGGGCGAGATTGTAGTGATGGCACCTGATGCACCCCGTTCAGGCAGTGCGGGAGCAATGACTGTGACTGAGCCGATTCACTACCAATTGGTGCGTAAGGATGTAGGAGTGACGACTTACAAATGTTCCGGCACTCCGGTGGATTGCGTTAAACTTGCCTTTCATACCGTGCTCGACCGCAAACCTGACTTGGTAGTCGGTGGCATCAATCATGGAGATAATTCGGCTGTAAACGTCCACTACTCCGGTACGATGGGAGTCGTGATTGAAGGTTGCCTGAAAGGAGTGCCTTCCATCGGATTCTCCCTTTGCAGTCACGAACCGAATGCCGACTTTGAACCTGCCGGACCCTACATCCGCGATATTGTACGCAAGGTTTTGGAGAAAGGGCTTCCCCCGTTGACTTGTCTGAATGTGAATTTTCCCGACACGAAAGAACTGAAGGGAGTAAAGATCTGCACGCAGTCCGAAGGGCAGTGGATCAATGAATGGGAGAACTTCGCACACCGTGGAGACTCACATTACTACTGGCTGACTGGAGAATTCAGAAATACCGACCCCGATAATGAGAAGAATGACCATTGGGCACTCGACAACGGATATGTAGCCATTACTCCGGTGAAGGTTGATGTTACGGCATACGAACTAATTGACGAACTGAAAACATGGTTCTAACAGGAGTTGAGAGTGGAGAATCGAGAGTGGAAACTTGCTGTTCGGCAATTTTTTTACTTCCCTTTTTTTACTCTAGACTTCATAATTTTTCAGTTTTATGAAGTATTATTTGATAGCCGGTGAGGCTTCCGGCGATTTGCATGCATCCCATCTGATGTCCGCCCTGAAGGTGGAAGACCCGCAGGCAGAATTCCGGTTTTTCGGGGGCGACCTGATGGCAGCGGTAGGTGGAACGTTGGTGAAGCACTATAAAGAGTTGGCATACATGGGATTCATTCCGGTTCTTCTGCATTTGCGCACCATCTTCGCCAATATGAAACGTTGCAAAGAAGACATTGTGGCTTGGCAACCGGATGTCGTTATATTGGTGGATTATCCGGGATTTAATCTCAACATAGCCCAATATCTGCATGCCAAGACGCCAATCCCCGTCTACTATTACATTTCGCCGAAGATATGGGTATGGAAGGAGTACCGCATCAAGAATATCAAGCGCGATGTAGACGAACTCTTCTCTATCTTGCCGTTTGAAGTGGAATTTTTCGAAGGAAAACACCACTACCCGATACACTACATCGGTAATCCTACCGTGGATGAAGTAACTGCTTTTCGTGCCGGACATCCCGAAATATATGAGGACTTTGTACACGAAAACAACTTGGAGCCTAAACCTATTATCGCCTTGCTGGCAGGCAGTCGAAAGCAGGAAATCAAGGATAACCTGCCGGATATGCTTCGTGCTGCATCTGCTTTTCCGGAATATCAACTGGTTTTGGCCGGTGCTCCCGGCATCACTCCCGACTATTACCGGAAATATATAGGCGATGCAAAGGTGAAGATTCTTTTCGGGCAGACCTACCGCTTGTTACAGCAAGCCGAAGCGGCTTTGGTCACCTCAGGAACGGCGACCTTGGAGACTGCTCTGTTCCGTGTACCGCAGGCTGTATGCTATCATACACCGATAGGAAAGGTGATCTCTTTCCTCCGGCGCCATATACTGAAGGTGCGATATATATCTTTGGTGAATCTCATTGCCGATCGCGAAGTTGTGAAAGAGTTAGTTGCCGACACAATGACTGTCGGGCAGATCCGTGCCGAACTCGAACGTATATTATATAATAAGGTGTACCGCCGTCAGATGCTCGATGGTTACGACTACATGGCTTCGCGCTTGGGTGATGCAGGTGCTCCGAAACGTGCGGCGCAAGAGATGGTGCGTCTGTTGCGAAAGTGAAAAAGGCATAAGCAGAGTGTACGGATATGGAATTTTAAGAGTTAAGAAGTGAGGGGAAGTTGACTTTTTTATGCAAGCTTTCGGATAAATATTCGTAATTCATAAAATAGTTAAAAGGTATAAAGCCAATGCAGTATAATCCGTTTTTTTGCATTTTATGGTCAGAATATAAAAATGAAGTTTAACTAATAAAATGAAAAAGACTTTGATTATGAGAAAATTAAATTGGCTATTTATGGCGATGTGTCTGGCTGTATTGCCATTCTTGCAGTCGTGTGACGATTCTGATGGATATTCTATCGGCGATTTTTCTTATCCTAATTGGGCAACTGTGCGTGTGACAGGGAATGCTTTCTATCTGGACAGTGACACTTGGGGAACGCTATGGCCCATCAACACCAACATGGGCTGGTATGAACCGGTAGACGGACAGCGTCTGATAACCGTATTCAATCCTATCTCCGACAACTATGGAGAGTATGATCATGCTGTGAAGATAGAGAGAATCTGGCATGCCCTGACAAAGAGTGTGGAAGCCTTGACGGATGAAAACGAGGCGGAATATGGTAATGATCCGGTTTATATCTTTAAAGGCGACATCACCATCAGCGGCGGCTATATGAATATTATATTTATGCAAAATCTGCCGTCAAAGCCTGATACAAAGCATCGTATCAGCCTGGTGCAGCGTTCGGAAACGGCAGTAAATCCTTTGGATGAAGCTGTTGAAGAGGATGGATATATCCATTTGGAGCTTCGTTACAATAACTATGATGACTTGAGCGGCGTTCGTGCGCCCGGCTTGGTTTCTTTCAATTTGAAAGAGCTGAATATAACTTCCGAAACAAAAGGTATCAAGCTGAAGTTGAATTCCGAGGTGAACAATGAAGTTGAAGTCGTCTTTGAGAAGCAGACAGATAATGTAACAAAAGCGATTTCTGATTACGATTTCTCGAAAATGCAGTTGAGATAAGCGAGGATTTAGAATTTAGGAAGGAGTTATCAGGAGTTATTCAGTCGATAGTTTATTAAGGAGTTATCGGAGGGGTTTCCCCACTGATAACTCCTTTCCTTTTTTAATCAACATTGATATCTATTTTAGATCAGCGTCAATATATATAAGTAAACTACTGCCGCCGGAATTGCCATCAAAGCACTATCGAAGCGGTCGAGCATACCACCGTGTCCCGGCAAAATATTTCCTGAGTCCTTGATTCCCAATTGACGTTTCATGAGTGATTCGGTCAAATCTCCCCATGTTCCGAAAATGACAACCACTAGTGCTAACCCTGCCCATTGCAGTACAGAGAGGAACGGGAAATAATGTGCGAACACGAATGCAGAGGCAATAGCAAAAATACCGCCACCAATACTTCCTTCCCATGACTTCTTGGGAGATATACGTTCAAACAGACGGTGCTTGCCAATCAACGAACCTACACAATACGCCCCCGTGTCGCTCAACCAGATGAACACGAATATGGACAACGGCAGGATAGGATTGTAGGTCACACTGCTTACTGTCGGATTATATTGGAATGCCAATACATTGAGTAGTGCAAACGGCAAGGCTACATATAGTTGGCTCAACATGGAAAACGCCCAGTTTCCGATTGGATTTTTCTTCTTCAGATACAACTCCGTAATCATCAGATAAAGCAATAATGCCAGATAGGGTAGGAACACTTCTGCCCCAATAGTAGACTGGCAGAATCCCATTACAGCCAAGAAGAGATAGGCCCCTCCCAATGCCGTAATCATTTTGTTGATTTCTGCTTCGCCCTTTTGGTTGATCAGATGGGAAAATTCATGCACGCTCAGTGCGCCGATAATGGCAAATAAGATACCGAATGAAAGGGGGCTGCACAGGATGCAGCCCACCAATACTGCTACGAATAACACACCTGTTATGGCGCGTTGTATAAAATTGTTTTTCACGGTTATTCCGTTTATTTGGATTCTATAATATCTTTAAGACGGATGTCCTGTTCTTGTTTGGGTGTGCCTTGCTTAGCGAGGCACACGTATATCACAGGTACTTTCTTATCCTTTCACATTGTTTTCTTCTTCCGCCTTTACTTCTTTCTCGCTTTCCGTTGCTGCTTGGGCAGTCTCTTCTTCCAGTTGTTTCAGCTCTTCCGATTGCTTGTTGGCACTGATCTCTTCAGATCGGGAAGCCCAAGGGCGCTTTCCGAAGATCGCTTCCACATCTTCAGCAAAGATAACTTCCTTGTCAATCAGCAATTGTGCCAGTTTATTGTGTCCTTCCTTATGTTCGGACAATATCTGTTTGGCACGTTCATACTGCTCATTCACCATTTTCTTCACCTCTTCGTCAATCAGTTCGGCAGTCTTTTCGCTGTAAGGTCGGTTGAAAGAGTACTCATCGTTGTTGTAATAACATAAGTTTGGCAACTTCTCGCTCATGCCTAAGTAAGCAATCATGCCGTATGCTTGTTTGGTTACACGCTCAAGGTCGTTCATTGCACCCGTTGAGATGCGTCCCAAGAACAAGTCTTCGGCGGCGCGTCCGCCCAGTGTGGCACACATTTCATCAAGCATTTGCTCTTTAGTCGTAATCTGACGCTCTTCGGGCAGGTACCATGCTGCACCTAATGCGCGTCCGCGCGGTACGATAGTTACCTTGATCAGCGGGTTGGCATATTCCAATAACCAGGATATAGAAGCGTGTCCGGCTTCGTGGATAGCGATAGAACGGCGCTCTGCTTCAGTTGTAATCTTCGTTTTCTTCTCCAGACCACCCACGATACGGTCTACGGCATCAAGGAAATCTTGTTTGCCTACGAACTTCTTTCCGTGACGTGCGGCAATCAGTGCGGCTTCGTTGCAGACATTGGCTATATCGGCACCTGAGAATCCCGGTGTCTGACGTGACAGCAGGTCTACATCTACCGTATCATCTATCTTGATGGGGCGGAGGTGTACGCCGAATACTTCTTTGCGTTCGTTAAGGTCGGGCAAGTCTACATGGATTTGTCGGTCGAAACGTCCGGCACGCAACAAAGCCTTGTCAAGAACATCTACACGGTTGGTTGCTGCCAGAATGATTACTCCACTGTTGGAACCGAAACCGTCCATTTCGGTTAACAATTGGTTCAATGTATTTTCGCGTTCATCATTACCTCCCATTGCAGCAGCTTTGGCACGGGCACGACCCACTGCATCAATTTCATCGATGAACACAATGCAAGGAGCCTTTTCCTTTGCCTGACGGAACAGGTCGCGTACACGCGAAGCACCTACACCGACAAACATTTCGACGAAGTCTGAACCTGCCAATGAGAAGAACGGTACATTCGCTTCGCCCGCTACAGCTTTGGCAAGCAGTGTTTTACCAGTTCCCGGAGGACCTACCAGCAATGCTCCTTTAGGTATCTTGCCTCCCAAGTCGGTATACTTCTGCGGTTGTTTCAGAAATTCTACAATCTCTTCCACTTCCTGTTTGGCTTCGGCAAGACCGGCGACATCTTTGAACGTAACTTTCACCGGAGTACCTTTTTCAAACAACTGTGCACGCGACTTGCCTACATTGAATATGCTGCCGCCACCTGCTCCTCCGCCACCACTCAGACGTCTTGACATGAAAAGCCAAAAACCGATCAGCACTGCGATAGGCAGAATTTGCCACATGATAATGCCGAAATAATTTCTTTTCTTCTCATAATTGATAGAACCGTCGAAATGCTGTTCACTTTTCTCTTTTTCCAAAAAGTCGCCCAGACTTTCGCGTGAAGGGGCTTCGGTGGTGATCATCGGATTCTTTCCGACACGGTTGGAGTCTGCCTGAAATACGTTTTTCACATATTGAGGCTTGATGTATGCTTCTACCGAATTGTCATCATAACCGATAATCTTGCTTGTATAGCCATTACGCACGTATTGCTGGAATTCGTCGTAAGATACCATTTTACTATTTGTGGTGTTTTCATTGGTGAACCACAGTCCTAAAAGCATCATGGTTATGATCATATACAGCCAGTTCAGATTGAACTTGGGCATATTCACTTTATTGGGCTTTTTGTTTGCGTTATTGTTTCTATTATCCATAAGGCTTATTAATCAATATCAGGAATTTGAGTTAATTTGGCATCGGCCCAAAGGTGTTCCAGATTATAGAATTCTCTTGCTTCGGGCAGAAACACGTGAACCAGTACATCGGAATAATCCATGGCTACCCATTCGGCATTGCGTAGGCCGTCTATTGCAAACGGTTTGCAATCTGCTCCTTTGCGGGCAAATTCTTTCACGGATTCTACAATGGCGGTTACTTGGCTGGGAGAGTTCCCTTGGCAAATGACGAGAAAATTGCAGATAGTATCGCTTATATTAGAAAGATCTGCAATAACAATTTTCTTTCCTTTTTTATCTTGTATGCCTTCAGTTATTTGTTGAATGAGTTTCTTTGTTTCGTTCATTACTTTCTATTAATGTTAAATGGTTGACAAATATACAGTGAATTATCATATCAAACACTTAAAAGGGAAAAACTCTTTCATTTTTTGATTTTTTTTAGGTATATATCTCTTTGTCATACGTTATCTTAGAGGATTTCTCCCTGTATTCGTTCGGTACCATGCCTGTTACTTTCTTGAACAATCGGGTGAAATGTTGCGGATATTGAAAGCCCAGTTCGTAGGCCACTTGTGCGATGGAATACTTCGGATCCAGCACTCTTTCTTTGGCAATGTCTATCAGTTTGAACTGAATGTGTTCCTGTGCAGTCTTTCCAGTCTCCTTTTTTATCAGGTCGCCGAAGTAATTGGCTGAAAGGCATAGTTCGGAGGCACACAGTTTGACGGTAGGAAGTCCTTCATGCTTGGCTTTTCCGCTTTCGAAATAGTTGTCGAGTAGTGATTCGAAACGGGTCAGTATGTCGTTGTTTACGTGTTCGCGCGTGATGAATTGCCGCTCGTAGAAGCGCAGGCAATAATCTAAGAGTAATTCGATATTGGTGGAGATGAGTCGGCGGCTTAAGCGGTCGATGGCGTGTCTCAGTTCGTGGCTGATTTTATGGAGGCAGTCAATGAATATTTCTCGTTCTTTTAGTGAGAGGTGTAATGCTTCGTTGACTTCATACGAGAAGTAGGTGTATTCCTTGATATGACTGCCGAGGGACGTGCCGCGAATCAGGTCGGGATGGAAGCACAATGCCCATCCTTTGGGTTGAAAAACTTCGCCGTTGTCTTCAATGCCAATGACCTGCCCTGGTGCGATACATACGACTGTTCCTTCCTGATAGTCGTAATACTGTCGTCCGTAGATCATATCACCGCATTTCACTTCTTTTAAAAATATAGTATAGAAACTGAATGTGTAGCGTGAATGCCGCATAGGATTAGCTTTCGACAGATCGATGACGCTGACCAGGGGATGTCGGGTTTCCATGTCGAGTAGGTTGTTATATTCGGCAATAGTTTCTATATGAGATATATTCTTCTCCATGAATGTTTCCGGTTTATATTAGTAACATATATAAATGATTGGCAATGCAAAAATAATGCTTTCCGGCTATCTGTCAATGCATCAGGCTATATAAACAGTAATTAAGGTAATTCAATCTGTAATACATTTAATTTCTGTTCGGTCTGTTCCGCTTAATTTTGCAACCAAAACCAATAAATGGAGATTATGAATAAGAAACAATTCATAGGCGGGAGCGCGTCCTCTTGTTAAAGAAGACATTGCCGTGGCAGATTATGATATCGTGTTTATCGGTTATCCGAACTGGTGGGGTGATATGCCGATGCCTGTTTATACGTTTATAGAAAAACATAGCTGGGCTGGTAAGATGATCATACCGTTTTGCACTCATGAGGGGAGTGGGCTTTCGGGCACGGAAAAGTACATAGCCAATGCATGTAAAAGGGCTATGGTAGAAAAAGGATTTGCCATCAGGGGAGCCATCGCACAAAGCAAGCAGGATGAAGCAAGAAAATCGGTATTGTCGTGGCTCGAAAAATGTTCACGTTTGTGTCGCTAAACCTTAGCTTTGTCATGCCAGACCTTAGCTTTGTCATGCTAAACCTTAGCTTTGATCAGATAGAAGTTTGTGTACATGACTACTACTATAGAACGTGATGAATACGCGGAAACGGCGTACCGGATACGACAAACCACGGACGGGAATACTGGTAAATAAGTTCCTCTTCTACTACAAGATGTTTCACCATAAATATTTGTGTATTACATAATTAACGGATGAGTGAAAGATGTGAGGGATGAAATAGGGTATTTATCGGTTCTTCGTCACTTTTGGGGCAGTTCATGTGTTAAAGCTAGTAAATTTATTGCCTAACAAGATAATGCTTGTCCTGTTGAACATGTGTCTTTTGATAGCTTTAATTTTATTCCCTTAAATAAGCTGGTATAGTCTATAGATAAAGGTGTTTAGTATATTTTACTGCCCCAAAAGTGACGAAGAACCTATTTATCTTTAATTGTTATTTTAGTTCGAAGGAATGCGTCATAACATATAATGAAATGCATTATAACATTACTTGTTATGCTCCATTACATTACTTGTTATGCTTCATTACATTATTTGTTATGAGGCATAAGATATGATGTAATTCCAGTCTAATTCCACCAACGGGTAATATTAATGAGCCTTTATATGTGCGGCGGTTATGTGATGAGTGAATTTCGATCTGTTTTCAGACTTTCATTTGTTCTATAACCGTTTTTTTTCTTGTTATATGCAGGGTGGAAACATCTTTAATGGGAATTCCCAACGAGATTGTCGTGTAAGAGTTGGATATGGTTTAGTGAAGTGATTTCTTTATGCATGTGGCTATAATATATTGAAATACATATTTATAATATCCTTTTCCGACAATGCGATACCTCTCTGTGATTGCTTTTACTTTGGGGCATCAGCAACAAAATCTCAGATTTTATAAAAAAAATCACTGATTTTGTTTTTAATTCTCAAAATCTTTGTATCTTTGCAACCGCAAAACGAAAGGAACCTATTATTGGGCTATGGTGTAATGGTAACACTACAGATTCTGGTCCTGTCATTCCTGGTTCGAATCCAGGTAGCCCAACTTGTTTATAGTCGTTTTTAATGGAGGCCTCCTGTGAAGGAGGCTTTTTTTATTTCTATGGGTGGTATGGTATGGCACCCTTTGAACATGGGTATACAGAATTCTGTAATAAAACAGATGGTCACAGATAATTTATTGATATACAATAAACTTAATCTGTGACCATCTGTTTTATTTGCATCATCGGCATGCCGTATACGCATGTAGAAGTGCTTTTATCTTAATATCATTCGGCACTACGAATAGAGTCGTCAATGACTTTGATTTTCTGTTTCACCAACTCAATGTCTGCTTTCAGTTTTTCTACTTTACGGTTCAATTCCGTCAATAGGCTGTTGCCTTTCTTGGAAGAGGCTGTCAGGAAACCAAGATTGTTCTCGTATGTCTGCAATTCATTCTTCATGGCATCTGCCGCACGCTGCAACTTTTCGCGTTCGCGATAGAGTGCTTGGGGACTGCCTTCCTGAATATTGCTGATATTGGACTTGAAGCTGTTCAATTTCTTGTTGGCAACACTGATGTTGAACTGGTTGAACAACTTGTCCACTTGTCCGTGATATTGTTTATACAGACGGTCTTTCTCTTTGAAAGGTACATGGCCGATGCTGTTCCACTCCTTCATCAGTTCGCGTACCATTTGTACGGCTTCGTCGGTATCCATGTTTTCGTCAATGGCAACGAGTTTTTCGATAATCTCTTTCTTCTTGTTCAGGTTTTCGGCTTCAACAGAACGTTGAGAAGAAGTAGCCTTGTTCTTTTGTTCGAAGAAATAGTCGCAAGCAGAGATAAATCGTTTCCAAATCGTATCGGAATATTTTTTGGCTACCGGACCGACGGTCTTCCACTCCTTCTGGAGTTTGGTCAGTTCGTCGGCAGTTGCCTTCCAGTCGGTGCTTTCTTTCAGGGCTTCCGCTTTTTCGCAAAGAATACGCTTCTTTTCCAGATTGGCGTTCATCTCTTCTTTTAGTGATTTGAAAAACTCGCCTTTCTTACGGAAGAATTCATCACATGCCTTACGGAAACGTTCGAATATCTTCACGTTCACCTTCTGCGGTGCGAAACCTATCGTTTTCCATTTGTTTTGCAAGGCGATGATTTCCTGTGTCTTATTGTCCCAAGCAGCGAAGTTGGTCAGTGCGTCATAATCAATGGCCTCGATGATTTCGCAGATAACCGTCTTTTGGTCGAGATTGTGTTGTTCTGCTTCTTTCAGCGATTCGAAGTGCTGTTGGTGGCGGCGATTGATCACAGTTGAGGCTACCTTGAAACGGTTCCATATTTCATCGCGCAACTCTTTGGCTACCGGACCCGTATCGCGGAACTCCTGATGCAACTTCTGCAATTGGTGGAAAGCCGATACGGCATCTTCTTCATCTGCCAACTTTTCGGCAGCTTCGCAAAGGTGGGTCTTTATTTCCAGGTTTTTCTTGAAGTCGTATTCGCGGAACTCATTGTTTAGCTTTAGCAGGTCGTAGAATTTTTCTACGTAAAGCTGGTAGTTCTTCCACAACTCGTTAGCTTTGGCTTGCGGGATGAGTTTCACTTCGTTCCATTGCTGTTGCAACTTCTTGAATTCGGTGTAAGACTTGTTGGCATCATCGGGAGATTCTACCAGTTCTTTCAGCTCCTCGATGATGGAAAGCTTGATTTGCAGGTTCAACTCTTTTTGTTGTTCCTGTTCAGCTGACAATATGCTTCTTTTCTCCTTAATGACGGACATGACACTCTTGAACTCTTCTTCTACAGTGTCCGCGGTGGGGACGAAACTCTCTGCCGTTCCTCCGTTTTCGATGAAAAGCCTTTTTGCAGCCTCCTGTTCGGTATTATGCAGTTTGTAGAAAGCCTGTTTCAAACTGTCAATCTCTTGCTTGCCGACATTTTCTACCTCCACAGAGATCTCTTTCAATCTGGTGAGGATTTCTTCCTTACTTAACCTTTGCGTGGTTTCTGCCGGTTTTTCTTCCGATGTCGCTTGCTCAGCCGGAGTTTCTATCGAGATAGGCTCGGAAACCTCTGCTGCTTTCTTGTCTTCTTCTAATTCTGCTGCTTTTTCGGGCAGATTAGTGTCATGGGTGTCTATCATTGTAGATACGTTTTTAGAAACGGTTTTATCCGTTCGGGTTACATTAAATCACAAATTAATGAAATAAAATAATTACTTCATACTTTTTTCATCGTTTTTTTTAATTTTCCCTTCATTTAGGCAAGTAAAACGGTTATTCCCATATATAACATCATGCCTATAATGTCGTTGGTGATCGCAATAAACGGTCCGGTGGCAATGGCGGGATCCACTTTCAGTTTTTCCAAGGTCATCGGAACCAAGGTGCCGAAGATGGAGGCGAACATCACTACAGCAAACAGGCTGATGGAGACGGAATAAGTGACGGTGGCTGCGGCGCCGAACCGGACGAAATTATAGATATATACCATTAAAGAAATGATCGTGGCATTAATGAAGGCTACTACGGATTCTTTGGTGATTTGCTTGAAGATGTCTTTGGCATCCAGCGAATTGTTGGCAAGGCCTTGCACGATGATGGCCGAAGACTGTGTTCCGACGTTTCCGCCCGTACCGCCTATCAGCGGGATATAAAGTGCCATTTCGGGATGGGCAGCGAAGGTCGCATCGAAATTGCCCAGTATCATGGAGTTGCCAATACCGCCCAGCATGCCGATGATGAGCCATGGCAGGCGCGCGGTGGTTTGCCGCATGACGTTATCGTCTGTTTCTACATCCTGCGACAGACCGGATGCCAACTGGTAGTCACGTTCCGATTGTTCGCGGACTTCATCCATGACGTCGTCTACAGTGATTTGTCCTACCAGCCGCCCGATACTGTCGACAACGGGGACGGCTACAAGGTCATATTTCTCGATGATCTGCACTACATCCTCTACAGGGGTGTCTACATGTACGGAGATGGGGTCTTTCCGCATCACGTGTTTCACTTTGGAGACGGAAGGGGAGGTGATCATCTTCTTCAGCGGGAACACACCTTGCAGGCGGTTTTCGTCGTCGATGACATAGACGTAATAGATTTCATCCAACTGTTCGGCTTGCTGGCGCATCTCTTTCAGACATTCCGGCATACTCCAGTTTTCGTTCACTATCACCATTTCCGTACCCATCAGACCACCGGCAGTATCTTCGTCATACTTTAGCAGATCTACGATATCTCCTGCTTGTTCGATGTCTTCAATGTGCGAGAGGATTTCCTCCTGTTTCTCTTCGTCCAGTTCACGCATCAGGTCTACGGCATCGTCCGTATCCATGTAGTCTACGAAGCGTTTGGCGATGGTTTCCGACGGAAGTATTTCCAGAAACTCCTTCCGGACGTCTTCATCCATTTCCACGAGGACATCTGCGGCTGTTTCGTTATCCAATAAGCGATATACGAAACGTGCCTCCTCCGGACTCAGTTCGTCACAAAGTTCAGCAATATCTGCAGGGTGCAGATTGATAAGGAGCGGTTTGACGTTTTCGGCATCTTTCTGCTCGATCAGGCTTCTGACGTTGTCAATGTATGCTTCATCCATTTCCATGTTCTTTCTCCTCCTTTAAGGCTTTTTCTACACGGTTGGTCAAGTCGATAAATTCTTGTACGGAGAGTTGTTCCGGGCGTTTGTTGAACAGGACATCTTCCGTCAGCGGGCACTCTTTGCCAAGTATCGGTTTTATGGAATTTCTCAGTGTCTTACGGCGTTGGTTGAAAGTGGTTTTCACAATCTGCTTGAACAGTTTCTCGTCGCACCCTAAATTCTGGGTTTCGTTTCTCGTCATTCGGATGACGGCGCTTTTCACCTTGGGTGGCGGGTTGAACACGTGTTCATGCACGGTGAAGAGATATTCCACCCGATACCATGCCTGTATTAATATGCTCAGGATGCCGTATGTCTTGCTGCCTGGGCTGGCGGCAATGCGTTCGGCGACTTCTTTCTGTATCATGCCGGTGCAGCAGGGAATAAGATCCTTGTTATCCAGCATTTTGAAGAAGATCTGGCTGGATATGTTATAAGGATAGTTTCCTGTCAGTACGAACGGTTCTCCTCCGAAGAGCCGTTGCAGGTTCATCTTCAAGAAGTCGTCTTCGATGATGTTATCTTCCAGTGACGGGTATGCTTCGCGCAGGTAAGCTACGGATTCATAATCCAGTTCGACCACCTTTACCGGACGTTCTTTTTTTACAAGGAACTGGGTCAATACGCCCATTCCCGGACCTACTTCCAATATCGGAAGACCGGGACATGTATCTACAGTGTCGGCTATGTCCTGCGCCACTTTCAGGTCTTTCAGGAAGTGCTGGCCGAGAAATTTTTTAGGTTTTACTAATTTCATTTATCAACTGAACCGTTACTGTGTTGAACAATCCTTACCACACGCTTTGCAAAGAGAGGCTTTTGATATTTTTCTTTTAACTCCTTTAAATGAAAGAGCCGTAGTTCAGGCTAAAAAACAAGATTGCTTTTTTGGCACTACTTCCGGTTTGCACTATCTTTGCGGTCTGCAAAGGTAATCCTTTTCGACGAAGAATAACGAATTCTGCATGAATAAACTATTAAAAAAAACATCGAAAATCCTTTTACCGATAGCCTTGGGCGGTTTTGTTCTTTATTGGATGTATCGGGATTTCGACTTTATGCGTGCCGAAGAAGTACTGTTGTACGGTATTGACTGGGGATGGATGTTGGTTTCACTGTTTTTTGGGGTGATGAGCCATGTGTTCCGCGGCTGGCGCTGGAAGCAGACGCTTGCCCCTTTGGGGGTATATCCGAAGAGTAGCGACTGTGTGGACGCTATTTTCATCTCCTACGCTGCCAACCTTGTCCTACCGCGTGTGGGCGAAGTGTCTCGTTGCGGTGTGCTTGCCAAGTACGACGATGTCTCTTTTGCGAAGTCGCTCGGTACGGTTGTGACGGAACGTCTGATAGATATGCTCTCCATCGTGCTGATAGCCGGTGTCGCTTTTTTGGTGCAGATGCCTGTCTTTGTCCGTTTCTTTGAGGAGACGGGAACGAAGATTCCTTCGTTGCTACATTTGGTGTCGTCGCCTTGGTTCTATGTGGCCTTCCTGTGTGTGGCTGGAGTAGGGGTGTTGCTCTATTTTCTATTGCGCATGTTTTCCTTCTTCGATAAGATGAAAGGCATGATGCTTGGCATTTGGGAAGGCGTGATGTCGTTGAGGCAGGTGAAGAATATTCCACTTTTCGTTTTATACACCTTGTTAATATGGTTGTGTTATTTCTATCACTTCTATTTCACTTTCTATTGTTTCTCTTTTACCGCCCATCTTGGCGTGTTGGCGGGATTGGTGATGTTTGTGGGAGGCACCTTCGCAGTGATTGTCCCTACTCCCAACGGGGCAGGTCCTTGGCATTTTGCCGTTATCACTATGATGATGATGTATGGTGTCGGTGCCACCGATGCGGGAATCTTCGCTCTGATAGTGCACGGCATACAGACGTTGTTGGTCATCGTACTGGGGCTTTTCGGGTGGGTACACCTCTCGTTTGTGGGGTGTAAAAAGTGAATCTTGAAGAATAATATTTGTAATTTAAAGCTCTTCTTATTTGAGTTCTTGACTGAATGAATAAGCATTGATTCAGGAACTGAAAGTTATTCAGTTCCTGAGTCAATTGTTCCGTTTCAATTTTTTATAATCAGGTGATTATGTTGCTATGAAAACTGTTTGAGCAAAATGCTTATTAAAAAAGCATGAAGTTGGCTAAGTACGGTTTTTCGTTTAATTTTTGATTTGGAAGTGAATCTATATGTGGCTTGTCGTTTTCACTTCCGGTAGTAAAAATAGGGGCAACTAATCAACCGATAATGTTCGCTTCGCTCCTTTATCTCCTACTACCACATACTTGTTCTGCTCAATCAGCACCGCACGTCCACGTCTCTTTTTGCGATTTTTCTTATTATCCACATTGACGCCGATTACTTTTCCGCCATAGAAAGTGGAAATATCTTTGAAGATAGTGTGCCCTACGATGATACGACGTACTTTATAGCGTTTCAACAGCAGTTGCAGAGAGTCGGAAGTTAAAGGATGGTACTTTGTCTCCGTTCTTACCAATCCTCTGTACCAGATGGGACCGTTGTTTCCGTAAAGAAAAGCCGTGAGGGGCGACAATGCCTTGCGCTCCTTCTTGTTCATGAACAAAGCACGGCTCATTTCCCGATTCACCGTCGGGATGTCGAGGTTGTGGTCGTAGAACTCCTTTCCCAGCCCGGCGTGCACATAGAGGTCTTTCCCGATGACTTGCATTGTGTTGCGGGTGCCTAGCCAGCGTCCCAGTTCTGTTTCGGAGCCGAACAGCTTGCGATAGTCGATGCCTAATTTCTCGGCAAGTGCCTTGTATTTTTCCTTCGTGTAGCGTAAATCTCCGGCAAGCACCATCGGCTCGTGGTTCCCCAGTAGGAACGAGACACGACCGCCCGCCTGCTCCGCCTCCGCCTCCAGCTTGTAGAAGAGCCAAAAGATTTGCGGCACGTCCTTACCACGGTCAAAGATGTCACCGATGACCACCAGGTGATTTCTGCCGAAGTCCCAGCGATACTCCTTGTCGATGATGCCGTTTCCTTGGAGCAGGCTGATGACACAGTCCAGTCTGCCATGCGGGTCGGACATTACGAACACCTTGTCTGGTTGTCGGTAGTTCCAGTCGGGACGTTTCACAGGATGCAGTTTGACATCGAACGAAGATTTCCCCTTGTGGTCTGTCACGTGCAGCTGGAAATCTTTCGGTAGCACCGTGTAGGTGGTGTCACAAATTCTCCCTCTGACATCCACGCTGACGATGCGAGTCTTGCCGTCCGGACGATAAATTACATAAGGACCGTCTGTCGACAGCTCCACTTCCTTTTTCTCCTTCTCCTTCTCCTTCTCTTTCTTCTTGCTATCCAAACCAAGAGTTCCGGCAAAGATGCCGGAACTCATAAAGATCAGAATATATACCACAAGTGAAAGTTTCACTAAACTCATCTTGTTCATAGGTTCTATTTCATGGAATGTTTGTCATTTTAATAACCGGGATTCTGCACCATATTGGGGTTAGCATCCATCTCGCGTTTGGGGATAGGAAGCAGGATTCTGAAGAAGTCCCAGTTGATGTCTTTCATGTACTTCGCGCTATGCTTGGTTTTCGATAGTTTCTTGTCTGTCTCGTTCAGGCGTTCTATTGAAAGCCCGTTTCTGACAGCATCGTACATGCGGTGTCCTTCACATACCAGCTCCTTGCGGCGTTCGTTCAATACACGTTCCAGAGTGACGGTAGTTCCCTCTACCGTATTGTCGGGGTTCGCCCTGCGCACGATGGGGTCAAGGTATTTCACGGCAGAGGCGTTGTCGTCCAGCTTCACGGCAGCCTCGGCAGCTATCAAGTAGGTTTCGGACAGACGGATAAGTGGGATGTTGGCATCCTCGATGTTCTCACCCTCCTGCGGCTGGTACTTGTTGACGTAGGCATAATAGGTTTTGTCGAAACTCAGCAATTTCAATCGGACATCGTCCGGGTCTTCCAGCAGGAAGTGGTAGAAGGAGCAGGTGATGCAGATGTCATCGTAACCGTCCTTGGAACTCAAGTAACCCATGCTCTCCTTGCCTGGGCTGTCGGTAGTCAGGTTGACAATCTCGAACAGCACTTCGCCCGGTTTCGAAGCGGAAGCATCGTTTGCCCAAATGGTGGGATACTCTTCATTGGTCCACAACGCATATTTCTGCTTCTCGGCTCCCTTGATGGCTTCCGTCGCATACTTGAAGGCGTTGGCATTGTCGTTCTTGTACAGGTAAACACGGCTCAACAGCGACATCGCCGCCCACTTGTTGAACTTACCCTTCTTGAACTTTCCGCTCAGCAGGTTGACACTCTGTTCCAAGTCGTCTATTACCTTCTTATAGCACTCTGCAACAGTGTTGCGCTTCGGCTTGCTGTCGATGGTGGAGAGTCCTTCCACGATAGGCACACCAAGGGAGGCGCCGTTGTCTTTCGTATAAGGATAACCGAAGAGGCGGGTCAGATCGAACAGCGCCAGTCCGCGGATGGCAAGCGCCTCTCCCTTCAGGTCGTCGCGATAGTCGGCATCATCCTCGTCGGTGGCAATTTTGTCGATGTTCATCAGAATCAGGTTACAGTTCTGGATGATGGAATAAAGATAGGACCAGTGACTGCTGGGACCGTTGTCGGCGGAAAAACCGAAAAGGTAATAGTTACCCACACGCTTGGTGGAGCTGACCGCCTGCATGTCATCGCCCGTAGCGTCTGCATAATAGACCAATCTGCCTGAATAGGCATCCGAGCTTTGCATCGTGCTGTAAATGCCGTTCAGTGTAAACTCCACGTCCGACAATATCTTGATGCTTGTTTCCGTATCTACCGAAGTAGAGGGTTCCAAATCCAGCCAATCGTTTCCGCAAGAAGTGGCGGTAAACAATACGGAACTTATCAATAAGTATTTTAATATCTTCATAACAGTTCTTTTTTTAGAGGGTTAGAAATTTACGTTTACACCAAAAGTAACCGTCTTCAAAGGAGGTGTTCCCCAAATGGCGGTACCGCCGCTCACGGCTTCGGGGTCGTAGTAATCGTAAGCCGCCCACGTCCACAGGTTATTTGCCGAAGCGTAGAGGCGTACGTTGTCGATACCAATCCGGCGGGTCCACTCTTTCGGTACAGTAACACCGAATGTCAACGTTTTCAGACGGATGAAGTCCGTGCTGTGCAGACGGCGTGTAGAGGTAATCTTGTTCATGGCGTATGCCGAAGACTTGTCGTAGAAAAGTTCATACTTGGTTACATCGCCTGGTTTCTTCCAACTGTCTCTATAGTAGGTAGGAATATTGGCTTCTAGGTCATAACCGCCGTGTTCGGTTTTTTGCGCCCACGTATCGTAGGAGTAGCCACCAAACTGGTAAGAGAACATGAAGCTAAAATCGAACCATTTGTAGCGTAATGTATTGGTAAGTCCACCAATAGCAGTGGGTTCCGCATGCTTATCCAGTACGATGGCATTTGCCTTGGTACTTTCCTCTGTGATATCTTTCTTGTAGCGACCGTTCTCATCCAGTTCGTTGGTATAGAACTGTGGAGCGCCCGTTTCAGGATTGATGCCTGCAAACTCTTTCATGTAGAACGTGCGATAGGAGTGACCCACTTTACGAATCTGCGTACCGCTGATAATCTCGGTCTGCATGCCGTCCAGCGTAACTACCTCGTTCTTGTTGTGCGAGATGTTGAAGGTGGTGTTCCAACTGAAATCCTTGGTACGGATGTTTGTAGAGCTGATTTCCAGTTCTACACCCTTGTTCTTCACCTCACCGATATTCATCAGGTAGCTGCTGAAGCCGGTGGTCATGGAGATGGGACGATCCATCAACAAATTTTTGGTGGTACGGGTGTAATATTCCAGTGTCACGTTGATGCGGTTCCACAAAGCGAAGTCCAAGCCTAAGTTGAAGTTATAGTTGGTTTCCCACTTCAAATTGTCGTTTCTAAGTTGAGATTGGCTGATACCCGGTTGTTCCATGTAACCGTTGGTCAGGCTGCTGAGTCCCATGTAACCGAAGTAGTCGGAAGGAAGCGTACCGTTCACACCGTAAGACGCGCGCAGTTTCAAGTCGGTCAGCCAGTTCTGAACAGGTTCCATGAAGTTTTCTTCAATGGCACGCCATGCAGCTGATACGGACCAGAAGTTACCCCAGCGGTTATCGCGATGGAAACGCGAACTGCCGTCGGTACGGAAGCTGGCTCCTAAGTAATAACGGTTCTTGTAGTCGTAGTTCAAGCGGAAGAGGTAGGACACCATGCGGGTGCGGGTATAGTTGCCGCCTACCGACTCGGTCTTCATACCGTTGCTGATTTCGTTCTTGTCGTAGGTGGCAAAGTTGGTGGCATAGCCCGACAGGTAGTCGCGA
>Ga0137307_100047_pt1 | contig 184410 bp, 135 predicted proteins | sample NAcewD2O_March_2_FD_97180 | JGI IMG/M metagenome (GOLD analysis project Ga0137307, IMG submission 97180) | Mouse cecal microbial communities from Vienna, Austria - N-Acetylglucosamine amended D2O_March | ecosystem: Host-associated > Mammals > Digestive system > Large intestine > Cecum | place... | reverse complement strand
GACAATTACGTCATCTCAATCATCTGCAAACGAGAGACTGTCGGACTATATCGATCCCCAAATAGGTTCGGAAGGACTCGGACGAGTATTTATCGGTCCATCCGCACCTTTCGGTATGGTGCGCCCAGGTCCGGATTGTACCCCATCCCCCAACAGCGGATGGCTCCCGATGCCGGAACGTGTGGACGGGTTCGCTCAGGTACATGTCAGTGGTACCGGTGGCGGTCCGAAATACGGCAACATACTGATCCAACCATTCTCCGGCAATCTGACCGCTACAAAGCATCATGCACACCGCCTGAATGAGGAGATAAAACCGGGGTATTATTCCACCACATTTGAAGAGAGCGGAATAACGACAGAAATAACCACCACTCCACGCACAACCGCCTACCGCATATCCTATCCTTCCGACACGCCTGACAAACCCAACTCCCTAATGATAGATGCAGGGTTCTTCCTTGGTGAAAATCCTGTGCCGGATTCTCGTGAGGCACAGCAATTCGTCGGCTCAGAAGTGCAGGTAGTTTCCGACCATGAAATCGCCGGATATTCACGTATACGCGGCGGCTGGAACAATGGAAGAGCATACACCGTATATTTCCACCTCTCGTCCGACACTCCCTTCTCCCAAGTGGCAACATGGAAAGGGGATTCAATCACCAATGATCCCTACCAATACGATTCCGGAGAAAAGACAGGAGCTCTTGTCAGTTTTCCTCCGGGATCCGACACCATCAACGTCAAAATAGGCATATCGTTCATCAGCCAACTGAAAGCTCAAAGGAATCTCATCTCCGAATCTGAAGGGAAAGACTTCGAAACAATCCATTCCGAACTACTTGATTCATGGGATGACATGATGAACCGAATAAAGCTGCATCCTTCCACCCCCGCAGATATGAAACGCATGTTCTACACCGCGTTTTATCATACGCTCATAATGCCCTCTGACCGAAGTGGAGAGAATCCCCTATGGACCGATCCGGGGGTGCCATATTATGATGATTTCTATGCTCTTTGGGACACTTACCGCACTTCTATGCCCTTACTCGCCATAATAGCTCCGGAACGTCTGTGCGACATTGTAAACTCCCTCGTCAACATTGGGAAACGCGACGGATATATGCCCGATGCAAGAAGCGGAAATGCCAACGGACGCACACAAGGGGGATCAAATGCAGAAGTGGTGATTGCAGATGCCTGTGTGAAGGGTATCAAAAGTATCGACTATGAGGAGGCACTGAAGATGATGCTCGTTGATGCCACCATACCTCCCGGTGGAAATGAGGAAGCGGAAGGACGTGGCGGACTAAGGGAATATATATCATTAGGCTATATCCCTCATGGTATACCACGTGCCGGAAACCGTACTGTGGAATATTCGCTATGCGACTTCGCCATATATCAGGTGGCACATCAGCTCGGGCACGACGAGCTGGCTGACAGATACCTCAAGCAATCGGAATCATGGAAAAACCTCTGGCGCGACGACTATGAGCATGATGGTGCGAAGGGTTTTATAATGCCACGCGACGCCGAAGGGAACTGGCTTGATGAAATCCCTTTCGGAAAATCAAAAACGCATAAACCAACATTCCGATACACTCCCCTCACTTTTGAGGGTCCTTGGTACACACCTTGGTGGAACATGTTTTTCTATGAGGCTTCCTCTTGGGAATACTCCCTAAGCATCCCTCACGATGTAGACGGACTCATTGAGAAGTGCGGCGGACCGAAGGCTTTTGACCAACGACTCGACACGTTCTTCTCCAAAAATTATTTCAACGTCAACAATGAACCGTCATTCCTCTCGCCCTGTCTCTATCATTGGATAGGACGTCCCGACAAAACAGCCGACACAATACGCCGCATAATTGAAGAGAACTACAACGACTCTCCCACCGGACTTCCCGGAAATGATGACTCCGGAGCAATGTCTTCATGGCTCATGTTCAACCTCGCCGGCATATATCCAAATGCCGGACATGACTACTACATAATCCACTCCCCGTTGCTGAGATCCACCACTTTCTCTGTAGGCGAAGGGAAGACCTTCTCAATCGTTGCTGACAATCTGTCTGACACCAACCGCCACATAATCGCAGCCACACTTAATGGCAAGCCATACAATCTCTCCACCTTGCGACATTCCGACATTATCTCCGGTGGTGAATTAAGGTTGAAGATGGGACCCAAACCATCCGGTTGGGGCAAAAGGATGCACGCCAACTGAAATCAATATCAAATCCCCTGTTATCTGAATCATCATGAAATTAATATTTCTTAAGCCATTCCTTATTACTGCATTTACAGCAATCGCATTCATTCTATCTTCAATAGACCTATATGCCGATATCATTCCGGAATCATCTGACACCCTTACCGCCACATACAAGCTACACGGACAGACACGACGGTTCAAGTATGTATTCCACAACATGCCTGACGGTGGAATAAAGCTTGACTGGAGCATCGTCCGTAATCTGAAACTCTGGACAGGCAGCTACGTCATGACACGCCAAGCCGTCAGGCATGGAGACTCACTGAGCTATCTCATGCCGGAAGACGGCAACCACATCACTCTCGATGATTCCGAGACATTCGGCATAATATCGGCTGATGCCCTCGCCAATCTGAAAGATAAAGGAGAGACAATAATCAACGGCATACTTTTCAAAAAAATTGACGTATCTCCCACCACAAACGTGATACATGCACGCGACAATGCCGAAGGAGCCAATATATGGATACTCGATAATCCTCGCCTACCCTTGATTCTTAAAATGACCGATAATCCGATTGAAATCAATTGGACCTTATCATTTTTATTTCCCTCAGATGCTCAGAATATCGGCATCTGCCAGATGAATCCGACGGAGAGGGAATTGGTGAAATAATCCTTGTTGCCGAATGTCTTAGCCCGGTCGGTGTAGAGATAATTACGCCCAGTATACGCCGCGAAGAAATGAAGTGTGCGGTCTTTGAATGGGTAATATTCCAACCCGGCAAGATACCCCCATGAGGTGCAATAGTTACCTTTCTCCAATCCGTCATGACTTGAATATATGCCCGACGTGTCGCAGATGATTTTACAGAACACATTCCACGACGGATGGAAACGATAGTCAACGTGCACCAATGCCGACATATAATCTACCTTAGTAGTATTGAAAGACGCATCCGCACCTGCAACCATTTTTGTCATGACCCCCATACGGTCTACGTCCTGACGTGAATACATCCAGTCGGCATACGCACTCACCTTATCGGAGAAACGGAATTCGTTGCCCAATGCAAAATACACAAGATTCTTACCCTTTGTCTCATTCATGAAGGATGCCGACCACCGGGTCTTATAGAAATTATTGAAATTGCCGTTCCAGTTAAGAGTATATACCATGGGCATCTTCGACTTTTCATAATCCCCATACATGGATTCCGATGAGCCAGTAAGTGAATTGAGCACCTGAAACTGCAACTGTTGCGACGGTGTGAAATCATACGCCACCTTGACACCCGTCATAAAATTACCCATATATTCCACCAACGCCGGATTTTCCAACACCTCGATAGGATTACGGTTGAAATCAATACCGCCATACGCAGCACATTGCTTGCCAAGGAAAAACGATACCTTTCCGAGTCGGATACCTATCCCGGCATAGTCGATGCTGCCAAGCACGTTGTCGCGATAACCCGACTCAGAATCCCCCTTATTAAGACGCTGGCGATAACGATAGCTCAACCAGTCGTTGATCTGTCCGGTCATCTCTATGCGGAGTTGCTTCATACGGAAACTCCCCTCATCAAACGTAGAACCTCGCCATGCAGCGTTGAAATCCCCACGCATGTTAAGATAGAGATTAAACTTATCGGTCTTCTTCTTTATTCCCGCCACTTCCTCTATCAACCCTCTCTCTGCCGCCACCGTGTCGTGGTCAGCAACCTGAGCAACTGCCCCTATAGGAGCCACCAATGCCATTGCCACTAAAATGCTGTGTCTGTCCATAGTATATCATAATTAGTCTAAAATGCCATTGGTCTAAAATATCTGAATAAGCAGCAACCCAACACCAATCGCAACAATCGTAGCCACCATTCCAGGCATCATAAAGGAATGGTTGAGCACCCATTTGCCGATATGCGTGGTGCCTGTGCGGTCAAAATTGATAGCCGCCACTATGGTAGGATAATTCGGGATAAAGAAGTATCCGTTGACAGCAGGGAAAAGAGCAATAAGCATCATAGGACTTATACCAAGTGCGACACCGAGAGGCATTATTGCCCTCACGGTGGCAGCCTGACTGTACAATAGAATCGACATCACAAAGAGTGCCACGGCAAATAGCCAAGGCATATCACGGACGATACCCTCAATCGGTGCGGTGATAGCTGCAAGATTGCCATTGATAAAGGTATCCCCCATCCAAGCAATACCGAAAATAGCAATCACAGCCTGCATTCCGGCTATGAATACACTACCTTGAGTGGGCGTAATTCCATTGGTTTTAGTGAATATAAGGATAAGCGCACATGTGGTCAGCATCAATATCTCTATTATCGCCGGCATACCGACAGGTGTGCCCTCAAACACCGGACGCATTGATGGAATTGATCCGAATAATACTATAAGTACCGTAGCCAAAAGAAACAATATCACCGAAAGACGGGCTTTCCCGACATTCTCTATACGGTTGACAGGCTTATCATTCTCCTCTATCATCCCCTCCTTCACTCTACGCTGATACTCCGGATCATCCATCAACTCCTTTCCAACACGCTTTGACAACAATGCGCCTACAAGCACACCGCAAAGAGTGGCGGGGATAGTAATCTTCAATATGTCGAAAAGCGAGATACCTGCAGCGGTCAGTAGTCCGAGTAATGCCACAGTGGCGGCAGAGATAGGACTCGCCGTTATCGCCTGTTGGGATGCTATCACAGCAATACCGAGCGGACGTTCCGGGCGTATCTTTGTCTCACGCGCCACCTCAGCAATTACCGGCAATACCGAATATGCCACATGTCCTGTGCCGGCAACAAACGTGAACAGATACGTCACCAACGGACTGACCACCGTCACCTGCGACGGATGCTTGCGCAATAATTTCTCTGCCAGCGACACAAGATAATCCAGACCTCCGGCGGCCTGCATGGCGGCGGCTGCCGAAATGACCGCGGCAATCATAAGCATGACATCAATCGGCGGCGAGGTAGGTTCAAGACCAAAAAAGAACACCAGAACTGCCATGCCGGCTCCACCCATAACTCCGAGTCCGATGCCCCCAAGACGGGCACCTACTATTATAGCAGCCAATACAAACAACAACTGTAGTATCATAGTTTTGAATTTTTAAATTTCGGAATAATGCCTCACGACCTCATCCCTCAAATCAGGTTAACATGAAAGTATCCTGTCAGACTACTTCATACTAATAAACATTTTAATATGCCGTATGTTGCAATCTTTTCATTTTATTAAGAATTATTTCATGCATGAAAATTGTTATTATATTAAATACTTTATCGTGCATGACATTTGCACGGGATCAATAGGCAATTACACTGTCAACCCTAAAATTGACATATCTTTAATTAGAGTAATGTTCATTCTATTTATATATGATTTCGGAAAATCGCTCGTTACTTATGTATAGGTGAAGAGTCATACCATGTACAGTAGCTCTTTATTCCGTGTACCATTGACCAACGAATATAACCGAAATTTATACAATTTCTTAAATTAGTACCATAAATTTATTTTATCATGGAAACAACCAACAACACCGGATTCCGTGTGGAATCTGATCTCATCGGGCAACGCGAAATTCCCGATTCCGATCTCTACGGAGTGCAGACATTACGTGGAATTGAGAACTTCGAAATCAGTAAATTCCACCTCAACGAGTATCCGCTTTTCATAAAAGGATTGGCTATCACGAAGATGGGTGCAGCACGCGCCAATTATGAACTGGGACTCCTTACAAAGCAACAGGCAGATGCAATCGAACAAGCCTGCCGTGAAATAATCGATGGCAAATACCACGACCAATTTCCCGTCGATATGATTCAGGGTGGAGCCGGCACCACGACCAACATGAATGCCAACGAAGTGATCGCCAACCGTGCATTGGAAATCATGGGACATAAACGCGGTGAGTACACATATTGCTCTCCAAATGATCATGTCAACTGTTCTCAATCTACCAACGACGCGTATCCCACAGCCATACATATCGGCATGTACTTCTCTCACTTGCGTTATATGGAGCATTTTGAGAAACTGATTGAGTCTTTCGAGCGCAAGGGTAAGGAATTTGCATCAATCCTCAAGATCGGACGAACACAGCTGGAGGATGCCGTACCGATGACTCTCGGACAGACATTCAGCGGATTTGCCGCCATACTCCGTGATGAGATTAAGCATCTTAATGAGGCTGCCAATGACTTCCTGACAATAAATATGGGCGCAACTGCCATAGGCACAGGTATATGTGCAGAACCGGGCTATGCTGAGAAATGCGTTGCCGCGCTTGCAGAAATCACAGGTTGGGATATCAAGCTATCAGACAATCTCGTGGGTGCCACTTCCGACACATCATGCCTTGTAGGCTACGCATCTGCTTTGAAGCGTGTAGCTGTAAAAGTCAACAAAATCTGCAATGACCTCCGACTCCTTGCAAGCGGTCCGAGATGCGGACTTGGAGAGTTTAATCTTCCTGCCATGCAGCCGGGATCGTCGATTATGCCGGGAAAGGTCAACCCTGTGATTCCCGAAGTCATGAACCAGATCTGCTATAAGGTCATAGGCAATGAACTCTGCGTAACCATGGCGGGGGAGGCCGCCCAGATGGAGCTAAATGCCATGGAGCCTGTTATGGCTCAGTGCGATTTCGAGTCAGTCGATCTGATGATCAACGGATTTGACACACTCCGCACCCGTTGTGTTGACGGCATCACTGCAAATGCCGACAGATGCCGTGAAGAGGTTCGCAACAGCATCTGCATAGTCACCGCCCTGAACCCAGTCATCGGCTATAAAAACTCTACCAAGATTGCCAAGGAGGCTCTTGAGACAGGGAAAAGCGTCTACGATCTCGTACTCGAACACGGCATTCTCACGCAAAAGGATCTTGACACCATCCTTGCTCCGGAGAACATGATAAAGCCCGTGAAACTTGACATCAAGCCACTCAAATAACCCATTCTCAATAAATTTTCAATATAACAATAAAAAAGAGGTGCTGTCACACCTCTTTTTTTATCTTTTTCTTGCAATTTTGCATTAAACGATATAACTTTGCAACAATTTTAAACGCAAGACCAAAACAATGACATCGTTCATTATAATACGACTTATTTCCATTATTCTACGGCATCCGTCGGTGGGAATATTGGTCTGCGCATAATTTTTTAGGATATTCACAGAGCCTTTCCCACCGCAAATGGGGAAGGCTTTTTTATTTCGACTTTATAAACTATATATATTTTTTACAGGTAAAATGGCAAATACGTTATTTGACAAGATCTGGGACAGCCACGTGGTGCAGCACGTGGAGGACGGTCCGGAACAACTCTACATCGACAGGCTCTACTGCCACGAAGTAACAAGTCCGCAAGCCTTTGAAGGCATGCGACGCAGAGGCATAAAATGCTTTCGTCCGGAAAACATCTTCTGCATGCCTGACCATAACACACCTACTCATGACCAGGACAAACCTATCGAGGATCCCGTCAGCAAAACTCAGGTAGACACCCTTGCAAAGAATGCTGAAGAATTTGGTCTGAACCATTTCGGGATGCTTAATCCTAAGAACGGTATAATCCACGTTGTCGGTCCGGAACGCGGTCTCTCGCTTCCCGGTATGACCATCGTATGCGGCGACTCCCACACGTCGACCCACGGGGCAATGGGCGCAGTGGCATTCGGTATCGGCACGTCGGAAGTGGAGATGGTTATGGCTTCACAGTGTATCCTTCAGCAGAAACCTAAATCTATGAGAATAAACATAGAGGGTAAACTCGCAGAGGGTGTGACAGCAAAGGATATCGCATTGTATCTCATGTCGAAGCTCACCACATCCGGCGCTACAGGTTATTTTGTGGAATATGCCGGTGAAGCTGTGCGCGACCTATCAATGGAGGGACGACTCACTCTCTGCAATCTCTCTATAGAGATGGGAGCAAGAGGCGGATTCATCGCTCCGGATGAGAAAACTTTTGAATATATCAAGGGACGTGAGTATGCTCCAAAGGGTGAGGATTGGGATAAGGCTGTAGAATATTGGAAAACCCTAAGAAGCGGTGATGATGCAGTATTCGACAAAGAACTGACTTTCCAAGCTGAGGATATCGAGCCTATGGTGACATACGGCACAAATCCCGGTATGGGCATGGGCATAACCCAAAGCATCCCCGACATTGACACTATCCCTGATGCCGGAAAGGCATCCTACCTCAAGAGTCTCGGATACATGGGATTCGAACCGGGTCAGAAGCTTATCGGCACTCCCGTGGACTACGTATTCTTAGGCGCATGCACCAACGGACGCATCGAGGATTTCCGTGCATTCGCATCTATCGTAAGAGGGAAGAAGAAAGCCGACCGCATCACTGCATGGCTTGTGCCCGGCTCCTGGATGGTGAGTGAGCAGATAAAGGAAGAGGGACTCGACAAGATTCTGGAGGAAGCCGGTTTTGAGATACGTCAGCCGGGGTGCTCCGCATGTCTCGCCATGAACGATGATAAGATACCTGCCGGCAAACTGGCAGTCTCCACTTCAAATCGCAACTTCGAGGGTCGCCAAGGTCCGGGGGCACGCACAGTGCTTGCAAGCCCGCTCACGGCTGCCGCTGCTGCCATCACAGGCGTCATCACCGACCCGAGAACATTAATTAATGCGTGAATCATCATTCTTGACTCATCTACACGTGATTCATAATACGAAACAGTTCAGATAATGAAACAGAAATTCGATATAATCAGCAGCACCTGCGTGCCTCTTCCTCTCGAAAATGTCGATACCGACCAGATAATACCCGCACGTTTCCTTAAAGCCACCACCCGTGAGGAGAGTTTCTTCGGAGAGAACCTTTTCCGCGACTGGAGATATAATCCCGATGGTTCAATCAACAAGGATTTCGTGCTTAATGATCCCACATATAGCGGCGAGATACTCGTAGCAGGTAAGAACTTCGGCAGTGGCTCGAGTCGAGAACATGCCGCATGGGCTATCGCCGGATATGGTTTCCGCGTGGTCATAAGCAGTTTCTTCGCCGACATCCACAAGAACAACGAGCTTAACAACTTCGTGTTGCCCGTAGTTGTTTCGGAAGGATTTCTCGCGGAGCTGTTTGACTCCATCAAGAACGACCCCAAGACCATCGTCGAGGTTGACCTTCCCAACCAGACCATCACAAATAAGGCGACCGGTAAAAGCGAAAATTTCGAGATCAACGGTTATAAGAAATATTGCCTGATGAACGCACTCGACGACATCGACTTCCTTCTTGAAAATAAGGAGAAGACCGAAGCGTGGGAGCGTAATGCCAAAGCCTGAAGATAATGAATAGTCATTCGGCACAAATAGAGATCATGGACACGACACTCCGCGACGGCGAACAGACCAGCGGAGTGAGTTTCGTGCCACATGAAAAACTTATGATAGCCCGCGCCCTTCTACAGGATCTTAACGTAGACCGCATTGAAGTGGCTTCCGCAAGAGTTTCCGATGGAGAGAAAGATGCCGTCAGACGCATCTGCAAATGGGCGCGTCAGGCCGGATTCCTGTCGAGAGTGGAGGTTCTCGGGTTTGTCGACAATGGCACATCCCTCAACTGGATAAACGATTGCGGATGCGTCAACATAAATCTTCTATGCAAGGGATCTGAAAACCATTGCGTCAACCAACTGAAGAAGACTCCTGAACAGCATTTCGCTGATATACGCAGAAATATCTCCCTCGCTCATGAGATGGGGATAAACGTCAACGTATATCTTGAGGATTGGAGTAACGGAATAAAGAATTCTCCCGATTACGTTTTCAAGATGATTGATGCACTCCGCGACTGCGAGATAAAAAGGTTTATGCTTCCCGACACTCTCGGCATACTCAATCCTCTTGAACTTCTCCTCTTCATGAGAAAGATGGTGAAACTTTATCCGGAGATACATTTCGACTTCCACGCCCATAACGACTATGACCTCGCCATCTCCAACGTGCTTGCCGCCGTGCTCGGCGGCTGCAAGGGGATACACACTGCCGTCAACGGTCTTGGTGAGCGTGCCGGAAATGCACCTCTCGCAAGCGTGCAGGCGATATTGAAGGACCAGTTTAATGCACACACCAACATTGTCGAGAGCAAGCTCAACCTCGTTAGCCGTCTTGTAGAAAACTATTCCGGCATAGCCATACCGCCTAACCGCCCCATCACAGGCGACAGTGTTTTCACACAGGTGGCAGGCGTGCATGCAGATGGCGACAACAAGGCGAATCTGTACTGCAATGACCTGCTCCCCGAACGCTTCGGAAGGAAACGTGAGTATGCCCTCGGTAAAAACAGCGGAAAGGCAAATATACTCCGTAATCTTGAGGAGCTCGGTCTTGAGCTATCGCCAGAACAGACAAAGATGGTCACGGAAAGAATCATCGAGTTGGGCGACAAAAAAGAGGTGGTCACTCAGGAAGATCTTCCGTTTATCGTGTCTGATGTCCTGAAAAGTTCCACTCTCGAAGAGCACGTCAAGTTGCTCAGCTATATGGTCAGCACAGCCTACGGACTAAATCCTATGGCTGCCGTTAAACTGGAAATCAACGGTGAGATCTACGAACAGACAGCCGTCGGCAGCGGACAGTTTGACGCGTTCATGCGTGCAGTGAAACATATCTATAAGGAGAAACTATCCCGTCGTTTCCCTCATCTTTCCAATTACAACGTCTCCATCCCCCCCGGCGGTCGCACCGACGCACTGGTGCAAGCCACCATTTCATGGGAATGGGAGGATCGCGTCTACCGCACACGCGGTCTGGATGCCGACCAAACGGAGGCTGCAATCAAGGCTACCGTAAAGATGCTCAACCTCATGGAAAATGAGATGCGCAAACAGACGGAATCCTGACAATAAACAATCATTAACCACAGGCAACAGCGGCTATCCACCATGTTGCCCCAACATCATAAAATATGGATTTAAAAATAGCTGTTCTTCCGGGCGACGGTATAGGTCCGGAGATATCCGAACAGGGTGTTGCGGTAATGTCCGCAGTATGTGAGAAATTTGGTCACAATGTAAGCTACGAATATGCATTGTGCGGTGCTTCCGCAATCGATGCTGTCGGCGATCCGTTCCCGGAGAAGACTTTTGAAATCTGCATGAATGCTGATGCAGTGCTCTTCTCTGCCGTAGGCGACCCCAAATTTGACAACGACCCCACTGCAAAGGTACGTCCCGAACAGGGACTTCTCGCTATGCGTAAGAAGCTTGGTCTGTTTGCCAATATACGTCCTATTGAGACCTTTGACTGCCTCATCCACAAATCCCCACTTAAGGATGAGTTTGTGCGCGGTGCCGATTTTATCTGCATACGCGAACTCACCGGCGGCATGTATTTCGGTGAGAAATATCAGGACAACGATAAGGCATACGACACCAACGCCTACACACGTCCCGAGATTGAACGTATCCTTGAGGAGGCATACAAATATGCCGGACGTCGCCGCAAGCATCTTACGGTAGTGGATAAGGCAAACGTGCTTGCCTCTTCCCGTCTGTGGCGTCAGGTGGCAAAGGAGATGGAAAGCAAATATCCCGAAATAGAGACAGACTATATGTTTGTTGACAACGCAGCCATGCGTATGATTCAGGATCCCAAGTTCTTTGATGTAATGGTGACAGAGAACACCTTCGGCGATATCCTTACCGATGAAGGCTCCTGCATCACAGGTTCGATGGGACTACTCCCCTCCGCATCCACCGGTGAGCATACTCCGGTATTCGAGCCTATCCATGGTTCATGGCCACAGGCAAAGGGTTTGAACATTGCCAATCCACTTGCACAGATTCTCTCTGTAGCCATGCTGTTTGAATACTTTGACCTTACAGCTGAAGGGAAACTGATCCGCGAGGCGGTCAACGCATCACTCGATGCCAATGTACGCACTCCGGAGATACAAGTGGAAGGTGGAGCCAAATACGGCACAAAAGAGGTAGGTGCATGGATCGTCGACTACATCCGCAAAGCCTAACTGCCCACTTCCCCAAAAGAAGTCACCTTCTATAACTAAGAAAGGAATCAGACGCATCGTCTAATTCCTTTCTTAGTTATAGAAGCACCTGTATCCCACTACAAGGCGACCTGAATTTCAGCAGAAATGCTATCCAATGACAATACTCTCCACCCATTCTTCAGGCATCTCCACAAGCGAGGCAATCGTAGAGACATCATATCCTCTTTCCCTCATCAACTTAGCAAGTCTGATTTTCTCCTCAGACTTACCCTTTGCCTCACCTTTAGCAAGAGCCTCCGACTTTGCGTATTCCATCTGGTTTGTCAAATCGCGATACGCCTTAAGATCGGCATTATACCGACGTTTCTCTTTTGGAGAAAGACTGGCGTATGAAGCCACCTCAGAAAGGCGGTTGAATAATTTCTTCTGCACAGTAAAAGGCATAGTTTCCATATTATACATATTGATTAAGACGTAAAACCATCGGTCAATATTAGTAATGCAATCTTCCGGTCTTTTCTTGTCAAATAACGGTAGCTGCACAAATATATAACGCTCTCTATCAGTAATCGGTTTGCCTGATTTACGTTCGCAGAGCGACACATGTACTGCAAACTCTTTAGGCAGATGATCAAGAGTAAAATCCATCAGCGACACAAATATTACCGGATCAATATTGAAATTCCATTCGGGACCAACCTTCCCTTGTTCTGCAATGGCTACAGAATGATAGTAAACCGATCTGGAGATAAAATTCTTCTGCGCTTTCTTCTGCATCTCCACAATAAATTGATTTCCAGATGAAGTAGTGCAGTATATATCATAAATCACCCCTCTCTCATCCTTACGAGACTTATTCTTCTCCTTGTCTCGATACGTAAGAGACGTAATTCTATCATAATCGGGACCATCCTCAAGAAGACTATTGAGAAAATCAATCAGAAACGGTTTAGATTCCTCTCTACCGAAGATATATTTAAATCAAAAATCCGTGAAAGGATTGATATATTTATGAGGCTTAGCCATGTAGTAATGGATTTATGGTTATCTCTCGCAAAGATAACCATTACAATCCACTTCTCAAAATTTTAATACATAGTTTTTTAATTCTCTCAAATATAAAGTTAATTTATTTACTGACTTGATGAAATTATTATAAAAAATATTAAATAAATCAAGATGTCCGCAATCTGTCCTTTTTTTTAGGACAATTTTCACTATATTTGTCCCCAAATTTAGGACACTATGGATAAATTGTATCTCAAATCACAGATTGCCATGCGTCAGGCAGAGTTTCCTACCGACCTTAAGAAACGCGAAAAGTCTCTTCCGGTAGGAGACGGTAAGATTGTGACAATACCCGGAGTAAGAAGATGCGGTAAATCATCCCGCATGGAGAATGTCATAAATGAACTGCTGTCACAAGGTATTGACCGACGCAGATTCCTTTGGGTTGGATTTGATGATGAAAGATTAGTAAAAATGTCATCTGATGAAATGCATCTGATATTAGAGGCATACACTGAAATGTATCCGGATATCCCGATAAATTCAGTGTACATGTTTTTTGATGAGATACAACTTATTGAAGGTTGGGAATATTTTGTAATGCGAATTTACAAACACTATTCCAAAAACATATATATCAGCGGAAGCAACGCCACCATGTTGAGCAGCGAACTGAAATCCGTTCTTCGTGGCTGGCCGGAAGAGGACGAGACCCTCCCCCTCTCTTTCAAGGAATACTGTAATTTCAAAGGTGTCAAGACCGACAGCTGGTTGGAACCCGATTTGGCAAAATTAAGAAATGCATTTCTTGAATATAATAATGAAGGCGGTTTCCCTGAAGTTGTACTTATGGAAAATCCGCTTTTAAAAGTAAAGACACTACAGACATATTTTGACACCATGCTTCTCAAGGATCTGGTCGAGCATTACAAACTCTCCAATATCGAAGTGCTCAGATATTATCTCAAGAGAATAATGGCAAACCTGACAAAACCGACATCAATACGATCAATTCATGGGGATATAAAGTCTCGAGGACTTAAAGTCAGCAAAGATGACCTTTATGATTGGGCAAATTATGCATGCGATATATTCATGTTCCTGCGCATCTCAAACTATAGCAAATCTCTTCAGAAAATAGAAAGTTCGCAACCCAAATACTATTGCATTGACAATGGATTGCGTGATGCTGTCCTACTACCCCAAAGTAATGATGATGGCAAAAAACTTGAAAACACAGTATTTCTACAATTATACCGCACACGAACTCCGATTGACACGATATATTACTATCAAGGCAAAGGAGAATGTGATTTTATAGTTCAACGTGGCACGGAGATTCTGAAACTCATACAAGTGACATGGAGCATGATGGATTCCGACACACGCAAGAGAGAGATCGCCGGGATATTGGAAGCCTCAAAAGCCACAGGTTGTAAAAATCTGCAAATAATAACTTATGACGAAACAGAAGATATCGAAGTTGAAGAGGGCATTATGATTCATGTCATTCCGGCATGGCAATGGCTCCTGACATTATCGTAGTCACCCTACCGACAAATAAATTTGAGTAAATTTAGATAAAGTTGAGTGAAATCTTCATTGATTAAATTTGTATATACGATATATATATTTTAACTTTGCAAAAAAGAATAACAAAATGAAGACAATATCAATTCAGGCAGAAAAGTCTCAGCTTTCTCATCGCAAACTCATTGATATACCGGAAGACGTATTTCGCACTTTGAGTGTCAAAGCTGCTGTTATGGGAATAAACCTAAAGAAATACATTGAACAGCTTTTGGCTGAAGACGCAGCAGAAATGGATGATGCAGAGATATACCGTCATCTCGTTTCCACTCGTCCTGAAGGACAAATTATGGTTTCTGAAACAGAAAAGGATGACTTCATGCGCCGTCATGGCATTGGACCATACAGATGAAAGTTGATTTCTCTAAAGAATTTATCAAAGCTCTTGACAGATTATCGGGCAAGATACACAAATCAGTAGTAGATGCCATAAATGAAGTTATTGATGTTGAAAGCATTGATAAAATAAGCAACTGCAAAAAGATTGAAACCCTCAATAATGTATATAGAATAAGGATAGGCAGCAAACGAGCGTTTTTCGTTCTTCATATCCTAATTGATGGAAATATCGTCAAATTTGAATATCTATTTTCACGAGGGGAAGCCTATGATAAGAAAAACATGGAGCGTTTAAGAAACAAAGATGTATAAATACATACAACTAAATAAAAGGGAGCGACAATTGTCGCTCCCTTTTATTTAGTTGTATGTGGGTTATTTCTGTTGGAAAAGCGACTTTATTGAGCCGATTGAGGAGAGCACCGATGATGCCTCGTAAGGAATATAGACCGTCTTGCCATCCTTGCCGGAAGTCATCTCCTTCAGTGTCTCTATATATTTCATGGCAAGCATATAGGTGGCGGGATCCGTCTTTGACGCCGCTACTGCCTCCGCCACACGGCGTATCGCTTCCGCCTCAGCCTCAGCATTAAGAATGATAGCCTTCGCCTCACCCTCTGCCCTAAGTATCTCAGCCTCCTTTACAGCCTCCGCCTGATTGATCTTCGACGTCTTCTCACCCTCCGAACGCAAGATGAGCGACTGCTTCTCACCCTCCGCATTCAGAATCTCAGCACGTCGGTTACGCTCTGCCTGCATCTGTTTCTCCATAGCCTCACGCACACTCTCCGGCGGCGTTATATCCTGAAGTTCCACGCGGTTAACCTTCACGCCCCACTTATTTGTGGCATCATCAAGAATATTCTGTAGGCGCGAATTAATTGTATCTCGCGATGAGAGAGTCTCATCAAGTTCCAATTCACCGATCACATTTCTCAGAGAGGTTTGGGTCAACTTCTCTATTGCATTCGGAAGGTTATCAATCTCATATACCGCCTTCTTCGGATCTGTGATCTGGAAATAAAGCAACGCATTAATCTCAGTCGTCACGTTATCGCGCGTAATCACCTGCTGAGCCGGGAAATCATACACCTGCTCGCGAAGGTCAATTATAGATGTTGCCACCGTCTTGACAATCGTCCTGTTGCCAATCGAGTTCTCAATACGACGTGTATAGATAGTCTTCGGGCGGTCAATAAACGGCACGATGAAATTAAGACCGGGTGCCAGCACACTGTGAAAACGTCCGAGACGCTCCACGACACGAGTCTCTGACTGCGGCACGACTTTTACTCCGGCGGATATGACTACAATAGCCAATATGACCACCAACACTGCAAGGATAATTGAAAATGTTTCCATGGTTATGCAATTTAAAATTTAGAGTTTAAGTTTATTGGGATTTCACAACTACTCGCACATGGGCTCGGGCACTGGGGTCTGGAAGGACTAAGCCGGCTCGACGGTAAGGATTATGCTGTCGTAGGCAATGACCACCACTTCCTTTCCTCGCTCCACAAGACTGTCGTCATGCGGAGTGCGTACCTGCCAATTATCTCCGTCAATCCTTGCGCGTCCGAGTTTGCCGGGATGTATTGTCTCTGTCACCACAGCACGACGCCCAAGCAATGCATCCATACCGGTCCTGTCGTCACGGCTCTCCAACTTATGCCTGCGGTCATGCCATTTCTTGAATAATGGCATAAGCACGATAAATGCCATTACCGAGACTATCGCCAGCACTACAATCTGCCATACAGTCCCGACTCCCCAAAGAGCCGCAACCAGCGATCCCAGACAGCCTACCGCCAGACACAACGTCCACACCATCTGCGACAACACCTCTACGATAACCAACACAGCCGCTATTATCAGCCATATAATCCACGCTTCCATATCAATTTATTTTTACCATTGATGCTTACTTTATCCGCGCACATCAACTTGAGTTTTCATTTGCAAATATACTCATTTTAATTGAAATTCCCGAATTAAATCCATTTAATCCGGGAATTTCAATTCATTTTTTCATATTCTGCATCTCTGTCAGTTCAACTGGATAAACACCGGCATCCATGCCTTCACTTTTACCGACTTTCCAAGTTCCGGCATTGGCACCTCTGCATCGGCATCACTGAAGATTATAGCCACACGATTGTCGCTCTCAGGATCCTCCTTTGTGACAACCAACACATCGCCTCCTGCCTTATTTCTAAGCATCTCAAAGTGAGCCTCACCACGCCACATGGCAGGATTCTTCGCACGGAAACGCATCGCGTTTGCCACGTATCCCTCCAGACGACGCTCCCCTTCATTGCGTGGGGTAAGATGTCCGGTGGTGCGTGCAATGTTATCTTTCTGCGCACCTACCGCATCGCGGGTATCGTCAGCAAACTCATCGCCATAATAAAGGGTTATCGGACCTGAATAAGCTGCAAGTATAGCATTACGCGTCATCATCTTCTCATAATAATAAGGATCTGCCTGATCAAAATGGTCTGCAAGACGATAGCCGTCATGATTTGAAAGGAAGAGATTAGGCATGACATCATCGTTGAGATAGCCCCTCACCGTAGGAGCTGCCAACACAGTAGCGACATCATCCCAACCATTCTCAAGTCCCTCTTTCCCCGGCTCCTGCATAGGTCCGCTGATACGCTCCTTTCCGTCAAAGTCAAACGCGCTGACCAGACCACCGTCACGATACACACCACGGTTGATTACATCGGCAGTACCCCAGTCCTCACCTACCATATAACCCAGCGTACCCCACTTCTCGCCACGTGCCTTACGTTCTGAAGTGAGCTGTTCGACTGCGCCACGTATCTCATTCCAATAATTATGCCCTCCTTGCGTGGCCTGATATGCCTGATCAAGACGCCAGCCGTCGATGCCAAACTTATCTATCCAATATGTAGCCACCTCCTTTATATAGTCAAGCGAACCGGGATAGGCGATATTACCCGTACCACCCTCCTTGCCTCGGTCACATTCCACCACTGTCACGTCAAGCGTGTTTCCCTTCGGAGAAGGCTCTGTGACTCCGCCATGATGACCGAACACACCGTCAAGAATCACGTATATGCCTCGTTTATGTGCCTCATCCACGAGTTCACGCAAATCATCCTCCGTGCCGAAATGAGGGTCAATGGCAAAGAAATTATTAGTGAAATAACCGGTAGACTGCAATTTCTCACCCCCCGAAGCTGTCGAGCTGTCGAAAATAGGAGTCATCCATATAGCATTTGCGCCCAACTTCTTGATATGGTCAAGCGAATTTATCACACCTCTGAGATTACCGTTTTTCATAGCATTATCAGGTCCCCACATAGCCTTGTAGCCCGGAGCGCCGGCAGGGTCATGTTGAAAAGACGCCACCATCACCTGATAGATGGTCAGTTCACGGGGATCGCCCGTCAACGCATGTGCCCGGTAAGACCCGAACAGACTTGCCAAAAAAGCAAGAATCAGAAATCTAAATTTCCTCATAGCATTAAATTATTTTCGTTAAGCAACTGCCTGCGCCGCAATTCCGCGCCGCACTACATACACTCCACAAAGATAATACATCTTACATAAATCCACAACAATCTGCGTCTATCTCAATAATATTATTACAATATTATCAGAATATATACAACTAAGTTAAGCCACAAAATCAGTATAGGAAGCCGATCAGCCAAAGAGGCAACCGGTTGCCTACAGCGTATTCTATCTCATCCACCAGAAGATAGCTATCAGGGATATCGGCAATCTGTTTGAAACTCTTATCCTTTCCTCCCACTTCAAACGTATATTTGCCATCCACTACAAAATCCCCATGCTCCTTGCCATACTCCACACTGTGACCTACTCTCATGTGAAGCACTGCGAAAGTTTCCCTTACGGTACCGATATGAGGACGGCGAAGTGAATATGCCTGCAAGAAGTTTGTGTTTTGAAGTGTGTCAAGAGACCGGACCAAAGATTTGATAAATCTGCATCTTTCTACAATATTATCCTCTTCAAACGTTATTAATCCGTATAACGACTCCTAAATTCTTACATAAATATGAGACCGTTCCTATTTAGAATTACAGTTGCGATATCCGTCCTCCTGTTGCTGCTGACGATGGCTTGTGGCAGGCGCAAGGAGGGAGAGAGGGTGCGTGCCGTGTATTATTGGAACACGGCATTCCGTATCGATTCTCTAAAAAGGGATTTCCTTGACCGTCATCAGATCGGAAAGATTTATGTGAGATATTTTGATGTGGTTCCAGATGAATCAGGAGGATTCCCCATGCCGAACGCCACAATACGGATCGATAGCGTACCTGCCGACCTTAACAGGGAGATTGTACCCATGGTATTCATACTCCCCGATGCCTTGGATTGCGACCGCCGACGTCTTGCCGACATGATACTCCGTCGCGTCAAGCAAATGAGCGAGACTCACGGTATGGGCACAGTGACGGAGTTACAGATCGATTGCGACTGGACAAGATCCACCCGCGACGACTTCTTCGACCTCATGCAATCTCTTAAGGATATGACCGCCAAGGATGGCATAACACTCTCCTCCACCATCCGTCTGCACCAACTCGCCGGTTCTCCACCCCCCGCCGACAAGGGCGTGCTGATGGTCTACAATACGGGCGACATGCGCGACATCGGTAAAGAGAAACCGATTCTTGACCCTGACGATGTGATGCCTTATCTGAAATACATTAAGGATTACCCCCTCCCCCTCGTATCAGCTTATCCCATCTACCGTTGGGACCTGCTTTTCCGCAATGGGGAATTTGTTGACATAATGCACTCTGATGACGATCTTCCCGTGTTGCAATCGGATTCCATCGTAGTGCGCCAACCTTCAATCACCGACATAATCAGATGCCGACGTGAGATAGAGTCACGCCGACCGGAATGTGCTGATGAGATAATACTCTTTGATTTAAACAATTTCAATATAAAACGCTATGATAAACAGAATTTTGAGGATATTTTTAATTAGCATTCTCCTCATAAATGCATTTCCGGGGAAAGCCTGCGTATGGACCGCTCCCGAAAGATGGTACATGTTTAAATTTGATTCGCCGTCATTCGAGAAGTATTTCGATGATGAGAACGACAAGTTCTGGACTGAATACTGCCGTTGTGACCAACCTCTCAGCTGGGTTTCAATGGATGATATGAAAGGAGCGGCAAAAAGGAAGAATGACCTTAATATGCTGAAGTATCTTGATGCTTTGGAATCTTATCTGGATGTGGCGGCAATGTATTCGCTCAATAGCTGGGAGTATCCTACCGCCCAAGAGATCGAACAACGTAAGCAGACCCTTAGAAAGATTATATCCGAATGTCGGCGCAACACCTCCGGTCCGCTGGCAAACAGATGGCTTCTTCTCGAGATGCGTGCCAACATGTTGTCGGGTAATTATGCCGACAATATCCGTCTTTGGGAGAGCAACGGAATTAAAACCGCACCCGGCTACGTCCGCGAGATGATGCGCAACATCTATGCAAACGCCTTACTTAAAACCGGAAAGAAAGCCGAGGCTTGGAACATATATGCCGACCAGAACGATTCCAAGAGTCTGCAATGGAGCACGCGCAAATATACCAATCTTGCCGGCATAAAAGATTTATACAGTAAATATCCGGATGCCCCGATACATCGATATCTACTGAAGAAATACGTCAACACACTACAGGATGTAGCCGACATTTATCATGACAATAGGAACGGTTCCGATTCTGATCTCAACAATGCGCTTTCCGAATATTGGGATGACATAAATGGTAAATCGTATGCAAGAATCGACAAGAATCACATGAAGGAGATGACCGAATTTGTTTCATTCTCCGACAGTGTTGCGAAATCAGGCGACACCGACAACCCGTGTCTATGGGAGACGGCATCCGCACTATGTTCATATTTCTTAGGCGACTTCAAGCAGGCACGTGAGAAGATTGATAAGGCAATGTCCATGAAATCCGACACCGATACCAAAGACATGGCACGCCGGATACGCATGCTCCTCGCCACATCTTCCGACGACATAACTACCCCGACTTTCAAACGATTCATCACCGATGAACTCGCATGGCTTGACGGTCAGATTGAAAAAAGCGGAAGCAGCACACTCATCAATGCCCGCGACCGCATCCTTAATCTCGGTCTGACAAAGGGTTATGAGGAGAGGGGCGACAGGTCGTTGGCTCGTCTTATGCGGATATGCCGCGACTATCTTGGCGCGAATCCGGAATATGCACTCAATCCGATGAGAGACGACATTTTCCCCAATACGTCTGGCGACATAACCGAATTATACGCCACTCTTGAAAATCCAGGTGACGATCCCCTGAAGAGATATGCCGCCTCCAAGATAAAGCTTACGGATGATTTCAAGAACGACATACTCGGCACCAAATATCTTCAGGAGGGTGAATGGGAGAAAGCCATATCGTATCTTCAGAAGGTGAGCATGGATTATCTCGACAATCAGCCGATAGCATTCTATGCCGCACGACGTGACTACACGATTCCCGCTTGGAACGGGCATCAGACCGGGAAGGATTCCGACTATGAGGAAACCATGAAACCGCAGCACCTGAAACGCAATGCAAAAGTGGATTTCTGCAACTACATGCTGCGCCTTGAGGATGAAGCCAAGGATGCGTCTCCCGCCCGCAAGGATGAGATTGGTCTGCAACAGGCTGCGGCACTCTATCAGGCATCACGCTTCGGTCAATGCTGGTATCTTTCCCAATACGGCTTCACCCAATATGAGAAATATCCCATCTGCGAGAAGGAACTTGCAGGGAGGGCACTTGCCCATCTGCGCGAATGTGCGAAATCATCCGACCCGAAGGTGAAGGCTGCCGCCCTGTTCGGTATGATATACGCCTCCCCCGACAGATGGATGACAGAGACATCAAGCTGGAACGGTCATGACTACACTACACAACTGACCGTAAACCGCAGTTCCGGACAATACGCACTTCTGACCGCGCTCGACAAGACGCTCACGGCAAATCCGGAATCACTACTTCCGGAAATATCCCGCTGCGACGTCCTCCGTCAATGGCGCAAGCACCGGTAACATCACCAACTTGAACTGAAAAATAGACACTTTCCTTATGATTCTTCAGCAACGAATATGGTTTCGAGGATATCAAGCAGTCCGGACACAAAATTTTCGTCACTGTCTAACGCACGCGCCAACGGTGAGGCAAGTTGCGTCCAATCATTTCGTAATGAAGATATAAATTCCTGAACGACATCCACAACTTTAGCGGGAGCATACACCTCTGTTTCCTCCAGGATTACTACATTCTTCAAAACATCAGAACGATGCTTCTTGATATCTTTGGAATTTACATGTCTGCCATCATTCTTGTCTTTTAGAAGATTAAGGTAGGCACACGCCTTCAAAGCAATCAGAGCCAATGCGTCAGCATGACGAATTTCGTCCGTGACAATGCTATGTCCGACAGTAAAGTTGTATAGATCATCATCCATTATGATTGCGCTAAGACTCGACACTTCGTCATCTATAGGAATCGGTTCTATCACCAGACCACGCGGCTCACCGAGCACGTCGGGATGGCGAGACAACAATTCGATCATCTCCGGATATCCGACTCTTCCGTTGACAAAACGATATAATTGATATTTGGAATGTCCCTTATCCGGAACTTTGTATTTTTCCGGACTATATCCGCCTTCAGAAATAAAATCCCAAAAACGTTGACCGAATTCGGGAGTCATGCGTTCCACCACAACAATCATATCGACGTCATGAGTGGCGCGCGGACGTATCGCAGTCCCTCTCATGACGATTTCACAAGCTGTTCCCCCGATAATCACGCAGTTATCGGAATATTGAGAAAACGCTTCTTTGAATTTGTCAAGTCCTACCATTTTATTTCTCCCAACATTCGTTCTACTTCTTTTTCCACTCTCGGATCTTGATCATCTGCCAACGAAAGAGCCAATGAAATTTTGTCAACCCATTCCCCGTCATACCCTTTCTCAGTGACCGGCGGATATTTCCACACTTCAATAAAGACCGATCCATCATAACGGTTTTCTCCCACTATGGCATCCTCCTTTCGAAGTTCTTTCAAATCCTTTTTGCTGACGGCCACCATTCTTTCAGGATCTGGAGAAAGCATTGAGAAATGAGACAAAGCATTTATGCCACAGGTCGGAAACCTCTCTTTCGAATCCAACGCATCGCAATATAGTTGAGACTCAACAGGATTTTGCAGATATTCCAATGCCTTGTCATAAAGAGCTTTCCCTACTGAGGTGAACTGAACAACCTTCCTTTTTGAGTCATCCGTTTCCCTTCTAATCAATCCAAGGTCTTCAAGGCAGACAAGACCCAAAGTCACGTTAGAGTAGGAATATGGAATATATGAAGATATTTCCTTAGCTGCCATGCCGTCAAGATTTTTTACCTGTAAGTGATACAGTAGCAGGTATTGTGCCACAGGAGTCAGTCGTTCAGCCTCCGGAGTGATCCTGATACGTTCATTTGCTATCAACGTTGGCAAAAAGGCAAATTTGTCAGACACTACAAAAAACACGCCTTTCTCTATTAGTCGCTGACGCAGATAAGCAGGACACGATTCCAAAATATATACCAATGGCAAACCTAAAATTTCCTTAACTTTATTTGATGTAATTGCCATTGCCCGCGGAGTCGACTTCATTCCTATAGGTTTCGCAAACAAGTATTCCTGTCCAAGATACTTTCCTTCCATAAAGCGATACGAGAGAATATCCCCGACAGCAAGCCCTTTTAGTTGCTTTTTATCGCGTGACATCAGTTTTACTCTTCTACCAAGTATCAAGATGCTATCCATTGCTAAATTATGCTCTATTTTAATACCATATTAAAACAATGCAAAAATAATTCTATTTTCCAAAATATCAAAATATTTAAGTATATATTTATTATCACATCAGATCGGTCAGATTCTCCACGATCTGACCGTCGTAGAGATTTATGATACGGTCGGCATGAGCGGCATCTTTCAGGGAGTGGGTTGCCATAACTATTGTGGCACCCCCTCTATGCAGCTCATCCAATATCTTCATCACCTCCGCGCCGTTGGAAGAGTCAAGATTTCCTGTCGGCTCGTCGGCAAGTATAAGACCCGGATTCGACACGATGGCTCGCGCTATCGCCACACGCTGCTGCTGACCACCCGACAACTGCAACGGATAATGGCGCAATCGGTGGGATATGTGCATCCTCTTGGTAGCTTCCTCCACCCGTCTCTCCTTCTCCGAACGTGATAGGTCGAGATTGCCGAGAGGTAGCATTATATTCTCCTTCACATTCAATTCATTGATTAGATTAAACGACTGGAATATAAATCCGATACGTCCTCTCCTATAATCCGTGCGCTGACGCTCCTTCAGATGCGCCACCTCCACCCCGTCAAGCCGACAGCTACCCTTCGTCGGACTATCAAGCAGACCGAGGATATTGAGCAACGTGGATTTGCCACATCCCGACGGTCCCATAATCGCCACAAACGAACCATCCTCTATATCGAGCGACACATCATTCAACGCAACCGTCAGCACACTGTCGGTGCGGAACACCTTTTCCAAATTCTTTATCTCTATCTTCATATCTTATTCTTAGTTTATAGTTTATAGTTGATGGTTTATAGTTGATGGGGTGCGAGTTATGGTTTATAGTTGATGGTTTATAGTTGATGGTTTATGGGGTGTGAGATAAACTATAAACTATAAACTTTAAACTTTAAACCTTAAACCTTAAACCCTTATCATTACTCATTTCGCAGATATTCAATCGGATTCTTTCTCGCCACCCGTATACTACCTATCACCACCATTGCAAGAATCAGCAGTTGCAGGCAAGCTATAGCCAACAGGAAGATTACAGGCGATACCTCTGCTTTTATGCTGAAATTCGTCAGCCATTCCGACCCTGCCCACATTGCCACCAATGCGCCTATCAACAGGGATGGGAGGGAAATCTTCAACACATCGATACAAAATAGTCTGACAATTTTCCATTCCGGAGTGCCCGACACTTTCCTTATAGCTATCTCCTTCGAACGGTTCTCCACCTCATCCGCCACGTATCCCGACAGACCGGACAACGCAATCAACAACACCGCAATACCTACAATCAATACCATTGCCGCAAACTTCCTGATCTCGTATGTGAATCTGTCAAATTGCAGACCGTAAGGCACAATGTAGCTCTCATTATCCTTGACGACGCTATCCAGTGTGGACTGCGCATATTTGAGATTATCCCCGGTCATGTCATCAAATCTCACATAAATGACCCATTCCGGCTTATCCGACGGGAAGAACACTGCCGGACGCGTATCTATCTCCAGTCCGAACCCACCCCTGTGGATATTGCTGACCACGCCACATATCGTATATTCCTTATCCTCGCCATGCGAAGAGCTCTTGAACCTTCTCCCGATAAGGTTGTCATCCTCAATACCGAATACATCGCGCATCCCCTTGATCATCCTCTCATCCACGACAACGGCATTCATATCCTCCGACGGATTCTCCGGGAATGTCCCTCCTTGGATAAACTTCAACCCCAACACATCAAAAATCTCCCTGTTAACGTTCATCATGTCGGCTATCGGCAAGACCACATCCGGTCGTTCATCCTCCCATATCTCACCTCCCGATGCCATGGTCACGAAATTCTGGCTACCACTGCCTACCACCTCCACACAACTCAACTTCCTCAATTCCTCCATCACTTTCGCTGCTCCATCCTTCCATTTGTTCTCAATCTTGACCATCCCTATATCAGAATAGTCATAACCCATGTCATAATTGCTGACAGTGCGATATTGCAACCCGATCAGCACCAACATACAGATCAACCCTCCGCTAAGGCAGAACTGAATTCCGAGCAAAGCCAGTTTCCATATCCTGTTATGGCTTGCCTTCATCTTCAATCCCGCCACAATACCCGTGCGCGTATATACCACCGCCGGCACCACTCCGGTCAGCAGAAGCAGGAGCACGATGACAAGGAGCTGCACAAGCCACATGTAAGGCGTGGCAAACATAACCTCCGGAGTGACACCCACCATATACTCACACAATCCTTTCAACGAGAAAATCAGTAATACGGAAAGCAACGCACTTATGGCGACGTAGAGGGCACTCTCCCCTATAATCATCCGGAATATCTTAGCATGACCGGTGCCGAAACATTTCCTTATCGCCATCTCCTTCGACCGGCTTCTGACCTGACCCGCCACAATCATAAGATAATCCATCGTCGACGACAGCATCATGAGTATTGCAAGAATCGTGAGCATAAGTATCACCATACCCGTATCCTTACCCGATGAATGATACCCCACAAGAGGCTTCACCCCGATATTGAAATTTCTTTCCTGAAGATACTCCTTCGGTAGATTATCAGTGAGCATCCTCCGTATGCCCGCATCAAGTTCGTCGGGAGACACCCCCTTCTTTAGTTTTACAAAACTCTTGTAGGCATCATTCCCTATCCAATTATCCGAACCATCCCAGCCAAGCGCCTTCAATGTGGAGAGACTCATAAAGATAGAGTTTGGCAACGATGAATTCTCCGGGAAATCCTCATACACGCCACTTATCACGGCACGATAATCTTCCGATATATTCGGTACGCTGAAAACTTTCCCGACAGGATCCCCACCTATCCGTTCTGCCAGCGACACGGGTATCATACAATGGTTAGCCACACTCAATGCTTCATGAGGATTACCAGCCAATATATCCACACGGAAAACGTCGAACATGCAACTGTCTGCCACCTTTATCCCTCCGCTCTCCAACGTCTGTCCATCCTCAAGTATAATACTCCCCTCGGTAAGCCAGGTAAAACGCGTAGCCTCCTCCACCTGTGGGAGATACCGCTTCATCGCCGGTGGATACGCGCCTGATGTCTGGTCAAAATCGTAGGTGCCGTCGGGAGAATCAAACTGCTCATATACCAAGTATATCCTCTCTGAATCCTTAAAGAAAAGGTCGTAGGTCTTCTCATAATATATCTTTGCTACCAAAACCATACTGACAGACATGCCGATGGTCAGACAGAGTATCTTGGTGATATTCCTACGTAAATCTGATGTGAAGGTTCGTATCATTTCGTATCTTATTAGGTTTTACTATGGAGTCAGACATTATTCCGAGGAAGCGGTCCTGACTGCTTGTGCAAATTTATATCAGGGATATGAAAGCAATCCCCTTCAGACCACAAAATCATGATTTATCTCATATTTTTGCCTAAAAAATAGACATCATCATTCTTTTCTTCTGTATTTAACCACCCTCACAACATAATATTAAATCCATTTCACTATTTTTGCATTACGAAAATATCGATGATTAATGAAAATATTGGTAATAGATGATAATCCGGCAATCCGCACGTCACTAAAGCTACTTCTTTCAAAGAGATTCAGCCAGGTAGCTGCCGTGGGCGATCCGAAACTCATCCCGGCTCTCCTTAAGGATAACGATACAGACGCCGTACTGCTCGACATGAATTTTGACAATATGCAGCTTGACGGTAGCGAAGGCATCTTCTGGCTATCCTATATCAAGGAGAGGGCTTGCCCTCCCGCCGTTCTGCTGATCACGGCTTTCGGCAACGTGGATCTTGCGGTAAATTCAATGAAACTCGGTGCGGATGATTTCATCATGAAACCTTGGGACAACGATACTCTCGTTGAGAAGATTAACAACGCTATCTCGGAGAACAGGAAGAGACTGTCGGAAATCGAATCGGTCAACAATGCCCGCGAGATAACGGAGAAGGAGACTTTGAAAAACAATATGACCCTCGATGAAATCAAGATTGATCATATACGTAGAATAATCGATCTCTGCGACGGCAACCTGTCGGCAGCCTCTGCCCGACTCGGCATCAATCGTCAGACTCTCTATAATATCCTTAAAAGAAGTGAGCTACTTTAAACTGAAACTATTCCTCCTGCTGCTTGCCTTAGTGCTGACAGCCTCCGCCTCAGCAATCCTCCTCTTCAACGGACGCATATCTCTCGGAATACTCATTTCTCTTGCCCTACCGATAGAGATTGTGATGGTGTTCCACATCTGCGGACTCCTGATCGGTACGTTATCATCTTTCGTGGGTGGGCTTGAAATGAACGACACCTCCATGCGGTTTGAAGCCAAGGGTGCCGACCGGGAATTAAAGGAGATGGCAGACGGTATGAATAAGATTACCATGCTCTATCATCAGGCAAACAAGGATCTGGAGACAAGGAAACTATATTATGACCGCATACTGCGCGTCATGACCCATGAGATGAGAAATGCAATCACCCCCGTGGTCTCCCTGTCGGCAGGGATCACCGCTGATGTGGATTCTTATTCACGCGAAGAGATCGTGGAGGCACTGGAGGTAATAAGGACCCAAAGTGAAAGCATCACCCGGTTTCTTGATTCATATCACGCCCTCACCCATCTCCCACGACCGGAGAAAAAGCATGTCAATGCCATCCAATTCTTCCGCAAACTGCACAAGTCATTGCAGCAATTCGCGACAACCGGTAAATTTGACGCCAACTGCATCTCCTATAAGATTGCCGACCACGCCACTCTCTACATTGACGAAGCCCTCTTCTCACAGGCACTCACCAATATTCTGAAAAATTCGCTTGAAGCCGTAGCACAAAAACAGAGACCCACCATAACCGTCATCGCCACCATGTCGGCACACAGCTGCAAGATCAACATCTCCGACAACGGCAACGGACTCCCCCCCTCAATCGCATCCGATCCCTTCCAGCCATTCATCACCACAAAACCCGACGGAAACGGCATCGGTCTCTTCCTCAGCCGCCAGATAGTGATGCTCCACGAAGGCAACATCCTTCTTGACAACTACCCCGCCAAAGGTCTCTCAATCACCATCACAATCCCCACCCGCTGATCAAAAATGGTATTTTGCCGGGAGCGGAAGCATGGCGGGATGCTGCAACAATAGGGCTTCATGCCGACGGAGGATTGCGGCAAGACGAGCCTCCTCCTTCGCGAGCAACTGCGCCGACGGCTCCCGCGCGGATGTAGGCAGCGGGCGATGCTCCCAACCACGAAGGATCGATTCACCCTCTTTCAATATCGCCTCCCCGGATGGATCGAGATAGGTAGCGCGGAATACCTCCCATATATACTCCACCGCCTCCTCCGAAGGATGTGCAAGGTCGGAGGCATAGAACCGGTAATCACGCAGATCATCATTCACTATCTCGTATGCCGGGAAATAATGGCACCATTCATAGCTTCGGCATAGCTCCTCTATAGCCAACAGAAGAACCGCTTTCGACCGCATGTTGCCGACAAAACCATCCTTCAGATGCCGCACCGGACTAACCGTAAAGACTATCTCCAACTGCGGATAACGCTCCTTCAGCATAGTGACCATCTCTCCCCACACCTTAACGATCTCCGCAACATTCACCCGTTCGCGTCGGAACAGCGACTGAGGTTGCTTATGACAGTTTGCCACTACATAATCCTCCCTGTCGGCAAGGAAATAGCACCACGACGTGCCGAAGGTAATGAACATTGCCTTACTATCCCTCAACGTGGAATCAAGCAGCATCCCCCTCTCCTCAAATGCCGAGAGGGAATCCTCGGCTGTCTCAGCTGCAAGTTTGGAATCAAACAACCAGCTGCGCATCAATCCTTCCCCCTTGAAAAGGGAATCCATATATATACCTCTCCGGTCATTCTCAAAAACTAACATACGCAAAGACCGCTCAATCGAAAGAGGGTTATAAAGAGTGCCGGCAGGGTTAACGGCATTCCATAGGCAACGCCTCATCTTCCCGGCAATATTCTCCGCGAAACAAGAACCGAGCATCACCACCGGCTGATCTGGCGACAGAGTAAACGGAGCCTTCTCCGCCACATATTCAGTACGAAATTTCATAATCACATCACCATTATCATCACTTTGTAAAGATAACAACAAAAATTCACTTTCACAATTTTAGCGATAATAATCCATAAAATATCAGAATATCACGTCCTTATTCCACCTACATATTAACTTCACTCCCGATAAGTAATGCTTACTTCTCACTGTCAAGTATAATCACCCATAAAATTTTCATCATAATGGCATCCATAAAAGTGAAGTTCCGACCCTCTCAACTCCCGAATCACGAAGGCACAATCTACTATCAGATCATACACGAGAGAAAGCCCCGACAACTTCTCACCGAATATCACGTATTCCCATCCGAGTGGGACGAAAACCGCTCAATGGTGATAACCACCCAGAAAAGTGAGCGCAAATCGTTCATACTCTCAATCCGCGAGAGAATCCGCTGGGATATCGAACGGCTGACAAAAATCATCCGCAAACTCGAAAATAAAAGTCTCCCATACATGGCTGACGATGTGATCGATGAATTCAACCGATATGCCAACGAATACTCCCTGTTCAACTACATGGAGAGTATGATTGCCAAGTTGAAACAGAACGGCAAAATCCGTACATCCGAAACATACTCCGCCGCTCTCAACAGCTTCAAGAAATTCCGCAATGACGAAGACATTATGCTTGACTGCATCAACACAGAAGTAATGGAAGCATACGAGGCATGGCATCAGAATCGCGGCAATATTCCCAACACCATCTCTTTCTACACCCGTATTCTCCGTGCAGTCTATCATCGTGCGGTCGAGGACGACATTATCGAAAACCGCAACCCTTTCAGACACGTCTATACCGGCGTGGATAAAACCGTGAAACGTGCTTTACCCTTACAGACATTAAAGAAAATAAAGTCGTTGGATTTATCACTCAATCCGACACTCGACTATGCCCGCGATATGTTCATGATGAGTTTCATGCTCCGAGGAATGAGCTTCATAGATATGGCATACCTACGCAAGACAGACCTCACAAACGGACACATCATCTATCGCCGCCGCAAAACCGGACAGCAACTGACAATTGCTTGGACTACTGAAATGCAGGTGATAATTGATAAATATCCCGAAAACACCTCAGAGTATCTATTACCAATCATACGCAATTCCGGCATCAATGAGAGATGTGCCTACCGCAATGTAGGCTACCTCATCAACCGGAACTTGAAAAAAGTTGCAGAAATGACCGACATCCAGATACCGCTGACCATGTACGTTGCCCGTCACTCATGGGCATCCGCCGCCAAAGCAAAAGGCATTCCCCTAAGCGTAATCAGCGAAGGCATGGGACACGACTCCGAAGCCACCACCCAAATCTACCTCGCCTCCCTCGACACCTCCGTCGTCGACAAAGCCAACTCCCTCATCCTCAAATCCCTCTAAAAAAGAAAAGCCTCAAGATCCTAATCTTGGGGCTTATTTGTTTAGCAATTCTACAAATCTCTAAACAAGAGATACTTATCAATATTGCAAAGTTATAAAAAATCCTGAAAATAAGCTATCTCTACGTTAATATTTTTTATGTTTAATTAAGTCCAAGTATATCAAATCCTATAATTGTTTAGCAAACACTTATGTATAAAAGAAATAATATTCTGAAATACAAAACCTTATAAGCATCTCTAAACTCTTGTTTAGAGATACTCAACATAATAACAGAATACATAACTACAAGACAGAATAGAATGAGAAGAAAACTAATCATAACTACTCTAATCAGTATTGCCACAGTTGGAATCTTGGCAATGGTAAGTTGTGGAGATGACAAAATTGAAGTAAGTGCCACACCTGTTGCATCATCAATACCATCAGATAATCCAAGTATAAAAGTTTTCATCGAAAATTCAGGAAGCATGGATGGTTACATGTGCGATGGTTCGCAACTGAAAGATGCAGTCTATGACTATATAAGTGATCTGAACCGTAATACGTCTGCAACAGAGCTATACTATATAAATAGTAAAGTCATACCTTATAAAGGAGACCTAACATCGTACATTAAAAATCTGAATCCTGTATCATTTCGCAAAGCTGGTGGAAATACAGCTAACACTGATTTGGGCAATATTATTGCGTCAGTTCTTGACAATGTAAATGATACTACTGTTGCAATTTTTATATCTGATTGCATCTTGGATTTGCCATCAAAAGATGCAAGAAAATTCCTCACGCACTGTGAAATCCGGATTAAGGATGAAGTTATTAATACTCAAAAACGAATACCTGATTTAGGTGTTGAAATATTGAAATTGTATTCAGATTTTGATGGGAAATACTTTTATCCCAATGGCTCAATTGAGAAACTTGATAATGTGAAACGTCCATATTATATATGGATATTCGGCAATAAAAATTATCTTGCTAAACTTAACTCGGAAGTGCCTATATCACAACTATCAAAATATGATATTGGTGGAATAGTGGCTTTTGCAAATCAGTCCACAGTGCCATTTGATATACATAACAATCGCCTAACAAGCAAAACTGTAATTCCTAAACGTGGCGATTATCACCTGATAATACAAGCTGATTTTCGTAGTACGCTTCAACCGGAAGGGATAGTGCAAGACAAGGGAAACTATGCGTTCAACAATCCTACACTTATTGTGGATGGAATTTATCCAATAACTGATAGCCATAGTAAATATTCCCATTTTATAAAGTTTATAATTCCAAAGGGTACAATGATTGCTCAAGATTGTCTAACTTTTAGCGTGTCTAAACTTCCTTCATGGGTCTCTGAATCCAATGATGAAACGGGAACAAACATCAAAGAGAATATCGATAAAACAACAGGCATAAAGTATTTGATTCAAGGTGTCGCAGATGCCTACAAGAATGAGAAAGTAAGTACAACATTTAATTTTAACATTAAACGCAAATAATATATGGGCAATTTTTTTGGAAGCATTTACTGCTGGTTTGAAGACTTTTTTGGACTTGAACTTGCGGATTATATGTGGGGGGTATCTTCTCCACTATCTCCTAATAATTCCTTCATTGGAATTGGACTTGCAATGTTAGGTATAAGCCTTGCAATGGTGTTGGTATATTACTATATTATTAATCATCCTCGTCTAAATAATTGGTGGGGTTGGCTAATTTTCTTGGGAATAAACGCTCTCGTTAATTTTGTAGTCGGATGGCAATGGGTGCTTAAAGACTACTATGAGAATAAGATGGTAACCAACGATCCTTCAACCAATATGCAAATCCCATTGAATATCGGAGAGTCTGAAATTCTCTGTTTTGGCGTTTCCAACATGATACTATCGATTTTCGCGTTTGTAATTTTCTCCTTCATTTTTAAATGGTGGAGTACAAATTGTTCACGAGCACCATTCTAAAGCTATGTCAAAATTATTTATATTCGGTATCGGTGGGACAGGATCCAGAGTTCTGAGATCCCTCACCATGATGTTGGCTTCTGGCGTTAAGGTTGGATTTGATGAAGTTGTACCAATTATTATTGACCCGGACACTTCAAATGCAGATTTGACGCGAACAGTAAGTCTTCTCAATAAATACTCTGCGATACGAAGCAAACTACAATTTAGTTCTGACGAGAATGAAAGTCGTTTCTTTCGTACTAAAATTAAACAGATACTTCCAAATTATACCCTTCAAATCAATGATACTGATGATAAAACATTTCAGCAGTTCATTGATTATGCGTCTATGACAAAGGCTAACCAAGCTTTAACGAAGATGCTGTTTTCCGATAAAAATCTCCAATCTTCAATGGAAGTGGGATTTAAGGGTAATCCAAATATTGGAAGTGTGGTGCTTAATCAAATTGCGCACTCTGTTGACTTTGGAACTTTTGCAAGTGAATTCATTGATGGAGATCGCATTTTTATCATCAGTTCTATATTTGGAGGAACCGGTGCAAGTGGTTTCCCATTATTGTTAAAGACACTCCGAACTGGCAATAATTTTCCAAATTATAATATTATAAATCATGCAACAATTGGGGCTATCACTATGCTACCATATTTCAAATTAAAGCCAGATGATAATAGTGAGATCGACTCTTCGACCTTCATATCAAAGACCAAGTCAGCTCTTGCTTATTATGAGAGTAACATTAGCAAGAATGGGTCAATAGATGCTTTGTATTATCTTGCTGATGATGTTGCGAAGTCGTATGAAAATCACGAAGGTGGTTCTGCACAACAAAATGATGCGCATTTAATTGAGTTTCTTGGAGCTACAGCTATTGTAGACTTTTCCAATAGCACTTATATGGGTACATCTAATATGGAATTGGGCATAAAAGATATAGTAAGTGCTGTATCATTCAACTCGTTCTATCAAAAGATGCGTAGCATGCTCTATAATCCAATGGTTCAGTTTACAATGATGTCAAATGCACTCACGTATAAGGTTGATTATTATAAGTCCTCCACATTTGCAGCTAATGGCAACTTCAAGGACTTATACAGCAGTCTATTCTTTAATGATCTAACGGATTTCTTTCATAAATATCATGAATGGTTGAAGGAAATGCAAGAGAACACACGGTCTTTGCATCTTTTCAATCTTTCATGCGGAAATAAACCATTTGAGCTTGTTGAGGGTGTAAAACCCAAACGAATTCTGAATAGATTATCTGACTATAATCTTGTAACAGACCGGCTCAATTCCGCTGTACGTAAATGCAAGAGTAATGGAAAAGAGAATAAATTTCTTGAAATGTTCTATCTTGGTACTCAAAGACTTGTAACAGATAAATTAAGCAACTAATCACTATGTCAAAGATATTTAGATTATATAAGGAAGGTACATCTACTTATGAGGATTGGAATAATAGCCCGGTCTTCCCATATAACTCAGCAAGCCGTGATACTATCGAAGATCCTGATGGTGCGTCTGCTCGTCATGAGATTACGTCAATTCCTTCTCCGTTTGCTCGTATAGACCTGATAAAGACTGCCTTTAAAGAAGTTTGCAAGCCGAATAAACACACAGGAAAGGTTGAATTAGACGGAAAAACCATTTTCCATAAGATGGTTTCAGATACACTTGATGTCGCGGAGATATTCTTCAACCTTGACAAATATACCGGAAAGGTTGAGGTTATCAAATGGGATCCTTCTCTAATGCTGGCGGAATTGGAGCAATCGACAATAGCAGGTCATCAATACCTTGCAGATGCCCTTCGAAAATATATGAGCTCGGATTCGAGAACATATAATTTTGATCAACTGAAAAATATCTATCTACTGAACTATCTTGAAGGTCCCGATGAGTTGAATATTATTGGAGCCACCTCTCCTGCGACATTGTTTTTCAGCAATGCAAACGATCTCAGTTACGTCAACGATATATTCTTTGGAGAAGACAAACCATTTGATAGTGAGTACCAACCATTATACAAGCGTGATTTCGAGTTTGTCAAATATCTGTTCGCTTTACGGAAAAGCATTCCTAATTTTGCGGGACTTTTTCCTGAAGTTGAGACATATATCAATGCTACCTATAAAGAAATGGCAGATCAAAATAAAAAGAATGAACTGAACAATGTAACAGCTATCGTTCTTGAAGATTTTGATTCAATAGAAGTAAAGGATGTTCAACAAAACGATTTTGTCGAAGTTCTGGGCCACACTCTATACACAAAATCACATCGTCCGATTTCTACAACAAGTGATTTCCTCATTAAGTCATCCAAACAGATTGAGAATTTACCATTGGCTTTACCGATAGAAGCAGGGAATCGATATAGCCAACTGAAATACACCACTGGTAAGTGGGGTAACACCAATCGTGCAAATTATAAAGATGACGAATCTAATTTATCAAAACGCAAACTGCCTTTTGATGGCTCGATTCATCCGTATCTTACCATTAGCGATATTCTTGAAGATACCATCATTAAGGTACCTCATGCAATGAATTCGATCAACTATTTTGATGCTCATATCAAAATAGATAAACCAGAATTGGCTTTCCTTATCCCTTTGAAACCTCTTTTCTTCAAATATTTTTCAATTGAGGAGTTGATGGGGAATCTGCCTGATGGCAAACCTATGGTTGAGATGAAACTCCTAGCAGGAGAATCTGTAAATGTCATTGTTCGTATCCCCATTATGGGAGCCGGCAATATCTCTTATATAGAATATTCTCGTATATATTACAATAATAGCTCCGCTAATATTGAGAATAATGCTGGGAATATCACTGAAATGAAGTTCACTGGCTTCATCATGCCACAAGTTCGTTTCAATAATCCATCAGAATCAATTTATAACGTTTCTTGTGTTCAAGCTGCAAATGCAAAAATTGATTTCGGGTTCTATGTGGATGACGAGAAAATATCTCAGCCATCCAAATCATGCAGAAACGAGGATCAGGAGATTCTGATAAAAGCCGATAACTATTTAATCAAAGGGCAATCATTTGATTACATTCAAGTACATAACAATACTTATCGAGGGATTATCATTCCGATTTTCAAGAGCCAGCGCAATGTTGAGACATTTGAGTTTGCAATCGATTTGGGAACTTCTAACACCCATATCGAATATCGCAAAGGAAATGAAGCACCGAAGGTGTTCTCATTTACTCAGAGTGATCGGGCTCTCTGTGAGATGTTTATCCCTCAAAAGAATGAATTCGGCTATCTGGACGACCTGATTGATGAAACGGCTCTCTTTGAAAAGGATTTCATTCCCGGAGAAATTGGGAATGGAGATTTCAGATTTCCTACCCGCACGGTACTTTCGTGTGCCAAAACAGTAGATTGGAGTAAGGACGTCGCCCCGTTCACGCTTGTGAATCTGCCGTTCACCTATGATAAGCGTTCAGACTTGTCATACAATTACCTGAAGTACAACATAAAATGGGGCAACGGCGAAGATATGCGTGTTATGGAATCGTATGTTCGTACATTGATGCTGATAATACGCAATAAAGTTCTTCTTAACAATGGCGATCTTACAAAGACTAAGATAACTTGGTTTTATCCTATCAGTATGGCACCCAAACGTCTTCGTCGCCTAAGGGAAACTTGGGATGAAGCTTATAAAGAATACTTCGGGGAAGGATCTACAAACAGTATGACCGAGTCAGCTGCTCCTATTCAGTATTTCTTTAAAAGATACTCTACAGCTACGAGCCTCGTCAATGTTGATATTGGCGGTGGAACTACGGACATTGCCTTTGCCAAAGATAAAGCCATAAATCATGTTACGTCTTTTAGATACGCGTCTAATGCCCTGTTTGAGAACTCATTCTCAGATCTTGATGAAAACAATGGAATCGTAGACAGATATAAAGGAGGCATACTTCGGCTCCTAGAGGAAAAGAATCTTTCTGAATTAGTACGAGTGTTTAACAGTTCAAATAATGAACACCCTGCTAATATGGCTTCTTTCTTATTTGGGCTTAAAGACAACTCTCTTCCAAAAGCAGTAGGAATTAATGAAAAGGCTATTGATTTTAATTATCTTCTGCAGGAAGATGAGGATTTCAAGATAGTTTTCATAGTGTTCTACACCTCTATTATTTACCATATAGCTCAGATTACAAAAGCTCTTGGACTTGATGTGCCGCGTCATATTTCCTTTAGTGGAAATGGAAGCAAGGTAATCCGTGTCATTACAACTGATAATAAAATTCTTGCAAAATACACCAAGTTAATTTTTGAGAAAGTTTTAGGGCATCCCTATGGGAAAGAACTGGAATTGCTTGGACTTGAAAAAGGTTCCAGTCCTAAAGACTCTACCTGTAAAGGTGGTTTAATCGGAGTAGAAGATGATGATTACCACGACAAGACAATCGTGTTCAAAAGTGACTGTACTGGTATCGTAAAGAATACTGACACGTATGCAACCATAACAGATTCCTACAAAACGAGAACTGTAAAAGCTGTTGAAGAATTTTTCAGATTTGTATTTGTTGACATGAATAATTCGTTCAATTTCGACAGAAATTTTGGAGTAAAAATGTCTTCCTTAAAAGTGGCTCAACAAGCTGCGGCTAAAGATTTGACAACATTCCTAGACAAAGGAATAATACAACGTCGAGAAGAAACTGAAGTTGATGATGTAATAGAGGAAACTTTCTTCTTTTACCCAATAAAGGGTGCTCTTCAGTCTATGTCAAATGAAATTTTCACTTCGCTTAGAGAATAATAACAATGAAGACGCTTCATACAATAATCTTAATAGCTTCATTTATATTCAGTAGCATGGTCTTTTCGTCATGTGAAGAGGATACTGCCACTGATACTGCGAGATATCAGACAGCAATAGAATCCGGACAAACAACCATTCCTGATACTGGCAATAAACTTGATTCTACAGAGAAAAAGGCCGTTCTAGATTCTATCAACATAGTCAATTCAAGGGTTAATGAAGTTTTTAGTGAAAATGAAAAACAGGGCAAAGAAATTGTCAAAATCCAGACGGAATTAGACGATTATAAAAAAGACTCTGCACTGAGTATTCTTATATCTTGGGTTGTCGCTGGAATCGCCATAATTCTGGCTATTATATCTACTATCAAAGCATCTGCAGCTAATAGTCGAGCCGGAAGACACCGCAATGAGATTGAAGAACTGAAAAAGGCAATCTCAGATTTGAGGTTAAAACCAACATCAAATACACGGCAGACATCTTATTTATCTTCTGCGAATGATTACTATTCGCTCGCAGATAGAATATCTCGTATTGAGCGACAGATGAAGCAAGAAAGCCGTGCCCAAACACAACCAATACCTACTCCAGTACCTATTCAGACGATTCAGTCAAAACCAGGAGTTTCTCACGAACAGCACGGATATTTTGGCGTTCCCTCACAGATGTCATCAACCAGTGCTTATTTTAAGCATTTATTTGAAACACGTGATTCTGAAGCCCGATTCTCTGTCATTATTCGAAATAACAAAGCTGAGTTTAATCTTTTAGAAGGAAACCAGTTCATCAATGAGATTAGCTCCAACGACAACATCAAGTTCGCACTTGAGCTTCAAGGATGCGCTCCTTCCGAAGCAACTCAAATGAGAACTATTCTTCCGGGCGAAGCTGTCAAAGAAGATAATCGTTGGGTCATCAAGAAAAAAGCACAAATCTATTTGAGTAAATAACAGACCATGCACGTATTAGTACCAATTATTATCATATTAATCATTTGCATTCAGATATTCTTTTTTATAAAGAATCTGTTGCGTATGAACCAGTTCAGTAAGATTTTTTCAGAGGAATCTTCATGGAGTCTGCGTCGCAATCAACAAACCAATTTTGTTGATGGAGTTTATGGCGCAGGTAATTCAATCTTTGAATCAATAAAAAATTCTATCAATAAGTATCTTGAAAAAAACGCAGGATCAGTCATTGATTTCGGATTACTTAAAGATGCGGTTGACCGACACTGCGATTCAGTTGAGAATGACATCGCAACGCAAACGCCAATACCATTGTACTGGGGACTCGCTGGTACTATGGCGGGAGTCATTTTGGGTTTATGGGATTTACTTGGATCAAATGCGATCTTAACATTAATGAGTAGTAGTGCGGGCGAAATAGACCCTAACTCAGCTAAAGCAGCCGAAGGTATAAATGCTCTTTTGAGGGGTGTAGCTTGGGCTATGGGAGCATCTATAGTTGGCATAATTTTTACCACCTTTAACTCAATTCTTTTTAAGCGGTGTAAGCTCACAGAGGAAAACGGCAAGAACTCTTTTCTTGCATGGATGCAATCTGAACTTCTTCCAGAATTACCGTCAGATACATCGCAAGCGTTGAACAATCTTGTCAAGAACCTCAATAAGTTTAACAATACATTCAAAGAAAATACTTCAAATCTTGGGAATGCACTTAACGCGGTGAATCATTCCTATGCGATCCAAGCAAATATAATAAAAGCCGTTCATGACATGGATGTTATGAAGATGGCAAAAGCGAATGTTCAAGTGCTTAAGGAGCTTAAAGAATGTACGGATAAACTTGAAGCCTTTAATGAGTACCTTGATAATGTTGAGGGATATACCAAAGCCATACATCGCTTTGAATCTCAATTTGGTGAACAAGCTGATAGATTGCACATACTTGAAGAAATACGTGATTTCTTTAGACGTCATAAGAGTGAGATTGCCAAAACTACCGCTGATGCCGATAAAACTCTTCAAGAATCATTGGAACAGATTAAAGAATCTACTTCTGAGAATGTTAATGAAATGCAAAAGCGTTTTGTTGAACAAAGTGAACATTTTAAGAAGATACTTGAGGATGAGAAAGATTCTTTTGAAAGATTTATGACTCAAATGAATGCTCAGTTCAGTGTTCAAATGTCTCACATGCCTCAATTGGCTAAACAACTTGAGGAAATATCATCCATTCCTGTTCGTTTGGACAAACTGATTGACAAAGTAGAGAAGTCAAATACTAAACTGGCATCTGATATTTCTTTTGCACTTAACCAGTCAATACAAACATCTCAAATGATGGCTCTACCCACGGGAAATGGAGACACTGTTATTACAGGATCCTCTATGCCCTCTTGGATGAAATGGACTGCAGTTTCTGCTCTCATAATAATAGCATCTGCTTGTATATTCAATGTTGTAGTGTATTTCTTTCCTAAACAGACACCAGTGCAACCACAACCGCCATACGTAGAAACGGTTCTGGATACGCCTATATCTACTCCAGCTGTAATTGATATTGAAACTCCAGCAAGTGACAAACAAACGAAAGCAGACACCGTTAAATAAATGATAATACAATGGCTCATAAAAAAGAATCTTTCTTTTGGACAAGTTACTCAGACCTCATGACGAGCCTATTTTTCGTCATGTTGGTTCTTTTTATTCTCGTCATTGTCTTATTGCATAAGCGCATGGAAGCAACGGAAGCACAGCTCCAAGAAATCAAGAAAGTAGAAGAATCGACTAAAGATTTGAATAAAGACTATTTTGAGTATAGACCGGAATACAAAAAATACGTCCTCAATATTCAGGTTCGTTATCCCGCAGGAAAATCAGACCTTAATACAATCATATCATATGATAAAGACTGGCAACTTAACAAATTAGCAAACGCCGGACAAGAAATTCAGAACTTTCTTGACAACCATAGAGAAAACCAATATGTTTTGATTGTAGAGGGTCAGGCTTCACGAGATAATTACACTTATAACTATGAATTGAGTTATCAGCGAGCCCTTGCGCTTATGAGATTCTGGGTTGAGGACAGAGGTATCAATTTTGGAAACAACTGCGAAATTTTAATTTCAGGGAGTGGAGATGGCAAACTTGACACTCACTCCATGCGTGAAGAGGAAGAAACCGAGAATCAACGTTTTTTGATTCACATCCTACCTAAGAATATTTTTGAATCAACCAATGAGAAAAAGTAACATCATAATTGCTTTGATAGTAATCTTATGTGCCACTTCATGCGCACATAAGTCTGGTCATAATAGGCCACCAGCTGCTACCCATTCCGAAAATTCCGAAATGAGCAATATTTCACAATCCAAGGTTGCAGTTGAATGCAAACATGATCTTAATGTTGTGCTTTCAGATAATCGGGGTGACAACAACAAACTTGATGGATCAATGATTTTTGCAAAATATAATACAGCAGTCTTTATGGTATTCACTTCTGATGGTTACAATATGTACCAAGGATCCGGATTCTTCATCAATAATGAAGGACTTGCGGTAAGTAATTATCATGTGTTTAAGGGTACCGGGATTGGAGAGGAAGGAATAAAACTTGCCGGAAGCAACAATGTATATAAGGTGGCTGAAGTAATAAAGAGCAGCGAGGATGAGGATTTTATTCTTTTCCGAGTTGATGTTTCAAACACCAATTATATACCTGTCGCAAAATATAAACCCAGTGTTGGCGAAAAAGTCTATGCAATCGGCAGCCCTCGTGGACTTGAAAACACATTTTCCTCTGGAGAGGTCTCTCAATGGCGAGACAAGAATTTAATGCAAATATCAGCTCTTATTGATCACGGTAGCAGTGGTGGAGCATTGATAAACGAATATGGTGAAGTGGTAGGTATCACATCCGGCTCTTTTGCCGACGGGTCTCAGGCAAATCTGAATTATGCTTGGAGTATAGATGCCATTAAACCATTTGTGAACTGTAAATAGAATCATTAACCACCTTTTATTAGTATTCGCATGTATTCCGGAAATACTGTAATTTTGCAGTAAATTCGGAATACGATATGAACATAAATAGCCCTATCAGACGAGATGCGTACCTTGATAAGCTCATTGCACGATATGCTGACGAAACCGTTGCACTTCTTATTGGAACTTTTGGGATGCTTCTTCCGTATAATTAGTTGAATGACGTAAAACTGCATGACGCTAAAGATATATATACTTCATCCCGGTAAGATTATTAATGGATGAACTGTGGCAGGTCACTGCATTTTATCGGAGTTTACAAGGCTCAAATTTGCATTTTATCGGAGTTTAGAATGCCAAAAACTGCATTTTATCGGAGTTTACAAGGCTCAAATTTGCATTTTATCGGAGTTTGCGGAAACCGTACAACGCTACAACGTGTCTTCTGTGAGCAGGCATTCAACACAAACCAAACCGAAGTTATCGCCTCACCCCGGATGAGGCTTCAGACCAGATATAATGTGCAGACAATAAGACTGGGGAAACGACCCTGAAAAACTGCATTAGCTGATGATTTATTGGATGGGGATTGTGGATATGTCAAAAATATTTATTAATTTTGCACACAGAACCACAAATTTCCTTTCCGGGAGGGAGACATCTTGATTCCGCATGAATATGCAACGACGTGACATATCTTCAGCCAGACGAAAGCCGGGCAGGATTTCGAGCATCACAAGTGCGCGTCTGCATCTTTCGGGAATAATAGTGTGCTCTTGTGTGGTGAAGGCATGCCGACATACAGCCGGCAGCAACAGACAGGTAAACAGTGTAACAATATAAACGGGTGGACGCCACATATTATGTGGCGCCCATCCGTTTTTTAAACTTGAATCATAAAGTGAAAATAGGTGTTGTTATGGGCTCCACCAGCGATTGGGGAGTCATGAAGGCTGCCACTGAGACTCTTGCTCAGTTTGGCGTCGAGTCTGAAACTAAGGTTCTGAGCGCACACCGCACTCCTGCGGAGCTCGAAAAATGGGTCAGCGGATTGCGTGAGCGTGATTTCGCTGCCGTAATCGCCGCTGCAGGCGGTGCCGCACATCTTGCAGGCGTGGTGGCTGCGTTCACCACCCTCCCCGTCATCGCAGTCCCCATCAAGGGGAAGACTCTCGACGGTCTTGACTCTCTCCTGTCGATGGTGCAGATGCCGTCAGGCATACCGGTAGCCACTGTGGCTATCGACGGTGCAAAGAATGCCGCACTCCTCGCCATCGAGATGCTCGCCATCACCGACGCATCTCTCAAAGAGAAAATGGACGAGTTCCGTCGCAAACAGGCTGAGAAAGTTCTCGCATCAACATTAGACTGATTGAAATCAACCATCTCATCATGACTCCATATAGAATTTTCGTAGAGAAACGTGAGCCATATCGTGTGGAAGCGGAAAGCCTCCGCAATGAGCTCAACTCAAATCTCGGACTCAACATCCGCGACCTTCGTCTCCTTTGCGTTTATGACCTTTTCGGCTTCACTCCTGAATTGGTGGAGAAGAGCAGCTACAAGGTGTTTGGCGAACCTGCCACCGATAACGTGTCAAAGGAAGTAGACTTCGAAGGACGCCCCTATCTTGCGATTGAGTCGCTCCCCGGACAGTTTGACCAGCGTGCAGCCGCTGCCGTTGAGTGTGTCAAGCTCATCAAACCGGATGCCGACATCGAGATCCGCAGCGCACGCCTCATCATTTTCGATGCCTCTGTAGGCGATGAGGAGATGAAGAAAATTGCTCACTATTGCATCAATGCCGTGGAATCGCGTCAGAAAGACCTGTCGATACTCGCTGCCCCGGAAAGAGCCGCTGCCAAACCGGTGCCAGTGCTTGAAGGTTTCCGCGAAATAACTGCCGATCAGGCTCCCGCATGGTGCAAGGAGAAGGGATTGGCAATGAACGGCGACGACCTTATGGAAGTGGTGAAATACTTCACTGCCGAAGGTCGCGACCCCAACGAGACTGAGCTTCGTATCCTTGACACTTACTGGAGTGACCATTGCCGCCACACCACATTCACTACCGAACTGACCGATATAAAGGTGAATGATTCTTTCGCTTCCGCCGACCTTGAGGAGAGCCTTCGCCAGTGGCATGAGATCCGCAAGGAATTAGGACGTGAGCACAAGCCCCTTTGCCTCATGGATCTTGCCACCATCGGCGCACGCTACCTGCTGAAGACAGGTCAGCTCAACGACTTGGAGCAGAGCGAGGAGAACAACGCTTGCAGCATCTACGTTGATGTAGACGTTGACGGCGAGAAGGAACGCTGGCTGCTTCAGTTCAAGAACGAGACTCACAACCACCCGACTGAGATTGAGCCGTTTGGCGGCGCATCTACCTGTCTCGGCGGTGCAATCCGCGACCCGTTGAGCGGACGAAGCTACGTATATCAGGCAATGCGCGTCACCGGTGCAGGCGATATCTACAAACCTGTATCAGAGACTATGGAGGGTAAACTTCCCCAGAGAGTCATCTCCCTGCGTGCAGCTGCCGGATATTCATCTTACGGCAACCAGATCGGTCTTGCCACAACCCACGTGCGCGAAATATACCACCCCGACTACGTGGCAAAACGCCTTGAGGTAGGTGCTGTGGTCGGTGCAGTGAAGGCATCCGACGTGCGTCGTGAAAGCCCCGCAGAGGGAGACGTAGTGCTCATGTTCGGCGGTCGCACAGGTCGCGACGGCATCGGCGGTGCTACAGGTTCATCAAAGGAACACACCACATCATCACTTGAGGAGTGTGGCAGTGAGGTGCAGAAAGGTAACGCGCCCGAAGAGAGAAAGATCGCACGCCTGTTCCGTCGTCCGGAGGTGACACGACTCATCAAGAAATCAAACGACTTTGGTGCCGGCGGCGTCAGCGTGGCAATCGGCGAACTTACCGACGGTCTTGACATACATCTCGACAGAGTGCCTACAAAATATTCCGGTCTTAACACCACCGAACTCGCCATAAGCGAGAGCCAGGAGCGTATGTCGGTAGTGGTCGAGAAGAAAGACATGGATGAGTTTATCAAATACTGCCATGAGGAGAATCTTGAGGTCAACCATGTGGCAGACGTGACCTCCACCGGAAGAATGCGCATGTTCTACGGCGACAAGGTAGTTGCAGACCTCAGCCGCGAGTTTATCGACTCAGCAGGTGCACGCCATTTCGCAGAGGCAACAATCGGCACCATCGAGCCGCGTGATCCGTTTGTACATGAAGTGGCAGGCAACTCACTCAAAGATAAATTCCTGAACCTTCTCGCTGACGACAACGTGACCTCCCAGAAAGGTCTTATCGAGCATTTCGACTCCTCAATCGGCAAATCGACAGTGCTCATGCCGTTCGGCGGCAAGACTCAGGGGACAGAGGCACAGGTATCAGTGCAGAAACTCCCTGTAGGCAACCACCATACCGACACCGCCAGCATGATGGCATTCGGCTTCAACCCCTACCTTACAAGCTGGAGCCCGTATCACGGTGCAGCCTACTCAGTAGTGGAGGCTATCAGCAAGGCTGTTGCAGCCGGTGCCGACTACGAGCGCATGAGATTCTCCTATCAGGAGTATTTCGAGCGCATGCACACCCGCGAATCATGGGGCAAGCCTCTCGCCGCACTACTTGGCACCCTGCGCATGCAGACTGAGTTCGGTCTTGCATCAATCGGCGGCAAGGACTCCATGAGCGGCACATTCGCCAACATCAGCGTGCCCCCGACACTCATCGCATTCGGCGTGGCTCCCGTAGACAGCCGCAACGTCATCAGCCCTGAGTTCAAGGCAGCTGGCAACTATATATATGTGGTGCGCCACAACCCGCTCCCCTCCCTCATGCCGGATTCCGAGAAACTGAAGACCAACTACAAGTTACTCCAGCGTCTCATCGAGGAGGGCACCGTAGTTTCAGGCTATGCACTCGGCTTCGGCGGTCTCACTGAGGCTATTGCCAAGATGAGCTTCGGCAACCGCATCGGCGTCAACATTACAGCCAAGGAGGATGACCTCTTCAACTATGGCAACGGTTCAATTGTGGTGGAGAGCAAGGATATCCTCAACCTCCCCGACTTCGACCTTATCGGCGAGACAGTGGCAGAGCCCACCCTCACCGTCAACGGAGAGAAGATCTCAATTGACGAGGCATTTGAGGCTAACCGTGTGCGTTTCACCGCCGTATATCCCGACCGCACCGCAGTGAGCGGCAAGGTGGAGAATGCGACATCCGGCTCTGAAGTGGCAAAATACAAGGGTGAGCCTAAGGATAACCCTGTGGTGTATCTCCCCGTATTCCCCGGCACAAACTGCGACTATGACATGGCGGCTTCATTCGCCAAGGAGGGTGCAGTGGTGACTACATCCGTATTCTGCAACCAGACGGCTGAAGACATCGAGAAATCCACTTCCGACATGGCGGCACACATCGATGCCTGCGATATCCTCGCATTCTCCGGCGGCTTCTCCGAGGGCGACGAGCCCGACGGAAGCGGTAAGTTTATCGCAAGCGTCATCATGAATGAGAAGGTGAAGGCAGCAATCGAACGCCTCCACGCACGTGGCGGTCTGATCCTCGGCATCTGCAACGGCTTCCAGGCACTCGTGAAATCCGGTCTTCTCCCCTTCGGCAAGATCGGTGAGCTGACAGCCGACTCCCCCACACTCTTCCATAATGACATCAACCGTCACATCTCACAGATCGTCAACACCCGCGTAGGTTCGGTAGCCTCCCCATGGCTTGCCGGATTCGAACTCGGCGAGATGCACGCAGTTGCAGCATCCCACGGTGAGGGGAAATTCGTGGCTAACGCAGAACTTGCCGCCACTCTCCGCAAGAACGGTCAGATAGCATTCCAGTATGCCGACAGCGAGGGTAACGCCACAATGGATTCCCCGGCCAACCCCAACGGCAGTACAGAGGCTATCGAGGGCATCATCTCGCCCGACGGTCTTATCCTCGGCAAGATGGCACACTCCGAGCGTTATGCCGACGGACTGATGAAGAACATCGCCGGCAACAAGAGCCAGAACCTCTTCGCCAACGCTGTAGCCTATTTCAAGGCAAAATAATATTAATAATCCTTGCGTCCCGCGCATGAAAGAGAATTGCGCGGGGCGTATAAAAAAATATAGAAATGGCAAAAAGTTATGAAGCCTCCGGCGTGAATCTGGAAGCCGGTTATGAGGTAGTGAGCCGCATCAAGAAGCATGTGGCATCGACAAACCGCTTCGGCTGCATGGGCAACATCGGCGCGTTCGGCGGCATGTTCGATCTCGGCTCGCTCAACTATAAGCATCCCATCCTCGTGAGCGGCACCGACGGTGTCGGCACAAAACTTAAATTGGCATTCGCCCTCGACAAGCACGACACCATCGGCATCGACGCCGTGGCAATGTGCGTCAACGACGTGCTCGCACAGGGTGCCGAGCCTCTGATTTTCCTCGACTATGTGGCAGTGGGTAAGAATCATCCCGCAGTTGTTGAGGCAATCGTGGCAGGCGTGGCAGAGGGTTGCCGTCAGGCAGGCTGCGCACTCGTAGGCGGTGAGACCGCCGAGATGCCCGGCATGTATGACGAGGACGACTACGACATCGCAGGTTTCACTGTAGGTGCCGTAGAGAAAGAGAACCTTATCGACTGCTCGAAAGTAAAGGCAGGCGACGTACTCGTGGGCATAGCATCCTCAGGCGTACACTCCAACGGTTTCAGCCTTGTGCGCAAGATTGTAGCCGACAACGGTCTTGACCTCAACAAGAAATATGAGGAGACAGGCGACCAGACTCTCGGCGAGATGCTCCTCACCCCCACCCGTATTTACGTCAAGCAGGTGCATGAGGTGCTCAAGGAGATCGACGTTCACGGCATAGCCCACATCACCGGCGGCGGATTCGACGAGAATATCCCGCGTATCCTCTCCAAAGGGCAGGGCATAGAGGTGAAAGAGGGCAGCTGGGAGATTCTTCCGGTGTTCCGTCTGCTTGAGAAATATGGCAAGGTGCCCCACCGCGAGATGTTCAACATCTTCAACATGGGCATCGGCATGGTGCTTGCAGTCAACGAGGAGGACGCACCCAAGGCTATCGAGATCCTCACGAAAGCCGGAGAGAAGGCTTCCGTAATCGGCAAGGTGGTCGAAGGCGAAGGCGTCACTATATTATAAGGTGTAGTTCCGCACTACAAGCATCTAACGACATAGACAATGGACAGTAAAGACAAGAAACGGATTGCAATATTCGCCAGCGGCAACGGCTCCAATTTTGAGGCAATAGCCAAGGCGTGTGCCGAAGGGAGGATTGACGCGGAAGTGGTTCTCTGCGTCACTGACAAACCCGGCGCATACGTCGTGACACGTGCCGCACGATTCGGAGTACCCGTAGTGGAATTCCGTCCGAAAGACTTCGCGTCGAAGGCGGAATTTGAGACCATGCTGTTAGGTCATCTCCGCGAAAAGGGTGTAGATCTGATATGCCTCGCAGGATACATGAGAATAATCGGCGACGTGCTTCTCAATGCCTACGAAGGGAGAATCATCAACATCCACCCCTCTCTGCTCCCTGCATTCCAAGGGGCAGATGCGATCGGACAGGCAATGAAATATGGGGTGAAGGTCTACGGGATCTCTATCCATTTCGTCGACCAGACTCTCGACGGAGGGAAGATCATCGCCCAGACTGCCATTTCTTACGAAGGTAGCGACCGCGACGAACTGGAGACTCTGGTCCATGCTCAGGAACATATCCTCTATCCGGCTACTGTCCAGAAGCTACTCTCCTCCCTCTGACGCGCCTCCCCTACATCGCGGAGATGCGGCATGACAATCATAAACATTAAGCAACAAAAACAACAACAAAATAAAATAAATGAGAGCTTTAATCAGCGTAAGCGATAAGACGGGCATCGTGGAATTTGCCACTGCCCTCAAGAATCTCGGCTGGGACCTCATCGCCACAGGCGGCACTCTGAAAGTGCTCCGTGGCGCAGGTCTCGTGGTTGCCGACATCCAGGACGTCACCGGTTTTCCTGAGATCTGCGAAGGCCGCGTGAAGACTCTTCACCCCAAAGTGCACGGCGGTCTGCTCGGACGCCGCGACAGCGCGGAGCACATGGCTCAGCTTGCAGAGAACGGCATCGGCACTATAGAGATGGTATGCGTCAACCTCTACCCCTTTGAGGCAACCATCGCAAAAGAGGGCGTCACTATGGAAGACGCCGTGGAAAACATCGACATAGGCGGTCCCTCAATGCTCCGCAGCGCAGCCAAGAACTTCCGCGACGTAACTGTGGTATGCGATCCTGCCGACTATGCCAACATAATTGAGGAGATCACAGCAAACGGCAACACTCTTCCCGAAACCCGTCTGAAACTCTCAGCAAAGGCATATACCCACACGGCTCTCTACGACAGCAACATCGCAACCTATATGCGCAAGGCTGCCGGTCTTGACGAGAAACTGTTCCTCGCTTTCGACGCAATCCAGACTCTGCGCTACGGCGAGAATCCTCATCAGGCTGCCACATTCTACCGTGCACCCAAAGAGGTGTCTTACTCAGTAGCTCACGCCCGTCAGCTCGGCGGCAAGGAACTCAGCTACAATAACATCCAGGATGCAAATGCCGCGCTCAACATCGTCCGCGAATTTACAGAGCCGTTCTGCTGCGCACTCAAGCACATGAACCCCTGTGGCGCAGGCGTGGGCAAGGATCTCCTTGAGGCATGGACACGTGCTTACGAGGCTGACAAGGTGAGTATCTACGGCGGCATCGTGGCAATGAACCGTCCGCTGACTGCCGAAGTGGCACGCCTCATGAAACCTATCTTCCTTGAGATCGTAATGGCTCCCGCTTTCGAGCCGGAAGCCCTTGAGGTGCTTGCATCGAAGAAGAACCTCCGTCTCCTCGAAGTGAAGATGGACAACGTGAAAGAGCCCCAGAAGCAGTACGTGGGTGTCAACGGCGGTATGCTCGTACAGGATGCCGACGTGGAGTGCAAGGACATCACTGCCGACATGTGCGTCACTGAGCGCAAACCTACCGAGAAGGAACTCGCTGAGATGGACTTCGGCTGGAAGATCGTGAAGCATGTTAAGAGCAACGCCATCGTCGTTGTGAAGGATGGTGCCACAGCCGGAGTAGGTGCCGGACAGATGAACCGCGTAGGTTCTGCCGAGATCGCCCTCGAAGAGGCTAAGGCTGCCGGAATCACCGAGGGTCTTGTGCTCGCATCCGACGGCTTCCTCCCCTTCGGCGACACCGTTGAACTCGCATCAAAATATGGCGTGACAGCTATCGTACAGCCCGGCGGAAGCATCCGCGACGAGGATTCCATCAAGGTGGCAAACGAAAAGGGTATCACAATGCTCTTCACCGGAATGCGTCATTTCAAACATTGATCTGAGATGGAAAGCAAGAAACGAGTACTTGTAGTGGGAAGCGGCGGTCGCGAACATGCGATCGTCAAGGCTCTCTCACGTTCGCCGCAGGTAGGCAAGATCTTCTGCGCACCCGGCAATGCCGGTATCGCTGACGATGCCGAGTGTGTGGCTATCGGTGTGGAGGATATAGATGCCCTCGTGAAGTTCGCATCCGAAAATGCCATCGACATGACAGTCGTTGGTCCGGAGGCTGCACTCGCTGTCGGCGTCGTTGACGCCATGGAGGCTGCCGGACTGAAGGCATTCGGTCCGACAAAGGCTGCCGCACGCATCGAGAGCAGCAAGGAGTTTGCAAAGCAGATAATGACAAAATACAACGTGCCCACAGCCTCCTACGAAGCATTTGACGACTTCGAAAAGGCATGGGACTACGTTAAGAACCGTCCCCTCCCCGCAGTCATCAAATATGATGGTCTTGCAGCAGGTAAGGGCGTAGTGGTGGCTCTGACCTACGACGAGGCTGAGGCGGCTCTCCGCGACATGCTTCTCGACTCTGCCTTCGGCAAGGGTCGCGTGGTGGTTGAGGATTTCCTCGACGGTCCGGAGTTCTCCTTCATGTGTGTCGTATCGGGCAACAAGGTGTACCCCCTCGCAATGGCACAGGATCACAAACGCGCCTTCGACGGCGACAAGGGTCCGAACACAGGCGGCATGGGTGCGTATTCACCCGTTCCGTTCGTCACTGAAGAGATCCGCGATAAAGCCCTCAACGAGATTATCCGCCGCACAGCCGACGGTCTCGTGGCTGAAGGCGTACCCTTCAAAGGGGTGCTCTACGGTGGTCTTATACTGACTGCCGACGGTCCGAAGGTGATTGAGTTCAACGCACGCTTCGGCGATCCGGAGACAGAGGTAGTTCTGCCGCGTCTTGAAAGCGATTTCTACGAACTTGTGGAAGCTGCCGTAGAGGGTCGCGACTGTGAGACTCGCTGGAGCGACGACGCCTATCTTGGCGTGGTGCTCGCTTCCGAAGGCTATCCCGGTTCCTATAAGAAGGGTGTGGAGATAAAGGGTCTTGACAAGGTGAATGCCGACGTCTACCACATGGGCACAAAACGTGACGGCGACAAGATTCTGACCGCCGGAGGACGCGTGCTGATGGTGGTGGGCAAAGGTAAGGACATACCCTCTGCCAACGCAGCAGCCAAGGCTGAGATCGAGAAGATCGAGTGCCCCTCGCTCTTCCACCGCACCGACATAGGTAAAGCATCTCTCTAATATCTTCCATCTCCCCGACATGATTGTCGGGGAGATGGAAATCCTAAAAACAGAACATACACAATGATTATAAGCGGAACGCAATTAGCAAAAGAACTCAAGCAGGATGTGGCTCGCAGAGTGGTTGAGGCAAAAGAGAAATACGGACGCGCACCTCATCTCGTGGTGATTCTTGTGGGTGAAGACCCCGCAAGCCAGTCTTACGTGAAGGGTAAGGGTAAGGATGCCGAGGAGGTTGGCTTCAAAGGCACAACCATCCGTCGCCCCGCCGACATCACTGAAGAGGAACTTCTCGCCATGATCGCCGAGCTGAATGCCGACGACACTGTTGACGGCGTGCTCGTGCAGCTCCCCCTCCCGAAGCATATTGATGAGGACAAGGTGATCGAGGCTATCGCCAAGGAGAAGGACGTAGACGGCTTCCATCCCGCCAACGTGGCTTCACTCTGGCAGAAACTCCCCTGCACGTTGCCCTGCACCCCGAAAGGTATCATCAAGATGCTCGACAAGGCAGGCGTGGAGATTGAAGGTAAGAAGGCGGTAGTGATCGGCAGAAGCAACATCGTCGGACTCCCCGTCTCCAAGCTGCTCCTTGACCGCAACGCCACTGTCACTATGGCTCACAGCCGCACCAAGAACCTTGCGGAAGTAACATCAGCCGCCGACATCCTCGTGGTGGCTATCGGTCGTCCGCGCTTCGTCACTGCCGACATGGTGGGCGAAGGTGCTGCCGTCATCGACGTCGGCGTAAACCGCGACCCGGAGACCGGCAAGCTCTGTGGCGACGTGGATTATGAGGCCTGCAAGGATAAGGCGTCGGTGATCACTCCCGTGCCTGGCGGCGTCGGTCCAATGACCCGCGCATGCCTCATGGAGAACACCCTTGAGTGCTTCCTTCGTAAAATGGAAAAATAAAAAACTTACATAGAAATGATCGAAAGATACGGAAGAGACGTAATGAGAGAGGTATGGACGGAGGAGAACAAGTTCCGTGCATATCTCAAAGTGGAACTCCTCGCTGCCGAGGCTTGGAGAGAACTGGGCGTTGTGCCCGCTGAAGACGTTGAGAAACTCAACGCCAATGCCACTTTCAATATCGACAGAATAAAGGAGATCGAGCTTCAGACCCGTCACGACATCGTGGCGTTCACCCGCACCGTCAGCGAATCGCTCGGCGAGGAACGCAAATGGGTACACTACGGTCTGACATCAACCGACGTGGTTGACACCGCCAACGGCTACCTCTTCAAGCAGGCTAATGAAATTCTTCTCAAAGATATCGAGGAATTTATCGAGATGCTCAAGAAGCAGGCAATCCGTTTCAAGAAACTCCCCTGCATCGGTCGTACACACGGCATACACGCCGACATAACTTCATTCGGACTCAAATGGGTGCTCTGGCTGGCTGAGATGCGCCGCAACCTCGAAAGATTCAAGGCTGCCGCACGTGGCGTCGAGGTAGGTAAGATCAGCGGTGCCGTCGGCAACTTCGCCAACATACCCCCCTTCGTGCAGGACTATGTATGCGACAAACTTGGCATCGACAGCTCCGACGTCAGCACTCAGGTGATACAGCGCGACCGCCACGCTTACTACATGGCTACTCTCGCCGTAATCGGTGCAAGCCTCGAGCAGATGGCTCTTGAGGTGCGCAACCTTCAGCGCACCGAGGTGCATGAGGTGGAGGAAGCATTCGGTAAGGGTCAGAAAGGTTCATCCGCAATGCCCCACAAGCGCAACCCGGTCAGCAGCGAGAACATCTGCGGATGCGCACGCGTGCTTCGCGGATATATGGTGACGGCTTACGAGAACGTGGCTCTCTGGCATGAGCGCGACATTTCCCACTCCGCAACCGAGCGTATCATCATGCCCGACGCAACTATCCTCCTCGACTACATGCTCAACCGCATGAAGGGCATCCTGGAGAATATCGTCGTGTTTGAGGAGCAGATGATGGCAAACATCTACCGCACCAACGGCGTCATCTTCGCACAGCGCGTGATGAACGCACTCATCGACAAGGGCTTTGTGCGTGAGAAGGCTTACGACACCGTGCAGCCTATCGCAATGAAGGCGATGAGCATGGGCGCATCATATCAGGAGCTTCTGAAGGAAGACCCCACTGTGATGGGCGCACTCACAGAGGAGGAGCTCAACAACTGCTTCACCCTCGATTACTATTTCAAAAACATCGACCATATTTACAAACGTAATAAATTAGAAGAATAATGTCGGAAAGATTAGTTGTCATCGGCTCCCAGTGGGGCGATGAAGGTAAAGGAAAGATTACCGACTATTTCGCATGTCGTGCCGACATGGTTGTGCGCTATCAGGGTGGCAACAATGCTGGTCACAGTGTGATGTTCAACGGTCATAAATACTCCCTGCAGAGCATCCCGTCAGGCATATTCAACCCCGCCACTGTCAACGTGATGGGCAACGGCATGGTCGTGAATCCGGAATCGGTGCTTGTGGAGCTTGAAAAACTTCACAACCAGGGTATAACCGACTATCAGCTCTATATCTCCGACCGCGCAGCCATGGTGATGCCCTGGCATTCCGCGCTCGACGGGGCTTACGAGTGCCTGAAAGGTGGCAAGCTCATCGGCACAACCAAGAAGGGTATCGGTCCTGCCTACAGCGACAAGTATAGCCGCGTAGGTCTCCGCATGGGCGACCTGCTTGAGCCGGAATACTTCGCTGAGCGTCTGAAAGCCGCTCTCGACGAGAAGAACATGGAGCTGAAGATGCTCGGTCTCGACACATACGATTTCCAGACGGTCTACGACCGCTACATGGAGATTGCCAAGATTCTCGGTCCGCGCATCGTCGACACCTCTGACCTCATCAACAAGGCTCTCCGCTCCGACAAGAAAATCCTCTTCGAGGGCGCACAGGGCATGATGCTCTGTATCGACCATGGCACGTATCCCTTCGTGACATCCTCCACCCCGTCGTCGGCAAGCGTACCCGTGGGTGCCGGAATATCCCCGAAATGGATCGACAACGTGCTCGGCGTCGCTAAAGCATACTGCACCCGCGTGGGTGAGGGTCCCTTCCCGACAGAGCTGTTTGACGAGATCGCACACGAAATCCGCGAACGCGGTCATGAATATGGCACAGTCACAGGCCGTCCCCGTCGTGTGGGTTGGTTTGACGCCGTAGTGGCACGCTACACAAGCCGTCTCGCCGGAATCGACAACTGGGCACTCATGCTCTTCGACGTGCTTTCAGGTCTTGACAAGGTGAAGATCTGCACCCACTACGAACTCGACGGCAAGATCATCGACACTCCTCCATCCACAATCTCCAAACTCGCACGCTGCAAACCGGTGTTTATCGAGATGGACGGCTGGAAAGAGGATATCACCGGCATTAAGAGCTTCGACGAGCTTCCGGAGGCTGCAAAGGCTTACGTCCGCAAGATCGAGGAGCTCACGGAGGTGCCTGTAGGCGTGATCTCCGTAGGTCCGGACCGCACTCAGACCGTGATCATATCAGAGAAACTGAAGAATTTCTGATAGATTCACACGTTTTTTCTCCTTATTAACCATTTAAACTGATTGAAATGTCATTTTTAACAGAAAAAGTGAATGAGGAAGGCATGACGTTTGACGACGTCCTTCTCATTCCGGCATATTCAGAGGTCACTCCCAACATGGTGGAGGTGAAGACCCGCTTCTCGCGCAACATCACCCTCAACATCCCGGTGGTATCGGCTGCAATGGACACCGTAACGGAAGCCGCTATGGCTATCGCTATTGCCCGTCAGGGTGGCATCGGCGTAATCCACAAGAACATGCCTATCGAGATGCAGGCTGCACAGGTGAGAAAGGTGAAACGTGCTGAAAGCGGCATGATCTTTGATCCCGTCACCATCACTCCCGAACAGACCGTAGGCGATGCTCAGCGCATGATGCACGAGAACCATATCGGCGGCATACCCGTGGTTGACACCGAGGGCAAGCTCGTGGGTATCGTGACTAACCGCGACCTCCGTTTCCAGACTGATGAGTCGCTCCGCATCTCCGAAGTGATGACTAAAGAGAATATCGTCACCACCACCAATCCCGACCTCACAGAGGCTTCGCAGATCCTTCTCCGTCATAAGATCGAGAAACTACCCGTGGTTGACAAAGACAACAAGCTCGTAGGTCTCATCACCTACCGCGACATCACTAAGATTCAGGACTACCCCAATGCCTGCAAGGACAGCAAGGGTCGTCTCCGCGTAGCCGGCGGCGTAGGCGTGACAAGCGACACTCTCAAACGCGTTGAGGCTCTCGTGAATGCCGGCGTGGATGCTGTCGTGATCGACACAGCCCACGGTCATTCCGCCAACGTGGTCAACACTCTCAAGGCAGTGAAGGCACAGTTCCCGCAGATCGACGTGCTCGTGGGCAACATCGCCACTGCCGAGGCTGCCGAATACCTCATCGCAAACGGTGCCGACGGCATCAAGGTTGGTATCGGCCCCGGCTCAATCTGCACCACCCGTATCGTGGCTGGCGTGGGTGTGCCCCAGCTGAGCGCAATCTTCAACTGCTCGAAGGTAGCTGCCAAATATGGTGTGCCCGTAATCGGCGACGGCGGTCTCCGCTACTCCGGCGACGTGGTGAAAGCCATTGCTGCAGGTGCCGATTGCGTAATGATGGGCTCAATGCTCGCTGGTACAGAGGAATCTCCGGGCGAGACCATCATCTACAACGGTCGTAAATTCAAGGCTTACCGTGGCATGGGCTCCATCGAGGCTATGCAGGCAGGTTCAAAAGACCGCTACTTCCAGAGCGCAACCTGCGACTCAAGCAAATTCGTGCCGGAAGGCATCGTGGCTCGCGTACCCTACAAGGGTACTCTCGCCGAGACCATCTACCAGCTCCTCGGCGGTCTCCGCTCCGGAATGGGCTACTGCGGCGCGAAGGATATCGAGGCTCTCCACAACGCTCGCTTCGTGCGCATCACCTCTGCCGGCGTGATCGAGAACCATCCCCACGACGTGACCATCACGAAAGAGGCACCCAACTATTCACGTGCAGAATAATATCATACAAATGGAAAAAATACTGATTCTGGATTTCGGGTCACAATACACCCAGCTCATCGCACGCCGCGTGCGTGAGCTCAACGTGTATTGCGAGATCCATCCTTTCAATAAGATTCCTGAGCTTGACGCCGACATAAAGGGCGTCATCCTCTCCGGATCTCCCTCGTCGGTACGCGACGCGGACGCTCCCAAACCGGATCTCAGCAACATCAAAGGTCATCTGCCCCTGCTTGGAGTATGCTATGGCGCACAGCTCCTCGCTGCCGAATTTGGCGGCGAGGTGGAGGGCGCACCCAGCCGTGAATACGGCCGCGCAATGCTCACGGTCAAGGACCAGATCGACCCGCTGATGCTCAACGTGCCCTCACCCACTCAGGTATGGATGTCGCATGGCGACACAATAACCCGTCTCCCGGAGAACTACCACATAATCGGTTCTACCGAAAACGTGCAGGCAGCCGCCTACCATATCGAAGGGGAGAAGACTTGGGGCATACAGTTCCACCCGGAGGTGTACCACTCAACCGACGGCACACAGATCCTCTCCAACTTCGTGCTCGGCATCTGCGGATGCTCCGGCACATGGAGCCCCGACTCATTCATTGAGACAACCGTGGCAGAACTGAAGGCAAAACTCGGCGACGACCGCGTCATACTCGGTCTCTCCGGAGGTGTCGACTCATCAGTTGCCGCCATGCTCCTCAACAAAGCCATCGGACAGAACCTCACCTGTATCTTCGTCAACAATGGCCTGCTCCGCAAGAACGAGTTTGACGACGTGCTTGATTCCTACAAGCACATGGGTCTCAACGTCATCGGCGTAGATGCCAGCGAACGTTTCTACAACGACCTCAAAGGCGTAACCGACCCCGAACAGAAGCGTAAGATCATCGGACGCGACTTCGTGGAAGTGTTCAATGCAGAGGCAAAGAAAATTGAAGGCGCACGTTGGCTTGCACAGGGCACCATCTATCCTGACGTGATCGAAAGCTGCTCCGTAAAAGGACCGTCAGCCACAATCAAGAGCCACCACAACGTGGGCGGTCTCCCCAAAGAGATGAACCTCAAGATCGTTGAGCCGCTCCGCCTCCTCTTCAAAGACGAGGTACGCCGCGTAGGTAAAGCCATGAACATGGACCAGCGACTCCTCGGACGTCATCCCTTCCCCGGACCCGGACTCGGCATCCGCATCATAGGAGAAGTGACCGCAGAGAAAGTGCGCGTACTGCAGGAAGCAGACGCCATCTTCATCAACGGACTCCGTGACGCCGGGCTCTACGACAGCGTATGGCAGGCAGGCGTGATGCTACTCCCCGTGCAGAGCGTAGGCGTAATGGGCGACGAACGCACATACGAAAGCTGCGTCGCACTCCGCGCCGTGATCTCCACCGATGGCATGACCGCCGACTGGGTACATCTCCCCTACGAGTTCCTCGCCAACGTCAGCAACGAGATCATCAACAAAGTGCGCGGCGTCAACCGCGTAGTCTACGACATCTCCTCAAAACCACCAGCCACAATCGAGTGGGAATAAAACGCAAAGAAGCCCCGGAAAGACACAAATCTTTCCGGGGCTTCCCGTTATCAAAATCAAATTCCCCCACAGAAAGCCGAGAGGCAATTCCTTCAATGAACCGAGGGGCTACCAAAGCTCAGCCGTGCCGGCTGGAGTCCCGTGCCCGAACCCATGGGCGAGGGGTCCGGACCAAGCCCGCGAATCACCTCCCTCCTCCTCCCATCCGGAGTCAGAAGAAACCACCGTTCCCACAAATCCTCAATCAAAATACCATCCTCCCCTGCCTCCGACACACGCCGGAAAATCCTCCCCCTCCCGTCACAAGAGCCATCCTCCGGCAAAAACACAACATTCCCATACACCGGCACATTCGTCAGCATACATCCCCCATAGCACCGCTTCCTGACGCGCAACAAACCATCCACACCCGGCACCTCCAAATAATACCCCATCCATCGCGCCGCTGACAATCCATCCCGCGTCACGAACCAAAACTCCGGACACCCCCTAAGCGAGAACCCCTCCCCGCTCCTCACAAAATCAATCCCACCAATCCTCATAACAAGCACCCTAAAGGGGAAGAAAAAAAAGCCATCCCGCCTCAGCCCCCTAAAAGAACAGCCCAGAAGCCAGATGTTTTCAGCAGTTTCGTTTGAGTTCCACTCAAAATTCCAAATTGCATCCCAATTTGAGTAAAATTGCATCTCAATTTGAATAAGTTGGCACCGGAGGCATATCGATAGAAGACTTTCTAAAAAGCGACATCGAAATCCTCCTGAAATAACCCACAGTCACAATCCCTACATCCCCTTCAGATAACTGGGGCTACCCGTACTCAGCCGTGTCCGCTGGAGTTCCGTGCCCGAGCCCATGGGCGAGGGGTGCCGACCAAGCCCACCCTCCCCATAAAAATCTCCTCAGCTCCCATTAGGAAGTAGACGAGACGATCCATCGGCTACGTATCGTATCATACGTAAACAGCACCGGAAACTCAATAAGAACATTATACAGGCGTCCCCAAAGCCCCTGCTCATGGAAAAGACGATAGAACGCCCGCAGATTATACCTATTGACCCAATCCGGATAATAATTTATCCTATCAGCCGTCTGATGTAGGAAACCACCACACGTAAACACAATACCCTTGAATCCCGCATCTCGCAAATCCAACGCAAACTGCTCCTGAAGCGGAGCACCCATCCCCACAATCGCAAAATCCGCACCCGAATCTACAATATCACGTATCGCACGCCTCCTGTCATCGACATCCAAGAAATAACCATTGCGATACCCGGCAACAGCCATCCTCGGATAACTCCTCCTGATCTGCGCCACCGACTTCTCCAGCTCCTCCTGCTTAGCCCCGATAAAATAAACCGTCTTATCCCCGGCAGCCTCATCAAGAAGCCGGAACAGGTCAACAGCCATGCCCGACATATCAAAACTAAGTCTCGGAATCGACCGACGCCACAACAGATTAATCAACTTACACATCAGCATCCCGTCGACATACAATCCATCGAAAGCCCCAAACAGATCGGCATTCCTCCTGACGATATGATACGAAAAAGGGTTGACACAGGTATAAGCTGCGCCAGACTTAGAAAACGTGATGTGCGGATAATTTGCTGCGGACTCGGTGATACAATCAACGAATCTGCGAGTATTCATAAAAAGCTATGAAATTTGAATTATAGTGATGAATCCTTATTTTGCTATCTATACTACTGATAGCCACCATTAACAAATGTTCTGTACAAATCAAAAAACATTAAAGCAATAATATCATAATTAGCCCAGTTGCTTCTTAAGATAATCAACCGACTTAACTTGCTCGTTCTTAATTATATTATTGACCGTATTATAATCAATCTCTGAATTTAACACTTTGCCCAACTCTTCCGGAGATTTTACAATTTGGGAATCAAGTTTGAATTGTTGTAACAAATAGGTCAATTTATTACTATTCATATCTCTTACAATCACACCAAATTGTTTATTGAATTTAAGAGACATTACTGCACCGTGAAACGTATCTGTCACAATACATTTAGCTTTTTTGAAATATCCCAATACTTCAAAAGGATGCGGAGTCACAACCTCATCAACCCAATCAAAATAATTAGCGATTGCAACAATCTTTAATCCTTTTACATTAGCATATTCCCTTATTGCCTTAATCTCATCCGGATTATTCATTCTTCCCGGATATGTATAGACCAAAAGATAATTATCCTTAATATCTGGCACACGCACTTCCATATCAAATCCGTATGCAATGACCGGATCCACATTCATTTCCGGTTGTTTCCCGATTAAGGCACTTACAACATCTGAACTATTCTTATCTCTAACTGAAATTGCAGAAAAATTATTCAGAAGATCTGCCACACGGTTTGCAATACCTAATTCTCTAAGTTTCGTTACAGTAGTTGCGCCAAAACAACCTGCATAACTTAATACCCTACTTGTATTAAGACCTTCGCCAAATAATTGTGTCGAAAAACCAAACCAAGTCGTTTGTGCCACATTAAACACTTCATCACTCCCTATCACAACTGCATCAAAACAAGAATTATTCCTATCTGGTCTCACGCCCAATTCCGGCTTAAACTCACTATCAAAACGTTTATGTAATTTCAATGTACATTGGAATTGCTTTATTGGATGATTCACCCTTAAACGTTTAAGCATCAGCTTAATCTTATGAAATCGACTTATTCTGTATTGAGGAAGTTGCTCTCCCGGCTTAATATTGATAAATTCCACAGTATGCCCAAGACCCTCAATTATTGATTTTAAACCGTATGCCTGCAGAAACGAACCATAATTCGTAATCTGTTGCATTGACAATATACCAATTTTCATAAACTTCTGATTTTATTGATTACCGACTTTACATGCCAAAATAAACCTGTGGTAATAAGCATATCTCTAATCTTGGATTTAAATCCCAATCCAACGATATCAAACTTATTATTTATTTCAGCTAAAGACATTTTTGAATCATTGAATGCCCTAATTATTTCCTCTCTGTTAGCCGGTCGTATTGATGACCTGACAAGATTATGATTAAGTTTAATTGCTTCCTTCAGAGAACGTTCCTCATACAGACAATCCTTCATTCCTCTCATAATCTCTCTTCCACGCTCTGTATTTACAAGCACTAAAGAAACGCCCTTTGTCACATCATGATGAAACGGCTTCCCTTGTTGCCCCAATCCCCAAAAATCAGCTATTGTAATATCACCCACCCTTTGCAGTCCGTTAAAATGACAATCATAACATGAATTTCTGAATATTGCAGATTTCTCAAAAGCCTTCATATAAAGGTTCGAGATACCTGTCAAAGTCAATTTCCTTCCATCAGAAATCTTCGCGGTTGGGGCATAGCCCCAACCGCGAAGATTTCTGAATTCAAACCCGGAAATTCCTGAATAATTCTCATTTTCACTCTCCAATTTTTCTATATAATTATAGAATAAAGAATTTGAGGGGACTCCATGACAGACAATATCAACCGTCACTAATTTTTCATAAGGTTTTAATAGAAATGACTTTAACCCTGCAATCTGACATGGAGTACCTGTAAATAATACGTATTTACCATCCTTTAGTGCATCCCTTGCCTCAATATAAGTTTTCTTGATATCACTTTGAAGATATTTAGACCCTCTTAAATCACCTAATTTATCCTCCGAATCACAACCTTTATGATTACATTCAAAACCATTAGTCCAAGATGCTCCAAATACCACTCCTCCTTTATCCAATATCCATCGTGCGATAGCTGAGAATGCCCCTCCTGAACTACTTTTTGTTCGGCTTTCATTATCCCAAAATGCAATAGCATCCTTTGGTTCCGGATTTTTCAAATCCTTACTATTTACAATCGGACAAGCCTTTTCACAAAGTTTACACTCTACACATAAATCAGGGTTGATGTTTGGCATCAGGAAACCCTCTCTGTCACTTGCCATCTCAATTGCTGAATGAGGACAGATATTTGCACATGCAGAACATCCCGTACAAGTCATATCCGAAGCTAAATGTGGCATTACTCTACTGATTTTATGAGTTTTATATAGTTATTTTTAAAGATCTTGAAATTAAAATTATTGAGATAGGCTCTCCGACCATTTTCCGACATACAATCAATGATATCCTGAGTCATTGCCGGGAGTGTATTCAAAGTATTAAGTAATGAATCCCAATCATTACAAATAATACCATTCTCTCCATCCCTTATTATCTCCTCATTTCCACCTACAGAATTACATATCACAGGAATCCCCCTCTGAGTCGCTTCAATAAGAGAAATAGGCAATCCCTCATGTTTAGAAAACAACATCACGAAATCAGAATTTTGCATCAATTCCGGTATATCATCTCTAAATCCCAATACCTGAAACTGCTCATCCCCTTCACATATATCATTCAATTCATTTAAAAGAGGACCGGTTCCGGCAAAAAGAATCTTTACTCTATTATCAAGTTTCCCCTTCAGATGTTTTACAATTTCAATCTGTCTTTTCACATCATTGATTCGTGCCGGATATAATATTGTCACATTATTTGAATCAAATTTCTTTTCTCTTTTCACATACGCTTCATACTCCCTCACGCAATTATGTATCTTAGTAATTGCTGAATATTTTACTCCAAAATATTTTGTAAGATTTTTTATACCGGCATCTGAAATAGCCACTATATTCTTTGGGAATAACGACAATAATTTATTACCATACAACTCATTATGATGAATATATATGCATTTGACATTCAAACCGGGGATACGCATAAGAATCCACATCAAAGGCAATAACCGTCTCTCATGAATAATCACTATTGAATTACGAAACATCAAAGGATTTTTATAACGGACATAATCAGTCTCCGCTATCTCTAAATTCTTATTTACCTTTTCATAAGGAATTTCTCCAACAATCTTACAATCAAACTCAGTTCGTAAAGCCTCATGAATATCCATAAGTACTTTTTGTATACCAGTGACCTTATAAAGCTCCTTATTAAATTGGAATACCTTCTTCTTCATTTCACAAAATTTAATTCTGAATTAATGGCATGTAATAGTTCTCCATTCTTCTTATCGCCGCAATAATGCCAAAACATAACACCTCGAGCACCAATCTCCTTGACATATTTACATTTAGCCTTGACAGCCGTTGTATCATCATACGAGATTAGTATGTTACCAGAAGCAGAATCTATTATATATGGACTCATTGCAATTGAATCAAAACATACTTGTGTACCGGCCTTAGGTACGATATACCTATAATCATGAAATTTCTTATACTCTTTATCGTCACCTCTGCCATAGAAAGGGATACCTATCAACATTTTATTTACAGGCACTCCCCATTTGTAATGGTTAGCAACTACATAATCCACACATATTTTACCAGTATTTGGAGATTGATGAAGAGGTGCACTCAATTTCGGAGGAACACCCATATCGTATGTCATTATATTGACAAAATCAACAACCGGAACTAAATCTTCAAAATCATAATAGTTTCCATAGGCAGGAGACGCAAATGTAAGCACTCTGTCCCTACCGATAGAATCTCTAATCTGACGCATCAAGACCGTAAAATTTGACTTATCCTCTTTAGAACTTGAAATTTTTCCAAGAGAAGAACCGGGAAACTCCCAATCAATATCTATACCATCAAGATTATAAGTTCTCACAATATTCATTAGATTGTGAATAAACTCAGTTCTATTTCCATCATCAGCAGCCATCTCACTAAAATTACCTGCACCCCAGCCTCCAATTGAAAGCAATACTTTTAGTTTATTATTCTGCTTCTTTAATCCAACAATATCTTTGAATCTATCCAGATTCTTTATTGTTAGTGTAGTGAAAGTACTGTCAATTGTAGCAAAAGCATAAGACAGATGAGTTACAGAAAATGGGTCAGGCAAATCCTTACTCCAAGACGTGACATATCCATATACTACCGAATTTCCATCCCAATTACCATTATTCTTAAATTTCAATTCAGAGATAACATCAACGCCATCATCATAAAATGATGTAAATCCCCAAATTAATAATGCACTAAGAATCAATATCAATATTCGGCATATAGATATAATTCCAAACCTTTTCATTTCTAACTCAATGCATATTTTAACTCAGTCATTGACTTTTTCCTTAACACAGACAACTTTGAATCCACATCATTCCAATCAATAGGCTTTACAATCATCTTTTCAAACTCCTCTTGAGTATTTTGTTTTGACAAAACACGCTCTTCTAACCCAAGTTGGGTTAATAGTGAAACTATTCTGGTAGCACGACTCGGATTCCCTATATATATCACAAAAGGGGTATGATACAGTAATGAAAACACTGTTCCATGAAAAGAATCTGTAACTACATAAGATGCCTCAGCAAATCTCTTAATCCAATCCTCAACTTTCTCAGGATAAGAAGCCCTGTAACCCGATGGTTTACGCACACTGCCAATCGAACGTATCGGCAAATTCATTTTTTTTGCCATCTCCCCTGCCATCTCATAAAAGCCCTCATCATTTATCAACTTATACGTTATGATCTCATTCGAAGGCTTTATGTCGCCAGTCAATTCCGAATATTTTGGGAAAAGCAGTACCGGATCAATCACTTGAACCGCATCAGCTTCAAAAAAATCTTTGGCGATCTTTATCGCACTATCCTCACGAAGCAAAATCCTATCAAACTTTTTAAGCGATTCCTTTATCTCCTCATTTGAGATATAAGGAGAAACCTCCCACTTATTAAGACCTATACTTGTCGCGTAAGATACTCGTTTAACATTATCATCTCCAAATGTCAAGAAAAACGCCGGCAATAATTTTTTTCCAATCTGAGGATTCCAAGTCTGGTCACTCCCCACAAGATAGCAATCAGATTCCGGAGGATTATTCCTCAATTCCTCCACACTCCAATACGTTTTTGACGTAAGATTCTTGAAATATTTCTTACGGAATGAATTAAAACGCATACGTTTTAATCCAAAAACCAACCTTGATTTTAATGAGGGATTATAAGGCAATCGCAAATCAATAAATTCAGGAGAATGTCCCAGTTCCTTTATAGCACGATACGTGGCATAAGCCTGCATGGTCGCTCCATAATTATCCTCCCAATGATATGTCAGAATAGATACTTTCATTTTTATTTATGATAGGTAGTGAACGAAGTGATTCCGTTTCTCTCAGATCTTGCCACTTTAAATGAATCCGTGTAGTTACCAACGGCAATCAATAAGACCGGTATTTCATTCTCCGGTATATCAAACTCAGTATGAATCCGCTTTAAATTCTTAGTCTTTATTCCTAAAGTCAAAGGGATTGAACCGATTCCAAGATACGTCAAAGCATACATCAACGACATTGCAAACAAACTGCCATCAACATATCCCAAATGCGGCTCTCGAGTATAATATCTGTGTAAATCAGCTGTAATCAATATCACTTTATCCACACATTCAGAGAAACTGTTTGCCCCCCCTTGCAATTTAAGAATATGATTCTTATTTTCCCCTTCAAAGACATGAACACGATAAGATTGTCGATTGCAAGCTGAGGGCGATTTCTTTGCTATCTCAATCGCTTCATTTATTGATTCTATCGCTACAGGAGTTTTATCAAAATTACGGATTGAATACCTTCCCGTTGCCAATGTTTTAAAATCTCCTTTGGCAACCGTAAGCATTTCCTCCTTTGTCTTATCTATACTTCCTGCCTTATCGAAACAAATTTCTTTATATTTTTCTGTTATTCTCTGAATACGGTCAGATATCAAATCAAGTTCCTTAGAATTAATACCATTCTCCTTATGAAACTCCATATACTTCTTCATAAGAGAAATCGGCACAATCAAATCTGCAGTATAACCATACGAAGATATATACTTCTCTATAAGAACCGACAACTTGGATGCTTTCTCCTTTCCAAACGATTTTCTCATATTGGGCAAAGAAAATCCTTTTTCCAAAGCATGTGTCAACATCAATATTTCAGTTAACATCTTATCCCGATTCCCGGAATTTCCACATCTGGCATTCCCTTTAGCAAACCTCCAGAACTCATCTACCATTGTCGGTATCATCTTTATGAAGATTGCCAAAGGATTCTCTGTAATCGACTTTTTTATTGACATCTATCTGATAAAATTTCATTAAACATTTTAACATACTGATCACATACAGATTTCGTAGAAAGATTCTCATCCACATACCTCTTTTGTGACCGCTTTATTTCATCATACATCAATGGATGATTCTCAATAGTGCTCCTCATCACCGAATATAATGAATCAATATCACCTTCAGAGAATAATAATCCTGTAACGTCCTCAACTACACTCTCCTTAAATCCATCCAAATCAGAAGCAATAACAGGCACATTATAACCGTAGGCAATTCTCAATGGTCCGCTCTGCGTAACTGATTTATAAGGCAATACTAAATAATGTGACTCACCAAATAATTTAGGTATCTCACTTTCCTCAATTCTCCTTATATCCAATTCAAATGCATCACCATATTTAATCAATGGCTGATACACCGACTGCCAATTTTTACAATGTCCCACAATCTTAACTACAAACTTCCCTGCATACTCTTCCCATAATTTATTTGCAGCAGATATCAATAACCCGACATTCTTTGATGGGATTATATTTCCAAAAACGGTAAATACGACTTTTCCATCATCTCTTGGCTTTGCGGATACAACACCAAAATCATTTAAAGCAAGAGGTATTATATATCTTCTATCTATATTTCCACCCGCATAAGCCTCTGCCTGATTATTTGAAAAGTATTGCAGATAGCAATTCTGTTTATTTATATACTTTAAGAATGGGAAATATAATGGTTTGAACCTCATTCCGGAATGAGGTTTACCATGATGCATGGCAATCACCACTTTGTTTTCCGGAATATACCTTTTAATCAAAGAGAGCATCCAAGGAAAAGTAGATATATCGAAATAATAGATTGAATAATCCAATTTCGCCAGACCTTTTATAATTTCTTTCTGATCAAAGAAATTACCAGGATGAAATATAAATCTTCCTTTTTCAATAAAATTGAGAGGTATATTATTATCCTCCGCATATTTCAACGCTGTCTTCCCTGTGGAAGACTCCCTATTTCCCCAGAAATACCAATCTATATTAAAATCCTTTGTCAACGTTGCTAATAATGGTAAATCAACCTGCAACATATAGCTGGCAGTTATCCAACAAATCCGATTCTTATTTTTCATAATCAAATATTATCAAAGAAGATTACTTTTTAATCAGAATTCTTAAATAAATAAATAATACCATAATAGGATAACCAACATTTTTTATATATAATTTGCATAAATATAAAATATCTTCCTTTCTAAGAATATCCTTACTACGATAAATTTCACCTAATGGGAATCGTAACCAACGGAATGACTTTATCAATGGCTGAAACTTATGTGGTTTTGAAAGCATAAGATCCTTAATAAAGGCTGCATTTTTTATTAACGATTTTATCTTCCTTATAATGATAGGATAGGATTTATCCGGAGAAATATTCTCCGAACTTTTACGCCAATTGACACAACAATCTTTACTTCCAGTTATTGTCAATATACCTTTACAATTTACTGACATTTTAAGCCATGTCATAAAATCAGAACCCCATGCCAAATCAAAATTTTGGAAACCGTCTACTTTCTTATACAATACCCTTGAAAATATAAATTCCACAACGAAACTCAGAATCTTTCCACGTAGTTTCGACTCTAAATATTCTCCCGCAGTCATTCGTTCTGGGAAGAGAGGAAGTGTCTTTATCTTTCCACCATCCAAATCATCAATCATATTGATATTGAAATGGAATAACTCATCATCCCTATTTTCAGATAATACCTTATAAAATGAAGCTACACATTCTGGATCCATTGTATCATCATCACTAAAAAGCCAGATATACTCCTCATCCTTAGTCATCTCAATACAGCGTTCCCACTGAGCAACCAAATCCTTACCACCGAGATTTGTATCAAATCGCTTATATGTCAATGGGATTTTATTTTCATATTCCTTTACAACGGATTCAATATCATACGGACTACAATCATCTCCAATATAAAGATTAAATCGCTTATCTGTCTGTCTGCTGATTGACTCCAGTGTCTCTCTAAGATAAGTTATTTTATACGCCGGTATAACTATTGCCAAAATCTCTTCCATGTAACTAAAAATTTATCAAGCTATTTGCAACGAACCGTTTGATGACTGATGTTCTTCCAAATTTCTACATCTTTTTAAATATTCAATCCTACAAATATCCGATTTTTTTAAGAATATACCGGATAATATAAATGTTATTATCGAACTTGATAGTTCTCCTGTCATATTACCATACAATAAGTACGCTGTCAATATAATTGCTGCCATTGAGCCGTCCAATTTACTATATCTACATAGCTTCAGACTATATCTAATCATGATTATATAAAACAATAAATAGCAAATTACCCCAAAATATCCATTCTCTAAAATTAATTTCATAATGGCTCCCTCAAGACCTAAAAGAGGACGAGCTTCAGTTGGGAGATCAAACATACCATTACCATTCTTATCATACCCTAAATCTTTTTGAAAAAATCTATATCCCCTGCCAAATATCTTATGTTCTTGAATATAGTTAATAGCCGTATCATACTGAAGAATTCTTCCAACGAGACTACTTCCGGAATCTTCTTCTGTTTCTTCAAATGTAAATGCTGTCAATGTCGTGTCAACCTTATCTTTTACACTCGGTATCATAAAGTAGGCTCCAATACCCATTATTACACAAATTGAAATAGCCCTTAATGCCTTAAAAACTGAATAATTAATCATATAATACAATAATAGACATATTCCTGCAAGTACAAATATAGTTCTACATCCGCATATTACTATTCCAATTCCACTACAAATATAACTTATCAAGATTGCATTATTTGTCAACAATTTACGTTTCTGGTTATATATAGTAATCAGTAAAGACATAACACACATATAACCATAATCAAAAGGATAATTAAACAATGCAACAACACGCATCCGATCTAAACTTGCAATCTTCTCTCCAAATGTATTTCCCATCATTGTAAGGACAATACTATCCTTTGTTAAAAGATTAAGAATTCCAAAAAAAGTAAGCACCAATAAACATACATATAAAGTACGGCTCATTAATCTAAACCATGAATCCGTAAACATTAAGAATGCATACGCGATTACATAATATTTTGTCAATAAATCCCCAATTATCAGCCCAATAATTGTAACTATATTATGTGCATGCGGACTCATAATAATAGTAATTATTGTTGATAGAGTCACTATCAAAAGAGCTAAATATATAGGAGTTTTTTTCAATCTATGTAAAAATACTTTTAAATTTCTAATTTCAGATAAAAAAAAGAACAGACATAACATTTGATTTGCTGAACCAAATGATACAAATGGGAACGATGCAAAATTCAAACATACGCAACTGATTAAAATCAGTTGAAACTTACGTTTCCTATCAATAAAAAACATTGACAGGGATAAGATTAAGACTATAAATCCGACTATATACTTCATTAATAAAAAGGGATATAATTTCCTTTAAAATTATATAACAGATTATGAGACCGTTCTCCGATCTTCTTTGCTGGTATACCTCCCATTATCGCAAAAGGTTCTACATCTTTTGTAACTACTGAACCAGCAGCAATCACAGCACCTTCTCCAATTGTCACAGAATGTAGAACTGTCACATTCGGACCAAGCCAAGCTCGATTTCCAATTTTTATAGGTCCTCTTTTATTTGGCATACTACGAAAATATGGATCATCATGATCATGCGAACCTGTCCATAATTTGACAAAACTTCCCAACTGGACATTATCTCCAATTTCAATTCCTCCTCTTCGAGCATCAAGAACAGCTTTATCACCTACAATACATCCTTTTCCTAAAGATAAATTAAAACCACCTCTTATCTCTGCTCCAAAATAAATAATGGCATCTTTCTCCATTTCCACAAGATAAATTGTCTTGTATATGAAATTCCTTATATGGTGAGATGGAATATATGCAACCTGGAATTGCATATATCGCATATACCCTTCTAAATATCTTCTTATGTTTGATTTAATTATTCTAAAGATACTATTATTTTTAACCTTATCATCATTAATTTGACCACTAACATTTCTTTTATCACTATTTTCTATCTTACAAGCCTCCGCTCGATTCTTCTTATTAAACGCTATAATCAATGGACTCAATAACAATAATAATACCCATTTCCCAATTAACATTAATAAGAGAAATACTATTCCAATTAATATCAAATTATTTATTTCCATTTTTTTAATAGCGGATTTAGAATATTTATTAATAATGGATTCCTAAGAATAAATATTTGAGAAATCATCACATATATTCCCGAGAATAACCCTGCCGTTATAAGCAATATTAAATAAGATTCATAAAATAATATATCTTTATAGAAAAATAGGATAAGGAATAGTGGGATATAACACCCTATATTCCTAATGAAAGTTCTAATCGGAAATTTTACACCGATTATATGAGTGATTGCGATTTGTGAAAGAATCAATACCACTGTCTCAGTGCATATCCAGACAATTGAAGATCCTACACTTGCCATTTTTGAAACCAGCGATATATTCAGTATAAGACTTACCGTTGCTCCGATAACTGAATTTCTCATCACTATCTTATCTTCTCTTAATGGCATCAGTCCTTGAATTACTATAATCTGCTCATATCCAATAATAAGCATTAGTGGCATCACTATTCTCATAGGTGTTATAGCTCCCTCATAACCGGGACCGGAAATTAACAATATAACCTGAGGAGCCAATAATGTAGTAAATACTATTACCGGAATAGAGAATGAGAAAAGTAATTCACTGCTTTTTTTCAATAATTCTTTGAATTCCTCTATCTTTTTATCTGCAAGCAAAGAACTCATCCTCGGCATTATGACGCTTGTCACTCCCGTGAACAATGCCAATAAGATTGAATATAGCTTTGTTGCTGTGGTATAGTATCCGACTTGTGTTTCATCAGTAGCGAATCCCAAATATGCTACATTAAATGTGGTACACATTGATGTTATAAGCATATAGGATCCTAAAATGAAGAATGGTTTACATATTGAGCTGAATGATATCAATTTAATTTTAAACGAAACATATTCTCTGGCATGAATAAAATTAATGACTGCATTTCCCGTAACCATCAAACATGTAAGAAGATAATATATTGGATAGTCAGATTTTTCACGAACAAATATGAATACTGACGCAACAAACAAACACTTTACGCCAATGGTTCTCATCGTAATATAACGGAAATCTTCCATTCCCTTGTAGAACCACTCTATAAGGAGGAAATTACTTACCAATTTAACCCCTCCATATATCATCATCTCTTTATTTTCCCAAAGTTGAGGAACTATAAACGTAACTATAACTAAAACAACAACTGCTATCAGTGTCATGATTCCATTCAACGCCACAAGACTACTATATTTGGAATCAAGAGAAATACGATTTGTCTTTTCTGATGCAATCTCTCGCACTCCCATGATAGTAATGCCCATCATGGAGAATAAGATAAAATAATGTATTATACTATCTATAAAATTACATATCCCGATATTGGTGACACCTAATACTCGTGAGACGTAGGGATATACCAATAACGGGAATATATAATTTGCTGTAGTCAGTATGCTGCTATAAAGGATATTCTTTTTTAAACCCATAAATTCTTATTGGGATAGAATGAATCATTACTTTAATAATGATTATTATATTTCAAGAAAATTTATTCTGATTTTAGATTTACTATGCAACGTTTTAGAGAATCCGTCCAGTATGGGACGCGGAGGGAGAATATCTCCTTGACCTTGGTCTTGTCGAGGACAGAATAGGATGGACGGATTACCTTGGAGGGAAATTCATCGGAGTGGCATGGCTGGATGTTACATTCCGTGTTGCCGGAGTATTCTGCAATCATCTTGGTGAAATCATACCATGAGCATACACCTTCGTTGGAGTAATGGTAAGTCCCTTCGTTGCCCGACATCTTGCGCTTATTGATTATATGGAAGATTGCGTCTGCAAGATCCTGCGCATACGTCGGGGTACCGACCTGGTCAAACACCACCCTCAACTCCGGCTTCGTAGCCGTCAGGTTGAGCATCGTCTTCACAAAATTTCTTCCGTACTCTGAATAGAGCCACGCTGTGCGGAAAATCAGTGCACGGCAACCGCTCTCTGCGATCGCCTGTTCACCGTGGAGTTTTGTCATACCGTAGACACCAGTCGGGGTACCCTTCTGGTCCTCACGGCACGGCACATTATATGGCTCCTTTCCGAACACGTAATCGGTTGAGATATGTATTAGCGTGCCGTCGTTTGCCTTAATCGCCTCTGCCAAGTTCCTTACGGCGGTAGCGTTGAGCAACTCCGCGAGTTCCCCGTCATCCTCTGCCTTGTCAACGTTGGTGTACGCGGCACAATTGACGATGACCTTCACATCATTCTCCTTCACCATCCGGCTGACGGCATCTGCATCTGTGATGTCAAGACGCACCACGTTGTCACCCGCCACATCGGTGAAGATATAATTGTCTTCCGATCCCTTGGCGGCATTCCTCAGGCAGTTTCCGAGCTGTCCGTTTCCGCCAGTCACAAGTATATTCATTTCTCTTTAAGAATGAAGGGTGAATCAAAATCCTTCAGAAGCGGATGTTTCGTGTCTTTTTCAGACAGGAGGGCTTCCGTAGGGTCTATCTGCCAGTCGATGCCGAGGGTGTCGTCCTGAATGGAGATGCCGCCGTCGGCTTCGGGATGATAGTAATTGTCACATTTGTATTGGAACACCGCTGTATCGGAGAGTACGGCAAATCCGTGGGCGAAACCTCGCGGTATGAAGAACTGGCGGTGATTTTCTTCCGAAAGCTCCACTGCCACGTGCTGTCCGTATGTGGGTGAACCCTTGCGGATGTCTACTGCCACGTCAAGTACTTTCCCCTTCACGCAACGCACGAGTTTCGCCTGTGCGTATGGCGGTCGCTGGAAGTGGAGCCCGCGCATGACGCCTCGCGTGGAGCATGACTCATTATCCTGTACGAAATCTGCGGTTATACCCGCTTCCTCGTAGTTCTTTCTGTTGTAGCTCTCAAAGAAATAGCCACGGGCATCGTTGAAAAGGCGAGGCTCTATGATGAGGACGCCCTCTATGTCGGTCTTTGTTACTTTCATTCGGTTATTATTGAGATGGGACGGTTGGAATTTCGCGCTCCGCGCTCACACTTGAAACAAAACTGCTGCGCTAACTTTTGCTAACGCCTTAAATCTTTTGAATCATTTAAAGATTTTAATATGAGCGAAGAGCCAGATTAGCGATTGGAGTACATGTCGTCGTAGTAGCGGAGGTAGTCGCCGCTGGTGATGCGGTCCATCCAGTCCTGATGGTCGAGGTACCAGCGGACGGTCTTCTCAATCCCTTCCTCAAACTGGAGGCTCGGTTCCCAGCCTAACTCGCGCTGGAGCTTGCGGCTGTCGATGGCGTAGCGCATGTCGTGTCCGAGTCGGTCGGTGACGTAGGTGATCAAACGCTCGCTCTCACCTTCAGGGTTGCCGAGAAGACGGTCAACGGTCTTGATGATGACCTTGATGAGGTCGATGTTCTTCCATTCATTGAAGCCGCCGATGTTGTAGGTGTCGGCGGTCTTACCCTTGTGGAAGATGAGGTCGATGGCGCGGGCATGGTCCTCCACGTACAGCCAGTCGCGCACGTTCTCACCCTTGCCGTAGACGGGAAGTGGTTTGCCGTGGCGTATATTGTTGATGAAGAGGGGTATCAGTTTCTCCGGGAACTGGTACGGTCCGTAGTTGTTGGAGCAGTTGGTCACGATCGTCGGCATACCGTAGGTGTCGTGGTAGGCACGGACAAAGTGGTCGGAGGATGCCTTCGACGCGCTGTATGGCGAATGGGGATTGTATTTGGTCTCCTCGGTGAAGAAGAGGGAACCATACGCCTCATGTTTCTTTCCGCTTGATGCCTTGGTGGAGAAAGGTGCGTCAACACCCTCCGGATGGGTCAGCTCGAGTGCCCCGTACACCTCATCGGTGGAGATATGGTAGAATCGCTTGCTTTCATATTTTTCGGGCAACGATTCCCAGTATTCCCTGGCGGCCTGCAGCAGGGCGAGAGTGCCCATTACGTTGGTGCGTGCGAACGTGAACGGGTCCTTGATGGAGCGGTCAACGTGGCTCTCTGCCGCAAGGTGGATGATGCCGTCGATCTCATAGTCGCGGATGATGCGGCGCATCTCATCGAGGTCGGCGATGTCAGCCTTCACGAACGTGTAGTTCGGTCTGCCCTCTATATCCTCAAGATTGGCAAGATTGCCGGCGTATGTAAGCTTGTCAAGATTTACGATATGATAGTCAGGGTATTTGTTGACAAACAGCCTGACAACGTGCGATCCGATGAATCCGGCACCACCGGTGATCAATATATTCCTCATAGATTGTGTTACTAATGACCTATTACATATAACCTGTTACCTATCACCTGTCATATCCCTGTGCCTCAGTTCCTCTATCACCTGAAGGAGATACTGCCCGTACTGGTTCTTGAGCATCGGGGCGGCATTCCGGCGCATCCTCTCCTCCGTGATCCATCCCTTGCGGTAGGCGATCCCCTCAAGACACGCAACCTTCAGTCCCTGACGCTTCTCTATCACCTCTATGAAGGTGGATGCCTCGGCAAGCGAGTCGTGCGTGCCGGTGTCGAGCCACGCGAAGCCACGACCGAGTGTCTGCACCTTCAACTCTCGATCCTGGAGGAACCATTGGTTGACGGTCGTGATCTCCAGCTCACCGCGTGCCGACGGCCTGATGTTCTCCGCCACATGCACCACCTTGTTGGGATAGAAGTAGAGACCAACTACGGCATAGTTGGATTTCGGATGCTCCGGTTTCTCCTCTATGGAGAGACAGTTACCCTCGCTGTCGAACTCCGCCACGCCGTAACGCTCCGGGTCGCTGACCCAATAGCCGAAGACGGTTGCCTTCCCGTCCTCCTCGGCTGAACGCACAGCCTCCTTCAGCATACCCGTGAAGTATGAGCCGTAGAAGATGTTGTCACCGAGCACAAGGCACACCGAGTCATCACCGATGAATTCCTTCCCGATGATGAAAGCCTGTGCAAGACCGGCGGGGGATGGCTGCTCGGCATATTCGAAACGCACTCCGAAATCGGAGCCGTCACCGAGAAGACGCCTGAAACCGGGAAGGTCATGTGGGGTGGAGATGATGAGGATGTCACGGATTCCGGCAAGCATGAGCACCGAAATCGGATAGTAGATCATCGGTTTGTCATAGATCGGAAGCATCTGCTTCGATACGCCTTTCGTGATGGGATACAGGCGCGTGCCGGAACCGCCGGCGAGTACTATGCCTTTCATAATGGTATGAGGTTATCCCCCGACCATCCTTCAGGGGAAGGTGAGATGATTGGGGAATTTGAGGGTGATTGTATCTGGTTGTAGATTAATTTCTTTTTATTCTTTTGTTTCTTCGTGTGAAGATTATTCTCTGTGGGCTTGGCGGGGTTGGGGCGGCATCGAGGGCGAGGGCGGTTGCTGTCGCTACGATGGTGAAGGTGGTGTGGGCGAAGCTGAGGAGGTAGACGGGCTCGGTGGTAGCGGTGCTGCCGGAGGCTTTGCCCGGTTTTGTCTTGATGTCGACGATGGTGGCTTCGCGGCCTTTGAAGGGTCCGGTGTGGATGATCACTTTCTGGGATTTGGCGAACTCTTTACGGTGGGCGAGGATCCATTCCTCGCGGTCGACGAGGTCCACGTCGTCGCGGAAGTCGCGGAGGGCGACCTGGAAGAGTTCGAGTTCGTGCTGGGGCACGATGGCGAAGCGACGGGTACGGCTGACGCGGAGTACGGAGGCGTCGCGGCGCAGGCTGTCGACAAGCATCGCCTCCATGGGGTTGCCACGGAAGAAGATGAAGCGGCTCACAGCGGAGGATTCGTGACGGCGGTCGTCGTCAAGGTCGGTCGGGTCGTAGAGTCGGCGCATGGCGTCGGTCTCGGTGCCGAAGATGCCGGAGGCGGCTATATGACGGCGAAGTCGGTCACCACGGAAGGTGGTGGAGTAGCTGCACAGCACGTACCAGTTCTGTTCGAGGAATCCGGAGATGCTTTTGTCGGGGTTGTTGAGCCGGAGAAGGGTCTCGGTGGGTAGCTGGGTGAGACGGTCCTCGGCGGCGTGCGTGAGTGCCGACTCCATGTCGTCGGTGGGTGCTCCGGTGGCGGCTGCCACGGTGAGCCATTCTCCGAGGAGGGTCGAGTGGTTGCCGAGTCCGAAGCCTTCACGGAGGAGCCATTTGCGGGCACGTGCCGTGATGCGCTGTGCCTTGGCTGCAATCTGCTCGTCGGTGTCGGTGTCGCTGACCACGCTGAAGAGGTGGTTGCCGGCGGTGCAGATCTTGCCTTCGTTGTGCATTCGGGCGAGGGAGAGGGCGACTGCCGGGACCGGGAGGCTTCTGCCGTACTTCGGCACGAAAATTTCTGAGGGCTCTGATGTTTTGAGGCGGATGATGGACTCGACGTCGAGTCCGTAGAAGAAGAGTCCGAAGAGGACGATGAGGGCGGCGCGTGCCTCGGTGATGCTTTCGCGAAGACGGCGTTGTGCGGCGGGATCGTCGGGCTGACGGGTGATGCCTCGGTTGGCGAAGAGCCATGTCAGGCGACGTGCCAGTTCGCAGGTCTCCTCCTGTGTGTTCAGTTCGATGGGTATCGGTGTTTCCGCCTTCATGTCGAGGTGCCAAACCTCTTCGCGGAGCCGGATGAGTGCTTCGGGTATGGGGTCGTAGTTGGGTATGAGCCTCATTCGCATTGCGCGGCGGAGGGTGCTCCGCAGGCGTTCGACGCACTCGTTGGCGACGGTCGGGCTGTAGTTGCGGACGGTGCCGTCGGTGAGTGCGGTGCCGTAGCCGATGACGAAGGGGGTGGTCTGTGCGAGCCTCATGTCGACGTCCTCACCCTGGCAGTAGTCACGCAGTGAGTTGGTGAACTGACTGATCTTGTCGAGGGTGGCACGTGACGTATTTTTCGGGAGCGCGGAATTTTGTAAATCTATGTATGATAGAAGTTTCGGCATCGAAAAGCACTATAACCCACTTCGGGTTTTGAGGGTACACTTATTTTCCCCCTGACAACCTGTGGGTGTCGGGAGGAAAAATCGGGGGTTATGTCGCGGGGATTTTGGCAAGAGCTTGATTCTTAGGTAATCCCGTAGTGTAAAGAGTCCTTCTCTAATTTAGAGTGGGACTTCTGCTTGCAAAATTAATAAACAAGCATGAATTATACAAATTCAGAACGATTAAAATTTCCTTTTTTTTATAAATTTATGATATGGCTACAATAATGTAATAGAGTTATAATGTATTATTAATTAGCTATTTGTATAATATTTCTATTTTTGTGTCATTATTACTTCATTGATTTTTTAACGGTAATCTCAATTAAATATCAGAATAACGTTGTCGTATTGATTGTGTTGACCAACATGGTGTATTTTGTTGACCATTTTGCCCCATTTGTTTGCCATTTTTAGATTCCCGAAAATATATTTATCTAAATATCAACAATGTAATCCACGTTGCCCCACTCTAAATTAGAGACGGGCAAAAATGGCAAACATTTTTCAGTTCCTATTTATAAAAAATATTCCCCAATATCTTGCGAAAAGATACCGGGGAATATGGTTATTTTTCAGTTGTCTCTATTTCAACCTCATCAGATCCTGAATAGAGAAAATTCTACTCAGATTCTTAAAAGTGAAAAATTGGTCATCAAGCACCATCCACTCTCCTCTCTGCTTAATTGAAAGTTTCTTTATATCAGGGAACATAGAAATCGGCACACTTATTTCTCTACCGTCACTAAGAAGAGCCGACATTCTACCTTTCGCACTAAAATCAAGTTTCTTTATCCCAATATTTATATTTGCTAATCTACACATCTTCAAAATTGGGAGTTATTCAATTAAGCAAATCTTGAATTTCTTTCTTTAGAATTGGCAAATGATTTATGACAATACTCCAAATAATATCCGGTCGTAAACTATCATAACCATGTATCAAATAATTACGTGTAGCTACAATCCGTTTTTTATCCGTAATTTCCACATCAGGATTTAATTTAAGCAACTTATTCATTGCTTCACCAATAATGGCAATTTCCCACTGCACGGCACTCCGGAAACATCTATCTTCAAGAAATTTTTCATATTCTCGAGGACGTGTAGAAAGAAATAGCTCAATATTGGTAATTGAACTGAGCATATCTTCCAAGTATTTTTGAGTTCTATCCATAAATCAATTGGCGAGTTCGATTAACTTCACTTAGGAAAATATTGCTGTTTATGGCGGAATAATCTACCAAATCTACTTTACGGGCAAAGAGGGTTTCAAGTGCATCTTGAAAGTCAAAGAAATTTACAAACGAATCCTCTACCTCTGAATCGTTGAAATTTACAACCAAATCTATATCACTATCATCACGAAAACGAGATGTCAATACAGATCCTATGGCATATAATGACTTTACCTTATGTTTTTTACACAGGTTATTCAGTTTGTGGATATTCTCTGATATGATATTCATCTTATTCCCTTCTCTGCTTAAAATGTAAGTTTTCAGCAGTTTTTATTTAGTTAACGTTGACTGTAATAATAATGTTGTATGATTCTCTCTCAATAAAAAGAGATTCCCCGGTATCTTGCGAAAAGATACCGGGGAATTTGGCTTATACGGCACGCCGAACCCATGGGTTCGGGCACCCAACTCCAGTCAACACATATATGTTGACTCTTCAACTCCCCCTTTAGGGGGTCGGAGGGCAGGGACCGGATGGGCTAACCCATCGTCGGGATGACCACTGTCAGTAGGGAGAGCACCCCTTCCACGTCAAACTCGTCGACGTGAGCCGGAAGCAGGAGTGTCTCCCCCTGTCTGACAGATGTAGATACGCCGTCTACCTTCAATTTGCCGTCGCCGTCTATGCAGACTATACCCATAAACGAATCTTCAGCATTACTTAAGGTGCGGCTCCCCTCTATATCCTCTTTGTTCACTTTGAAATACTCACATTGCGCCAATGCCGTGGTTCCGCTCTCTTCTCCTTCATGAGCGGCAGCATCCCCTTCGGGATAATAAGCATAGCCTATCGTCTCCTTATCCCGATCGCCTTGCATGGAGATATTCACCTGCATCGACGTATCTGTCTTAGCGTCGATAAACTTCACGAGCAGCGGGAACTCGGTGCCGAAACGCTGATAGACGTTCTCACCGAGAAGTCTCTCCCTATATTTTATGCATAGGTCGGGCAACGTCATACCCGAATCGTCGCCATTCGCCACGATGCTTTCGCATCCCGATATTGCGGAAAGCTCCCAGCTCTCCCCTATGTCGGAGCAATTGACCGACAGATTCTTAAAAACAGATATTCGACGTCCGCCCCATGCGGTACTCTTGAAGTACGGAAGGAACTTAATCGGCTGTCTCATTTTTTCTCCTCTTTATTATATTCCGGAAACAATAGCATCAACGACGGCAGTGAGGAGGCGGCATAGCTACCCACGAGCACATCATCGGGAGTCTTCTTATCCATCTCGCCGTCGCATATACCCGCACCATTACGGTTTGACACGCCCTGACGCACGTTGTCGGCAATAAACTCACGATACTGATCCTGACCGCAATCATTGATAAGGATATCCATATACTGCGCCCAGATTGCAGGATACACACCCTGTTCAAGGCTACCCTGATCGTAGGGGTTCTTATGGTTGCGTGCCCACGGAAGCACACCATTCTCCGCCGACATCACGTTGATGGAATAGTCTGCACCCGCCTTAGCATTATCAAGATAGCGTTTGTCGCCGGTGGCGAGATAGAGAAGCGCACCCGCACCGATGAATGTGCCCTGATTATATATAAGCGGATGACCACCACGGTGCCCGCCATGGCTGCTATCGGAAATCATACCGGTCTGCATATCGCCGAGATTTTCGGAAGCCCAGTCGTAGATCTCCTTCGCCATCTCGAGATAACGCCCCTTCGTCTCATAATGTGGGCGCACGAAATCGCCATAGTTGTTGGTCCATTTCTCCGGATTCGGGTCAGCCGCACGATTCTCGGGAGCCACGTCATAAAGGAGCATGGCAGCCACTACCGTCGGGAAGTTGATGCACGACATCTTGCCATGGTCGGCAGCATTGGCATTCGGCTTCTCCAGCGGTTGCCACTGCCAGAACATGCCTCCGCCGAGCCCCTTAGCCGGATCGGCATACGAACCGGTGTCGCCCACACGTGGCGAGCCATACCATACGCGCGCGAAGCTCTTCTCCGCCAACTCTCGGCAATCCTCTCTTCCGAGCACCTGCGCCGCACGAGCCATTGTGATGGTCCACCACTGTATATCGTCATATATGAACCAACCCTTGTTGGTGTCGTTATTATCGAAATCAAAATTCAGATAATGCGCGATATTACCGTCGATTATCTTATTACTCAGGTCGCGATACTTCGCCTCATTCTCCTTGTCGCCATTCTTGCGGGCGAGAAGCATGGCATTCATAGCCATATCGGCATACATTGGCTGGCACCATATTGCAGCCGCGCCGTTCCAACGGTCGACAGCAGCCTCATCCTTGGTGGTATTCTTATAGATATACTTCGCGGAATCCAGAAATACCGTATTAAAAGAATCATATACCGCAAACGCATCATTTGCCACAGTAGCCTTATGCGATGCGCCGCAAGACGCCATCATCAGGAGAGACGCCGAAAATGCTGTTATTGTCTTAAATCTCATAAGCTAAACGCGCGAAGCGCGTATGTTACATATTACTTGTTACCTGTCACATCGTATTTTGAGCGACACTCAAAATTCAAACACTATCTCGCCACCCTTCATTATATCGGAATAGTTGATATACGGGAGCTTATATTCCTCGCCGTTGAGACGGATGCCCTTCACGTACTTCCTGTCGGCAGACATTCCGTCAGCCTTCACACGGAACACACCACCCGGCACGTCGATCTCCACTTCCTCAAACAGAGGAGTGCCAAACCAGTAGCGTCCGCTACCCGGCTCCACCTCATACATGCCGATTGCAGAGAGTATGTACCATGCCGACATCTGACCCACGTCCTCATTTCCTGACAGCCCGTCTACTTCCGTGGTGTACATGGTGGAACAGATCTCTCTCACGAGGTCGGCAGTCTTCTCCGGATACCCGAGCATCGTGTAGAGATAAGCAGTGTGGTGTCCCGGCTCATTGCCGTGGGCATACTGACCGATGAAACCCGACACGTCGGGAGATATGTCGGTGCCCTGAAGCTCCGACGATACGGTAAACAGCGAGTCAAGACGCGAAATCATCCTCTCCTTTGAGCCGAAGCAGTCGCGCAGACCCTCCACGTCATGAGGCACGAGCCAAGTGTATTGCCAGGCGTTACCCTCGCAATAGTCATTTACACGATGCGACGTGTTGAACTCATTGAACGGATCGCGCCAATTCCCCTTGCTGTCCTTGCCTCTCATGAAGCCGGTAGACGCGTCGAAATAATTGCGGTAGGAATGACTGCGGTTTTCAAAATACTCCTTATTAATAGAGTCGCCCATAGCCTCCGCAGCCTGTGCGATTGCCCAGTCGGCAAGCGCATACTCCATATCGTAAGCCACAGACTCATTCCCGAACAGATCAAACGGAATATAGCCATACTTCTGACGAAGCCCGTTTCCACGGATTGTATCCATGCCGGTCTTCAGCAATGCCTTATACGCACGCTCCTTATCCACCCCGGGGATATCCTTCACGATAGCGTCAGCCACCACCGGTATGCCGGGATTACCCACCATGCAGTCGGTCTCACATCCCCAAAGATGCCACACCGGCAGACGCCCCTGCTCATCGCAGATAGCGGTCATCGTGTTAATCATGTCGGCATAACGCTGCGGCTGGATTATACTAAGGAGCGGCATTGCGGCGCGATAGGTATCCCAGAGAGAGTAAGTGGTGTAGCAATTGAAACCGGGATTATGTTTCACCTCCCCGTCAGCACCGCGATAATCACCGTTGACATCGGAAAATTCCGATGGTGCAATCATCGTGTGATATAAGGATGTGTAGAATATCTTCCTCTCATCAGGAGTGCCACCCTTGATTCTCACCTTGCCGAGTTCATCATCCCAAAGACGGTCGGCATCCGCCACGGTCTTATCGAAATCCCATCCCGGAAGTTCTTTCTCCATGTTGGCTACGGCTCCCTCTACCGACACCGGCGAGATTGCCACCTTCATCATCAAAGGCTCATCACCCTTCTCCTCAAAATCCACGCGTGCAAACAGACCATCCTCACCCTTCTTCTCAAGGGATGCAAACGGGCGGGAGAAATCAATGACAAAGAAAAGTTTCTGATTATTTGCCCATCCTTTGGAATGACGCCAGCCGGTAAGACGCGAATCTCCCTGTTTCTCTATATGAATATCTTCGGCGGAATCCCAGTTGCCGCCATCGCGCAAGTCAACCACCACTGCCGGAGCCTTCCCCTCCGGGAATCTGTATCTATGAAAACCTACTCTCGGCGTTGCGGTCATCTCTGTCTCGATTCCATAGCGGGTCAGCGGCACGGCATAGTAGCCGGGACGCACCACTTCACGCGAACGGTCGGCATACGACCACAGACCGGAACCGATAGAATCTGTATTTCCACGCGCATATATAAGATCATCCCCTACCACCGGCATCACTGTGACGTCAAGCAAATCTCCGCAACCTGTGCCTGAGAGATGAGTATGTGAAAAACCTATTACGGTAGAGTCGCTGTCATGGTAGCCGGAACACCAGTCCCAGCCCTCTGTCACACTTGTCGGACCCACCTGTACAAGACCGAACGGGACATTCGCACCGACAAACACGTGACCATGACCACCACTGCCGATTTTTGGATCAACCTCCCTTGTCAGGGAAGTTTTATCTGTTGCCGTACATCCTACCGCTCTGAGAGCCAGAAGGGATCCACAAGCCAATAAGCTGCTAATCTTTTTCATAGGGTTGAGATTTTTATGGGTGAGGGGGTATGGGGTATAGTTTATAGTTTATAGTTTATAGTTTATGGTTGATAGTTTATGGGTTATAGTTGATAGTGATTAAGACTTCCCCTTTAGGGAGCCGGGGAGCCAAGCCGGACAATGCCGGACGGCTCCCCTGCATGGGGTTAGGGGATTATGGAATCATCACTTCGATAGGCTCGCTGTAGTTCCAGCGACGTGTGCCGCTACCTACAGGAGTATCAAAGTTTATACGGGCAGCAGCACGCACCCACACCTTACGACCTGATGGTATCTGACCATTGGAAGTGATGGTGATCGGAGTGCCGAACTTGTCGTTAAATTCAGAACCGGTATAGTCGATTGCGCTTGACCAGCGGTCGTCGCGCGCACGATAACCGACCGAATTAGAGTAGCTCACGAAGAACTGAATGTCGGTCATATTCAGGAATGAATCATTCCAGTTGCCCATCGGCTGAATCTTGTCGCGGAAATCCTGCTCACTCACGCCTCTCTCCACTACTACCTTAGCCTTGATAACGCCATTGCTGACGGTGGGATCACCCACGATGCGCACATTAAGGAACGGCTCAACCTCAAACTTGACGTTTGTCACTCCCTTTATGTCTGTAGTGATGGTCTCGTCAGCGAGAGGCACTCCGTCAGCAGTCTCTCTTACAAGAGGGATAAACGGACCGTCGATGCGTATGTTGTAGTTACCCTTGAATATCTTGGTATTCTGGAAAGTGCCATCCGGACGGCAATAGAAATCGGGGTTATGCTCCACGTTCGGTCCCCAGCTCAACTCTGTCAGGCGCACACGGATACCCTCGCTGCCCTGGTCGGTCAGCACCGGATTACCGGTCTTCACATCCACGACTTCGCCACGGATAGTCTCTTCCGGTGCGTCGTAGTTATCAATCTCAAACATGCTGCAAGAGGAGAGCATAAGGAGGGCGGCAAACATGCCGGATATCTTAAATAATTTCATGATATGTCTTTATTAGTATTGTTAGTATGTATGGCTCCGGTGGCTTCCGGCTCACCGGAGCCTCATGCTTTGTTTTATTAACGGTTTGGCTGCTGGTCTATTACAGGACTCTTGACAACTTCCCCACCGGGTATGCTGAAATAGTAGTCGATCGTGTTGTAATCAAACTCCTTATGGGAGATGCATTCGAAACGCACGTCGTAGAACCATTTCTTATCCTGTGCGGAGTAGAAAGGATAGATGCCACGGAAACGATAATGTGAGTTGGAGCTGAACTTATCCTTGTCGCGTGTCTCACCCCAGAAACCGTCGCGGTTGTCATAATCCTGCACACGCCAGCGACGGAGGTCCCACTTGATATTTGTCTCCATTGCGATCTCCTTACGACGCTCTTTTCTGACCTCATTGCGGCTCTCGATGCTGCCGGTGAGTTTGCCGGAGAGCAGAGTTGCTCCCGCACGGCTACGTATGTCGTTGATCACGTCGGTAGCCACGCCAAGCATATCGGAACCATCGGGAGATGCCACTCCGGCGAGCGAAAGCTCCACGGCAGCCTCGGCAGCGTTGAGAAGCACCTCTGCATAGCGCACGAGGATATAGTGCTGGTCGCTGTTGCCCTCACGAACGGTGAACGAAGGATCATCCTTCAGCCATTTTCTTGCAAGAAGACCCGTCATTGCTGACTCGGCGAAGTTGTAGAACGGACCGTTCGCGCCTGATGCCTTCATCTCGCTTCCGTCGGGAAGTTTCACAATCTTATGATTGTTAGGGTCGGGAGTCATATAGAGAGTCGGATTGTCGCCCTTGGCGATATCGAGGTTCTGGTAGTTCTGAGCCTGCCCCTGATAAGAATAATCATTCAGGAGAGGTCTCACGGGAGTTGTGCCGGTGTAGACACCTGCATAGATCTCCATCTTCTGACCCTTGAACATATCGCCCGGAATGATCAGATAAGAGAGAAGACGCGGCTCGGCATTCTTATAGAAATCGCCGATGTTGTCATACATTATATATGTACCCTCACTGTTGGAGTTGCCGGTAGTCACCTTGAGCGAACCATCGGGATAACGGTCGAAGCCTTCGAAAAGCTCAACGAAGTCGGCAGTCGGACACATTGCGGAGCTCAACGGCGAACGGAACACGTAAGGCGCGTTGTAGGCATCAAATGAGTGGGTAGTGGTCGGATAGAGATATTCGCGGATCCAGATATTCTCCGGGCTATCCATGTCGGAAGTCATGTCGATCATGTTCTGACGGATAGCCTCGCGGTCTCCCTCAGCCCATTTTTTCTTATAAAGGCTGTAGCCGCCATTCTGTATCACCTGGTTGGCAGCCTTGTAAGCCTCCGTGAAATAACGTTTGGAAGCCTCGGCAGCTGTAGCGGCGTCGAAACCGATCACGCGCACACCGGTCTTCTGACCGAGACCAGTCAGACGTCCGGGCACTGTCTCATTATACTTAGCCACAGAACCGGCATAGAGCATTGCCTGAGATTTCACTGCGAGAGCCACATACTTGTTGGCATAACCTCTCTTCGGACTCTTGGGCATCATCAGCTCGATAGCCTTGTCAAAGTCGGCACATATCTGGTCCCAGGTCTCCTCCTCGCTTGCACGGGGCACCTCAAGCAGATCCGTCTCGGCAGGATAGTTGATCACTCTTGTCACCAAAGGGATACCACCGAAACGCTTTGCAAGAGCATAGAATACGTAAGCTCTCACGAAGTATGCCTCACCGAGATAGTCATTATAAGTGATCTCCGGGTAAGTGCCGCGATAGTTGGGAAGATTCTCGATAAGGAAGTTGGCGTCGCGGAGAAGCTCGAAAGCCTTGCCCCAATATACGTCGCCCTCTCCCGTGAACGAACGGCAATAACCGTCGCGGTTCACATTCTCGCCGATACCCTCGAAACCGAAACCGGCAAGCCAGCCGTTGAAGTTACTGATACCTCTCTCAGGGAGATATTTGAAATCCTCAAACGGCATGATGGAATACATGCGCGCCATGTATATGTCCATACCCGACTCACTGGAAAGAAGGTCGTCGGAGGTGACTATATTTTTGGGAGGGATGTCCATATTCTGACAGGATGTCAGAAGGGTCGCACCCAAAATAGCTGATAGAATTATCTTTTTCATTTCTGATGTTTCTTTTTTGGTTAGTAAGAGAAAGTAAGACCGAATGTGAAGGTCTTGTTAAGCGGGTACATACGTCCGAGATCATCATCGGGATGCTCCGGGTCAACGAATTTCACCTTTGTAAACGTAAGCAGGTTGTAGGCGTTGAAATAGAGACGGAGACTTGTCTGGCGAGTGATTTTCTTCGGCAGAGTGTAGCCAAGCTCGATGCTCTTCAGACGCAGATAGTCAGTGCTTACGCGGTTGAATGAAGAGTTGCCGCGAGGATAGCGACCTGTGTAGGCATAGTAGCCGGATACCCATTCAGTTGCGGGATCGTATGGATCTGCAGTCGGGTTCACCGGATGCCAGCGGTCGGTGTACTGCTCGAGGATACCGCCGCCCATGTCGCCCCAGATTGAATAAAGAGGTTCCTTATATTCCATTGAGCCGAGAGCAGAACCCTGCCAGAGCATTGAGAAATCGAAGTCGCGCCAGTTGACGCCTACGTTAAGTGAGTAGTTCATCCAAGGAGTCTGGTCGAATGCGAAAGGATGCGAGTCAAGATCGCTGATCTCACCGTCGCCGTTCCAGTCCTCATATTTATAGTCGCCGGGGAGGATATCCTTCTCCTGATATCCGGCATAGTTCCAGATATCATACCAGTTCTGGTAACGTCCTGCGCCTGTGTAGCCGAACTGCACACCCTGATAACGGTTGTTGAGGTTATCGTTCTTCCAACGGTCGTAGGAGTTAGCCCACGGTCCCTTGTTGGCTGCATAGAGATACTTGTTACGGGTGATGGTAACCATACCGCGAAGATTGTAGGTGACTTCCCCTACCTTGTTGGAATGGCGGAGTTCAAGCTCCATACCCTGATGGGAGTCGCTGTTGATATTTTCGCGTGGAGCTGTCGCACCTACCACTGTCGGCAACGCGCCATTGTTGCGCTCGTAGAGACCTGTACGCTTGCGGTGGAAATAGTCGAATGAGAATCCGAAGAGACCGTTACGCATATCGAAATCCACACCTACGTCGAATGTCTTTGACTTATTCCATGAGATTGCCACGTTGGGGAGTGCCATGGGAGACGCTGCGGAGATATATTGTCCGTTGAATACGTAACCCGGAGAATAACCGTTGTAGTTACCGTTGTCAGCAGGGTTGCCTGCGGGATAGTTGTAACCCATCGTCCAGTCATAGTTCACGCCGCTGTCGTCACCAAGCACACCGTAGCTTGCACGCACCTTGAGGTTGTTGATGAAATCAAGGGCTTCCGTGTCGCGCACGAATGATTCCTCAGAGATTCTCCAGCCGGCAGACACAGAGGGGAAGAAGCCCCACTGATGACCCTTGGCAAATTTTGAAGAACCGTCATAACGGAACTGACCCTCGATAAGGTAGCGGTCGGCAAATGAATAGTTGACACGACCTACAAGTGCGTTGTTGGTATACTCATAGAGGTCGCCGCCGTTCATCGCACCGATCTGACCCTCAGTCACACCCACGAGAAGGTAAGGATTGGAGAATGCAAGGTCACGCACGGCATAGAAGTTGTCGCCGTTGCGACGCTGACCCTCCCAACCTACAGTCGCGCTGACGTTGTGAAGCTCGTTAAACTCGCGGTTGTAGTTGAGGAGGAACTGGTAGAGCACCTGCTGCTTGTTGTAGTATTCACGGCGGAGGTTGCTCGGAGAGCTGCTGTTGTAGATCTTCTTATTGTAGGAGTCAGTCATCGGATCGTAGGCATACTGATAGTATTCCTTACGGTAGATCTCATTGTCGTCCGCACGATAGTCGTAGCTGATGAGAGCCTTTGCCTCAAGACCTTTGAGCGGAGCGATATATGCGCCGAAGTCAAAGTTAAGATAAGCTGACGACTCGAAAGTCTTCTGACGATACTTGCGATGACCGCTTACGTCGGCTGTCATCATAGCCACAGTATTCTGTTCGAGGTCAAGACCCTCATAGTTGAGCATAGTCTGCTCCGGATCGGCGTAAGCCGGGAAGAGTACACCCTGCTTCCAGTAGTTACGGATAATGTCTACTGAAGAGTTGTAGGGAGTGTTGCGGGAGTCTGCCATACCTGCAAGGTTGGCATAGAACTTAAGACCCTTAACGATCTCCGACGTGATGTTGGCACGCACGTTGTATTTGTCATAGTTAAGGTCGCCGCTCTTGAAGAGACCCTCCTGATAGAAATAGCCGAAGCTCACGTAATACTGGTTACGCTCGTTGCCACCGGAGATGCTGACGTCATGCTGAGTCTGGGGAGAAGTGTTGGAGAACACGAGGTCGTTCCAGTCAGAAGTGCGACGAGTGCCGTTGGCGAGAGCCTCGAAATCCTCAGCGGAGAAACCGATTGAACCACCGTTGATGTTGTTCCATTTCTGCTCATTGTAGATAGTCATCGCGTCATACGCGCTTGCCAGCTTCGGCATCTTGTTAGGCTTCTGGATAGTATAGGAGCCGCTGTAGGTGACGTTGACCTTACCTGCGTTGCCACCCTTCGTAGTCACGAGAAGCACACCGTTTGCCGCACGCACACCGTAGATGGCAGCCGATGCATCCTTCAATACTGAGATATCCTGGATGTCGGTGGCATTAAGACGCTGGAAATCCTCAACTGTGCGGGGCACACCGTCAATCACCACGAGCGGCGCACCAAGACCACGCACGTCCATGTTGTTGCTGTACGTACCGGGTTCGGAGCTCTTCTGCCATACGCGGAGACCGGGGACACGACCTGTGAGCATGTTCTGAGGGTTCTCGCTCTTGGTCTGGAGCATCTCATCACCCTTCACGCTTGCCACGGCACCCGTCACTGAGCCTCGGCGCTGTGTGCCGTAACCCACGACAACCACCTCATCCATAAGCTGGGCATCTGCACTCATGGATACGTTGATCACTTTTCTTCCATTCAGTTTCTCCTCAATGGAATTGTAGCCCACGTATGAGAATACCAGGACTGCATTTGATGGAACCTGAAGAGAATACGCACCATCTATATCCGTTGACGTACCGACTGATGATCCCTTCATCATTACGGTAGCACCGATAAGCGGTTCGTTCTGTTCATCTGTCACTGTACCGGTGACGGTCACCGTGCTTTGAGCCAGTGAGCCTGCCGGATAGAGGGCCGCCATAAACGCTATCGCCATACAGACGAAAAAACGCGCCAGACTGCCGGGAGTCTTCATAGATGTCATGTTTGTTGTTAGTTAGTTATTTTGTTAATTGATATTCTGCAAGAGAGGCATATTCTGCCGCGAATGAGAACGTGAACATCCCCTCCACGTTATTCTTGCTCCTTTCCATATTCCATCCCACCAGAAGATTGGTAGGAAGCATGTGGTTGTAGAGATAGTTTGAATATGCATAGTCAAGATTTGCCTGGAAAGCCTCCGCATATACGCCCGCTTCCGGATAAGCCGCAGCAGCATCGACATAGCTTCTTTCAAGCACGTTGTTAAACCAGTTGTTGAATCCGGTTATGTCAAACGTATAGCAGCCGTCCTTCCCTGTAGCTGGCTTTGCGAAATAAGGGAAACTCTTGTCGCAAAGAGACTTCATCTCAGTCAGATATTTTGCATCGGAGGTAGCCTTATAGAGAGCCGCCGCGCCGGAGATCATAGTGCCGGTGTTGTAGGAGAAGATTGTGCCCACACGGTCGCGCAGATGCACGTAGGCACGATATTCCACGCCACGCACTGTCTCATATCTGACCTTTCCGCCATTGTCGTCGCCACCCATCATGTCGCTGAAAAGCCCCGTCTTCGGATCATAGAGATGCGTCATCTGGTAATCATATACTGCGGCAGCCATCTCAAGATAGTAGTCAGCCTTAGCCTTTGTCTCCTTACCACGTTTCTTCCCTTCAAGGATCACGCCGTAAGTGATATCGTCGCTCTTACCTTTATATATGTCGGCGAGTTTCACAAGGGGAGCCACGATTGGACCATTGGAGCAGGAATGCTTCGTGACGTAGCCCGGACCCCAAGTGATGCCGCCATGCTGACGACCATTCTCATCAAGAGTGCAGTCCCAACCGTCGAGCACGTATGCCGTCAGGTATTCAGCCTTATCAAGATACCTCTTCTCCCCTGTCACCTCGTAAGCCTCAAGCAACTCACGCACGATCCACATCTGATCATCATACACGTTCAGCACGCCTGTCACATCAGCCGCACCCTTTCCGCTTCCACGGTTCACTCCGTAGACTGTCCAGGTGGTGGTGCCGGTGTAAGATGTCAGGGTGTAAGTGCCGGCATAAAACTCCAGATTATCCACGAGATCGGAGAGAAGCTGAGTGTAGCGTGTGAAATGAGCATCATAGAGAGCCGATTTCCCGGCAGCCTTCTGCTCCTTCATAGCCTTCAACACTGAATTAACAGCCTCTATTGAGGAGGTATACATCCATACACTTCCGAGTTCGTCCGACCTCTTATTGTTGTAAGGATTATATAGACGTGCCATTGACATGCCTGCGCCCTCGAAATAATTCTCAACGGCGGCATCGATAATCTCGATTGCGCGTTCAGCATTGACAAGAGACTTATCGGTTGTCTCTACCGGATCCTTCCCATTGTCTCCACCCGACGGCTCATTCTTGTCGTCGCTGCCACAGGATGTGGCTCCCATGGCGGCAACAGCCGCCATGGTGCCATATAGAGCATTGATGAATATTCTTTTCTTCATAATTCCTGACTTTATTATTAGTCTATCTTGACTGAGTAGAAGAGAAGCTTGTTCTCATCGCCGTTAGCCTCACCCTTGAAGATTGCGATTGCGATTGTCACGTCCTGACCGTCGAACTGGGAAAGATCGTAGACAAACTTGCAATATCCGGCAGGATTACCGGCATCGCCAGATTCATGAGTAAACTTCCAGCAACCGTCGGCAGCAGCCTCAGCAAACTGGGCGGTGTTCTCCACCGGATCAAGATGAGTCACTGTGCCGTCGTTGGTGATAGCCGTGATCTTGAAGAAGGTTGCGTTTGTTGAGCTGAATGTGCGTGTATTCAGAGTGAACTTATTGTGACCTGGAGCAATCGAGAATTTAGAATAGAAATATGACTCGGGCACCTTTGTGTTGACATCATCGCCACCGCGTGTCTTGATGAGATAACCCTCTCCCGGGAACACCTCGGGGTCTTTTGTCAACGGCATGAAGCTCCAGTCGCAAGCCACGTGATGAACGTCGCGCCATGCACGATAGGCATCGAAGTAATTATCACGGTTGCCGCTGATCGGGCTGATGCCGGTGAATGAGCTTGTCTGGTTAGGCATTGTGGAACGAACCATCTCCATAGTGAGCTTCCAACCCTCAAGACCCGGAATCTCCGTACCGGGGAGCCAGCCCCAGAGTGTGCCGATAGACTGCGGAGTGAATGCGATACGACGGATCACAAACTGTTTCCAGTAGTCGCCCGCCTGCTGACGGAATGTGCCGACTGCGATGATCACCTCCTTGCCGATATATTCGCTGAGGTCAGCCTCAATCTGATGATAGTTCTCATCAGCAAGTGTGCGCACGCCTCCGATCAGCTTAGCCTTCGGGTCAGACTCTGCAAGGTCGATCACCTGAATACCGAAATATGCGGGATTCTCGGCATCTGCACTGTGTGTGCGGCTTTCAAGAGTCATGAGGCAGTTGTCAGCTGTGATCAGCTTGCTGCCATATACGAATGAGTCAAACATCTCCATGTCGACCGGATTGTTGCGCTGGTCTTCGGCAGAGTTGCGGATGCGGAGAGTTGTGCCCTCATTCTGCTCCTCCCATTCACCGACAAATTCGAGCGTACACATATAGTTGCAAGCCCAGTCCCAGTGGGGATAAGCCTCGGCATTACGACCACCGCGATACTCATTATAATACCATTTCGGAGCCTCCATAAGGTTGAACTTGGTGAGACCACGGAGCAACTGAACGCTACCCATTGTCACTTCGAGTGAATATACACCGTCGACAAACGCATCTGCTGCCACATTCTTGGTCACGTCAGGATAACCATCTTTCAGGAAAGTCACAGTATAATCCTGAAGGATCAGGTTGCGGAGTTCGAAATGACCCTGGGCATCGGTCTCTGTTTTCTGGAAATCACTAACTTTTACAGTCACGCCCGCAAGAGGCTGTCCATCAGAATTGCCGTCATAAACCGTACCGGAGATAACCGCATTTGCATATACAAGAGAAACGTTGACGTTTGCCTTGTCATCCGTAAATCTCTTTGAAGTCACGGTCACGGCTGCAGTCTCGTAACCCTCCTTTTCATATACAATGATACCCGATGTCATCGGGACGTTCGGAAGAGAATACTCACCTGCGGAATTGGTAGTGACAGACGCACCGGTAGCATGCAGACTTACCTTAACCCCATCGATAGGATTCTCCTGTTCGTCTGTCACGATACCGGAAACAGTGCCGTTACCAACGGCTCCTCCGTCTGAATCGCTGTCGGAGCATGACTGCACCCCTGCAATCATCAAACCTGCCATGACAGCGAGTCCAATCTTTTTGAAAAATCTTTTAATTTTCATGATTACTATATTAGTTTGTTAGCTATATAATGTCAGTTTTAGTGTGAACCATAAAAAACAATCTTTCTTACCTTTTGATTTTTTTGGGAGACCGCCTCTGCAAGTCTCCCTGCCATTTTCAAAACCTTAATAATTCAACCTAATAATTTACCTAACACTAACCTTGTCGTCATATATTTTTTACGCTGCAAAGTAAACGCTTATTTTCACGCAAAATGTAATCCATCTCTGCCAAATCCGTATGCATGGCGCACTGTATACAGATTTGGCACGATTGAACACTTGCATACAGATTGATTTCCGTAATTTTACACCGTAATTACAAGCAAGTTGCACAACAACAAAAAAAATACAAAAAAACGATGCGTACAACATCTCACATCATGAATCTCACAGCAGCCTTAGGCTCTGTCATCGCTCTGGCAGGATGCACATCCACCCAGGCATCCTCATCTGCCGCGCCCGACCCGGTAGATTACGTAAGCACTCTCGTGGGCACCCAGTCGAAACATTCCCTATCGACCGGCAATACCTACCCCGCCACTGCACTACCCTGGGGCATGAACTTCTGGACACCCCAGACAGGACGCATGGGCGACGGATGGGCATACACGTATGACGCCGACAAGATCCGCGGCATCAAGCAGACCCACCAGCCAAGCCCGTGGATCAACGACTACGGTCAGTTCTCAATCATGCCTGTGACCGGCACTCCCGTATTCGACGAGGAGCAACGTGCATCATGGTTCTCCCACAAGGCGGAGACCGCCACTCCTTATTATTATAAGGTGTATCTTGCCGACCATGATGTGGTGGCTGAAGTGACACCGACCGAACGTGCCGCAGCAATGCGTTTCACATTCCCTGAGAACGACAGCTATCTCGTCATCGACGCGATGGACAACGGGTCTTACGTGAAAGTGATCCCTGCGGAAAATAAAGTTGTGGGCTACACCACCAAAAACAGCGGCGGCGTTCCCGAGAATTTCCGCAACTACTTCGAGATACAGTTTGACACCCCTATCACCTACACCGCAACCGTGCTCGACAACGGTGAGATCAAGACCGACCGTGATGCTGTAGAGGGCAACCATGCAGGTGCCATCGTTGGCTTCAAGACAAAGAAGGGTCAGGTGGTCAACGCTAAGGTGGCTTCCTCTTTCATCAGCCCCGAACAGGCATCTGTCAATCTGAAGGAACTCGGCGACGGCGACTTCGATCGTATCAAGAAGGATGGACGCGACCGCTGGAACGACGTGCTGGGTGTATTTGAGGTCAACGACAACGACATCGACCGTCTGCGCACATTCTATTCTTGCCTCTATCGCTCTGTGCTATTCCCCAGAAGTTTCTATGAGATCGGTGCTGACGGCAAGCCCGTACACTATAGCCCCTACAATGGCGAGATTCTCCCCGGCTATATGTTTACCGACACAGGTTTCTGGGATACATTCCGTTGTCTCTTCCCCCTTCTTAACCTCGCCTACCCCTCAATGAACGAGAAGATGCAGGAGGGTTTGGCAAATGCATATCGTGAAAGCGGGTTCCTCCCCGAATGGGCAAGCCCGGGACACCGTGGATGCATGGTCGGCAACAATTCCGCTTCTGTAGTGGCTGACGCATGGCTGAAAGGCGTGAAAGTATCTGAGAATGACATCAACACTCTCTGGGAAGCTGTCGTGAACGGTGCCGCCAACGTGCATCCGACTGTATCATCAACAGGACGTCTCGGGCATGAATATTACGACTCTCTCGGCTACGTGCCTTACGATGTTGATATCCGTGAGAATGCAGCCCGCACACTCGAATATGCCTACGACGACTGGTGTATCTACCAGCTCGGCAAGAGCCTCGGCAAATCGGATGAAGAGCTCGCACCCTTCAAGAAAAAGGCTATGAACTATAAGAATCTCTTCGACCCGACCCATAAGCTGATGCGTGGAAAGAACAAGGACGGTCAGTTCCAATCTCCGTTCAATCCGCTCAAATGGGGCGATGCATTCACCGAGGGTAACTCCTGGCACTATACATGGTCAGTATTCCATGACCCACAGGGTCTTATCGACCTCATGGGCGGGAATAAGGAATTCAACAATATGCTTGACTCCGTATTCTCCGTTCCGCCGATCTTCGACGAAAGCTACTACAACGCAGTCATTCACGAGATCCGTGAGATGCAGATCATGAACATGGGTAACTACGCCCACGGCAACCAGCCCATCCAGCACATGATTTATCTCTATGACTACAGCGGCGAGCCTTGGAAGGCTCAGAAATGGGTGCGTGAGGTAATGGATCGCTTCTATACTCCTGCTCCCGACGGATATTGCGGCGATGAGGACAACGGTCAGACTTCCGCATGGTACGTATTCTCCGCTCTCGGTTTCTATCCCGTATGCCCCGGCAGCGGCGAATATGCTCTCGGCACTCCCCTCTTCAAGAATATGAAGCTCAAACTTGAGAACGGTAAGACAATTGAGATCGATGCCCCGTCAAACAACCGCGACAACCGCTACGTCAATAATCTGAAACTCAACGGTAAGGATCTTGACCGCAACTACGTCACTCACGATGAGCTGATCAATGGCGCATCATTCAAATATGACATGGCTTCTGAACCCAACACCAAGCGTGGCACATCTCCGGAAGCTGCACCCTACTCTTTCTCCAAGGAGAAATGATAGCTCTCATTATTGAATAGCATATACCGGATTGAACAATATCTATCAGATTTAACCATAACAACCTATAACCTATGATAAAGTCCGGCAACCCCCACCGAAGAGGTTTGCCGGACTTTATCTTAACTATTTATGAAAAAGAATCTCGCATACATCTTGGCGGCTTCCATCCTGTTGACCCCGACAGTCTACGGAGCCTCCTCAAAAGATAAACGAAGCGGCACTCTGACCGATCCTCTCGCCGATTCACTTTGGAACAAATCGGAATGGATTTCCGCAAAAGACGCGCCCATAGTGACGCACGTAGTCACTGACCCCGACGGACGCGCCGCCGACGGTGCCGCATGGTTTGCCGCTACCGTGACCAACGGCAAGAAAGTAAAGTCTGCCCGCTGGATGACTGCAGGACTCGGTGTCTACACGCTCTACGTCAACGGCAATATAATCGGTCAGGAGGTATTGAAACCCGGTTTCACCCATCATGGCAAGACAAAACTGTCATTCACATACGACGTGACAGATGCAATCCAACGCAAGGCAGGCGCGGAAAACATCCTTTCCGTACAGGTGACTCCTGGATGGTGGGCGGATAAGATCATCACCCCGTGGGGAACTGAAGGTATGATCGGCAAGAAAGTGGCATTCCGTGGCGTGCTTGAACTGACCTACACCGACGGCACGACGGAATGTTTCGGTACAAACGTGTCCGATTGGAAAGCCGGTATAGCCGGACCCGTCAAACATGCCGCAATCTTCGATGGTGAAGAATATGATGCCCGTGAGCTACAAGGGTTTGAGACTATCGGCAAGTTGGGCACTCCGGAGAAAAACACCGAATTCAAAGGCACTATATTCCCCTCTAACGGTGCGGAAATATATCTGCGCAACGACTTGGCTCTCACCCCGGAGCGTGCATATATCTGGAAAGGTGTCACCGGACAAAGCGATGATGCTTTCGGCAAGGTTGTAATATCCAAGGAGTTCCGCAAAGGTGAGGAGATAACGCTGCAACCCGGCGAGACACTCGTGATTGACTTTGGTCAGAACTGTGCCGCAGTGCCGGAATTTGAGTTCCGCGCCAAAGGTGGCACAAAACTCAACTGTCGCCCAGCCGAACTTCTGAACGATGGCAACGGCTCGAAAAGCCGAGGCATGGATGGTCCGGAAGGCAGCTGCCACCGCCTGAATCTCCGTGTGCCTGACACCGGTATGCTTCTCGACTACACATTTGCCGACACAAAAGGATATGCCACGTATCATCCGGAATGCACCTTCTACGGCTACCGCTTCATCTCCGTCACTGCCGACGATGAAGTGAAAATCAAGTCGGTAAAGTCTATTCCGGTAAGTTCAATAGCCGAGAATCTTGAGACCGGCACCATCACTACCGGCAATGACATGGTGAATAAGTTAATCTCCAACACATTGTGGGGACAACGCTCAAACTATCTCTCTGTGCCGACCGACTGCCCGCAGCGCAACGAGCGTCTTGGCTGGACTGCCGACACTCAGGTTTTCTCCGAAACCGGCACATATTTTGCCGACACTCGCCGCTTCTTCCATAAATGGATGCGTGACATGCGCGATAGCCAGCACGAGCTGGGTGGATTCCCCGGCGTGGCTCCCTTGGCTCAGTATGGCAACGAGATGACGCGACTCGGATGGTCTGACGCCGGGGTTATTGTGCCTTGGGTGGTATGGAAACAGTTTGACGACACCTCCATCATCGATGAGAACTGGAGCGCGATGGAGAAATATCTCAATCATCTCAATGAGACAAAGTTTGACCATTACGCCCTGCGCGGGGAAAACGGCAACTATCAATGGGCTGACTGGCTTAGCTATGAGCCGCTTGAAAGTTGCAGCGGAAGGATGAACGGTCCCGACGGGATACTCCCTGAGACTTACGACTATTGGAATTATCTGAGCGCTTGCTATTGGCTGATGGATGCGGAGATGATGCGCGACATGGCAGCCGCCACAGGCAGAGACAGCCGCCGATACGCCGATATGGCGAAGGAGGCAAGAGCCTACATTCAGGGTAAATTCCTGACTCCCGACGGCAAGTTCAAGACCGATATCCTCAACACCATGCAGACTCCCGCCCTTTTCGCTCTGAAAAACAAGCTGGTTGACGGCAAGGCGAAGGAGGATATGATCAGCCGGTTAAGAAAGAACTTCGCAGAGCATGATAATTGTCTTCAGACCGGATTCCTCGGCACCTCTATCCTTATGCAGACTCTGACGGAGAACGGTATGGCTGATATTGCCTACGAACTTCTTTTCCAACGTAAGAACCCAAGCTGGCTCTACTCCATCGACAATGGCGCGACCACTATCTGGGAACGCTGGAACAGCTATATGGTTGACCAAGGCATGGGACCACAAGGCATGAACAGCTTCAACCATTATGCCTACGGATGTGTGGCTGAATGGATGTGGGAGACAATGGCGGGGATCTCTACCGATGTGGCAAACCCCGGTTTCAAGAAAATCATCATGAAGCCGATCCCCGACAAGCGTCTCGGATTCGTCAAGGCAGAATATGATTCCGCAGCCGGCAAGATCAAGAGTCAGTGGAGATACGACGGCGACAAATGGATATGGAATTTCACCGTCCCCAAAGGTGCCGTGGCAGAAGTGACCCTCCCCGGAGAGACCTCATCCAAGGAATATGGACCGGGCAACCACTCCGTGACGAAACAATTCTGATTTCAATATTGCTCTAAGAAAAGAAAGAAATAAAAGAAATTCATTAATTTTCAAATAATTAAAAAAATATAATTTCTTTCTTTTCTTAGTGCTACTCCTTTTGCGTGCGATTGTTTCGTTTTATAGCTCCAAGTCCCTTATCTTAGCTTTTATAACAGACTCATCAATAGTTGAGAAATCTCCTTTGTCATAAATATCCAATAAGAAAACTTTTCCGCCAAATTCATCAAATTGAACTGTATATGTGATAATTCGCGCACCACCGGATTTTCCTCGTCCCTTTGATGTAATAGCCATACGAATCTTACGTATACCTTGACTTAACTCAGTACCTTGATATGGATCTTTTTTCAAAGATTTCACAAACTCCTTCATGTCTGCCACCAATGACCGATGACGTTTTGTAAGTTTTTTGAAAGACTTCTGAAAATCTTCCGTAGGATATATCTCAAAGTTCATCTAAAAACTCTTCAATAGTTTTACATGGCATCTTACCTGTCTCCATCAACTTAACCTGCTCCAGTCCGCGACAAATACGATCCGTCAATGAATCTTCTTCAGTCACCGGAACTATTTTAAAATTACCATATCGAGATGTCAACAACACAGATTGACCCTCCCGTGCCGCAGTCAAAAAACGACCTTGGTTACTTCGAAACTCTCTTGCTGATACTACTTGCATAACTTATTGTTTTAGACACAAAGATAACAACTATATTCCATTTTAAACACAACCACAGCTATTTTTTTCAAATACCATTTCATTTTTTTAACATACACATTTGGCTCGTGGATTGACCACAATATTTAAAGAATGCAAAAGTATTGGATTACCACAGCCTATGATAACTGATGATTGCGGTATTATAAAAGGAACTTCAAACCTCTTGATTTCGTATCACGGAAATGATACGATAAATCATACGATAAAAAAATCGGGGAAGGTCATCACGATCTCCCCCGATTTCCGTAGTGAACCACTACTGAAAGTGTAATTGCAATTATAATCGATTTGTTGTGTTCAATCCTTCGGACTATTGCTGAATATCTTATTTATCCGATTTATGCCGAACTCCGGAATACGGTAGTAATAATACACCCCGTTATGCTCCTGCTCCACATCGGTAAGCTACATGTAGCAATAACCCAATACATAGATGCGAAACTTAAATGGTTTAAGGTTTAATGTTTATGGTTTATGATCATTAAATTTTGTATAATGAAAAGATTCGTGGATTTTCGTGAATCTTAAACCTTAAACTATAAACTTTAAACCACTGAAGTGCAGCTTGCGAAACTTCAGTCAATGATAACATCTATTTTAGTAAACGGAGGATTTGTAGAGATTATTGTGTCGCAATCCATTAAATCTGATATTTTTTTTGCGGCATAACCTACATCCACACGATTACCGGGTTTTACTTGAACCCTTTCGGGACCTTGCTGAAAATCTTCTTTATACGATCCATATCGAATTTCTTCGTGCGGTCATAGTTATAGATACCATTCTGCTCCTGCTCCACATCAGTGAGCTGCGTGTAGCAATAACCCGACATATAAGGCACCGCAAGAATCACGTCGGTCAGGCGTTCAAGACGGTCATAAAACTCCTCCTTTGTACGCGGAGAGTCACCATAACCCCAAGAATTATCGGCAAACTGTGCACCGTCAACCCATTTGATGCCACCATATTCGTCGATGAAGAATGGCTGACCTCCGTAAGAAATCTCCTTATTCGGGTCAAGTTGAGGATAGCGTCCATCCTTTATCACGAAATACTCTGCCAATTTATCCGGATTCTGCTCATAATTGTGAACAGTCCACAAGTCAGTGATAACATGGAAATTACCGCTCGTATCATTTATCGGACGATAATCAAGATGGCTCGTGAGTGTGTATACATCCTTCACAAAACGGTCATGCTGCTTTGCCTGCTCTGAGTCTCCGGGACGCTCCCAAGTCTCATTGAACGGGGTCCATGCCACTATCGACGGATGATTCCTGTCGCGAATCACGATACTCTCCCATTCCGGAATGAAATTGCGTGCAGCCTCTATCTTATTGGTATTCGCACCCCAGCTTGCAGTCTCACCCCAAGTCAGATAACCGAGTTTGTCAGCCCAATAATGGAATCTCTCCTCAAACACCTTCTGATGCAGACGTGCGCCGTTGAAGCCAGCCGCCATACTCATCTCTATGTCGCATTTCAGCGATGCGTCGTCCGGTGCCGTCCAGATACCTTCGGGATAGAAACCCTGGTCAAGCACAAGGCGAAGGAAATAAGGCTCGTTGTTGAGATAGAGGCGATCACCCTCCCAATGTATCTTGCGCATACCGCTGTATGAGGAAACCTTGTCGATTGCCTTACCATCAGCGTCATATACGGTCAGTTCCACGTCATAGAGGAACGGAGATTCCGGCGACCATGTCTTCACATTCTTTATCGGGAGCTCCAGCTTCACCTGGCGCGAAGCCTTCTCAGTAGCACGTGACACCACCTTTCCACCATCGCGCACAACTGCCTCAACTTTCTGACCATTCTCCAGATTACGGAATGAAGGCTCTATCACGAATCTCTTATGGTCAAGATCCGGAACGATATATGCAGAAGAGAGTCCGGCATGATCCACCGGCTCCATCCATACTGTCTGCCAGATTCCTGTGGTGCGCGTATAATCGCAACCCTGTGAATAAAAATTGCCCGACTGCTTACCCTTTGCCTGGTCGCCACTTCTAACGTCATCCTCCACTCTCACAACAAGGTCATGCACCTTGCCGTCGGAAACAAATTTCGTTATATCATGACCGAAAGAGTCACTGCCGCCCCAATGACGACCCACAAGTTGACCGTCAATATATACTGCACTGAAATAATCCACGCCACCGAAGTTCAGCATCACATCGCGCCCCTGCCATTCGGAAGGGATCTGTATCTTGCGGTGATACCACATTGCCGGGATGAAATCCACATACGCAACTCCCGACAGACGGCTTTCCGGACAGAACGGCACCGTTATCTTATCCTTGAATCCCTCTGACTTATAGAGACGACGATCCATGCCTGACTTACCGAAGTCAAACTCGTAGGTCCAGTCTCCATTAAGGTTAACCCAATCCGTGCGCTCGAACTGCGGACGCGGATACTCTTCACGGGGTACGGAAGCCGATGCCGTAAGCGACATCACTCCCAATGCAAGGCTTACAAAAAACCTTGACAATTTACGTTTCATGCTCATACTGTTATCAATATTGTTAAACTTAAATTTACTTTACAAATTTATATCCTTTATATTTTTTCCTTGTCATTATCCTCGCCAAAACATGACTCGCAGACTCAAATGCCAAGATATGGACACATTTGTCTGTCATTCATACAAACTTTCACACCGACACGCCAAACAGACGCATTGCATATCATTATTTTGATGTAATTTTGCATAAATTCATTCTCCGGCATCTCTTCAAAATGTCAGAAGCGTGCATTCACCATTATTAAAGCCTCTGAAGAATTTCTTCAACATTCTTCAAGTCTCTGACGATTTTCTTCATGATTCTTCAAGAGTGATTGATTTTTCTTCATGGCTTCTTGATTTTTCCTCACACTGCATTAAGAATTCTTCAGCACATTTTAAAAATGCTTGAATATCTTCACAATATGTTCTCCAAAAATCAGAAGTTTTTCTTCACGTATTCCGAAAGATTCTTCAAGGACTCTGAAAAATTCCTCAAGGACTCTGAAAGATTCTTCAAGGGATAAAAATTTTTATTCACCATTCTTCACATATAGATTCAAAAGATTTAAATTCTAAATTATGAATCCACTTCCCCTTGCAGCAGCGGCAATCATCGTCCCGAAGAGAAGCCCTACTCACTCTCCGCCCATAGATAATCATCGCTTATCCCCCTTTTGTCAATAATGTCAATGATGACAATATTGTTCCAATCGTTAATATTGTCATCATTGACATTATCTCCCCCGCTGTCATTACAGCAATCCATCCTTTAATGATAATTTGTATATTTTCAAAACTATTATTAACTTTGTTTCCGATTAAATAATTCTTAATCATCAAAACTAATTGTCCGGATCAGGACTAATCCTATCATGAAAAATCGCAACATATTAATCTTCTTTCTAATATTGCTTCTATCGTGTCTACCCTCCGCGGCATACAATATGAGGCAATCTTCCAATATCGAAGGGTTATCCAACAGTGCCATCCTCTCAATGTGTCGTGACGACAACGGTTTCCTCTGGATCGGCACCTGCGACGGAGTGAACATCTCAGACGGCACTTCGATATACCCCTTTTCACAACTATTCCCGGGACAGACACTATCCGGCAACGTGATCGAGACTATCGTAAACGGCGACAACAACATAATGTGGGTGCTGACCAACCACGGTCTTAACCTTGTGGATACCGAAAGCCGCAACCACCTATAGCCGGTTCGGAGGACAGGAGCTTATGGCAATCGACGACGACGGGACTCTCTTCATCATGACCGAAGACTCCAAGATACATCTCCACAGACGTAAGGCTGACGGAGACTTCTTAATCGGCGGACAGTCCGCCATACCGTTCAATAAGACAAAAAGCATCAGAATCTGTGGCAACAATCTCCTCATCTTCGCTTCCGACGGCATATACTATCTCCCGATCGAACACAATTCCAAGGGGGAAGCCCTCAAAATCGGGAAAACAAGCCGGCATATCGACATCCCGATAAATTTCGCCCAGACCAATCATGACGAAATGTTTATAGTCGACGACAAGGGAATCCTCTTTGAGATCTCTCCGGAAGGGAATCTCAGCAGAATAACCGATCTCTCACAGTATATCGCACAACGCGGACACATCTCCCACATAATTAGAAACAATCAGGGTAACTACTACATCTCTTTCAGCACGGAGGGTGCGATCAGGATCTCGAAAAACGACAAATATGAATTTCAGGCAACCAATCTCAAGATACCCGTCGGTGTCTTCTGTCTGGAGAAATCAAAAGACCAGAACGTGGTATGGATCGGATCCGACTGCCGCGGAGTATACACAATCTGGGACGATCTTTACAACGTCCGTTCATTCGATTTCAACACATTCGGCAACAAAATATCGAATCCCGTGAGATCCATATTCGTCGACGACAAATCCAACATCTGGCTCGGCACTAAAGGCGACGGCATATTGAGAGTGGAGGGTTTCGACGACTCAAGGAGCTATCAGAATTTCTCTGAAAGCACGCTATACACATCATTCAACAGCGACCTGCACCATAATTCGGTATTCGCATTCGGGAAAAGCAAACGCCCGATATTATGGATTGCCACGGAAAACGGTCTTAACTACTACAACTATGCCGATAACCGCATACACAAGGCTGACCTCGGCAAGGAGATCAAATTCATGCACGGCGTGGTGGAGTCAAACGACTCAACACTATGGATGTGTACCTTGGGCAACGGCATCATAAAGGCCCGGATATCCGGCAACAGCGATCACCCGACGCTCTCCGACATAAAGATCTACTCTCTCGACAACGGAGAGTTCTCATCAAACCAATTCTTCTCAATCACTATCGACGAGAAAGGCGACCTGCTCTTCTGCAACCGCGGGCGAGGGATGTATCATCTGAAGAACGATTCCCTCTGCTCTATTCCGCTGCGTGGGAAATACTCCACCAATGCAATCTACGACGTGTTTGACGCGATAAAGAGCGATTCAATACTTTGGCTCGGCACCGGAAACGGTCTGCTCAAGATGGATAAAGACGGGGAGAAACATTTCTTCGGTCCGCAGTATGGATTCACCAACAACACCATCCACAAGATGATACGCGACAATGATGGTAAGATCTGGATCTCCACCAACGACGGTCTAATACGCTATAATCCGGAAAACGATGAGACTCTGAAATACGGCAGAAACTATGGCATAACCATCTCAGAGTTCAGCGATGGTGCCAGTTTCTCCACGCCCAACACCCTTATATTCGGAGGAATAAATGGCATAGCAACCGTAAGCCGCAACAAGAGATTCCTAAACCACAAGCCGTTCACCCCCTCCCTTCACCTCCTCTCAATAAGCATCTCGGGCATTGACGTCCCCCTGTCGCAGCATTTCGAGCAGAAGAAGAATATCGGATATCTCCGATTCAATCATGACCAGAACCATTTCTCCCTCACCTTTGCAGTGCCCGACTTCATCAACGGCGAGAACTATACCTACTATTACTCGATCGACGGGCATGACTGGATCAACAACGGCAGCAACCCCACCATCTCATTCAACCAGATGAGCTACGGCAATTTCAGTCTGAAGGTGAGATACCTCAACCGGGCATCCGGAGTGGAGAGTGAACCCTATTCGCTCAACATAATGGTAATCCCGCCATGGTATCTGTCTGATCTGGCTAAAGGATTCTATCTGCTGATTATAATCAGTGCTCTATTCTACGCCGCACGCATGTATCTGCGTCGGCAGCGTGAGCGTCAGGAGGAGGCTATGTCCCGACTCGAACAGACCCACAAGGAGGAACTGTATGAGGAGAATCTTCGCTTCTTCACCAACATAACCCACGAGTTCTGCACTCCGCTGACCCTCATCTACGGTCCGTGCGAACGTGTGCTGACGTATCCCGGTGCGGACGACTACGTGAAGAAATACATCAATCTTATCCGGATGAACACCGAGCGTCTTAACAATCTCATCCAGGAGCTTATTGACTTCCGCAGGACAGAGACCGGACACAAGACCCTCAAGATTCGCGAGACCGACATTTCCCGCCTGTGTTCCGACATAATGACCTCTTTCTCCGAACTCTCTGACCGCAACAACATCACCTTCGTGAAGGATTTCCCTGCAGATATGCTATGGAACAGCGATTTCGGATGCCTGCGCAAGGTAATCACCAACCTCATATCCAACGCCTTCAAATATACATCACCGGGTGGCACCATAAAAGTCAGCATGAGAATGGCAGACAATAAACTGACCATCAGCGTCTACAACACCGGCAAAGGTATTCGCGAGGAGGATAAGGAGAGGATATTCAACCGCTACAGCGTGCTCGACAACGTGGAGGAGAACGCCGTCAAAGGTCTGTCTCACCGCAACGGTCTCGGCATGGCGATATGCCACAGCATGGTCGACATGCTGCGTGGCTCGATAGAGATCAACAGCGAAGTGGGGAGCTTCGCCGAGTTTGTGGTGACTCTCCCATATCTGGAGACAAACAGCAGCAACGACACGGAGAAGAATCCGGAGAAGGAGAATATCCCGACCGTGGCACCCGAGACTGAAACAACATCAGATATAATCGCCACGAAAAAGCCTGACGCCGATGGGAAAGACACTATCCTCGTGATCGATGACAACACCGAGATTCTGACGCTTCTTGCCGACTCGCTTTCCGACTATAACGTAATCACCGCCGAGAATGCGGAAGAGGGTCTGAACATCATCAAGGAATCCGCGCCCGACCTGATAATATCCGATATAATGATGCCCGGCACCAACGGCATGGACCTTACCCGACAGATCAAACAGAACCGCCACACGATGCACATCCCGCTCGTGCTCCTCTCTGCAAAGAACAGCACCGACGAGAAAGTCGAGGGTATCGAATCCGGTGCCGACGCATATATCGGCAAGCCGTTCAGCATATCATATCTGAAGGCTGTGGCAAAACGTCTCCTCGAAAACAGGAATTACCTCAAGGAGTATTACAATTCGTCGGCAAGCGTGTTTGAATACAACAAGGGGCAGCTCATACATAAGGAGGACAAGGATTTCATCGACTCCATATCCGCCTTCATCGAGACGCATATCGACGACAGCTCGCTCTCCCCCGACCATCTGGCAAACCACATGAAGATAAGCGTGCGCAACCTTTACCGCAAATTCAAGGATCTCGGACAGGTGCCCCCCAACGACTTCATCAAGAGCCAACGTATCAGCTATGCCGCAAAGCTGCTGCTGACTACGTCGCTCACCGTGCAGGAAATCATCTACCGGAGCGGCTTCACCAATCGCTCGCATTTCTACAAGGAGTTTGACAAACGCTTCTCGATGACTCCAAAGGATTACCGCACTGCCAACACGCAGAAAGACTACTCCCTTTCGGAATAGGCTTCATGCTGTGCCGGAGAATGACAAATCTGTATACACTTTTGCATTTTCCGACCTCGCAACAGCAATGTCACTGACAGCGACATATTATACAGATACTTATTTTAATTTTGCATCAAAATGCAAAAAACTATCTGACAACATTATGAATAAGTATTTTTTTCCGATAGCAGGACTCTTCCTGTCATCAATGGCTTTTCCGGCTCATGCAGCCGGAAGCGGTGTCTGCGTGCCTGACAATGTGAAGACCAACTCCAGTAAGGGCGACTATAAATGCTGCCGTCCGGCAAAATCTGAACGTCTGTTCCATTCCGAGGCGGTGGAGAAAGAGATAAAGCGCGTGAAATCCATGCTCACCAATAAGAAGCTGGCGTGGATGTTTGAGAACTGTTTCCCCAACACCATCGACACCACCGTACACTTCCGCGTGGGCGACGACGGCAAGAACGACACTTTCGTATATACCGGCGACATACACGCGATGTGGCTCCGCGATTCCGGTGCTCAGGTGTGGCCCTACGTGCAGCTCGCAAACTCCGACCCTGCCCTGAAGGCAATGGTGGAGGGCACGATACGCCGCCAGTTCAAATGTATCAACATCGACCCGTATGCCAACGCCTTCAACGACGGACCGACCGGAGGAGAATGGATGTCCGACTTCACCGACATGCGCCCCGAAGTGCACGAAAGGAAATGGGAGATCGACTCTCTCTGCTATCCGGTGCGTCTCGCCTACGAATATTGGAAAGTGACCGGCGATGCATCCATTTTCGATGAGGAATGGATTGAGGCTATCGAGAATATCCTTGCCACATTCACCGACCAGCAACGCCGCGACTCTCGCGGTAAATACTCGTTCCGCCGAAAGACCGACCGTGCGTTCGACACCCTGAGCAACGACGGCATGGGCACCCCCGTGAAGCCATGCGGTCTGATCGTGTCGAGCTTCCGCCCTTCAGATGATGCCACCACCCTTCAGTTCCTCATTCCGTCCAACTTCTTTGCCGTGTCTATCCTGCACAAGGCTTCAGAGATTCTCAACACCGTAAACCATCGTAAGGATCTCGCTGACCGCTGCGACAGTCTGGCCAAGGAGGTGGAACTCGCACTGAAGAAACATGCCACCTACAATCACCCCGAATTTGGAGAGATCTATGCCTTCGAGGTTGACGGGTTCGGCAACCATTTCCTGATGGACGACTCCAACGCACCCAGCCTCCTCTCACTCCCCTATCTGAGCGACGTTGACGTCAACGACAAGGTATATCAGAATACTCGCCGTTTCGTATGGAGCGACAGCAACCCCTACTTCTTCAAGGGGGTGGCTGGCGAAGGCATCGGTGGTCCGCACGTGGGCTACGACATGGTGTGGCCCATGAGCATCATGATGAAAGCGTTCACAAGCACCGACGACACCGAGATCATCAACTGCGTGAAGATGGTGATGGACACCGAGGCGGGTCTGGGCTTCGTTCATGAGTCATTCCATAAGGATGATGCCGCCAACTTCACCCGCCCCTGGTTTGCCTGGCAGAACACACTCTTCGGCGAGCTTATCCTTAAACTCGTCAACGAAGGCAAAATAGATCTTCTAAACTCAATCTGATGAAAAAACTGATTTTTCTGCTCCTGCTGTCGCTGACCTTAGGAGCTTGTTCAAAGAAGGCGGAATCGACAGCCGAATTTAACGTGGCAACCTACAATCTGCGTCAGCTCAACCGTGGCGACTCCGCAGCGGGCAATGGCTGGGACCGCCGTCACCCCGTGGTCGCATCCCTCATCAAGTTCCACGGATTCGATATATTCGGCACCCAGGAGGGTTTCAAGTCGCAGCTTGAAGACCTGAAACGTGATCTTCCCGGCTACGACTATATCGGCATCGGACGCGAGGACGGTAAGGATGCCGGCGAACATTCCGCCATATTCTACAATACCGACATATTCTCGCTCGTCGACAAAGGTGACTTCTGGTTGTCGGAGACTCCCGACAAGCCGGGACTCGGCTGGGATGCAGCCTGCCCCCGCATCTGCTCATGGGGTAAGTTCATCCACAAGCCCTCCGGCAAGGAGTTTATCTTCTTCAACCTCCACATGGATCACATCGGCACGCAGGCACGCGTGGAGAGTGCGAAACTCGTGAAGCAGAAAATCGGGGAGATCGGAGCCGGATGTCAGGCATTCGTCACGGGCGACTTCAACGTTGACCAGACCAACGACTCTTACTTCACGATCACCGACGGCGGCACGCTTGCCGACTCCTACGAAACGGCAGCATTCCGTTACGCGCCCAACGGCACGTTTAACGACTACTCCACCGACAACTTCACCGAAAGCCGCATCGACCACATCTTCGTGACCCCTGACGTAGAAGTGACCAAATACGGTGTCCTGACCGACACCTACCGCACGCCGGAGCAGACCGAATCCGTTTCCGCCACCGACGCACCCAAGGAGATTGAGTTGCAACGCTACGTAGCGCGCACCCCCTCCGACCACTTCCCCGTCATGATCCACGTCAAGATCTGACCCCACAACGAAATCCATCGTAACATATAGCACGAAGAAATCAAAGAAAAGAAAGAAATTTATTAATTTTTAAAGAATTAAAACAAAATAATTTCCTTCTTTTCTTTTATTTCTTCGTGCCATATTTTATTCATGCGATTATTATTAATTCGCAAGAAATTTTTAAAGATCTGATTTATCAGTAGCCTCGTTATTAAATATTCGTTTGAGATCTTTGTTTTCAATGAGATAGATTGAATTAAAATTGACAATATAACCAATATAAAGATTTTTGAGATGAAGATAATTAATGAGTTGTTTGTAATGTAAATTCGTCAACTCTTCTACGCTTTTCAATTCAATAATAACCTTATCTTCCACAAGGATGTCAAGAACATAAGCGTTCTTAATTTCCATTCCCTTATACACTACGGGCACCTTCACCTTACTCTTGACTTTCAAACCCCGCAATTGAAGTTCTCTCACCAAAGCTTGATGATAACATTCCTCCAGCAAACCACATCCAAGCATCTTATGCACTTCATATATGGCTCCACGTATGATGTATGTCAATTTATGACCGCACATAAATCTATCAATTAATATTTTATCACAAAAGAACTACAAATAAAATAAATAACCAAATAAAATTAAGACAAAATACAAAAGAATTTCTGTTGTAGCATTTAACACGAAGAAACAAAAGAATTTAAAGAAATTTTATTATTTAAATAATTTCTTTCTTTTCTTTGATTTCTTCGTGCCATAATTTATTCGTACAGTTTTTTCTTAATGCATTTTTATTTAAAGAATTTTTTTAATCAAATAATTTCTTTCTTTTCTTTGATTTCTTCATGCCATATTTTATTCGTACAGTTTTTTCTTAATGCATTTTTTATTTAAAGAATTTTTAATCAAATAATTTCTTTCTTTTCTTTTATTTCTTCGTGCCATAATTTATTCGTACAAAAAAGAGGATGCACATCTACTATGCATCCTCCCTTGATTCGAAGATTCTTAATAAGGTGTGAATCTAATTAAGGTAGGCTTCGAACGCCATTCACGGTCATTTCACAACGGCGCGATGACTTATTTGCTTACAAGTTCACATTGCTTCACAGCAATTTTCTACAACTTATTGATTATCTTAACCGGACAGCCTCATAGCCATCCATTACATCGTTAGCGTCGGGTGAATGAAGTGTTACCCATATTAAAATATGGATTGTAAACCGCAACATTTACAATTCCGGTTCCGGTTGATATGGTACGGAAACGACAACGCACCGTGTGATTCGGATTTGAAACATTCACATCAACATCATTCCCATCACCAGCTCCATATTTATAAAGGTATTCCTGCCACGATACAGTCTTTATATAGGAGATTGCCGGAGTTCCCGGGGTAAAGAGGGATTCGCCTGTACTTACCGCCAAAGTACCGATCGGATTATTCTCTATACATTGGGGATTCGCCTCTATCTTAAACTGAAGAGGGAATACAGATTCAGGTATGCCGTCAGGAAGATTGAAATAGAACGTAAAGGCATCTCCCGCACTACTGCTTATATTCTGAGAATCCGATCCTTGTGGCTCATTATTCTTTCCCTCCTGAAAGATATAATCAGAAAAATCCCATGGCACACGCAACACAAGCGAAATCGTGCGTTCCAATCCGTTGCCGTCAACAATTTTGAACGATTGAATCTTTGTCACGGCAGTCGGCTCATTGGGAGTGATCGTTATCACCTTAAACTCACCCTCTTCCGTCTCACTGAAGCTCTTTATTACATCACCCTCCGCGAGTCCCACAGCTCTGACCTTGGAATTATCGACACTATTGGCTCCGGTGACATCCATTATGTATTGATACGTCAAGCGGAATGTATCTGAACTCTTTACAAAAACGTTATTCGTGTTGCTGACGATAAGCATATTCTGACCATCCGAAACGTTCAACATCGAACCCGTCTTGACATCGGCAGATATATTGTTATATGAAACACCATCTATCGCCTCAGCCACCGTCGCAGCACCGGCTGCCGACACCCCGTTGATTGATACATTATAGGATATGTTGCGGATAAGATTATAATAGTGGAACGAATAATTCTCATCGTTATAACCCAAATCTATCTTATAATATGTAGGTGTACCGGATCGGTTGTAAACGCCTTTTATAATGACATACGTGTGCCTACCGGATTCAAACGGATGCTCGTATATATATTTATCAGCCTGTGTGAACGGGGATGTCGTAACATTACCATCCGTCCAAGACTTCACCTCACTCTCTTGATTGTCAAACGCAGCAGTAGCTGGCGTATATCCCGAATAAGAATCTCCTATCTCGGGATAAGAGAGCATTGACTTGCCATCCGCCCCACCAAGAAGATTCGGGGTAGAAAGGTCACTCTGATTCCAAGGCACAATCGTGCCCGATGTAGGTACATTCACAATAACAAAGCCGTAAAGCTCAAAATTATCAAGACTCTCCCGGACTGTCACCCGTGAGAAATTCCTTATTACCGGTACCCCGGTCAACTTTTTCTCCACCTCCGGTAACAACGTTGCATTACCATCCATATCCGCTGCTGTGGCATAACCATTGTCAAATATCACTTTACCCCAGTATGCCTCACTCTGATAACCCGATCCTCCGACAGTGAGACGGGGGAGAAGATTTGCCTCTGAGCCATAGTCACAATTGACAAAATCTTCAGCCACCAAAAGATGGAGCACCCTCGGCTCACTTGTTTTCATCAAAGTAACCTTGAAATTCAACAATCCTCCGTTGTCGACATTCGTCGCGGATGAGGTTTCCGCCTTATATATATTCGTGAGAAAAGAATTGGCGCCATCCGTACCCTTCGAGAACTCGAGCAATGTCAATTTGAGACCTGATCCCGGTTTATCACCGATTATGCCACGCGTCGGGGCTGACATCAAGTCCGGTATGTTGACCGACAAATCCACACTAACATACTCCCCCGACTCATCGGAAGGGAGCTCCTGAACAGGCATGCCATCGGATGAACACGCACATAAAGCGAGCGACAGTCCGACAATCCATAAATATCTTAATATCTCCATCATTTTGTCATCTTGCTTTTATAAGAATTAATCAACATCGCGCTACGGGTTGCATCACGCGGCACATCACCCCAAGTGAAATCATAACCACCCGAAGCATTCCGCTGCAATTGATATGCCGACTGTTGTTCCCAATACCATTCGTCATACACTGCACGTATCAAAGTATTACTATTACTTGTCTGTTTTGTAACCACAGCCTTTCCATTCTTATTTTCAACTTTATATGCTCCTTGAGCAGTCATATAGTAACTACTGCTATTAGACGTAGATAAATTAAATAAAGCTGGAATCTTTCCTTCTGCCGATAATTGGGTTATGAACATGAATTCACCAAGCGTCGGCAATCTCCATCTGCCAGCAGGACATCCTTGCTCTTGATAAGACGCAGCTCTTCTTCGGCAATTAGTCCGATTTATAGTATATGTTTTTCCGTATGATGATGCCACACGAATTTTGGGTGCAATCATGTATGCATAATTATCTGATTCATTTTCTATTGTAGGATAGTAATACCTCAATTTTCTTTTTGCAGAATTTTCATATAAAGCATCCGCATCCACACTCCAAGTATTATTTAAATCCTCAGAAGTATTTATAGATCCCGTACCGGTTAAATTGTTATTAATATTTAAAGATCTGGGATCTCCAATCACATATTTATTCTCATTATCACCAAGGATTGACACATTTATCACATACATATTCGGATTTGAATTATTTCCAGCAAGACCAAGCACATCTCCTAAATCCGAACTATTATCCCAATATCCAAATCCACCGGATGAGCCGGATGTTGGAGCTGTATTGTATGTCGGATTTACATAAACGAATCCATAGGGAGATGTTGTTGGCGTGTACTCATAGCGAGGATTCCAGAATGATCCTACGTTCCGACTACTATATCCAGTATTATAACTGCCTCCGGGATTATTTTTCGGTTCAATATAAATACTCGGATACTGTGTTATCGTAATAGTCTGTGTAAATTCTTTTTTATCAATATGCCGTATGGTCACTATAATCTTATAGGGAGAGAATGCATTCTCTGCCGGATCCGACGGTTTGTAATAATCGATCCCCAAATTTGAGGGAGCCACTGTCTGTCCTGTCAAAGATATCTCACCACCGGAGCTATTATAGGGTTCCCACACTGTCAGTGGGTGCATCACTTTTAAGATATTGTTTCCTAAAGCATCCTTCTCCACACTATAAGTGCAAAGTTTTTTATCAGAACCGCTATTCTCATTTGACTTGATGATCATTTCATTCGTCACCGTGAAATCTACCACTGTTCCATTACCATCTGAATAATAATTGAATCGAGAATATTGCAACTCAACATTTGATATCTCTACAGGATGAGAAGTATAGAACGGCACTATCATATTCTCCTCATTATTGACAGATATCTCTTTCGGACTGACTACGAGATAACGTGTGTCCGTGATATTCACGTCAATCGGGGCTGAGTTCCAATCAACAATCTGATAGCTCAAATCGTCAAGCTCTTCCGGTGTTTCCGGAGAGAGACTTCCCAACATCCCGACATTCAGATTGACACTATATGAATGATTCGAGACAATCTCCACAAGATCCGTCACGGGCACCTGATAATAGAACGTGTTCCATCTCTGTTCACCACGTTTCTGCCAAGGCACAACAAGAGTCATGGAGGTACGGTGTTTTTCCTCCGGTGTTTCTGTCCAGTGATTAGGATATGTATAAAGCGGAACGTCCATACGGTAAGAGTATTCCCCAACACCTATACTCGAAAGACCACGAACCGCATCCGCATCCGCAAGCGACATTATAAAGTAATCATCATCCTGCGGAGTATATCCATCAGACGGAACCAAATCTGTTCGCTTCACACCATTCACAAGGAATGCACGCATACCACCGGTTGACGATATTGCCGGCACCCATTCTGCACCATCAGCATCCACCACAGACTCCGGAAGTTTCACATTCAACGAAATCTTTGCAGCCGTCCTTATCAAGTCAACACTGCCGGAAGCCGTCCCATTTCCTCCCGACAAAGTATATGTAACTCCTCCCAACCCACTCATGGCAAAGGATGGCTGCACCTTGATAATATCAAAAGATGAACCCACCGAGATTGATTTAAGTGATGATATCGACGCATTGGCTGCCACATCCGCCAGATTGTCGATATTTGCCACTGCATATAACTTACATCTTGCTCCGGATGCCCCGCCGAAAAGCGTCTGCACCATATCATCTGTAAGTTTCATCTGCACGGTCGCACTGCCTGACTTATCAATCGCGTCAAAGGTCTGCAATGCCACTGCCGGCTGATCCTCACCATACGCATCAGGATATAACGCTATCACCGCATTCTTAATAAGAACCTCGCTGTTATCCGATTCCGTGGAACGCGATGCATTAGAATTGCGCAACGTAATCGTCAAGATTCCGGCATTATCCCCGGAATTAGGGTCATCAACATTGTCTGTACATCCGCATATAAACGGAAGCACCGCAATAACCGATATATATTTTAAAAATTTTAGAATCATATTCCAAGCTACATTTACTGCATGTTCTGAACAATAGTGTAATTCTTGTAGGATTTTCCGGCATCACATATCCGCGCCTCCATATATTTGCCATTAGCGAGCGACACCGTTACTACCAGACGCGCCTTGCTTGTATCACGGGGGGAAGGATCCGTCGAGACAATCCTTAATTTTGATAGGGTCTTTCCATCCACCGTGCCGGAAATGGTTGAAACAAGATTACCGGACTCGTCAACAAACTTAAACGCATCGGGAGTCCCCTCAATAACCGGAAGACTTGCCGTCCATGTCGCACCTATAGGCGTGGAGATTCCGAACGTACAGATAGCCTCAACTACATTATTGTCATGCCATGGCAACAAGACAAGCTCTCCGGTTTCGGTATTATCATTTTCATACGTCCCGGACTGCCAGCTTATCCGGTCGGATATATTCACATTTTCTGTGTAATCAAGTGTCAATGACTGCTGTACCCAATCAACGACCGAGAGAGTTATATCTGCAGGAACTCCTACTTTCACTCTATTCACACTCAATGTATATATATGATTCCTAAGAATATTATTCCCAAATTCAAATATATAATCATCCTTGTAGCCAGTCATCGGAATTCGATACACTTCCTGTTCCACGCTTCCATCTGAATTGCGTTTAGTATCAACAGCAATCACAAACTGAGGCATCCCTTCGTTAACATTTCCATTGACATGAGCAATCCGCTGTTCCGGTATATATCCGATTCTGACGGTTTTGTTCCCAACTTCGGGGATAGCCTTCCCTTCAATGACTCCAAGTTTATACCTATATACATTGTCAGTGCCTGGCACTATATCTGAAAAAATATTTGGAGTGTGCACCTGATTCCCGTTAATATAAGATAACGCATCATAAGGGAGCTGACGGGCATGACTCTGAGAACTTTCAATAACCACATTGTTAATCTTAGGGTAGCCGTCAGCATCCTTATCGGCATCCGGAATATTATCGATTACCCTTATCTTGGCGAGGGCACGCAGAAGGTCGATCTCTCCAAGATAGATTCTGTCGTCGGGACGACTCGCATACAACGCACGCTCTGTTGTAGTGAAATTGTTTGTACCGAACATTGGGATGTAGCCCTTATACAATCCGGACACCTGTGAATCACCTTCATTGTCATTATAGATCTCATCCATGTTGAAACCCCACTGTATGGCTTCATCCATCACCTCCTTATATGTGGTTACTCCTATGTTCAGCCCATCATAATTCGTGAAGCGTCCACCACCGACAGTGTTCTCATCATCCTTCGGAGAATAGCAGTTGGCAAAAATAAGGAACCTGAATTTCACTTCATCGTCACTCGTAGGACGTGCCGGATGCCCCAATACCGTTTCCAGATGTTGCTTCTCAATCTTTGTGGTGATGGTGTATGAACCCGGTGCACCGGTTATCATCGTGGTCGGATCTGTCGATGATGCGATATCCTTATTTTTCACAAGCAACGTTGCATCATCCCCTTCGCCTACGAATATAAAGAAAATAAAGTCATTTACGTTGACCGCATCTTCAAATTCCTCATATTCGCTGTCCACCTCCTCATGTCCTGCACCGTCGGCTCTACTGCCATCTGACATACGGGCGGTCGTATGCATCGTGAAACTAAGCGTGATATCATTCTCAGCAGGACAGGGGTCGGGATGATCGGTGACTGCCGAGCACGATGTTATAATCGGCAATGCAATCACCAATAATAATATGCTGAATATATATTTCAAAAACCTCATAAGGCAAACTTCATTGATAGATTATGTCGGTTGAAATAATATGTCACAACGGAAGATCCTGTGGAGGAACCACCGCCCAACTGTTGATGAATATACCTGCGGCAGACGCCCAGTTGCTGTTCTTGTCGATGAAAAATACGATCGAATAATCATCCTGTCGGTCGAGATATTCCTGATCGGATATATCGCCATAATGCCCCTTGACGAGAAGGAGATAATTGATGAGCGGTATTCTCACAATGTCGCGGTTATCCCAATTGCGATGTATCGTCAGGATTGCCTTATTCTCGTCATCTGCCATAAGGCGTCCTGTCGAGAGATCAAACAGCAGTGTCGCCACGGAAGAGATAGTGCCGTCGTCACGTGTCAGCAAGGAACGAGACCCATTTCCCGCGCCCGGCTCATCATCGGGTGTGGTGATTACTCCGTAGCGCACTTCCCACGGTTCGTAAGATATCACAGGCGACGGAAGCAGACTGTTGTCCCAGGCATATTCCCCATCATCGTATGTTATGCTGACGGAGAAATCACGGTTCTCAATCGGCGAGCCGTCAAGATGCTGAAGCATGACGCGGATATCCTTAGTGTCTTTCATAAGGCTGAACACAACCGTCTTCACCGTGGGGTTATTGGGGTCTACCTCATATTCAAAATCCGATACATAACCATGATATAGACCGGGAAGCCGTATGTCAGAAACGTTTCTGCCATCCTTCTCCACGGTGCGGAGCGTCACCTCCAATTCCTCCTTCGTAGTCGGCGTGTAGGTGGCGAGGTCAAAACCGTTGTTATCCTTTAGCCCACACCATGTCACAAAGTCATATTCACCCTCTGTCAGCGGTGTGTCAAGATAAAAACTGCTGGAGGCAAGCGTCTCACCGGAAGCCTCACCATTCCATGCGAGTCTGCCATCAGGAGTGAATGCCCAGACATTCACGGATTTCACCTCATGCCGGAAAGCATCAGCCCATTTGATATTGTAGTCATATTCAAACTTAATACGCAGTAATGCGGGGCATGGGTCGAGATCATCGGTCACCATGGTGCATCCCGTGGTCATCAGTCCTGCAAAAAGTAAAGCGGGGATGAGAGATTTGTTTTTTATGTTCACTATATGCATGGTGTTGTTATTTTTTCCATTAAGCCGAAGTTCCAATCAATCGGAACCCTTAGTGAACGGAGGGGGTATCACCCCCCTCCGTCCTGAATCAGGCCTCACGAAAGACCCGGGGGATTGCCGACATAGCCGGCAGAATATAAGTGTTTACACTACCTTATCAGAGATCTACGTTCTGCACAGGAACAACAGCCCATTTCAGGATGCGCACCTTGTAAGCCACATAGTAATCCTTAGTCTCAGCCGGCGGAACGATAGGATCATCCACACCTGCGATACCGGTTGCAAGACCAGTGATAGAGCTGATGTTAATGCTGTAAGAGTGGTTACGAACCATGCCGAAGTCACCTACGCGAACCTTACCCCAATCAATTGTAGTTGTATTGGGTTTGGTAGTCTCACCCTCAGTGATTTCCTTCTGAGTGTTTCCTGCACGATACCAGCCGTAATGCTTAACAGGGATATTGAAGTAAGCCATACCGGTATTATAGAAATTAGCAAAACCGACCTGCTGCATCAGCACACGGTTAGCGGCTGTAAGTGTAATCTGAGTTCCTGTAGGAGTAGCATCATCAGCCACAATCTCCTTGTAACCATTGCCATTTGCAATATAGATACCGGTTGTATTGTTAATGCCATTGAACTGAAGAGTCTGCTGACGAGCAGGAAGCTTAATTTCATCATAACCCTCAGTAGTAGTAGGATTTTTAAGAACAGCCTCAGTCGGACGATCAATTTTAAGCGCACCAACCATCATAGCTAAATCAGCAGCAACTGTTGGGTTAAGACGTACATATCTGTATTTCGGAGCTTCCTCTGTTCCATCATTAACTCGTTTATATAAGACTGTCACCTGATTAATGAAACGTTTCAACATACTTTCTCCACCGGCAACCTTGCTATCAGCAGTACCATCGTTAGCAGCAAAATAAACCAAAGGTTTACCATCACTACCTTTAAGATAAGTATAGAAATCAGGATTACCTTCAACTTCAGTACCATTTACAGAAAGTTTGTATTTACCTACGAGTATAACTGAAGGCATTGCAGCTGCCGGGTTCTTTGAGTCAAGTGCCTTCAAACCAACAGTTGTCTCCTTGAAATATTTAGCATCTGTATCAGTAGTTGGATAACCAACTTTACTATTTTCCTTAGTCAAATCATTGTAGGTATAATAAGTCTGCAACGAGTTGTCATTAACATCACCAGCCACCTCAGGATATGTAGCAGTGAAATAAGCCGGAGACATACCCCAATATGAACGATGATAATCAGCATTATTCCATACCCAAGAGTCTGCAGTGGATAACGTCCCATTAATTGCAGTATTAAGATCATTATAAGTGTAATCATCCGGGAGGATTATACCTTCTGCTGACTCCTTACGGAATGATTTAACCACGTATGTCTCATTAGACTCTGCATTAAGAGCCCACTTTTCTGCTACAAATGAAAGAGAGACTGGCACCTCTGCTCCATTCACCGTTGTATGTGTAGTGTATGCTTCCGCGTCTTTGGATGTAAATTTAAGTTTGGAAGCATAACGCTCTACATAAACATCAATTGCCTTTGCCTCTGCCCCTAAAGCATCCTCTTTGGATTCATACAATTGAGCCTTATCCACAGGAACTGCAATCTGGGGTTTCGTACCATCTGCAATAGTACCATCTGCAGGAGAAGTATAATAAACAGAGTTGCTCATTGGGAAGAGAGGTTCAGCAGTGCCGGAAACGGCCATTGTGCGTGTCACAGTCTCTATATCGCTGAGTGAACTCTGCAAATTAGCTGGAGAAATTGGGTTGATGTAGCAGACCACTTGTGCCGGATCAAGTTCACCCTTACGGATGCTCACCGGAACAACACTTTCATAGTACGTTTCAACGGTTGCCCCAGTATTTTCAGTAACAGCATTGTCAAGTTTGATCTGAACAATCTCACCTACCTGCTTACCAACAGCATCATAGAAAACGAAATAGGCATTATTGATCTTTGATTCATTACCTGTACCTTGCTCAAAGTCACCTTCTGCTTCGGGAGATCCGTTGTCACCGGCGGCACGTGTACCATTGAGGTCATCTCCGTGAATTGCCATTTTCACGTAGAGTGTCTGATCGGCGTCTGCCGGACGGTTGTTGTCCGGTTCGTTCAATGCCTCCGATGAACAAGCCGTGAAGACGAGGCCTGTTGCCATCGCTCCGTAATAGAATCTTTTCTTCATAAGATTACAAATTAATTGTTATTGCTTTATGTTAATTATGTATATTATTGATATATCGCATATTATCTTCAAAATTACGATAAATAACCGTTTATTTCAAGTATGCAAAACCCATGGGGTCGCCGAATCGGGACTCCTAAAAGGTAGAATACAATGTAAAAAAGGCTATGAGAAAATCAGTTTCCGAGCATTTCAAGGTTCTTGGCAGCTTCCGACAACGCTCCGGCCTTCCGGAAGCAATCGCGGGCAGCATCCATATCTCCTCTCCACGTGGCAAGTATACCCCTCGCATTCCATGCCTCCTTCGAATCACCGGCTTTTTTCAGATACACCTCCGCCTCATCAAGATTGCCCATCTTCAATGCAGCAGACGCGGCATTAAGATTGGCAGCCTCATCCTCGGGATAATATTTGAGCATGATTTGAATCACATCGTTAAACTCTTCCGAACCTTCGGGATATAACTTCGAGACCCTGAACATCTGATTGAGTGACATCTTATCGGGATCGGTCGTTATCACCTCAGCCAATTGAGCATCGTCAAGGGGCTTCAGGCGTGTCTCTATCTCAAATCGGGTGGTTCGCAAAAGAGGGAACCATTCAGGCAAGATTATACTGCTGTATAATGACCGGAATTCCGGAGAGGTCCTTAATTCTTTCTCCTTGGCATCGTAATCCGATGGGCCGTATGCCGGACGGTCAATCAGCTTCAAAAGGGCATTCCTCTGCTCATTGGAAAGACGAGTGTCGATCTCCACAATATCACGGAACCCTTTCCAGTTTTCCGCGACTGCGGAATATTCCGCCTTATCATCCGTCAGATTATATCTTGAAGCCACGTATTCAGCCAACGAACGGGAACGCTCTGTGGATAGCTGCTCATTACCCACGTATGAACCATCGGGAGAAGCATATCCGCATATCTTTATCTTTGAAATCTCCATATTCTTGTTGCTCAATGCATTTGATATGGAATCATCAATAATCTTGAGTTCAAAACGGTTGTCGATCACCTGTCCGTTGGCACAGACGTAGGGGGCGGAATGAAGGTCGGAACGGTTCACCTCATATTGCACCTGAGCCTTCCCTTCATGAATCGTCACGGGGAGTGGCGCGATTGCCGGCACAAGATAAGAAGCCCTCATCTTCTCGGCGGGATTGAGCGACAGGAGCTCCTGCTTCTTTATCACAGAGCCATTGAAATGTCCGCACCCACATGAGTCAACTACCCATCTCACTGATGCAGACGGACTCCACATCCATTTCTCCATCGGCAAAGCTGCATTGTAGTTTATCTGCTGCGGTTTCCCATTATTACGTCTCACGGTAGTCTGCACACCGTTTTCGTAATTGGCGGGAACTTTCACCGCACCCCTTTCCCACAGGATCTGCATTGTGCGACCATTGACAAGAGTGGAAGGGAGTGTAGCCGAATTACCGTTGCCATCCTCCAATATCGGAGTGATATACACCTGACGGTTTGCTCCGACGCGAAGATCATCAAGCACTATGTCAGCACTGAATTTAAGATTGTCGTTCACGGGTAAGGCAAGCGCATTCTCAATCTCGATTTCGTTGGGTGTGACGCCAAATGCGATACCGGGGATGAGGATTCCGGATATCAGTATATATCGTTTTATGCAGTTTATATGTTTCATATTGGCTTATTTTTCGTAGTCCTGAAATGTCTTTTTACATGTTAAGAGCGAACTTAATCCATCCGTTATGTCATTTTCAGAAAACATACATTATGGAGAGTCCTAATTTAGTAAGACCCAAATAATTGGCATCTCCGGTAGATATTTTAGTGCCGCAGTCACCACAGGGATATTGATCATACCACAGATGAGCATAACCTACTCCGATTTCTCCTTCAATATTCCAATGCTTTGACAGCGGATACTGGTATCCATAAGTCAATCCGGCACCGGCAAAAATCCCTTGATAGCGTCCATCTCGCGCTGCATTCTTCAGATTCAGTCCACTAAAGAATACTCCGGGAACCGGCAAGCTCACATTTGAGACATTCAACTGTCCGCCCATGGCATGCACGCCGAAGAAATGACCATTCATAGTCGTACAAGTCCACCATCTGTATTCCGGCATCACCACCCAATGCTTGACAAACCTCTCGCCATGAGTATCGGTACTGAATTTCCAAGGATTCAAACCGTAGACTATATTCAAAGAGGATTTGGAGGATAAGCCAAACTCAAGACCAAGGTTAGGTGTCGTAGTGGCATCGTATAGTAGGTTGGTCTTGAGGGCTATCTGTTGAGCGGCTGCGCCGGGAGAGAGGAAGAGGGCGAGCAGCACGATGGATATTAATATTGATTTCATCGCTTAATATATTCTGATTGGTATATGATGGGTAAGTAAGATGTGATTATCTGGATATAAATGGAGTGATAATTGCGAACTTATACTTGAATTTCGGGAAAAGAAGGTGTTGTTTTTTCTGTTGGTAGAAAAATTCAGACTTCTATTGAAGAAAATCAGATATGAGCCTTTCAATATCATTATCATTGATGAGGGAGGAGTACGGAGATTTCAATTTCCGATGTAGCCCCCCTTGTCAATGGTCAGATTTTGATCAGACAATGCAAGTACAGGGAGTGACGCATGCGAATTGCGTTTATGTCGATGGTCAGTTAGTATAAATAAGTCAGTAAGCATAATGCGTGATAAGTCTGCATCCCTCTTAGTTCCCGATACGAGGGGTATTAAAAACATGAAAGCGTGGGAACCTGTCTTGTTGCCATCTCTTGGATTGGGGCCTTCGCATTGCCCTTGTAGGTAAGATGACAACAGTGAAGCCCACGCAAATTATGACAATATGCAGTCTGCAAGACTAAACGCTCGCGCGTTTAGCCTTACATGCACGGTAATCATATCCATGCGGCGTCTACTGCTTCTAATCCTGACCTACAGATGAAAGTTGCGAAGTTCCAATCCGTCAAGAATTAGCGTAAAGTAACGCTTTAGATAATTATGTAATTTACCACCCACCCCTCATGCCCACGACAGTGGGCTTCGGAATGTCGGTACGGCAAATTTAGTAAGAAATATTTATTCCATCCAAAAAAATCAATCAAAAAATTCCGTTATTTAACAAATTAACTTAAAATCAATCCGGTTTTAACAATTCCACTCCCCAAAATACTTCTTGACACCGCGTGTGCACAAAGAATCAACCCAAATATTATCTTTTCTTCTTTCTTTTTTGTAATTTTGCGCTTTGTATTTTTTTGAATCATGACTAAGCTGGATTGTGTCCGTCATACGGACAAGACTCCGTTGTGGAGGTATCATGTCGTGGCTCTGCTTACGGCTTGTGTGTGGTCTACTACTTTTGTGTCGACGAAAGTGCTTATCCTTGCCGGGCTGTCGCCGGAGAATATATTCTTCTATCGTTTCTTTATTGCATACGTGTTGATTCTGTTCATTGCCCGCGACCGTCTATTCGCGAAGTCGGCGAAGGATGAGTTGCTTCTGTTTTTTGCCGGGTTGACAGGCGGTTCGCTCTATTTCTTCACGGAGAATACCGCACTGCGTTTCACGTATGCCACGAATGTCTCTATCCTTATTTCCACTACCCCACTTCTGACAATCGCTCTGTCGGCACTCATCTATCGGCAGAAACTCAGCAAGAACATGATAGGCGGCTCACTCCTTGCCTTGGCGGGCGTGGTGCTTGTAGTGCTGAACGGCGACACCTCCTTCCATGTTGCTCCCGTCGGGGATATTCTCACCATCATTGCCGCATTATGCTGGGCGGTGTATAGCATCCTTATGAAAGTGCTTATCAAGAGAGGATATTCCACCCTGTTCATCACTCGGAAGGTCTTCTTCTATGGTCTGCTTACAATCGCCCTCTATATCCCGTTCTCCGGTCACGGATTGGATTTGCATCTTTTATATCGTCCAGAAGTATATGGCAATCTTCTGTTTCTCGGAGTGCTCGCCTCTTTTGTATGCTTTGCCGTATGGAACCGCGTAATTAAGGCAATCGGTCCGGACAAAGCCTCAAATTACATCTATTTCAACCCTATCGGCACGATAATCACGGCGGTGATCTTCCTCCACGAACCGCTGTCGGTCATGGCGATTATCGGAGCGGCAATAACGATCATCGGCGTGATCATCGCAGAGAAATCAGGATCAAAACAATAATGAATGGCGACAGACTATATGTCAGTCGCCATTCATCACTTAAGTTCCTTATTATCAATAAAAATTTCAGAAGAGTGACCATGCCACGGTCAGACCTGCCATCACGATTGCCACCATCGACATCAGTTTTATAAGGATGTTGAGCGACGGACCGGACGTATCCTTGAACGGGTCGCCTACCGTATCGCCTACCACCGTAGCCTTATGTACGTCGGAACCCTTGCCTCCGAAGTTACCCTCCTCCACGTATTTCTTCGCGTTGTCCCACGCACCTCCGGCATTCGCCATGAAGATTGCGAGCACAAAGCCTGCGGAGAGTCCGCCTGTCAGAAGTCCGATGACGCCCGGCACTCCGAAGATGACGCCTATCAATATGGGCACCACGATTGCAAGCACCGATGGGAATATCATCTCCTGCTGCGCACCCTTGGTGGATATACGCACGCAACGCGCATAATCCGGCTCTGCCTTACCTTCAAGAATACCCTTTATCTCGCGGAACTGCCTGCGCACCTCCTCCACCATGTGGGCGGCAGCACGTCCTACGGCATTCATCGTAAGTCCACAGAAAAGGAATGCCATCATCGAACCTATGAACATGCCCGAAAGCACTTTCGGATTCATAAGGTTGACATCGAAATACGTCATGAAATCCGTGAATGAAGCCTGATGCAGATCCACGGCACGGTCACCTATCTGTATGAACGTCTCACCCAGACGTGCCATACCTATACGTATCTCCTCTATATAAGAGGCAAGCAGCGCGAGTCCTGTCAATGCAGCCGAACCGATTGCGAAGCCCTTTCCGGTAGCAGCCGTGGTATTACCGAGCGAGTCGAGGGCATCGGTGCGGCGACGCACGTTCTCACCAAGACCCGACATCTCCGCATTGCCACCGGCATTGTCGGCAATCGGTCCGTAGGCATCAGTGGCAAGAGTTATTCCGAGCGTGGAGAGCATGCCGACGGCGGCTATGCCTATGCCGTAAAGCCCCATGCCGACGTTGGTGAAATCAAAGCCGGAAGCAAACCAATAGCTCAAGATGATGCCGACAACCACGGCAATCACCGGTATGGCGGTGGAGATCATGCCGAGACCTATTCCGGAGATAATCACTGTGGCGGGTCCAGTCGTGCCGCTCTCCGACAGACGCTGCGTAGGCTTATATGATTGGGAAGTATAGTATTCCGTGGCACGCCCGATGACGATGCCGACAATCAGACCTACCACCACTGCACATGAGATCCATGCCCAATTATCAATCCCAAGAGCCCAAAGGATAAGGAATGTAGCACCGACAATCAGTATCGAGCTGAGATTTGTGCCCAACGACAACGATCCGAGCAATTCGCGGATATTGGCGTTCTCCTTCGTCCGCACGCAGAAGATACCCACGATGGAAAGGAGTATACCGACAGCCGCTATCAGCATCGGAGCCATCACTGCCTTCAGCTGCATTACCTCGTCGCCGGTGTTCATGAAAGCAGCCGCACCGAGGGCAGCTGTAGCCAATATTGAGCCACAATAAGATTCATACAGGTCGGCACCCATGCCAGCCACGTCGCCCACATTATCACCTACGTTATCGGCAATCGTGGCGGGGTTGCGCGGGTCATCCTCCGGGATTCCGGCTTCCACCTTACCCACAAGGTCGGCACCCACGTCGGCAGCCTTCGTATATATGCCCCCACCCACACGGGCGAAAAGAGCCTGCGTCGATGCTCCCATACCGAAGGTGAGCATCGTGGTGGTAATGGCAGTAAGTTTCTGCGGACCGGTCACGTCCATGAAGCGGTCGAGGATGATATACCAGAATGATATGTCGAGGAGTCCGAGTCCGACAACGACAAGCCCCATTACGGCACCCGACCGGAACGCCACTCTCAATCCGCTATCGAGCGAACGCTGTGCGGCATTTGCCGTGCGTGCCGACGCATTAGTGGCTGTCTTCATTCCGAGGAAACCTGCCAGACCGGAGAAGAAACCGCCCGTCAGGAACGCCACAGGCACCCATGCATTCTGGAGCTGGAAGCCATACGCCATGATTGCAAACACGATAGCGAGGATAATGAAGACTACCCCCACGATCTTATACTGCTGGCGCAGATACGACATTGCGCCTGTCCTAACGTGCGACGCGATGCGTGCCATACGCTCCGTGCCCTCACTCTCCTTCATCATGCCCACATAGAATATACGGGCAAACAGAAGAGCGACTATCGATGCCGCAGGCACAATCCAAAACAATAAATTGTCCATGGTATTTTAAATTTTAAGATTAATATGATAACGGCACATGCCGCTTATTTAATACTGTCGGCGGGTGGCATCCCGGCATACTTATCTGTGCGGGGCATCGCTCCGCACCTTGAGATCCACGGTGCCTGCCGGGATATCCTTACTGAGCAGGCTCTCCATATCATTACGCAATCTCTCGTTAGCCTCCTCAAGATCACGGTTTTTCTGCAACTGCTTGAAATGGCTGCGATAAAGCAGCATCAATGCTATCGCCAGGAGGAAAAGCGCAGCAAGCGACACGGTGATGATTTTCTGATTTGTACTCAGCTCAATATCCCTTTTCTGAAGCTCAAGTTCCGTCATGTCTGACTTGAGGTTGTTGACATCGTATCTTATAGCCAGCTCAGCCATTGTCTCCTCGGCTTTTTTAGAGAGTTTATTGTGGAGCAACTCATTATATTCCTTAAGGCTTGAGAGAAGAAGCTCCTTGTCGCCGACTGAATCAGACGCCTCCACCATCATGTTAAGGAAGAACTGGCGGATATTGTCGTCGTCCACGATTTCGAGGGCATGCTTTATATACGGTATTGCATCGGCATATTTCCGTTCGGCCATAAGGCGATATGCCGTGGTGCGGCGGTCCTCATAAAATGCCTTTCTGATGTCGATGTCGTTTTCGGCAAGGCGTGCGCATTCCGCATAAATATGCTTCACCTCCTTCAGGTCAAGGGCCTTATAATTGCGCAGCATCCTGCGATAGCATATATAGTAGTTGCGGTCGAGACTACGGTATTTTCTCCCTACAGATTTATAATGTCTCTCCAGATTCTTAATTATCTCGAGCAGCTTTCTGTCAGAGGCTATCGCTTTGTCGGGGAATCCGTTGTTGCTGTAGAAGTTGGCAGCAGTGGTGTAGAACAGGTTACGCAAGAACTTGCTCTCCTCCGGAAGATCCTCTATCATCTTCTCAAGACGTGCGAGATATTCGAGATACATACTCCCTTTACTGGTGTAGCGTATAAATATCACCATTCTGTAAAGGTCAAATATGTCCTGGTATATGTCGTTCTTAAAATTGAGGTCTTCCTTCGCATATTCCACCACTGCATGACGCCGCTGCTCTAACGGCATGTAATATGCATCGCATCCCACCTTTTCCACATTCACGAAAAGCTCCACACCGCGCTTCATGTTGCTTTCGGGCAGCTCCGAGACAATTGCGAGCAACTTGTCAAGCGTCACGCTGTCGCGCGACTCCATCACGGCGATATGCGGCACGATATCACACACCACGTCATACTCCTTGTTTCTCTTTGCCACATCAAGCAACTTCCATGCCGCCTGGGTCTTGTTGTCATACTCCAGAAGATCAAAGATATCATACAGGATACGGATACTGTCTTTTGCCGACTTCGCTGATTTCAAGGTGTCGGCAAGACGACGCGACTCTTCTCTTCTGAACAAGTACGTGTAATTTTCATCGGCTGCCTGGCAACAAAAGATAGCAACCAGAGCAATTATTGTAAAATAAAAACGTCTCACTTCGTCAGGTATTTAATTTGGTTACGGGAACAATATATTTTTGCAAATATATTAAAATTTTCCGTATTTCTTAATATAATTATTAAAAAATTTTTCCTTAATCATTTCAATTTGCGCTTCACCTCATCCACGTCTCTTATCCCATATATATGACTTATTATTTTCTGAAGCTCCTCGTAGGAGTGCACTCCAAACGAAAGCTGACTCGTGACGATAGAGTCCTCACAAGTGGAATTATATGAGTCGATGTTCAGGTTAAGCTTATTGGATATGCAATCCACCACGTCCAGGAAGAGATGAAACCTGTCGACCGCCTTCACGGTGACTGTGACCGGATATAGCGTGTCGTCGGGCTCAAATTCCACACTCACTATGTCATCGCCAAACTGAGAGGCGAGCCTTATTGCTATCGGACAATCGCGTTTATGGATGGTAAGGGTCCCTTTCTTATCGCGGAATCCCACCACCTCCTCCCCGGGTATAGGCAGGCAGCATTCACAACGGTAGAATTTCGGGGCGGGTTGCGCCGCAAGATATGATTCGATAGCTTCCTTTGCCTTGTAGCTCACCACAATGTCGAGCCATTCCTTTTTAGGATGCACGTTGGGGTCGGTGAAGATCTCCACCACGTCTCCTCTCCGCAATGCAGATTTCATTGAGGAAAGGAATCCGTTTACACGCGCATATTTGGCATGGTTTCCAAGCTCGGTAGATATCTCGTAGGCGAAATCAAGCAATGATGATTTCTGAGGCAGCACCACTGCCTTCCCCTTGGGGGTGAACACCATTATGTCATCGTTGTAGAATGTAGACGTCACTTTCTCCATGAAGTCAATCCCCTCCGTATGACTTGATATCTCACGCAACACACCACGGAACTTATCCACCCAACGTCCGATATAATCCTGCGAACGTTCTGCCCGATACCCGAGTCTGGAATTGCGAACCATCCTCTCACTGGAGATATGCACCTCCTGCCAACGTCCGAAATCCGCCAGCAGTTTCACATGGAAACTCTGGTAGCCGTTCTCTTTCGGCGAATCTATATAGTTTGATATGCCACCCGGTTTCTCCTTGAATCGGTCGGTCAATATTGAATAGATATGCAACGCAGTCTCCTTATCGTCCATACCCTCCGCCGTCTTGAAGATGATATCCGTGAAATGCCTATATTTAAGATGGTTGAAATCATCCCCGAATTTTCTCATCTTCCGCCAGATGCTATAAGGCTCCCTATATTCCACGGCAACCTTCACCGACATACCCGCCTCAGCCAACGTTGACTCCAGCTGCACCCGGAAACGTTCGAGACGCTCATGCTGCTGATGCCTGTCATTCTCTATGAGATGCGAAATCTCCTCAAAATCATGCGGACAACGGAATCGGAAGCTAAGGTTTTCCAGTTCGGTCTTGACATGATAAAGCCCCAGACGGTTGGCGAGTGGAGCATAGAAATAATCCGTCTCTCCGGCTATCTTCATCTGCTTGTCGGGACCCATTGAAGAGAGCGTGCGCATATTGTGCAGACGATCGGCAAGCTTCACCATTATAGGACGTATGTCGTGCTGTATCGCGCTGAGAATCTGCTTGAAATTATCAACTTGCTTACTCATGTCGTAATTCTTCTTCTCCTTCTTGGTAAGGACGTTGACAAGGAATGCCACGTCATCGCCGAAGCGGGTTGAAATCTCCTCAATCGGATGCGGGGTGTCTTCCACCACGTCGTGGAGGAAAGCGGCAATTATGGAGTTTACGTCAAGATTAAGTTCTTCCGCAGCAATCGACGCCACGGCTATCGGATGCAGTATGTAGGGTTCTCCTGTCTTTCTTACTTGCGGGGCATGAGCCTCGCGTGCGAGTTCAAAAGCGTCACGCAGCCTGACTAAATCCTCGTCTGACGTGCGCGGAGCCATTACATCAAACACGTGCTGAGCGCGCTCATTGATAATGCTGTCATAATCCTTATCCATAGCCGATATATTTCAAGTGAAGCAATAATCCGCAAATATAACGATTCCGCCTCATATCTCCAACAAAAAAACGAATTTCCTTTCCTAACGATATTATATTGACAAATATTGCCATTGATGCAGTCTCTGTCAATTCTGTCTTTTCTGTCTTTTCTGTCTTTTCTGTCAGTATTGACAGTATTGACAAATTGTCACTATTGTCAATATTGTCAGTATTGTCAGTATTGACGATAATGATAATGCTTTAATGCATAATTATGCATTAAAGCCTCAGCCCAAATAAAAAAATTTCAATCTTATCTGAACTTTTCACATCAAAAATTTGCTTTATTGTAAAAATGTCTATAATTTTGCGGCATAAATTTGAAAGCACTATATGATAAACAGTATAAACATACAGAATTGGTGGCGCATCGGTGATAATCTCCGATGGCAATGACCGTGTGTATGTATGATATGAATATCGGTTAAGAATAACCTTACAGCAGCCATCGGAAGACGTTTCCGGTGGCTGCCTGTTTTTAGACCCCTAACCCACTGAAAGGGTCCCCCCCTAAACAATAAACCATAAACAATAAACAATAAACCCCACTATATAATGAATACAGATCCATGCCTTCCAGTAGACGAAAACGGATACTATGGTAATTTCGGCGGCGCATATATCCCCGAAATACTCCATTCCAATGTGGAGAAACTGCATCAGGCTTTCTTGAAATATATTGATGATCCTGAATTTATTGCAGAATATGAAGAATTGCTCAGCGAATACGTAGGGCGACCCACTCCCCTCTATCATGCCAAGCGTCTTTCCGCGCATTATAACACCAACATATATCTGAAGCGCGAAGACCTCTGCCACACGGGTGCGCACAAGATCAACAATGCCATCGGCAGTGTGCTGCTTGCCAAAAGGATGGGAAAGAGCCGCATCATCGCGGAGACAGGTGCCGGGCAACATGGTGTGGCGGTAGCCACCGTATGCGCCCTCATGGGGCTGGAGTGCATCGTCTATATGGGTGCCACCGATGTGGCACGCCAGCAGCCCAACGTGGAACGCATGAAGATGCTCGGCGCGAAAGTAGTGCCAGTGGAATCAGGCAACAAGACCCTGAAGGATGCCACCAACGAGGCGATACGCGACTGGTGTTGCAACCCGTCCGACACGTTCTACGTGATCGGCAGCACCGTAGGTCCACACCCCTACCCGCAGATGGTGGCACGTTTCCAGTCGGTCATCAGCCGCGAGATACGGAAGCAACTGAAAAAGCAAACAGGCAGAGAATTACCCGACTATGTGATAGCATGCATCGGCGGCGGAAGCAACGCGGCAGGCGCGTTCTATCATTTTATCAAGGAGCCGTCGGTAAAACTGATTGCCGCTGAAGCAGCCGGATTAGGTGTAGACTCCGGAATGAGTGCCGCCACGATTCGTCTCGGCAAGGAGGGTATAATCCACGGGGCTCGCACTCTCGTGATGCAGACCGAAGACGGACAGATCACGGAGCCATATTCCATCTCTGCCGGTCTGGATTACCCGGGAGTTGGTCCGCTTCACGCCTACCTCGCCTCCACAGGTCGTTCGGAAGTAGCCGCTGTCACCGACAGCGAGGCACTCGATGCCGCTTTCCGCCTCACACGCACCGAAGGCATAATCCCCGCCCTGGAATCCTCTCATGCTCTTGCCGTGCTTGACCAACGCAAGTTCCGCCCCGACGACATCGTGGTCATCAACGTATCCGGACGCGGCGACAAAGACATGATGAGCTACGAGAAAGCACAGAAGAATTAACCACCCAATACTGCCACACACAGCCCCCAACCCCCTAAAAGGGGAGTGAAAGCATTGCCGCTCAGTTCTCTGGAGTCCCGTGCCCGAGCCCATGGGCGAGGGGTTCCGTATAAACCGAACCATAAACCTAAACTGCAATGACCCAGCATATAACCATCTTATCAGCCGACCTTGAAACCCCGGTCGGACTTTACCTGAAGGTCAGAGACCTCTACCCCTGCTCCGCGCTTCTTGAGAGCTCGGACTACCATACATCGCAAAACTCCATGTCGCTTATCGGCGTTGACCCCATAGGCTCTTTCACAGTGCTGAATGAGGAGATCATCTGTCGCTATCCCGACGGCACCGAGACCCGCACACCCGCAAAAGACGTGACTTCCGCCCTGCGTGACTACATACAGACGTTCAGCGACAGCGCAACGGAAGCAAAACTCTTTAACGGACTATTCGGATTCACGTCGTATGATGCCGTGCGCTACTTCGAGCCGTCAGTGCCCATACAGCCCAAGGAGGCTAAATTTGCCGACATCCCCGACATGCAGTATCTTCTATATCGCTTCGTGATACAGATGAATCATTTCCGCAATGAACTGACCATCATTGAGAATGTGCCGGAGGACGACAAACCCCACAGCGATGAACTGGTGTCGATTATCCGCAACAATAATATCGCCACCTACCCCTTCCGTGCCCTCAACGACCTCGAATCCACTGTCACGGATGAGGAGTTTGAGGAGATGGTGGCTAAAGGTATCGCCCACGCACGCCGTGGCGATGTATTCCAGATCGTACCCTCCCGCCGCTTCTCCCAAGGCTTCACCGGCGATGAATTCAACGTATATCGCGCATTGCGCTCCGTCAACCCCTCCCCCTACCTATTCTTCTTTGACTTCGGCAGCTTCAAGGTGTTCGGATCATCGCCCGAAACCCACCTTCGCGTTACGGCAGACCGCGAGGCGTATATCGACCCGATCGCCGGCACATTCCGACGCACCGGCGACGACAAGAAAGACCGAGAGCTTGCCGAACTTCTGTTGAAAGACCCTAAGGAGAATGCAGAGCATATCATGCTCGTGGATCTCGCCCGCAACGATCTGAGCCGCAGCGGTGGGAAGGTGAGCGTGGAGTATCTGAAACAGATACAATTCTATTCCCACGTGATCCACATGGTGAGCCGCGTTAAGGCACAGTTGCCGGAAGATGCCGATGTCTACCGTCTTTTCGGCGACACATTCCCTGCCGGCACCCTCAGCGGTGCGCCCAAGGTAAGGGCCATGCAGATCATCAATGAGTTAGAGCCTCACAGCCGCGTCACCTACGCCGGATGTATCGGTACGTTCGGATTCGACGGATCAATCAACCAGGCAATCACCATACGCAGCTTCCTGAGCAAAGACAACCGTCTTTATTCACAGGCGGGTGCCGGAGTGGTGGCGCGTTCCATACCACACAGCGAACTCTGCGAGACCAACAACAAGCTGGGCGCACTCGTCAAGGCGGTAGCCAAAGCTGAATCATTCAACGCATAATCCCCCGAAAAGATATGAAACTTCTTATACTCGACAACTACGACTCATTCACGTATAATATAGTGCATGCAGTGCGCGAACTCGGCATCACCCCCACAGTCGTGCGCAACGATAAGATCACACTGCCGGAAATTGATGAGTTTGACAAAATAATAATCTCCCCGGGACCGGGCATACCCTCCGAAGCCGGTATCCTGCCGGAGCTTCTGCGCGAATATGCAGGCAAGAAACCGATATTGGGCGTATGCCTCGGGCATCAGGCTATCGGAGAGAACTTCGGCGCGACCCTGGAGAATCTTGACGACGTTTATCACGGCGTGCAGACCATGACCCACGTTATTGCCGACGACTACATAGTGAAGGGTATGGGCAACGACTTCCCCGTAGGACGCTACCACTCATGGATAGTCAGCGAAAAGAATCTTCCGGAATCTCTCGTGGTCACATCGGTCGACGACGCCGGTAAGATAATGTCGTTAAGGCATAAGGATTTCGACATCCACGGAGTGCAGTTTCATCCGGAATCCCTCCTGACTCCGGGCGGCAATAAAATCATCAGCAATTTCTTAATGCACTGACCAGGATTTTGAAATGGTCAGTAACTGAAGTTTCGCAAGCTTCACTTCAGTGGTTTAAAGTTTATAGTTTAAGGTTTAAGATTTACGAAAATCCACGAATCTTTTCATTATACAAAATTTAATGATCATAAACCATAAACATTAAACCTTAAACCATTTAAGTGAAGCAAGTTGGAAAACTTGCGAAACTTAAATCAGGAATTTTCCAAAAAACATTAGGATATGAACAAGATATTATCTAACCTTTTTGAACATAAGAGCCTTACCCGCGAGGAGGCGCACGACATAATGCTCAACATTGCCGACGGCAAATACAACGACAATCAGCTATCGGCTTTCATGACCGTATTCCTCATGCGCAGCATCACTCCCGATGAACTTACAGGTTTCCGCGATGCAATCCTGCAACGCCGCGTGGCAGTGGATTTCGGCGACGCCGACACCATCGACATAGTGGGGACCGGCGGCGACGGTAAGAACACGTTCAACATCTCTACAGCATCATGCTTCGTAGTGGCAGGCACCGGGCGCAAGGTGGTGAAGCATGGCAACTATGGCGCAAGCTCCGTGTCGGGCGCGTCAAACGTGCTTGAAGAACATGGCGTGAAGTTCACCGCAGACCCCGACAAGCTGCATCGTTCGCTTGAAGAGTGTGGCGTAAGTTTCCTCCATGCCCCATTCTTCAGCCCGGCGTTGAAGAGCGTCGGTCCGGTACGTCGCTCACTGAAGATGCGCACATTCTTCAATATGCTCGGTCCGCTCGTCAACCCTACCCTGCCTAAGAATCAGCTTCTTGGCGTATATAATCTGAAACTCATGCGTCTTTACCGCTACATAGCGCAGAATGAGGGTATCAACTGCACGATAGTGCATTCTCTCGACGGATATGACGAGATCTCACTCACGTCCCCATTCAAGGTTGTCACCAACAGTTCCGAGAAGGTGATGGAGGCAAAGGATCTCGGTCTTGACACCGCCACACAGAAGGATCTTTATGGCGGCGACACCGTCAGGGAGGCGGCGGAAGTGTTTGACTCAGTGCTTTCCAACAAGGCATCCGATGCGAAAAAGAACTGCGTGATAGCGAACGCAGCCTTCGCGATCCACACGTTAAACCCGGAGTTGCCGATAGCATCGGCAGTGAGGGAGGCTCGCGAATCATTGGAGAGTGGCGCGGCTTTCGACAGTTTCCGTAAATTTGTAGAACTCAACAGCTGAAGACGATGAAAGAGGATATAATTCAGAAGATCGCCGCCACGAAACGTCGTGAGGTGGCAGCGTTGAAACAGGTGTTTGGCATCACTGATCTGATATGCTCGTCGGAGGCAGGCAATAGGGAGATTCTCTCCTTGCGCGATTCCATACTGAGCCATCCGGTGGCAATCATAGCCGAACATAAACGCCGCTCCCCATCACGGGGTGAGATTGCACCGATGAGCGACGTGGGGAAGGTGGCAACGGCATACGCAGCCAACGGCGCGGCAGCCATGTCGGTGCTTACCGACACACCCTTCTTCGGAGGCTCACTGGTGGATCTGTCTATGGCACGCGTGGCGGCTCCATCACTCCCCATTCTCCGTAAGGAATTTATCGTGGATGAATACCAGATCCATTATGCCAAACTTCTTGGTGCCGATGCCGTGTTGCTGATCGCTTCCATGCTTAGCGAGGAGGACCTGAAGGATTTCAACGATATTGCCCACTTCATAGGGCTACAGACTCTCGTGGAGGTCCATTCTGCCGAAGAGGCGGCAATAGTGCCGAAAGATGCCGATATGGTGGGGATCAACAACCGTAACCTCTCGACATTCGCCACCGACATCTCCCACTCTGCCCGTCTAATCGACTCGTTGCCGGCAGATGCTGTGAAGATTGCGGAAAGCGGCATACACACACCCGATGATATCTTGCAACTCAAAGGCTTGGGATTCGACGGATTCCTGATCGGTGAGGCTTTCATGTCAACTACCTCACCGGGCGACACATTGAAAGAATTCATAAGTGTTTGCGAATCATGACCGAGAAACTGCGTATAAAGATTTGCGGGATGCGCGACAGGGATAACGTTGCCGACGTCGCAGCCTTGCATCCCGACTTCATGGGATTTATATTCTACCCCCCCTCTCCACGCAACTGTATCGGTATCGATCCCGAGATTATAAGTCAATTGCCTGCGGGGATAGAGCCTGTGGCGGTGACTGTGAATGCTCCGGCAGCCGACCTTCTCTCTATCGCCGACAGATACGGCATACGCACCATTCAGCTGCATGGTGAGGAATCTCCCGACACATGCGCCTGGCTGAAAGCGAAGGGGCTGAAAATAATCAAGGCGATTCCTATACATGGGAAAGAGAGCATGGAGCTTATCTCCCGATATGAAAGGGTAGCTGATATGCTACTTCTCGACACAGCCGCAGCCTCGAAAGGGGGCTCAGGGAAGAAATTCGATTGGAATCTGCTTGATGAAGCCGATATAACGACTGATTTCCTTCTGAGCGGCGGGATCGGACCAGACGATACGTCGGCAATCGCTCTCCTACGGCATCCTCACCTTATCGGCATCGACATCAACAGCCGTTTCGAATCGCGTCCCGGCTACAAGGATATCGAATTGCTTTCAAGATTCCTAAAACCATTAAAACAATACTCCCCAAATATGAACCGTCTTACCAATCTATTGAATAACAAAACCACAGACCTTCTCTCCGTTTACTTCACTGCCGGCTATCCGGCGTTAGACTCCACCGTCGGCATCATCAATGCCCTCTGCAAGAATGGCGTAGATATGATTGAAGTGGGCATACCATTCTCCGACCCTATGGCGGATGGTGTCGTTATCCAGAACAGCGGCACAGTTGCTCTGCGTAACGGCATGACGCTCTCGCTTCTCCTCGACCAAGTGAAGGAAGCACGGGAGGATAACCCCGATACCCCTTTCATCGCAATGGGCTACATCAATCCTATAATGCAGATGGGTGCGGAAAATTTCTTCCGTAGGGCAAAGGAATCGGGCATTGACGGCGTGATCATCCCCGACCTACCCTTCGACATATATATGAGTGAATATAAGGCACTGAGCGACCGTTATGACCTGCCGATGATCATGCTCATCACTCCGGAGACCTCTGAAGAACGCATCCGTCTGATTGATGAGAATTGCGAAGGATTCATCTACATGGTGTCGGCAGCCTCCACCACCGGTGCACGTGACCGTTTCAATGAGGAACAGTTAGGTTACTTCCGTCGTATCAACGACATGAACCTGAAACATCAGCGTCTGATCGGGTTCGGCATCTCCAACAAAGTGACGTATGACGAGGCATGCCGCTACAGCAGCGGAGCGATCATCGGTTCGCAGTTTATCAAATGTCTCGCCTCCAACCCCACACCGGAAGCCGCCGTCGCCGACCTCCTCACCAAGATCAGCAGGCAATAGAATGTTTCACCTGTTTCACCTGTTTCACCTGAAACAGGTGAAACAAGCGAAACAGGTGAAACAGGCGAAACAGGCGAATCCCGATGTCTAATTTGTCTAATGTGACCGTATGCTTCGGTTTTTCCATACTCTCCGCATATTTATCACTATCATCAGAACCCATATAAAACGCACCTCCCTTCACTTCAACCATTTCAATCTCCGGAATTTTATTTGGGTGTTGTGCAAAAGAATTTTGCATTCCGGATATGGAGAAGAGCCATATTAGACTTATTATACCGATATTTAGACATCTCATAACCTATTATTTTAATGATAATCAGTTTCAAGGAAATCGAATTTTTCATCCGGCTTTGATAGAGATTCCCAATCTATGGATACACCTTCAAGCAGTCCCTGAGCGGCTAATGCACCTTTAGGATTATCTATGACAACCCTTTTTGTGCGCAATATCTCTTTGCGGTCAGCGTTGCTATAATTCTCCTTCCCATATATATCGCCTATTGTCTTATTAGTCTGCTCTATTCCATCTGCATAAAAACCTATTCCATTTGGCAGCGATACTTCCAATATCAGTCCGGGCAAACCGCGAAACTTCCAAGGTCCATCCGATATCGGAAGTTCGGTAGTAAACCATGCTATCCATTTTCTGCCATGATAATCAGTAGATGCTTCAATACAATCATAACCAAGTATTGTCTTAGTGGAGTCCCCGATTTCCCATGTCATCTCTGCAAATGGTTCTTGATAGAAGACACCTTCATCACCAAGCATATCATATACAGTAATCGTAGAATCAGCCGATGTTTTCAGAACATATATATTTTCAGTCTTTCTTGGCATCTTGCTCATATCTATCGCTCCCTGCGAAATCATCGCTTGCATGGCAGCTATCTGAGTCTGTTTGTAATTTGCTTTTCCCTCCGGAGTCGAGGTTATGGAATCAATCTGCTCTGATTTTGGGCTGAAATATTTTGAATATGACGTAGTTGCCAATAGATGATAAGAATGATTTCTCTCCTTTCCATTCTTATAATATGACCTGGCATTATAGCTTACTTCGACATCTGCTTTCGGACATTTATTTTCAGCCATAATGGGAAAGACTATAGATAACAGAATCATGACGGTGATAAGTTGGCTCATAATTTATTTATCTTTTGGGGAATGTTTGTGAAATCTGTTCTTCTGCACGTTTGATGGCACCCTTCATGTCGGCGGAGCTACTGATACCTAATGTGGAGTATGCACCACGGCATGAGGCGACAGGACGACCGGAAAGATAGTCGATGAAATTGACCGTCACCACAGTTTCCTCCTGTCGGATATTGACACCATACTTCACAATCAACAGTTGGGCTTGCTGCTCCGGTGTAAGTTCATAAAGACGCATATCGCTTATGAGTTTCAATCTGGAGGCTTCGACCGCATCAAACAGCATTATCTCATATTCCATCAGTTCCGCCGGAATATGATATGTATCGTTATTAATGACAGACGCATACTTGTATTTTGAAAGATCGGCACTTTGCGACACAACGCTTTGCGATGTCGTACATGATACTGTTATTGTGGATAAGGCACACCCAAGTGCCAGCGAAAACATTAATTTAACTATAGATCTCATTTCATGCTATTTTTATATACTTATACTTGTTATTTTTATATTTGACTCGTCAATAATGAATAGGTTACATTACCAAAGAACAAAATTCGTAATTATTTCCAATAAAAATATCAACAAATGTTGAGAATTCCGGATTTTAACTATTTCTCATCGCTATTTTAACATTTTCCGTAACCGGCTCAAAAATGCCGATCCAATCGTAAAGGTAATAATATTATTAGGAAATCTCATATTCCCAGGCAAATATAATTTGGAGACGTAACAAATTTATTATAATTTTGTGGCACCTTTATACACACCTTTATACAAAAGAATCAACCGAGAATAGTTAATAAAATCATCTCAGAGATATGACAAGACAAATCTATAAATCAAGAATCGATTGGTGGATGTGGTTGGTGCTGATATTCGTTGCCGGCGTCACCATAGCGATAGCCATCGACTCAACATTGTGGGTGGCACTCCCGACTTGTGGAGTCATGATATTTTGCATACTGCTTATGGTGGGATGCTGGTATGAGATAGACGGTAATCAACTTGTGGTATATCAATTCTTCCGTCCCCACCGATTCCCCATAGACAAGATTTCAGAGGTGAAGAAAACCACCGGAATCCTTGCCACAGCAGGAATGTCAGTTCGTAGGGTATCCATCAAATTTGCGGATCGCTCGGTGATGAAAAGCTCCATGCCATTAGAGATTTCGCCCAAAGATCGCGATAAATTCATCTCTCATCTCAAAGAAACCAACCCCAATATCAATATCGGCTGATCAGACTCTACTTTCATTTTATTCATTGACTGAAGTTTCGCAAGCTGCACTTCTGTGGTTTATAGTTTATAGTTTAAGGTTTAAGATTTACGAAAATCCACGAATCTTTTCATTATACAAAATTTAATGATCATAAACCATAAACATTAAACCTTAAACCATTTAAGTGAAGCAAGTTGGAAAACTTGCGAAACTTAAATCATTGATAATTTTATGGTTGATTGAATCATAAATAATCCGTAGCATCCCCCTACCAATACCGATAACTGCTACTCATCTTATTAAAACCTCCAAACGTCCTATCAAAAAAATCTCCAAATACCCTATCAAAATTCCTCCAAATACCCTATCAAAATTCCTCCAAATGTCCTATCAAAATTCCTCCAAATACCCTATTATAATCAAAATAATTTTGATTATTAATCAAATATAATTATATTTGCATCATCAACTAAATCCAATAAAATATGCAAAAATATCGACCAAGAATAGCTGATAAAATACTCTCAGAAAAGCTGGATGCAATGGGAGCCATACTAATTGAAGGAGCAAAGTATTGTGGAAAAACTACACTTTGTAAGCAACAAGCAAAAAGTGCCATTTTCATGACAGATCCAGATACTCTAAATCAAAATCTTATCATGGCTCAAATGAATATAAGTCGTCTGCTAAAAGGTGACACTCCACGTCTTATTGATGAATGGCAAATAGCACCGAGGCTTTGGGATGCCGTAAGAAATGAAGTTGACAAACGGGATGAAGATGGACAATTCATGTTGACCGGTTCCGCTGTTCCCCCTGACAAAGATGAGATATTTCATTCCGGAGCAGGAAGAATAGGATGGCTAAAGCTACGCACAATGTCTTTATGGGAATCTGAAGATTCTTCCGGAGAAGTAAGTATCAATGGTCTTTTTAATGGAGAAATACCTGATGGCGAAAATAAAATCGACATTGACAGACTTGCATTTCTAATATGCCGAGGAGGGTGGCCAAAGTCACTTGATAAGAAAACAGATACAGCCGCTTTAATTCAAGTGCAGGAATACTATGAAGCTGTCGTCAATAGTGATATTTCACGCGTGGATAATACCTCAAGGAATCCTGAACTCGCAAAAAGGATAATGAGAAGCTATTCCAGGCTTCAGGGTTCACAAGCAAGTGTCGGAACCATCTTGGCAGACATACAAAATAATGGAGAGGGATCCATGAACGAGAATACTATATATTCATATATCAATGCGTTAAAAAAGATATTCGTTATTGAAGATTCTTTGGCATGGAATCCTAATCTAAGAAGTAAAACTGCAATCCGATCATCAGATACCCGTTATTTTTCCGATCCGTCAATTGCAACAGCGGCAATGGGACTTGGACCGAATGATCTTATAAACGATTTAAATACATTCGGACTTTTTTTTGAAGCTCTATGTATTCGTGATCTTCGGGTTTATGCCGATGCTTTGGGAGGCAAAGTCTACCATTACCGTGATGCTTCCGGATTGGAATGTGATGCAGTAATTCATCTTAGGAATGGGAACTACGGACTTATCGAGATAAAACTCGGAGGAGATAAACTTATTGAAGAGGGAGCGGAATCACTAAAGAAATTGGAATCAAAAATAGACTCCGACAAAATGAAAAAAACTTCTTTTAAAATGGTCCTTACCGGTGTAGGACAATATGCGTACAGTCGTCCTGACGGTGTATTCGTGGTTCCAATAGGAACATTGAAAGACTGATTCACCCACCTCTCAGACCATCTCCTAAGAGCCTATCACCCCTCAACTCCCCCTTTAGGGGGTTGGGGGGCTGACTGTTTTGGGGGCCGAGCCTACTGTCTATGTCTTACCCTATGATTTTGGTCAGGAGGATAATGGAGATCAGAAGTGGGGCTATGTAACGGATGATGAAGAGGACAGCGGGAATGTAACGTGCTGCCATGCTACCATTGTTGTCAAGCTCCTTGCGGAAGAAGTCTTTTGGAGCGAACCAACCGATGTAGAGGCACGTCAATATCGCCACCGTCGGAAGCATATAGTTGGTCGCCACCGTATCGAGGAAGTCAAACAGATTTAATCCGAACATCTTGAAGTCGGACAACACTCCCTGCGAGAGTGAGCAGAACGTGCTCAATACTGCCAATGGCAACATCACCACCAGACATGCCTTAACGCGCTTCATGCCGAAATGATCCTGCATGAACGCTATCGAAACCTCTGCCAACGATATTGTTGATGTCAACGCCGCCACCATCAGCAACAGGAAGAACAATGCCGACCAGAACTGAGTGAACGGCATACGCGCAAACACCTCCGGAAGAGTGACAAACACCAGCGTAGCTCCCTCCAGACTCTCATCAGAAAGACCAAACGACATAACTGCCGGAAAGATGATGAAACCCATCAGTATCGCAACAAGTAGATCCAGACCTGCCACGGTCACTGCCGTCGATGCAAGATTGGTCTTCTTTGGGAAATAACCCGAATACGTTATCAATATACCCATGCCGAGCGACAGTGAGAAAAATGCCTGTCCAAGCGCATTTATCACCACTCCGGGAGTAATCTTGGAGAAATCCGGATTCAGGAAGAACGCGAGTCCGTCGAAAGCCTTCGGGAATGTCATCGCTACCCCGGCAAACACCAGAAGGAGCAGGAAGAGAACTGGCATCATGACATTGCTGACCTTCTCAATACCTTTCTGCACACCTTTCAGGAGTATCACAAGATTGAAGGCTATCATCAGATACGTCATCACGAGCGGCTTCCAACTACCGGTGATATACTCCCCCATCCTTGCATGAAACGATTCAGCCAACGGATCAGCGGCATTTTCCGCTCCTGCCACCGGAGTATACAGATTCCCTGTCACCGATTGCCAGAAATATTCAAGCGTCCATCCCGCCACCACCATATAGAACGACAATATGAGATAGGAGGCAAGAATCGCCACCGCTCCTGTCACCCACCATTTCTTACGTGGCGACAGACGGGAGAAAGCACCCACAGCATCACTGCCGGTGCCGCGTCCGAGAGAGAACTCTGCCAACATGACCGGTATGCCCAGTAGCAGCACACAAAATATATACAATATCAGAAACGCCGCGCCTCCGTTAGACTGCGCCTCTGCCGGAAATCGCCATACATTACCCAGACCCACAGCCGAACCGACCGTAGCGGCAATAAGACCTATCCGGCTTCCAAATTTTACCTTATTTGCCATACGACTGCAAAATTAGCAAAAATTTCGCAATCATCCGACAATCAAGCCATATTTTACATTTTATTAATCATTCTTCTGAACTTTTGTCAAGACTATCCGAGCGCAAATGGTTAAGATATTCTGAGGGGGTCATCCCAAATTCATCCTTGAAACACTGACGGAAATACGCCACACTGTTCATTCCCACCTTGAATGCTATCTCCGAGAAGGTCAACTGACCGTCGAGCAGCAGATTCTCCGCCAATTGCATCTTTGTCTTACGTATGTATTCATTCGGAGAAATGCCTGTAAGAGCCTTCACTTTACGATAGAGCGTAGACGTGCTCATACACAGTGTGCCCGCAAGGAAATTCACGTCGACATTCTCCGACGGTATATTGTCGATGATAGCCTTGTTGAGTTTCTCAATAAACCGGCGGTCAACCTCACTGAGCGACTTTATGAGACGCTCTCGTTTCTCGGCAATCGACTCCCCTTCAGACGACACCACAGGCGCAGGACGTCCGGCAAACCGCTCAGTCAGTTTCATGCGCTGGAGAAGAAGATTGTTGATACGGCTCTGAAGCAACGTAGAGCTGAACGGCTTTATCAGATAGCTGTCGGCTCCGCTTGCATAGCCCTCCTCCCGATCCGAATCCGACTCCTTGGCAGTCAGCAATATCACGGGGATATGGCTTGTGCGCACGTCAGCCTTCAACTTGCGCATCATCTCCACGCCATCCATCACAGGCATCATTATATCGCTGACAATAAGGCTCGGCATAATCTCATAAGCACGTTCAAGACCCTCCTTGCCATTCTCTGCACATCTCACGTCGTAAAGATCGGTAAACGACTGACGGATATAGTCGCGGATATCCTCATTATCCTCCACAACAAGGATGAGCGGCTTACGGTCTGCTGCCACTGTCTCCTTATCCGTATCCGGCAACGTCTCCTCCTGTGTATGCTCCACATTCTCCTCCAAATGAAGAGCCTCCGGATATGAGTCAGCTATCGGCAATGTCACGACAAACGACGTGCCCTTCCCCTCCTCGCTGCTCACAGAGATTGTGCCATGGTGAAGAGTGACCATATTCTTCACCAATGTAAGGCCTATCCCGGTGCCGGCAGCCTGATGCGGTCCACGTTCCTGATAATAGCGGTCAAAGATACGGTCAACGGCATCCTTCGATATTCCCACACCCGTATCCGCCACAGTCAGCACGATATTTCCGTCTTTCACCCGGCAATCCACGTCGACATGTCCCTGAGGGGTATATTTAATAGAATTGGAGATAAGGTTATCCAACATCACCGTCACCACCTCCTTATCGTAGACCGCCTGAATCTCGCCCGATTCCACAGTGACATCGACCGACACCTTCGTATTGCGGTTCAGCTCCTTATATTTCAACGCCACCTCATATACCGTGGCGGCGATATTTCCACGACGCACGCAGAGACGCCTGTTCTGCGTCTCAGTCTTCCGGAACTCAAGGATACAGTTGACAAGATCCAGTAACCTGCCGGCATTCCTGTGAACCATTCCAAGACTGCGACGTTCCCGCTCGGGTATGTCGCCGCTCTTAGCCAGATCGTCAAGAGGACCTACAATTAAGGTCAGAGGTGTGCGCAACTCATGAGTGATGTTTGTATAGAATCGCAGACGCTCATCATTAAGTTCCTGCTCCTTCAGATGCTTCTCCGTCTCCGTCTTCAGCATAGCCTCGGCAGTCACTCGCTTCCGATAAAGATACAGTAGAGCGCAGACCACACCCGCCAGCACCATGATATAAATCATCTTCGCCCACCAGGACCACCACAACGGCGGCGGCACCACAATATTCAGCTCGGCAGGAGAGCCCCATTCCTGATTACGCACACGGCATTTCACCTTAAACACGTAGGTGCCCGGCGAGAGGTCGCGAAACGTGGCTATATTGCCGTTACGCGCCATAACCCAACGGTCAAGTACACCTTCAAGCATATAGGCATACTCCACCTCCCTTGCCGTCGCAAAATTACGGGAGGTGAACGATATGTCGAAACTATTGTATCCCCTCCCGAGACTCACCTTATCCTTCCCGGTCACCTGTATCTCCTTAGGGCTGTCCTCACCGGAAGAGGAGTTGCTCAGCACCTCAAGATCCACTATCACCGGCTGTGGCACATCCATCATCTCCAGCACCTCCACCGGATTGAACACACACAACCCGCTTATGGCTCCGAAATATAGGTTGCCCTGACGGTCAGAAGCCACACTATGCCCGAGAAAATTCCCGATCGGCACGTTATCACGATGCGTATAGTTATATATATCATCCCCCTTCACGCAGCTTATACCCCCGTTTGTCGATAGCCATATACTCCCGCTACGGTCCTGTGCTATGGCAAGGAGATGCGCATTGCCAAGTCCGGAGGCACGGTTGACCACACTGACACTATCGGGCTTATTCACAATATCGGGGAATATGACCAGCCCCTCCCCCGTAGCCACGAATACGCGGTTGTCTCGCGCCCGGAATATGTCATTCACCGTATTTGACGGTATGCCGTTGTTTATATCATATCTTCGGATCTCCTTGAAATCATTGTCGGTGACGATGAGCCCGGCACCAAACGTACCGACAAGGCAAGTATTGTCATCAAGAGGGAAGACCCTTCTGACAAGATTATTACCCGTATTGAAAGGACCCTCCACCCTCTTGTCGGCAAGATTATACCTCCACACCCCTCCCGTAGTGCCAAATAAAATGTTGCCGTTCTTGTCGGTGGCAATATCCCTCACGTCGATTCTTGACGCCGCAGGAATGACCTCCACGAATCGTCCCGTATTAGCGTCATAACGGCAAGCACCCTCATTGAAGAATCCGAGCCACATCGTGCCGTCAGCACCCTTATGCAACGACTGCACGATAGAGCCGGGGAGATTACCCCGACGCTTGCTGAACGTCGACACCAAACAATCTCCGTCATAGATGTCGAGATCTCCGCCATCCTTCCCTATCCACACATGATTGTCGTTGTCAACCGCCACGGAAAGCACACTGTTGGCAGAGAGCACTTCCCCACCCGACGCCGTATGTACGGGATGAATTCTAAAAGCAGGGCTCCCGGGACTGATGACGTTGACGCCACCTCCCCAGCTTCCCGCCCACACGTTGGAGAAATCATCCTGATAGAGGCATCTAACCGACGGACTTGACAGAAGGCTCTTGCCGAAATCGGAATGAAAAGTGTCGCACACTATCTCCTCCGGATGAGAGAACACCTTATCGTTGAGATGCATTATCACGATACCGCCGCGCTCCGTCGCCACCCACAGGCAATTGTCGGCAAACTGCTTCATATCGCCTACCGGATAACGTAGTTCCGGATGATACCTACCCAGATCCATAAACGTCTTGTCATCCTGATTATACAGCACCGGACCACGGTCAGTACCAATCCAAAGATTATTCAAAGAATCCTTATATACGCAACTCAGCGATGAGGAGGGGAGAGAATCCGGATTATTATGGTCTGCCTGATAATTCACCGCCGTCATGTTGGCTATATCTATCACTGTCAGACCCGACGATTCATGCGCCACATAGAGAAATCCGTCGCCACCATCCAGTGCCTTCCATATTGAGGCAGCAGGCATACCCTTCACCGTCCGGCTGTCATAATGCTTGAACTGTCCGCTCTCGGGATCCAGATGGTCTATGCCACGCGAGAACGTGCATATCCACAATCCGCCATCGGAAGCGGGAGTGATAGATGTCACGTCGTCAGTGGCAAGGGAATTGGCATCGCCCGGTATGTTGCGGTATGAACGGAATTCTCCCGTAGAATAATTATAGGAATCCAGACCCGCCCTCTGAGTCGCTATCCATATCACGGGACGCTGAGGATCATCAATTATGGCATTAAGTTCATTACCCGTAAGAGATGCCACACCCGGCACCTCCTCCTTATAATAATTCTTAAAATTATGTCCGTCATAACGGTTGAGCCCCTCATCGGTGGCTATCCAGATGAATCCGTCCTTATCTTGTGTGATCCCCACCACATGATTATTGCTCAACCCGCTCTCCACACCGAGATACCTTATAGTATAGTCATTGCGCGATGCGAGGGTGGAAAACACGCATATCAAGGAAATAAAAAATGATATCTGTCTCATGATATAGAATGAGTTTTTTCAGGCTTGATGTATTAGTAAAATATACGCGATTGAATTATCGCGCTTCAAAGTTATTCGTTTTCCCGCTGATATAGAATCTTTTTGGATGCACAAACAGCACATTGAATGATTCACGTATCTACTTTGCATGATTTTTCAATCATCACTATTTTCCAATCATATAAATTTGCAGCCGAAACCGGTGCTTCCGATATAACGTCACGCCGGCAGATTTTCATATAAAAAATAAACCTACATAAAAATTAAAAAAATCAACCTACATAAATTAATTAAATCTTAAAATCGCATGAACCTATTTTCACGATGCCTTACCACAGGACTTTGTGTGTCGGCATTGGCGGCAATGACCGCCTGCAGCAGCGATGACGATTGGAAAGACGTAGACGGAGGCACTCCGCAGCTTTCCCTCACTTCAGTACATGAGATGACAGAAGCGGGACGTACAATCAAGATTGCAGGGACAGTGACCGACAACGACGGCATCTCGTCAATCGATCTTGTATGCAAAGCACTTAACCTTAACAAGCGAATCAATCTCATCGAGATCTACGGAGAGCCCCTTAAGGAGTATGACCTTGATTATGATTTCAAGATTCAGGAGAATGAATCGGGAGATGATTTCGTCATTGATGTCATCATTACCGATATAGGCGGACGTCAGGACAAGCAACAGGTAAAGGTGACACTTGACGGCGACTTCGCAGCCCCTGTATTCACGGCTGCTCCCGACAAGGAAGTGACAGTGATTCTCAAACCTCAGACAGCCTTCAACCTCCAGTTTACCGTGCAGGACAACCGGGTGGTTGATTATGTGACCATCGACATACAGGACATTACCGCAGGTGAAGACCTACCGGAAAAGGTGGAGGGATTCCCACGCACTCTTCAGGGCAACGGCACAAACACTTTCAATTTTGCCGAGAAACTTGAATTGCCGAGCCAGGAAGCCACTCTCATCGCCACAATCACAGCGTATGACAAGGAGGCTAACGAACCGGCTCACGCCACTTCCATCACATCAAAAATCACCGTCGGTGCCCTTCCCGACTTCGAGAAGCTGTATCTCTGCGACGTGGCTACGGCTGCCGAACTCAACAGCGACGTCTTCGGCGTGCCTATGCTGATCGATCATGTCGGCGAATACAAGTATCGCGCAAGATACTATAACGAGAAAGCGGGCACAGAGATCTGCTTCCTCGCTCAGAAGACCGACTTCGGTCCTATCTGCTTCGCACCTGACAATAACGATCCCTCCACACTCGGCGACGACCCGAACGAGGTAGGACGCATCAAGCTCGACCAGGCGGGCGTATATTATCTGATAGATGTAGACACCTACAACCGCACCTACAATATCTCAACATATTCAGTGGCTGAGGCAATCGATCCCGTGATGCACATGCACTATGGCGGCAACGACCTCAACACATGGTGGGAGGTAAATAACATGGATGCCATCTGGTGGCAGGAATTCTACTTTGGTCCGGCAACAAGTCCCAAAGAAGTAACCCACATGACACAGGATCCCAAGAACCCACATATCTATTATTTGGAAGATTGGAAACTGGAATCTGGAGAGGAGATGAACTTCTTCATCCATAACTGGCATCACGACGGATGGTGGAACTTTGTGACATGGCGTGTTGACAACTCTTCTGATCCCGACAAGTTCATGTATTACGGCAACGTTCATCCCGACACTCCCCACTATCAGGGCAACGCCGACTATTTCGAGTATAAGTATGGCGACGTAGAGGGATTTGATATCAACAGTTGGAGCGATGAAAACTACCGTAAGCAGTTCGTTCCCGACAATTGGGTAAAACCGACCGTGACCACCGGAGGAACCTATAAACTAATCTTTGACGCACATCTGGAACGCGCTCGTCTTGTGCCCCAGAAGTGATCCATATTCAGACTAATTCCACATTTCGATTTTCATATATCATGAAAAAGTATATTCTAACTTTATGCCTCGCGCTCATCGGTCTTTCGATGATGGCGCAGAACATAACCGTCAGCGGTGTTGTCACATCGAAGACCGACGGTGAGCCGCTGATCGGCGCAACAGTGCGCGTGAAGGGCACGAATCAGGGCACAGCCACAGACATTGACGGCAACTATACCCTACCGAACGTTGCAAAGAATGCAACCCTCATATTCAACTATGTTGGCTTCGCAGAGCTTTCACTCCCTGTCGGAGGACAGACCACTGTCAATGCCGCGCTCACCGAGACTACTTCCGCACTCGATGAGTTGGTGGTAGTGGGCTACGGTGTGGCAAAGAAGAGCGACCTTACCAGCTCAATCTCCACTATTAAGGGTGGAGAGATCAACGAGATGGTTGCAGGCAACGCAATGGATGCACTTCAAGGCCGTGTGCCGGGCGTGCAGGTGGCTTCGGGCGGCGGTCCGGGCACCACACCTAAGGTCATGATCCGTGGTGTCACATCTGTCAACGGCTCCAACCCTCTCTACGTGGTGGATGGTGTGCCTCTCAATACGAGCAACATCAACTTCATCAACAATAACGACATCGAGAGCATGGAGGTGCTTAAAGATGCTTCCGCTTCCGCCATCTACGGTACGCGTGCATCTAACGGCGTCATCATCATCACCACAAAGAAGGGTAAGTCAGGTCAGACACACGTCGACTTCTCAGCATCCGTAGGCTGGCAGCACATCTCCAAGCCCTCAATCGCAGGCGCGAACGAATACGAGAAGGTATTCAACAAACGCTACGAGAACGACGGACATGTGGCTCCGTGGAACTCTCCTTACGTGGATTATGCCGATGTTGACGGCACCGACTGGTGGAATGAGGTTGTCAACAAGACTGCCCTTATCCAGAACTACTCCTTGAGCGTGCGCGGCGGTAACGACAAGTTTGTCTACAGCCTCTCTGTCGGCTACTTCAAGAACAACTCTCAGTTTGATTATGGCTATTGGGACAAGCTCAACGTGCGCTTGAACACAGAATATAATTTCACCGACTGGTTGAAGGCAGGTCTTGACATAGCTCCCAACATGGAGAAATGGGAAAACTCTCCCGAACTCTTCTCCGCAGCAATGGCTATGGACCCGACCACTCCCGTGTTCCGTCCCGAAGAGGAGTGGGATCCGGCAAACCCGATGAACAACTATCAGCGTTCATACAACAACCAGGAATGGAACCCCGCCGGCTCTCTCGCCCGTATGGACAACAAGACCACCAAGATGCAGGTGCTCATGAACCCCTATATCCAGGTGCAGCCCATCAAGCAGCTCACTCTCCGCACACAGTTCGGTGTCAACGCATGGTATCAGCGCAACGACTACTATAACTACGCATTCCATATCGATGCACTCGAACAGAGCGCAAATAACAGCGCAGGACGCAACTATTCCGATGCCCTCAACTGGACATGGAACAACACCGTGACCTATATGGATACTTTCGCCGAGAAGCACAACCTCACAGCTATGGTAGGCTTCACCGCTGAACGCTACGCCGACTGGTGGGCAAAAGCATCACGTCAGGACATCCCCGGCAACAGCGACCTTCTCCACGAAGTGAGTGCCGGCACAGGCGACCAGTTCGCTTCCGGCAGCACCACATATCAGACTCTCGCATCAGTGCTCGGTCGTGTGATGTATAACTACGACAGCCGCTACTATCTGACTGCATCAATCCGTTATGACGGCAGCTCCAAATTCGCGAAAGGCAACAAGTGGGCATCATTCCCCTCTGTCTCCGTGGCATGGCGTCTCTCTGAGGAGAACTTCATGGAAGGCGCACGCGGATGGCTCGACAATGCCAAGATCCGTCTCGGATGGGGTAAGGTCGGCAACCAGGCAATCAATCCCGGTCTCTTCCTCTCCACTCTTGACAACGGCGTGAACTACGTCTTCGGCACAACTCCGACACGCTATCCCTCCTCTATCGTCGGACAGATGGGCAGCCCCGCTCTGAAATGGGAGACTGTGGAGGATATTGACTTCGGTATCGACGCAACATTCCTCAGCAACCGCTTGAACCTCACATTCGACCTCTATCAGAAGACGAGCCACGACATGCTCTATGCACGCCAGAGCCTTCTCATCACCGGTAACCCCTCATGGATGGGCGCAGTGACACAGAACATCGGCGAGATGCGTGCTCGCGGTTGGGAACTCTCTCTGAGCTGGAACGACAAGGTGGGCGACTTCGGCTATGACCTCGGCGTGCAGCTCTCCGGAGTGCGCAACAAAGCCATAAAATTCTCCGGCGACGGTCCGGTATGGGCAGGCGAGGGTATGCCTGAGAGCATCATCCGCAACGAAGACGGCGGTCTCATCTCTCGCTTCTATGGCTATCAGGCAGACGGTCTTTTCCAGAACTGGGAAGAGGTCTATGCCCACACCAACGAGCACGGCAAGCTCATCCAGCCTGACGCACAGCCCGGCGATATCCGCTTCCTCGACCTTAACCACGACGGTCAGCTCAACAACGACGACAAGAAATATATCGGCAACCCCTATCCTGACCTGATGATGGGCTTCAACCTCGGTCTTAACTACAAGGGATGGGACTTCCTCGCCAACTTCTACGGCACATTCGGCAACGATATCTTCAACCTTCAGAAGGTGCGTTACTCCGGTGGCGGCGGTCAGAACGTATATGCCGGCACTCTCGGCAAGGCATGGAGCGGCGAAGGCTCTACCAACGACATCCCGCGTCTGTCATACAATGACCTCAACCAGAACTATACCCGCGTGTCGAGCTTCTTCGTGGAAGACGGCAGCTACTTCCGCTGCAAGCTCCTCACCCTCGGCTATACTTTCCCGGAGAAATGGCTCGGTGATTTCAACCTCCGTCTGTACTTCTCGGCACAGAACCTCTTCACATTCACAAAATACAAAGGAATGGATCCGGAACGCCCCTTCTACGATGGCGGCGTGATCGAGACAGGTATCGACAAGGCTAAATATCCTACACCCAAGACTTTCCTTTTCGGTGTTGACTTCAAATTCTAAATAATGAGCGAATAATTTCGTGCATTCCCAATAAACAGCTAATAAAATGAAAAAATTCATATATTCTCTCGCAGTAATCGCAGGATTGTCGACACTGACATCGTGCAACGACTTCCTCACAGAAGATGTGCGCGGACAGGAGAATCTCGAGACTTATTTCTCAAGCGAAGAGGAGGTGAACTCCTACGTAGGTGGCTGCTATTTCCAGATTGCCAAGGGCGGCGGCTGGTGGCAGGTCTACAACACTTGGCTTCTCGCCGATATGACCACCGACGACCTTTGGGACGGCAACACCACCCAGGACGACGGCTATCAGGACATCTCCCACTTCATGCCCAACGGACAAAACAGCGGCATACTCCAGAACTTCTGGGGCGCACGCTATCAGGGCATAGCATCCTGCAACCTCGGATTGGAAAGGATTCCGACAGCCAACATGAACGAGACACTGCGCAACCAGCGCACTGCTGAGGTGCGTTTCCTCCGTGCTTTCTTCTATTTCGACCTCGTCCGCAACTTCGGCGGCGTTCCCTTGGTACTCCAGTATGCTCAGTCGGTTGAAGGACTCACCCGTTCATCTCAGGAGGAATGCTATGAGTTTATCGAGAAGGAACTCAAGGATGCAGCCGCAGTGCTTCCTCAGCGCAGCCAGTATGCTGCAGCCGACATGGGTCGCGCCACACGTGGTGCCGCTCTCGGCATCCTCGGCAAAGCTCAGCTCTATCAGGGGAAATGGGACGAGGCTAAAGCCACGCTCAAGACCATCATCGACGAGGGTGAGTATGAGCTCCTTCCCAATTTCGGCGACGTGTGGAGCGTGAACCACAACAACAGCAAGGAGTCGCTTTTCGAGGCTCAGCAGATGTATAACGGCGACCAGTATGCCACAGGCGGCTCACTGACAATCGTCACCGGCTGCCGTAACGGTGTAGGCGACGGCTGGAGCTGGGGTCAGCCCACTTCCGACCTTGAGAACGCCTTCATCGCCGCCGGCGACACAGAGCGTCTGCGCTGGACCATCATCAAGACTGCATGCACCGAGATTGCCGGAGAGAACGAGTTTGACAAGTTCATCGCCAACAACACGAGTCTCTGCAAGGTGACAGACCAGAAGTTTGTAGACTATAAGGAGAAATTCGGCTGGACTGACGAGACCTATTACGGCTCCTACATCATCGACCCGGCACAGCATAAGTCGGCACGCATCATCCGCAAATATTTCGTGCCACTTGAGGATCGTCCGGAAATCTATAACACCGACAAGATTCCTTTGAACCACCGCATTCTCCGCTATGCCGACGTGCTTCTGATGTATGCCGAGGCATGCGCAGAGACCGGCGATAACACCAACGCTCAGTGGGCACTCAACCAGGTGCGCAACCGCGTAGGTCTTGCCAACGTGACCTCCACAGGCACAGCACTCCGCGATGCCATCCGTGCTGAGCGTCGTCTCGAGCTCGCCCACGAGCAGTGCCGTCTGTACGACCTCCGTCGCTGGGATTGCGAGAATGGCAAGAAGATGATGTGCAACGTGTTCGGTCCTAACGGTTCTTTCGTGAAATACAACACAGGCGAAAATGCCGACATGTATGAGAAATGGAATCAGGGTGAGCCCAGCGACAAAGGAACCCGTTTCCAAGAGGACCGCGACCTCCTCTATCCTATTCCTCTATACGAGATACAGCACTCCAACGGTGCGATCGTACAGAACCCGGGATGGTGATTTTCCTGAAAAATTCTTAACGGATACAATCTTAAGGTAAAATTATAAGTTAGTCAATCAGGGGGCACGCCGACATCACTGCCGACATGCCCCCGTTTGTTTTAAACATCCGAAACCATGAAATTGATAAATCTAATCCTTTGTGGCGGACTCGCCCTCTCATTCTGCGCATGCTCCGACACACCTTCCGGAGAATCCACCAAACGCCCGGCAGGACAAGACCCCGATCCAAAACCCACCCCCGAACCGGGAGGTGATGACAATGTGGTATCCCCCACTCCATCTTTCACTCTCAACAACCGCACCGTAGCGGTCAACACGGCAAAGACCTACCAGGAGATGGAAGGATTCGGCGCATCAGACTGCTGGCTACCGAATAAAATCGGCACATATTGGGGCGGCAACCGCCTTCAGATAGCCCGCTGGCTATTCTCTCAAAATGTATCGTCTGACGGACAGCCGCAAGGTATCGGTCTGTCGATGTGGCGCGTTAACCTCGGTGCCGGCACGGAAGAGGCAGGTGATGCCGGTGGCGTGGACAACATCAACAACCGTGCGGAAAGCTATCTTCAGACGTCTGGCTCCTACGACTGGAAGAGATGCAACGGACAGCAATATTTCATGCAGCAGGCGAAGAACAACGGCGTGGAGAAATTCGTGCTATTCAGCAACTCCCCGCTCGTGCAGTACACGCTCAACGGGCAGGGACGTTCCGACAATGGCGGCTCGGCAAACCTGAAGGATGACTGCTACACTCCGTTTGCTGAATATATGGCGGAAGTGGCAAAGCATTTCACACTGGAAGGATACAACATCTCCCACATCTCTCCGGTCAACGAGCCGCAGTACAACTGGGACGGACGTGATCAGGAGGGTTCCGGCTGGCAGAATACTGAGGTGGCACGTCTCACCCGCGAACTCGACAAAGCTCTCCAGAGCCGCAGTCTCTCCACAAAGATTCTCATCGGAGAGGCGGCATCTTGGGAATACACCTATAAGGGTAACAATAACCGAGAGAACACCATCAACGCATTCTTTGATCCGGCATCGGAAGCATACGTAGGTGATCTCGGTCATATCGAGAAAGCCATCGCCGGACACAGCTACTGGACATTCGACAACTGGAACCACATGCGCGACATTCGTGCGAAAGTGAAGACTTCCGCCGATGCACGTGGCATCAAGGTATGGCAGACCGAATGGTCAATGCTCGACAAGGAGCCGTCGGAACTCGGAGGAAGTTATGACGACGTGAGTGAGTTCGACATTGCACAATATATGTCGCGCATCATCCACAACGACATAACCGTGGCAGGCTGCTCATCATGGAGCTACTGGACGGCAATGTCGGTGGAGAGATACGGGCAGAAGAACCGCTTCGAACTTATCAAGACCACTCCGGCAGGGGGCAACTACAGTGATGACTTCACGGCTGAGGGTAATGCAGTCGCCACTCCCAATCTATGGGTGCTCGGCAACTACAGTCTTTTCGTTCGTCCCGGCTACCGTCGTGTGGACCTTACTCTCGATGAGAGCAAGGATTTCTTCGGTACAGCCTACATCGCACCTGACAATACCCGCCTTGTGCTCGTCATAACCAACTACGACAAGAAGCGCGGCATAAGCCTGGCAATGGATGCACCGAAGGATGCAAAATCAGTCTACACCTACACCACAACCGCCACAAAACAGATGAAACAGGCGCAGTTCAATCTTAAGGATAAGGTGTTTGTTGATCCGGCGAGTGTCACTACCATCGTATATAATTTCTAATACATTTCTGATAAGTGGGAACATTATCATTCATCAATATAGGGAGAGCCGCGTTGTGCGCGGCTCTTTCTCTAACCACATTCTGCGGAGAAGCACAGGTAAGCTTCGGACATCCGGAAAAGTTTAACGACGGCTGGCTCTTCAATCTTGACAACATCGAGGAATCCTCACGTCCGGAATTTGCAGATTCCACATGGCGCACCCTCAACCTTCCTCATGACTGGAGCATTGAGGGCACCTACTCCCCCGACCTCGCCAGCGGCACCGGTTATCTCCCCGGCGGCATAGGATGGTATCGCAAGCATTTCACATATACCCCCACACCGGGGCTGGAGAAGACCTACATCTATTTCGAAGGGGTCTACAATCGTAGTGAAGTCTATCTCAACGGTCATCTCCTCGGCAAGCGTCCCAGCGGATACGCCTCATTCATGTATGACCTCACCCCCTATCTGAAGGAGGGTGACAACGTTCTCTCCGTAAAGGCTGACCATAGCCGCTATGCCGACTCCCGCTATTACACCGGCTCCGGCATATACCGCGACGTGTGGCTCGTGAAGGCTCCCGCCTCCCACATAGCGCAATGGGGCGTGGGCTTCGAGACCGTGGCGGTAAAGGGGAAGAAAGCCACCGTGAAGGGGAACGTGGCAATCGAGAATCCTGCAAAGGGTATGGAGGTCAGTATGTCGCTCATCAATGCCGACGGCAAATGTGTAGCGTCTGCAAAGAAGCGTGCGTCTGCCGACAATTCCCTGACCATGACAGTGCCCGACGTAAAGCTCTGGAGCCTTGAGAATCCTTACCTCTACACACTCCGCACGGAGGTGACTCGCGACGGCAAGGTCGTGGATTCGTCAGATATACCCGTAGGCATACGCACTCTCGCTTTCAATCCCAATACCGGTTTTGCCCTCAATGGGAAGAATATGAAGGTTAAGGGAGTCTGCATCCATCATGATGCCGGCGCGCTCGGTGCCGTTGTGCCGGAAGAGGTGTGGGAACGCCGTCTGCGCAACCTGAAGAATCTCGGTGTAAACGCCCTCCGCATGAGTCATAACCCACAGGCTCCGGTGGTGTATGACATTGCCGACCGCATCGGTCTGCTCATAATGGATGAGGCAAGCGATGAATGGGAATTTCCGAAACGCAAATGGATAAAGGGTTGGAACAAAGGCACCCCCGGTTTTGACGGCACTTACGATTTCTTTGAGGAATGGATAGACCGCGACGTGGCGGACATGGTGCGCAGGGACCGCAACCATCCCTCCGTATTCCTATGGAGCATCGGCAATGAGGTGGATTATCCCAACGACCCATATTCCCACTCTGTACTCGACGGCGAGGATTCGGGCATAAGCCAGCCCATGTATGGCGGCTACAATCCGGAGGCTCCGGATGCCATGCGTATCGGGGAGATTGCAAAGCGGCTTACTAAGGTGGTGAAGAGTATCGACACGTCTCGCCCAACTACCGGCGCACTTGCAGGGGTGGTCATGTCGAACGAGACTGCATATCCGGAGGCTGTCGATGTTGTCGGCTATAACTATACGGAAGACCGTTATGACCAGGACCACAAGACCTATCCCGACCGTGTGATCTACGGCAGCGAGAACCGTTCGGATTACGAGGCATGGAAGGCGGTACGCGACAAGGATTTCATCTTCGGTCAATTCATCTGGACGGGCATCGACTATTTGGGAGAATCAGGCGCATGGCCCTCACGCGGACTCTACACCGGACTCCTTGACTTCACCGGCAATCCGAAACCGCGCGGCATGTTCCGCGCATCGCTTTGGAGCGAGACACCTGTAACCTACATCGGCACCTATCCGAAACCGCGTCATGGCGACTGGCTCTCCATTGATGCGTGGGATTCGTGGAACTATGAACCTGACGAAATGATAAGGGTGGTATGCTACACCAACTCCCCGAAGGCACGTCTTCTTCTTGACGGCAAAGAGGTGGGTGCGGTCAAGCCTATGGATGACGCTTCCGGCATAATCCATTGGGATATCCCATTCTCACCCGGCAAGCTGACGGCTGAGGGGATCGGCAACGACGGAAATGTGGAATCCAAATATGACATCACTACTTCGGGACGCCCCTTCGCCATACAAGCTTCGTCAGACAAGACATCCTTCACGAAACCGGGAGAGGTGGCACACGTCACAATAGAGATCGTTGACGAGAACGGCGTGCCTGTGAAACTTGCCGACAACGAGATACGCGTCAACGTGAAAGGTGGCGAACTCTTGGGACTTGAGGCAGGCGACAACTCCGACATGGGCAACTACCGCGACAACCGTCAGCGCGTGTTCCGAGGCAGGCTACTCGCCTACGTCCGCACCGACAATCCGGCAGAGCCGATGACCATAACGCTCACCTCCCCCCTTCTCCGCCCCGCCACCCTCACCATCAAATAAAAAACAACCAAATAAAAAGACAACCGACAAAAGACCGCACGTGGAAATTCCGCGTGCGGTCTTTTGTTTTGTCAGTTGTCGGTATCAGTGCGTGCAATCAGCATCAGTATATGGGTCTGTCTGATTAGAAACGGTATTTCACCGACAGGATAATCTCGAATGGACGTAGTGAATATGAATAATAGTTTATGTCAAGTGAATTATAGAGAGTGTATGCGTATTGGTTACGGTCTGTAAGGTTTCGCGCATCAAGCTGAAAGTCGATCTTACGCAGCGTCCATATCACACCGGCATCCATGAAAAGGTTGGTGCGATAGTTGTCGGTAGCCATCTTCACCCGTGAATAATCTGTCTTATAGAAAATCTCGATATTCCTAAGCGGATAGACTCCGAGTTTCCCGGTAATGGAAAAGGAATTTGTGGAATTGGAGGGAAGCACACCTCCGAAAGTCTGGCGTTGCCACGTACCTGTAGCTCCCGCGGTTATCGACACCATATCTGAAAACTGATAGGTCTCGATACGTCCGTTCAACACAAGGATAGAGTTCTTTGTGGTCACCGTCATGGCAGACCGCATGCTTTCCCCCGAACGCAACAGAGCATTGGCATTGAGATGGAAAGTAGTGTTGATACTACGTATCCCCTTTGTCAGGTTGAGCAGCATGGTTGCCATCCCGGCATTATTCCTCTCCTCCTTCACGGAACCTGCGACTCCGGACTGACTTACATCACTCACCGACAACTTACTTTTCTCAGTCCTCTTGACCGACAATCCGGATATAAGATAGAGATCCTGCAGGATATTGCGGTAAGAATAATTTATGCGAATGAAATCATCGTGTCCCCTTTCAAGCTTTCCGGTGCCTAATGTACGCACATTTCTGAAGGTCGTGTATATGGGGTTGTCTATAAAATCGCGTATGTCGCCCACATTGTTCTCCCTTCCGAAAGAGAGTGTGGCATGATTCCGTTGATTGAATTTCTTTGAGAATTGTGATTTGAAATCAACAAGCACCATGTCCGACTTGTCGCAACTGTTGCTGACGACATCATGATATTTTATGTTGAGCAACCGTATCGGCATCGATGTTTTCCAGATTATTCCATGTATATTGATCTTGATGAACGGTTCGGTAGATGTGCTGATCCTGTAGCCGGAAATATCATTTCTCATTCTATCCGCGTTGTCTCTCTCCCCGGCAGAAATGAAACTGTCATGGTCTATCTCGAAAGATATCGATGCGCCCACCGATAGGCGTGGCATAAGTTGGCGTGATATGGAGGTATATTCACGGTTGTGGAAACGGCGGATTGTCAAGTTCTGCCATGCCACGTCGGTATTGCCGTCCGGATTTATGGCCTGCATCCTTGCTACGGGAGTATTCCGAAACTTTGTATCCGAGGTGATTTCGTAGAGATTGCCCCGATGGGTTATGATAGTTTTCAGATTATTTGAAAATAGATAACGGTCGCTCCTGACGTGCTGGCGCGTCAATGTGGAGGAAGATACATCATACGCATTACGCACGAAGTCTCCATTGAAATTAAAAGTATTGTTGAGATAAAGATTATTACCATTGTTCTCAACAGCTGCCGTCACCTCCACATTGCGATTTCTCAGAGAGTTGTCTGCCCTCTCTGCATATATGATGCTTGCCTCGTCAGGGTTCAGATACTCTGTCACGGAGCTACCGTCAAACGCATTACGGTTATATCCGAAAGAGGAATTTATCTTCACATTGAGGTTGCTGTTGAATTTGAAAAGAGAGTTGGCTGTGGTGAATGCCGACTTGTTTTTAATAAAACGATCCTTTGGAATCGAGGGTTCGCCAAAAGGGGTTGAAGGGAAAATATTCAGATTGTCGGTATTATCAGGTCTTGTATACAAAGACCCCATGTTATTCCCTTTCCCTGATATTATGGTCTGGTTTTTCGCGGATATGAGCATCCCGTAGAGATCTCCGTCCCACAATGCGGATGAGCCGACACCCGCACCCCCCTTGAGATAGCCCAACGGCTTCAGCATCCTCCCCTTTTTCAATTTGAGGTTGAGCGACGCTTTCTCAGCCTCCTGCTTCCCTTGGAGCACACGCTTGTCCTGATGGCGTTCGTAGACGCTTACCGTGGATATATCATCCGGATTGATACTGCGTGAGGCTACGGTATAGTTCTTCCCCATCAGATCCATATCCTCGATATAGAAATGATTGATCGAGAGACCATCGTAAGATATTCCTCCTGAATCATCTATCTGTATGCCTGGGATTTTCCTGATTATGTCTTCAATCGTGCGGTCTCCGGCTTTTGTCAAGGCAGCGACATCATAGATTATGGTATCCCCCTTTATCCTTCTCTCCGGAGCTTTTACCACCACTTCCTGTAGCACGAACTCCTTTCTCGCAAGATATATCCTAACATACTGCGGTATGCTGTCCAGAGGATATGAGAGGGTCTCATGTTTTTGCGATATGAATCTCAGGGAAGCCGGCAACTCAAGTTTTTCCACAGAAATGGAGAAAGATCCATCTTTTGCGGATGTGGAGAATCCTTTCGGTATTCCCGACGCTTCCAAACGCACTATCACTCCGGGAGTAGGAAGACTGTCGCTGTCAAACACAACGCCCCTAACTGTGATACGGGGATAACAGTCAAGAAATACAAGGATAAGGGATATGAAGGCTAACAGTCGCAATTTACAGAATTTTTCCGGTTTCATTCAAGTTCTATGGGCACGAAGAAAAGACACCTTTTCCCTTTCTTTTTATTTGAACCCGAAGAAGAAGATATAGACTGAATCATATTTGATTTTTTTATAATGTCTGCCGCATTCTCCTTGTAGTACTTCAATGCAGAGTTGAATTTAATTCTTGTAATGTTGATGTATTTTTTCTTTGGATAGCCAAATGGAGCAGGTGTGTTTTTTGTCTCGATTGCCTCAAAAAGATGAGATCCGGTGGAGTCTTCAAGACGTAGAATCAGACCGGGAAGACCATTAAACTTCCAAGGTCCGTAAGGGGCAGGGATGTCGGAATACCAGGCAGTCCAGTCACGGCCTCTCCAGTGGGCGGTAGCCTTGAAGCAGGTGTAACCCATTACTTTGCATGACTCATCCTCAAGTTTCCAGTCAAAAACAGGGACTGGTTCTGCATAACGATAACTATCTAAGAATACTCTGTCATAAAAGTCAAGAGAGTCCGTTTGCAACGAAATGAGCATTTCCTCACTCACGGTTTTAACTTCATTCATGAATTTTAAGCATTCACTATGATTCATACGGGTCAATTTATCGGGATCGACCCTTTGTATGGAATCCAGTCGAAAGTCACCATATCCTCCGTACCATCTATGCGTATCTCCGACCTGCAGCATCTCAAAATCAGTCCTTTCTTGATTCAAAAAGGTATCTTTCCTTACGTGAATATAGACGATACTCCATTTTGCAGTATCAACAGTAATCGGAAGACTTACTTTAGTCTGCCCTCTTCCACTATCTTTGTCATCTAAGTGCAATTCGTAGGTTTGAGCTGATACTGATAATGTTATAGTTGATAACAATATAAATGAGAATACTATAAAAAATTTGCGCATATTTTAAGATGTTTTATGAATATGGTTATATTTTTCTATTCTTATCCAAAAAGTCAGGCAAGACTGTCTGCGCGTAATGTAAACCATCAGTGCAATAAACAGAAATCATTTTACTGTTTTCTTGACATATAATACTTGGAATCCAAGTGTTAGCCCACAGTTACTATCGGCTGTCCGAAGAATGATGAAAGCATGGCGAGTGTGGAGATGGTAAAGTTGTGCTGCCCGCTCAACCACTTAGTGATTTCACTCGGACGACGACCGAGGGCATCAGCAAATTGTTTCTTTGTCAACCCTCGCTCGCGCATCAAGAGGTCTATGCGGTCGGAAATTTCAAACGAAAGGTCAACCTCTGCCTTTACCGTTTCCGGAATGGGGCCTAACATTTCTTCAAGTGATCTTGTCGTGCGTTTCATAACTCAAATATATTGTCAGTTCCTATTGTCGTTTCAGTAAGTGTCACGGATCCATCCTCGATACCTTGTCGTAGAAGGTTCTCAAATTTTTGCAGAGTCATGACATATCCTTTCAGCGTTGGATCTTCATCGTATGTGCGAGTTGACTTTACGCCTCCATTTCCAAGAATAAGGATTTTGTCAGATAATCGCAAGCAATACAGACGCAATTTGGAGGATATGACCGGTAACGCCACAACCGAATCATTCATCTTTCCCTCTTGTCGGAAATAACGTTCCGACGCCCCAGTACGTGCTATCCGACTGATAAAAGCGGCGATACGGATATAGTCCTCGCTATACTCGGCACTCTCCTTGAATTTAGAAATAAACTTTTCAAACTCATTCTCGGTATCACGGAGGAACTGCAAAGTGTATATTGTGCAGTTATCTCCATCTTGGATAAGGTATAATTCGACTTCACTCATACTCTTAAATATCTTTATTCTATAACGCAAAGTTACATAAAACATTTCACTCATAGATGAAATATTTGAATTTTCCTGTTTAGGACTCACAAATCTTGTAGTTGAGGAATTTCAAAACATGTGTTAACTGCATATTTGTTGGGAGGAATTCGGATTATTTTTGTAACTTTGCAACGGATAAACTCCTTGGAAGGAGACGCCGGTTTTTGCTGCAGCCCTCAATAGGATTACATTTACTTATGAATTGGATTATTCTTATTATTGCCGGGCTGTGTGAAGTGGGCTTCACATATTGCCTCGGACGAGCAAAGGATGTGTCAGGGATCGAGTACTTGGCTTGGATGGCAGGTTTTCTTCTCTTTACAGTTTTGAGCATGGGATTGCTTGCAAAAGCCACCCAGTCTATCCCGTTGGGTACGGCATATCCGGTATGGACAGGGATAGGTGCGGTGGGAACCGTCCTAATCGGTATAATTTTCTTCAAAGAACCCGCTACATTCGCGCGTATTTTCTTTATATCCACACTCATACTTTCAATCGTGGGACTGAAAGCTGTATCAGCAGCTTAATGATATTCAAATTATAAACTGATTTCTAAAATTTCATTTGTACTTATGGACTATAGAATGCGTCGTTTCAAACAGCAAATCTCTGATGAGGCATCAAAGAAAATTCTTTGTGCATCCACAAATGGAATCTTATCTCTCACTAATGCAGATGGCTCACCATACGGAGTACCGTTGAGCTTCGCATACGACGGAAATAGCTCAATCTATTTTCACAGTGCCGTGACGGGACACAAGATCGATTGCATCAATCACGAGTCAAGGTGTTCATTCTGTGTGGTCGCACAAGACAAAATTGTGCCGGAAGAATTTACATCCTATTTCAGAAGCGTCATTGTGAATGGAAGGATTAAAGTCGTTGATGATGACTCTGAAATCATGAAAGGACTTCTGCTATTGTGCGACAAATATTCTCCGGGTATTGACAGCTCATCTGAAATAAACAAATGCATCAGCCATGTCAAGATTTTACGTCTTGATATTGAGACTATGACCGGTAAAGAGGCAATCGAACTAATACGCCCCATCTCTTAGTCAATTGAAATGGGGCGTAAATTAAATGTGACGTAGTTGATAACGTTTTTCAGTTGATGGTCAGTTCACGCAGAGTCTCAACGATAGGGGTAAGCGTCTCCTTGTCAAGATTCACTATCATGGTGCGACGTGGCGACACCTCCTCGTCAGTGTTATGCACATGGAAGACATAGCAGAGATTGCCATCCTTATCGGTAAACAGGTCGCCGTGTCCCGTGCCGTTCCTTCCGATATTCGAGCGGTGGATTATCGGGGCTGGACGCTTGTGCCACGGACCGAACGGTGAGGAGGCAGTGGCGATACCCACGGCATAATCCGGATTACGGAAATCATTAGCACTGTAGAACATCACGTATTCATCCCCACGTTTTATCACGGTGGGGCCCTCCGTCACACCCCATTCAGACGACGCCGTATTCTCCCACGGCAATACGGCAGATATACATTCCACCGGTTTCCCCTGCATCCTCGACAAGTCGGGAGAAAGACGCACGGCATATATCCTGTTGCCCCTGTCAAGGCGCACATGATAGAGTATGGCAGAACCGTCGTCATCAAAAAACACGAACGGATCTATCTGATTTATGTCTGACACAATCTCACCGCCGCCGGTAAACGGTCCGGCAGGAGAATCCGCCATAGCATACGCAATCCGCTCATTGGCGGTATAGAACATATAATACTTCCCGTCATGCTTAAACACCTGCGGAGCCCAGAACCATTTCGTGCCGAAAATATTGCCATCTATTCTCGCCAACGCAAGACGATAACTATCCTTCCAATCAGACAGATTCTCCGACTTACAATAAGGGAATCCGAGATTCGAGTCCACACCTGACGTGCCATACAGATAATAAGTTTTACCATCCACTAAGACAGTCGGGTCGGCAAGCACTACCGGCTCGACAGCCATAGCCACAGCATTCCCCAGCATGAATGCCACCATTCCTGCAAACCTAAATTTCATATCACAAATTATAACAAGTTGTCCAAACCTCACAAGCCAAGACAACTTAAATTCCTATGTTTACCAATTTCTCTGCAAATATAACACATTTTTTTATAAATAACATTTTCATAATCGGAGTTTGTTTACTACCTTTGTGTTCACATGAATAACCTATAACCCAATTATAACCATATTTTCCATACATATCTTCTCTTTATGAATCGGATTTCTATTTTAATCATTTCAGCGATATGTTCGCTGATGTGTATCTTTGTCGCTGACGCATCTGATAATGTCGCGTATAAGGATAAGAATGTGCGCATAACGCTCGTCACTGACGGGCTGGCACGACTTGAGTATTCCCCCTCGGGAAATTTTGTCGATGACCCATCCTTTGTGGCTGTCAACCGTGATTATCCGGAAGTGAAATATTCCGTGAAAGACAAGAAAAACATGGTGACAATCTCTACCGGCATCATGAAAATCGAATATAAGAAGACCGGTGCCTTCGACAAGAATAATCTTAAGATCTCCTCCATGAGGGGTGTCACCCCGGCTTTCATCTGGAAGCCCGGCGATAGCCAGAAAGGGAATCTCGGCGGCACGCTCCGTACTCTCGACCGCATGAACGGCAGCAAGTTTGACGGACGCGACGAGGTGCCTATGCCTGACGGTCTATTGGCTACCGACGGTTGGACGCTCATTGACGATTCCTCCAATTTCCTTTTCGACGACTCGGATTGGGCTTGGGTTAAGAAACGCTCTGACAATTCAGACTCCCAGGACTGGTATTTTCTCGCATACGGCGACAACTACAAGAAGGCACTGAAGGATTTCACCATCCTCTCCGGCAAGGTGCCCCTCCCTCCCCGCTATGCCTTCGGATACTGGTGGAGCCGATATTATGCCTATAGTGATGCGGAACTGAGAAACCTCATCAAGTCTTTCCAAAACTATAATATTCCTCTCGACGTGCTCGTGATTGACATGGATTGGCACAACACCGATGAGGGACGCGGCGGGTGGACCGGATATACATGGAACGACCGTCTGTTTCCCGACTATCGCAAACTCCTTAACCATATAAAGGATAATGACCTGAAAGTGACACTCAATCTTCATCCCGCCGATGGCGTGGCAGCATACGAGACGCAGTATGCCGACGTGGCAAAAGACATGGGCATCGACCCCGCCTCCAAGAAGACCGTGGAATGGCTTGCAAGCGACAAGAAATTCATGAACTCAATGTTCAACCGTGTGTTCCATCCCTACGAGAAGGATGGCGTGGACTTCTGGTGGCTCGACTGGCAACAGTGGCCTGAAGATAAGGCGGTGGCAGGGCTAAACAATACGTGGTGGCTCAACTATTGCTTCTTCACCGACATGGAACGCAATTCAAAGAAACGTCCGATGCTCTATCACAGATGGGGCGGACTCGGCAACCATCGTTATCAGATAGGTTTCTCCGGCGACTCCCACATCACTTGGGAATCGCTCGACTATCAGCCATATTTCAACTCAACAGCATCCAATGTGCTATATGGCTACTGGAGCCATGATCTCGGTGGTCATCAGTCAGGAGAGATTATCCCGGAGATGTATATCCGCTGGATGCAGTTCGGCGCACTCAGTCCGGTCATGCGTACCCACTCCACAAAAAGTTCCACCCTCAATAAGGAGCCGTGGGTATTTTCTCACGATGATATGGACGTATTGGTGAAGACCATAAAGCAACGCTACGAGATGGTGCCCTACATCTATACGATGGCACGCAAATGCTATGACGACGGAATATCACTCTGCCGACCGATGTATTACGACTATCCGACAGCATCAGCTGCTTACGACAGGAAGAACGACTACATGTTTGGCGACAATATCCTCGTCTCTCCTATCACCAACCCCATGTCGGGAGAGTCTTCAAGCCACAACGTATGGTTGCCGGAAGGCAACGACTGGTGGGAACTTCACACCGGCACTCTTCTCAACGGCGGACAGAACATCGAACGCTATTTCTCGCTCGATGAGTATCCTATCTATATAAAGGCCGGCTCCATACTCCCCTCCTATCCCGCTAATCCGCAGAACCTCAACAATAATGCCGAACCTATACAGGTAAATATCTATCCGGGAAGCAATTCAGGCAGTTTCGTCATGTATGAGGATAACGGCGACGATCAGAACTACGTGTCGCAGAACGCCACCACTACCCTCGGCTATCAGCGCACGGGCAATACTCTCGACGTGAAGATCTCCCCGGCAGTCGGCAGCTATGCCGATAAGCCGTCGGAAAGGAAATATTCAGTGAAAGTCATCTCATCGGCTGTGCCGACAGCGGTGACAGTCAACGGCAAGAAGACAGATTTCATCTATGACGGCAACGATCTTTCCCTCATAGTTAATCTTGGAGAGATCAGCACGGCAAAGGGTGCTGATATTCAGATAGCCTATTCCTCTGATGCGCAGACAGTCGGCACTGACGGTGCTGCTGGACGTATGCGCAGGGCTGGCAAGGCAGTCAGTGACCTTCGCCGTAATGATGCCGGGGTGGTTTTGAGCGACGATATGGGTATTCTGGAGCGCACACCGCTTGACATCACCTACCGTCCCGCCCAACTCAACGAGATACTCAACACGTTCAACGCCTGCTACGAGTCAATCCCCGCAGTGCTTGAAAAGATGAACGTGAATCCGGAACGCACTACCCGCTTCAAGAGCGTGGCGAATCCCGCACTCCGCTAAATAATCGTCAAGATAAGGATTGTTTCAAATAATCAAAATAAGGTTTGTTTCAAAGGTCTCGCCCCATGCGGGACCTTTCTCTTATAAGAAGTTGTCTAAACTTCATTATATTTCAATTAAACTCAATCCATTGGCAAGAATTTCATGATATTTTTATAAAATGTAATCCAAATACATAAAAGTTTAATTATCTTTGCAGAAATACTACGGGAGTTGTCTAAACTTCAATGAATTTTGCAGGAATCATAAAATATTTGAATCATGTCAAATTTACGATACCCCATCGGGATACAATCCTTTTCAGAAATAAGAGAAGGAGGATACATATATATTGACAAAACCGAATATATATATAGGCTCATTGCGGAAGGGAAATATTACTTTCTCAGCCGCCCGCGCCGGTTCGGCAAATCATTGCTGCTATCCACCATTGAGGAGTATTTCAAAGGGAATCGTGAATTTTTCAACGGACTCGCAATATCCAAACATGACCATACTTGGGACAAATATCCCGTACTGCATCTTGATCTGTCGGGTTGCACAATTGATTCGCACGACCGTCTGCCCTCATTTATTGAGGATTTTCTTTTACGATGGGAGAATGAATATGACATACCTACAAACCATGATATACCCTATAGCCTCAGATTTAAGGAGATTATTATCCAAGCGCATCAACAGACCGGCAATCAGGTAGTGATTCTTGTTGACGAATACGATAAACCTACCTTAGAGACTGTCGGGAATCCAACATTGCAAGAAAAATGCCGCAATATTCTCCGCTCATTCTATAGCAATCTGAAGAGTCAGGACCGACATATCAAATTCGCCATGCTGACCGGAGTGACAAGATTCGGTCAACTAAGCATCTTCAGCGATCTCAACAATCTTAATGATATCTCGCTTAACAAGAAATACAGCGGCATCTGCGGTATCACAGCTGAAGAACTGCACAAATATTTCGACAAGGGGATTGAAGATTTTGCCGCATCACTCAATACAACAAAAGAGGAGATTTATAATCTTCTTAAAGAGAATTATGATGGCTATCGCTTCTCCCCCACCGACACAACGGAAATCTATAATCCATTCAGTGTGCTCAAATCCATCTCTGACGAGAGTTTTGATAATTATTGGTTTAAGACCGGCACGCCCTCTTTCTTGGTTAGGCTCATTAAATTCAATAAGTTTCCTCTGCAAGAACTGACGGACTATGAGACAACAACCTCACAACTTACCGATGTGTCTTTGGAACTCACCGACATTGTTCCGGTGCTTTACCAAAGCGGCTATCTCACAATAAAAAGTCATGACACCCGCCTCAACACCGTCACACTCGATTTCCCCAACAAAGAGGTAGAATCCGGTTTTCTGAATCAATTAATGCCACTCTACACCCCTATCCCTTCGCAGAAAACAGAATTTGAGATTATACGCTTTGTAAAAGAGATTGAGAAAGGGGATGTAGAGAGTTTCATGGTTCGCCTGCAAAGCCTGTTCTCTGATTTCCAATATGACTCGTTTGATCTGAAGCATCTTGAACAACACTATCAGGATGTGGTCTTTATTCTTGCGAAATTACTTGGATTCTACACACGTATAGAATACCAGACCTCATCAGGACGGATTGATCTCGTCATAACAACCGATAACTACATTTATCTGTTTGAATTTAAGATTGACAAGTCGGCAGAAGAGGCTATAAATCAAATCACTCGGAATCATTACCCAATACCATTCAAGGCAGACGGCAGGAGAATCATCGGCATAGGAGCCAACTTTTCAAGCCACACACGGAGTCTTGACAGTTGGATTATCAAAGACCTGTGAGAGAATTGCAATAAACGGGATTTGGAGATTTTAGGGATTTTGAGGTAAGGATAGACCTTTTTAGTGGCGATTTGCACATTTTTTTGTAATTTTGCATAGAATTGTAAACATATTCTTAGAAATGGCAAAAATCGGCAGTGTAAAGACCTCAAAAGGTCGTAAAGCTCTTCTCCTTGGGAGCGGCGAACTCGGTAAGGAAGTCGCCCTTGAATTGCAACGCCTCGGCGTGGAAGTGGTGGCATGCGACAAATATCCCGATGCCCCCGCCATGCAGGTGGCTCACAAATCCTACGTATTCAATATGCTTGACGGTGAAGAACTACGCCGTATCGTCGAACTCGAACGTCCCGACCATATCATTCCGGAAATCGAGGCGATCGCAACTCCTACCCTCGTCGAACTGGAGAAAGAGGGCTTCAACGTAACCCCCACCGCCCGCGCAGCTTGGCTCACAATGAACCGTGAAGGGATACGCCGTCTGGCTGCCGAAGAACTCGGCATACCCACATCGCCCTACCGCTTCGCCTCCTCACGTGAGGAATTTGAAGAGGCGGTTAAGGAGATCGGTATACCTTGCGTGGTGAAACCCGTAATGTCATCGTCAGGCCACGGTCAGAGCGTCATCAAGGATGCTTCTCAGATTGACCACGCCTGGAAAGAGGCTCAGGAGGGTGGTCGTGCAGGCGCAGGACGTGTAATCGTGGAAGGTTTCGTTGACTTCGATTTCGAAATCACACTTCTTACAGTAAGAAGCATCTCAGGCACCACCTACTGCGAACCGGTAGGACACATACAGGTGGACGGCGACTACCGCTATTCCTGGCAACCCCAACCCATGGCTACCGCTGCAATCGAATCAGCAAAAGAGATTGCAAAGAAAGTGACCGATGCCCTCGGTGGATACGGCATATTCGGTGTGGAGCTATTCATCAAAGGCGATAAAGTGATCTTCAGCGAAGTCTCCCCGCGTCCGCACGACACCGGTATGGTGACAATGATCTCTCAGGATCTCTCAGAGTTCGCACTTCACGTGCGTGCGCTCCTCGGTCTGCCGGTGCCGACAATCAGATTCTACGGTCCGTCTGCATCTCGTGCAATAGTAGTGGAAGGCGACAGCAATTGCGTGGAATTTGACAACCTGGAGAATGTCCTTGCCGAACCGAGCACTCAGATCCGCATCTTCGGCAAGCCGGAAGTGCACGGACACCGCCGCATGGGCGTAATCCTTGCCACAGCCGACACAGTGGAGGCTGCACGCGAGAAAGCATCACGCGCATACGATGCACTGAAGGTAAACGTGGAGTGAACTTCACGTGATGAACGTCAAGATGGCACCCACCGCAATATAGATAAATTCAATAGCAGCTATCGCAAAACGCATGATAGCTGCTATTGAAATAATCTATAAAAAAGCTCCTCAAAAAGGCTTTCTGAAGCGTTAACTTTGCAGCATAAAAAAAAGCTGCAAGTTATGAACACTACAATTCTCATCTGGATATTCGTATCCGCATTTCTCCTCGCGTTGATTTTGATAAGGATGGCAGACGAACGTATGGACGCCACCCGGAAAAAGAAAGATGGTCACCGGTTAAAGCTATTGGAAATAGGGAAAGAACGTGAAGAATTTTTCATAGCCGGCGATCCGACATCAGCAGTTATTAAAGATGACTATGACGATATCGACGATTAACGACCCGACCATACCCCTTGCAAGCGAGGACGCTATTCCGTCAGGCAACTCGGAAAACGCGCACCTCGCATCGAAAGAGGTGTGTCTCTTTTTAGCTGACTACGCATCCACCCTCCTCGGCAGTGGAGCGACCTGCATCCGCATAGAGAAGAACATCAACCGAATGGCAGAGGTATTCGGTAAGAGAGTGGAATTGACCATAATGCCGCGCCACGTCCATCTGACGGTATGGAATCCGAAGTCGGACGACCGCTACACATCAACAGCATCTGTAGCCCCCGCCCCAATCAGTTTCTCGCTCAACACCCGACTGAGCGAACTGAGCTGGACGGTTGCAGACAGTCATCTGTCGCTGGATGAGGCAAGAGAACGATTCCTACGGATAGCTACCTCCGACAAAGAGAATCCCTGGCAGACTCTCCTTCTCGCCTCGCTCGCCAACGCAGCCTTCTGCGGCATATTCGGTGGCGATCTCTCAGCCATAGTGATCGTGTTTGTCGCCACAGCGTTAGGATTCAACCTGAAGCAGGTACTGCTGAAACGCCATTTCGACTCACGCTTCGTATTCTTCATCTGCGCGTTCGTATCGTCGGTAGTCGGGGCAGCCGATTTCCTTTTCCCGGCGGGTAACACTCCCGCCGTCGCGATAGGCACCAGCGTGCTCTACCTCGTGCCGGGAATACCCTTCCTCAACTCCTTCAACGATCTGCTGTATCGCCACTATATCTGCTCGGTATGCCGGTTTATCGACGCCATCGTGCTGACCGGATGCCTCTCACTCGGACTATGCCTGGGTATGAGGCTCATGAATGTAGACATGTTCTGACAAAAATCACCCCTATGATCCTCGATATTCTTAAAGACGCATTGCTCGCGGCAATAGCCGCAATCGGGTTTGGGGCCATAAGCCGCATACCACGCCGTGCCTACCTTCTTTGCGGCATAATCGCCGCCATCGGACACTCCTCCCGTTTCCTGCTCATGCAGCCGGAAGCCGCCCTCCATATACTTCCCGCCACAGCCCTGGCAGCACTCATCATCGGGTCGCTTGCCGTATTCGTATCCCCTTGGGCAAAGACTCCGGCAGAGGCATACCTCTTCCCGGCTCTCCTCCCCATGATTCCGGGCATATATGCCTACAAATCGTTCGGCGGCGCAGTCATGTGCATCATGGGCACTTCGCAAGAATCCTTTAACTATTATTTCTACCAATTCGCGCAAAACGGGTTCATAACCCTCTCTATAATTCTCGCTATGGTGATATGCGCCACCATACCCATTTTCATTTTCAAAAACAGGGCGTTCACCGCCACCCGATGACCAATGGAACTCCGACAACTCCGATATTTCGTAAAAGTAGCCGAGACACTTAATTTTTCAGAGGCGGCAAGATCGCTCTTCATAACCCAGAGCACCCTATCCCAACAGATAAGGCAACTTGAAGACTCGCTCGACACGCAGCTTCTAAACCGCACGAGCCACAGTGTCGCGCTGACAGAGGCGGGAGAGGAGCTATTGCCATACGCCAGACGCACTCTCCTCGATGCAGAACTATGCGAGCAACGCATACGCGACCTCGACAAGGGGCTTTGCGGCACACTCAACATCGGAGTGACATATTCTTTCAGCCCGATCCTAACTGAATCTCTCCTGACCTTCATGAAGGAGTTTCCGAAAGTGAAGCTCAACATTCTCTACAAACCCATGTCGGAGCTTATGGAGCTGCTCGTAAGCCGCGACCTCGACTTTGTGCTTGCCTTCAAGCCGAATGAGCCTATTCCGGGTGTAGAGTCACACTATCTTTTCCAGAACTTCCTTGCCGTAATTGTGCCCGACTCCCATCCTCTCGCTGCGGAGAAAGGGGTGACGATAGATATGCTCCGACGCTACGACATAGCCCTCCCCTCCCGCGGACTCCAGGCACGCAACGCGCTTGAGCGTATGGCAGGGGAGCGCATGGCGGAACTCAACGTGAAGATTGAGCTAAACGAGGTGAACATCCTACTGAAACTTCTGCGTCAGGCAAAGCTCGTGTCGGTGCTGGCGGAGGCCACCGTCATGAATGAATCGGGCATAACAGCAATCCCGCTCCTCGGCGAACGTTGCGAGATGGACGGATGCGTACACGTTCTAAACGACTCCTACCGGAAACGCTCAATGCAGGAATTCATAAAAATTCTCAGCAATTCAATTGCCGTCAGGGCGCGTCAGAACGCATGGCTCTGAATCTTCTCTCACAGGGCATAATTATCCCCGGATTATACAAATAGAAATATTATTGATTCAAATTTGAAAGTGTCCTATCTGTTATGGCACTTTTTTTATTGCAAATATCCACCTTTTTATCCCAATTTATAAAAATTTAAACGTAATTGATACAAATCTTAACCTGTTATTAATCCAAAGTTATTATCTTTGCAGTGCGAATCAATCTCTCCTGCATCTTTGAAATCATCATCATGAAATTATAAGTTTATGAAAAATGAAATTCTAAACCGCGCAGCCGACAATATCCGTATCCTGGCTGCCGCAATGGTAGAAAAAGCAAAATCCGGTCATCCCGGTGGTGCCATGGGTGGCGCCGACTTCATCAATGTGCTTTTCAGCGAATACCTCGTGTTTGATCCTTCAGATCCGACATGGAACGCCCGCGACCGCTTCTTCCTTGATCCGGGCCACATGGCTCCAATGCTCTATGCACAGCTTGCCCTCATCGGCAAATACTCCATAGATGAGCTCAAACAGCTCCGCCAGTGGGGTAGCCCCACTACAGGTCATCCTGAATTTGACATCGCACGTGGCATAGAGAACACATCCGGTCCTCTCGGACAGGGACACACGTTCGCCGTAGGTGCTGCCATCGCAGCCAAATTCCTTGCCGCTCGTACAGGCAACCCCGGCTTCGCAAAAGAGACCATCTATGCCTACATCTCTGACGGTGGCATCCAGGAGGAGATTTCTCAGGGCGCAGGCCGTATAGCCGGTCATCTCGGTCTTGACAACCTCGTGATGTTCTACGACTCAAACGATATCCAGCTCTCCACAGAGTGCAATGAAGTGTCAAACGAAGACACTGCCATGAAATATCGTGCATGGGGATGGAACGTAATGGAGATCAACGGTAATGACGTCGATGAGATCCGCAAGGCTCTTGACGCTGCAAAGGCAGAGACCGAGCGTCCTACCCTCATCATTGGCAAGACAATCATGGGCAAGGGTGCCCGTAAGGCAGACAACACCTCTTATGAGCATAACTGCAAGACCCACGGCGCACCGCTCGGTGGCGATGCCTTCCGCAACACAGTGGCAAACCTCGGTGGCAACCCCGATGAGCCATTCGTGATCTTCGACGAGGTTAAGGAGCTTTACGCTGACCGTGCCAAAGCACTTGAAGGGATCGTTGCAGAACGCCGTGCCGAGGAGAACGCATGGGCTGACGCCAACCACGAGAAAGCTGCCGAAGTGGCCGCATGGTTTGAGAACAAGGCTCCCGAAATCGACTGGAGCAAGGTGCAGCAGAAAGAGAACGATGCCACCCGTAACGCTTCAGGCGCAGTTCTCGCACAGCTCGCACAGCAGGTGCCCAACATGATCTGCTCTTCTGCCGACCTTTCCGAATCTGACAAGACTATCTCCTTCCTCAAGGAGACTAAGGCATTCACCAAATGCGACTTCTCCGGCGCATTCCTTCAGGCAGGTGTGGCAGAGCTCACCATGGCATGCTGCTGCATAGGCATGGCACTCCACGGAGGCGTCATCGCAGCGTGCGCCACATTCTTCGTCTTCTCCGACTATATGAAGCCAGCAGTACGTATGGCAGCCCTCATGGAGCTCCCCGTGAAATTCATCTGGACGCACGATGCATTCCGTGTGGGTGAGGATGGACCCACTCATGAGCCCGTAGAGCAGGAGGCACAGATCCGCCTCATGGAGAAACTCAAGAACCATCACGGACGCAACTCAGTGCTCGTGCTCCGTCCGGCTGACGCCGAAGAGACCACAGAGGCATGGAAGCTCGCTATGGAGAACGTCTACACACCGACCGCCCTCATCCTTTCTCGCCAGAACATCAATAACCTCCCTGCCGGCAATGACTATAGCCAGGCAGCCAAGGGTGGCTACATCGTGGCAGGTTCCGACGAGAACCCTGACGTGGTGCTCGTAGCTACCGGTTCTGAGGTATCCACACTCGTAGACGGAGCTAAGAAACTCCGCGAAGATGGTTTGAAAGTGCGCGTGGTGTCAGTTCCGTCAGAAGGACTCTTCCGCACCCAGCCGTCAGCATATCAGGAAGAGGTGCTTCCGCGCAACGTGAAGAAATTCGGTCTCACCGCGGGTCTCCCTGTCAACCTTCTCGGTCTCGTAGGCACCGACGGCAAGATATGGGGACTTGAGTCATTCGGTTTCTCCGCGCCTTACAAAGTGCTTGACGAAAAACTCGGATTCACTGCTGAGAATGTCTACAATCAGGTAAAATCAATGTTCTGATAACCAGTCGTTCCGACAGATAAAAAAAATCCGGCTTCCCATACCGGGAGCCGGATTTTTTATATTTACACCATCCCTATCCCTTAACTCATAAACCATAAACTACTGAAGTTTCGCAAGCTGCACTTCAGTGGTTTAAAGTTTATAGTTTAAGGTTTAAGATTCACGAAAATCCACGAATCTTTTCATTATACAAAATTTAATGATCATAAACCATATAAACATTAAACTTAAATAAACTATAAAACTATAAACTATAACCCATAAACCATAACCTACAAACTTAACACATAATATATGAATACTCAAGACAACGGCAGCAAGCTATATCTCTACAGCATTGTCTGCGTGGCAGTGCTCGGTGGGTTGCTGTTCGGCTACGACACCGCCGTGATTTCCGGTGCAGAAAAAGGTCTTCAGGCATTCTTCCTTGGAGCACCCGATTTCGTCTATACCGACATGATACATGGTCTCACCTCCTCCAGCGCATTGATAGGCTGCATTTTGGGCAGCGCGATTTCCGGTCTGCTCGCCTCACGTCTCGGACGAAAGAAATCACTCGCCATCGCCGGAGTGCTCTTCTTCCTATCCGCATTAGGCTCCTATAATCCGGAATTTTTCTTCTTTGACTACGGACAGCCATCGCTCTCACTCCTGGTTGCCTTCAACGTATACCGTATCATAGGCGGTATCGGCGTAGGTCTTGCCTCAGCTATATGCCCGATGTATATAGCCGAGGTAGCACCATCCAACATTCGAGGCACACTCGTGTCGTGGAACCAGTTTGCCATCATATTCGGTCAGCTCGTGGTCTATTTCGTCAACTTCCTGATACTCGGTGATCACACCAACCCAGTGATTGAACGCATCGGCGAGACCCTATATGCCGTGCATCCCTCCTCTGATCCGTGGACGATACAGACAGGCTGGCGCTACATGTTCGGTTCGGAAGGATTCGTGGCGTTGGCATTCACCATCCTCGTATGCTTCGTCCCTGAGTCGCCCCGTTATCTCGCGCTGACCGGCAAGGATACCAAGGCTTTATACGTGCTTACCAAGATCAACGGCTCCAAAGCCAAGGAGATACTCCATGAGATCAAGAATACCGTCACCGTCAAGAGCGAACGACTCTTCTCCTTTGGCGTCATGGTCATCTTCGTCGGCGTTATGCTATCCGTCTTCCAGCAGGCAGTCGGTATCAACGCCGTGCTCTACTATGCCCCGCGTATCTTCGACTCCATGGGCATGGGGAATCCGATGGTGCAGACAGTCATAATGGGCGTGGTCAACATCCTCTTCACCCTCGTGGCAGTATTCACGGTAGAGAAATTAGGACGTAAGCCACTGCTTATATGGGGTTCGTTCGGCATGGCAATAGGTGCATTCGGCGTGGCAATCTCCAATATTGTTGAGGTGCATCCCCTCATGCCCGTCATCTCCATCATGGTCTACTCAGCCGCCTTCATGTTCTCATGGGGACCGATCTGCTGGGTGCTCATCTCCGAGATATTCCCCAACACGATCCGCAGTGCGGCTGTGGCAATAGCCGTTGCATTCCAATGGATCTTCAACTTCATCGTGTCGTCCACGTTCGTGCCGATGTACAACATGCGTGCAGGCGACATGGGTGAGAGTTTCGGACACGTCTTCGTCTACGCCCTCTACGGTGCGATCTGTATCCTTGCTGCATGGTTCGTCTACGCCCTTGTGCCCGAGACCAAGGGCAAGACGCTCGAAGAGATGTCGGCACTCTGGCGCAACCGCGAGAAGAAACACCACAAAATACGTTAATTCTATAATAATTTATAAAATTAATCTGTTATCAATAAGTAGGTGTCAGATAATCTATATCAGATATCTGGCACCTACTTATAAAATTAATATGGAATCAAACGCAATAACTCCCATGCAAAAAGATGTGTTGACTCGGCACTTCCTGTCTAAAATAGACGAAGAAACTGATCGCTTATGGGAAAACGGCATATTAGATCAAAACGCTCTAAATGCTATAAATAACGAAAATCTTCATACATCAAGATAGACATATTGAAGTCGCCTATACTTCACATGAATCAACAACCGTCCGGAACCCAGACAATTGTTACCTCATTAAATATAATCAATTATGGTAGACCATACATCTGAAATAGATAAAAGAATCAGGACATTGATAAATCAAGGAGAATCTTCAGAAGTTGAGTTCAAATCAGCACGTGGGGGATTTCCCGGTAGTTTTTGGGAAAGCTATTCTGCTTTTGCAAATACAAATGGCGGTACAATTGTTTTGGGGGTAGTAGAAAAAAATAATCAATTTTTATTTGATGGACTTACAAAAGAAACCATTATTCGTTATAAAAAGAACTTTTGGGATTGCGCACATAACAAAGGCAAGATAAGTATTTGCCTACCTCGCGAATCTGATGTAAGAATTGAACAAATTGATGATTCATATATCCTAATATTTGATATTCCTCGTGCAAGCTATGAACTTCGTCCGGTATATATCAGTTCCAACCCATTTGGGAATACCTACCGGAGAAATCATGAGGGAGATTATTTATGTACTGATGCAGAAGTAAGACGTATGTTTGCGGATGCAGAACATGACCGTCATCCTCAGGATGGGCGGATCCTTGTAGGATTTGATCTTGAAAGGGATATCGATATAGAATCCCTACATCAATATCGGCAAACATTTGCCAGTTTGCAACCCTCTCATCCTTGGGTAGGCATAAGTGATATTGATTTCTTGAAAAAATTAGGTGGATACGCTACAGAATATGAAACAGGGAAAGAAGGTTTCACCTTAGCAGGAATTCTAATGTTCGGAAAATACGACAGTATCATCAATAATTCAGGCGACCCTATGTATTTTGTAGATTATCGAGAAAAAATTGCTATCGATAATCCCGATGTGAGATGGACAAACCGCATATATCCGGATGGCATGTGGGAAGCCAACCTTTATCAATTCTATGTAAGGGTATACAATCGACTTATACAATCGTTGCCCCGCCCCTTCATGATGAAAGATGGTGTACGTCAAGAAGAAACGCCTGCCCACGATGCCATAAGGGAAGCTCTCATCAACTGTATCATACATCAAGATGTGAATGCTCAAGGCCATATAATTGTGGAGCGCACTGATGAGAACCTTGTCTTTATGAATCCGGGTATGATGCTTGTATCCAAGCAGCAATATTTCAAAGGAGGACGCAGTATTTGCCGCAACCCGATTTTGCAAAAAATGTTCATGCGACTGGGACGCGCAGAGAAAGCCGGTAGCGGTGTGGATAAAATTATAAGCGGTTGGCAATACTTAGGCCTACCTCTCCCTACTGTAGTAGAGACAACACGTCCGGACTATGTGATGTTAACAATGCAAATGACAAAGAAAAACCAACAAGAAAAACCAACAAGAAAAACCAACAAGAAAAACCAACAAGAAAAACCAACAAGAAAAACCAACAAGAAAAACCAACAAGAAAAACCAACAAGAAAAACCAACAAGAAAAACCAACAAGAAAAACCAACAAGAAAAGCCTACAAGAAAAACCAACAAACAGGATTTGAGAAAAAAACAAATCTTAGAATTCTGCGTTGCGCCAAAATCGTTATTTGAAATTTTACAACATTTAGGATTGAAAGATAGGGGAAATCTTATGATGGTATATGTTACTCCCATGATTGATGCAGGATTGTTGAAGATGACAGAGCCGGAGAATCCAACACACCGCAATCAAATGTATGTGACAGTAGACGTAACGAATAAGAATCAACAATCATAGAAGTCGCCTATATTTAGTATGAATGATATGGAAACAAACGATATGAACGCAATGGAGATGTCGGAATTTTTGATCGGATTGGATGTCGGGAAGGGTGCCGTCGGAATCGTATTCCCGACTGTCGAGAATGCAGTGGTGCCAGCCGGTTGTCTGGCTATCGTCACACCCCGTCAGACACACACGGCAAACGTAGCTGTCGTCACAGATACGGCGCAAAGCTATCCCGACACAGATGCCCTCGTCACCCGTCGTCATGACATCGCTCTCGCCGTGCGCACAGCCGACTGCGTGCCCATCCTTCTCCATGCCCCCGACATTCGCGCCGTTGCCGCCGTCCATGCCGGATGGAAAGGAACAGTAGGCAGGATTATAGGCAACGCAATCCGCGTCATGACAGAGATGGGTGCCGAACCACAAAAAATACGTGCTGCCATCGGACCATGTGTATGCGGCGACTGCTACGAAGTGAGCGAAGAACTTGCCATACGCTTTCAGGACGAAGGTCTGGGAGAAGCCGTCATCAGAAGCGACCGATTCAGAAATCCCGACCGTCCGCACATCGACCTTCCACTTGCCAACAGAATCATAATGACAAAACTTGGCATACACCCCTCCCATATATCCGACTGCGGCATCTGCACCTGCCACACCACCCAATACCCCTCTTGGCGACGCGATTCAGGCACTCCCCTACGCCTCCTCACAGCCATACACCTCTCCAATCAACCGCAACAATAAAATTTAACCACTGAGACCTCTTAGACTTCTTAGACCACTGAGACTTCTGATAATTTTTAATTTATCTCATATTTTACCAGCCATTTTATGCGCGTAATCAGGAATTGATTTTGCATATTTATTTTAATTTGTTAATTTTGCGATATCTAACCTTACTAATATGAAGAAACTGATTTTTTCCACATTGCTATGCACTGTAGCCGCCACCGGCTTCTGCGTATCACCTAAAGGTGGTATCGACGATGCGATGATGTCGCGTCTCCGTGAATCATACAAGAATGATGCCAACGACAAGGCTATCTCCAACGCATTGCGCGGCACCGACATCGACATTCTCGCAATAGGTGCCGACGCCAAGAACAATCTTGACGACAACTTCACGTATCGCGTCAAGAGCAAGGGTATCACCAACCAGAAATCATCCGGCCGCTGCTGGCTCTTCACCGGTCTCAACTTCCTCCGCTCGCAGATCATGGCAGAACATGACATGCCGATGATCGAATTTTCTGAAAACTACAACTTCTTCTACGACCAGCTCGAGAAAGCCAACCTCTTTCTTCAGGCTATGATCGACACAGCCAAGGAGCCGGAAGAGAGCCGCACTGTGGAATGGCTCTTCGCTCACCCGATACAGGATGGCGGACAGTTCACCGGTATCGCCGACAACCTCTCGAAATATGGCATAGTGCCGAAAAGCGTGATGGTGGAGACCTACACAAGCTCCAACACGTCGAAGCTCCGCCGTATGCTCTCACGCCGTCTGCGTGAGGATGGTCTGAAACTTCGCCGCATGGCTGCCGACGGTGCCAACGAGAAGACCCTTCTGAAAGAGAAAGAGGTGATGCTTCAGGGTGTCTACCGTATGCTCGCCCTGACTCTCGGCGTTCCTCCCACAGAGTTCACATGGACGCGCAAGGATAAGAACGGCAACGTTGTGAGCCGTAAGACCTACACTCCGCAGGAGTTCTATAAAGAGTTTGCAGGCAACGATCTGAAAAACGACTATGTTATGTTTATGAATGATCCGAGCCGCGAATACTACAAGGTATATGAGATCGACTATGACCGCCACACCTACGACGGACGCAACTGGACATATCTGAACCTCCCCATCGAGGATATCAAGAAGATGGCAATCGAGAGCCTGAAAAACAACCAGATGATGTATTCCTCATGGGATTCCGGCAAGTTCCTCAACCGTGCTGATGCCACCGCCGACCTCAACAACTATGACTATGACTCCCTCTTCGGCATGACGTTCGGCATGAACAAGGCTGACCGTATCCGCACGAAAGACAGTGCATCCACCCACGCGATGACTCTCGTTGCCGTAGATCTTGACGACAATGGCAAACCGGTGAAATGGATGGTTGAGAACAGCTGGGGTCCAGGTGCCAACGACGGTCACGTCATCATGACCGACGACTGGGTTAACGAATACCTCTTCCGTCTTGTAGTCAACAAGAAATTCGTTCCCGCCGACATCCTAAAGATGGCCAACCAGAAACCCATCCAGCTCCCGGCATGGGATCCCTTATTCTGATGCGCTTCGCGCAATGTAACAAGTAAAACATAACAAGTAACAAATAATATGAAATCAAAGGGTTAACACATGTACTAACCCTTTGATTTCATATTACTTACTAAACAAGTCTAATTTCTCAACTTGAGATAATGTTATTTTATCAAAAAGAGCATCGTATTCTCAGCAATTGCGAGAATCATAGAATAAGCCGACACTATACTCATAATCAAAAAAGGTTCTTTTCATCATAGTTTATTGAGATTACGTGGTTTTTATGAATATGTTCGTCATAGAAAAATCAAGAAGTATTGTCTAAACGGATGCTAATAGGTTTAGAAATACTGCAAGGTTATGAAACAAAACAGTAAGATGTTTTCAAATACATATCAAATACTTTCAAATTCGTATCTTCCCGAATTTTATGATCTCCTGTGCCTCCCTTTTCATATCTCTGACGGCAGGGGATGGTATCTTTTCTTTGAATGCCACAACTTTTTTAGCATACTTTAGAGCTTTGCTCCTGTTTCCGGCATCATGATAAAGCATCATGAGCCGATAGAGGGGATAGATCCTGTTAGGCATCGTCTGCCAGGCTTTCAGATACGCCTTTTCAGCTTCCTCAACCGCCCCCATGTCGCGGTAGTTATTGCCTTGAAGCACAAGAAACATGGGGTCGTTGCTGATTCGTGCTCCATTTCGAAGCATATCATTGCTGTCGTTATATCGTTTCTGTTTTGACAACAGCTTTGCAAAATCAAAAAGGAAGCGTTTGTTGTCCAATAGATATGGCATAAGTGCGAAATAATCCTTTGTGAAAGCCTTGTCATCAAAACCGGATATAAGACCATATCCCTTTTCCGCATCAATCCGCTCCTTTATGAACGCGCGGCAGCATAACGAGAGTGTACCTATAAGTACCATTGGTATGACAAAACGTAATGCCATGCAAAATCCTGAATGTTTCCCATTTACAGCATAATGTAATGACAATGAAGTTCCGGCAAATGCCGCCATGACAGCCGCGATAATCTGATATGGCAGCAGTTCGAAAGGATAGGAGAATAGGGAGAAGATGAGAAGGGATAATGCCCCAAGAAACAGTGTCCGGCAATTCTTCCAAAGCCGAACCATCACAACTGATATAAGTGCGGTTGCAAAAATCAATCCCAACGCACCCTGCTCCACACCGACTCTCATCAGATCGTTGAACGCATAATCAATCACATCCACTTTCATGAGGTTTTCTGTATGACTATTCCGACTAAGCCATGCAGTTTCTTCAGCAAAACGATGGAAAAAACTGCCGATACCACTCCCGGTCCAAAGATTAACGGTAAAGCATCTTATCCCGATATAGTTTATGATGCCACGACCATCGGCAGACCCGGACTTGAGGAGGTATAGCCCACATGCTGCTGCCAAAGCAATCCCAGCAAGCATTGACCATTCTCTCCATCCACGGATCCTGCTATGATATTGCATAAGCACACATATTCCCACTGCAAGAAACGCCGCCCTACTCATTGTCAGCACAAGTTGCATGCCAAGCAGTACCAATAGGAAAGCTACCCTATTCTCCATGATTCCGATTCTCTGTTTATTCATAGAGAGAAGAAGGACCATTCCGAGGGCAATATATGCCGAATACGGACCTGGATTGAGAAACGATCCGGTTACGGGATACAGAGGATGGCGGCTTATGTCATACAGCAACTGATAATATCCGATGCTCATTTCAATAACGGCAAAAAATATAAGCATTATGACGATTGCATCACCTTTGATTCTCACAGATGAAAACAGGACTCGAAGGGAAGCATATATTAAGAGCATGAGGGTCGCCCTTATCGCAAATCCGAAAGCGGGATATATCGGCTCGAACCAGAAACGTCCCATTGAATACAGATACCAGCCAAATACAATCCCGTCAATCATAGAAAACTTGACGATATTTCCCTGTTTGATACAAATTATCACGCCTATAACCGTTATGGACGGAATGACAAGACATAGACACTCCTCAATGGCAGAACATCCTGTCTCTACCGGAAATACCGACAGACTTAGCACAGCTACCATGCAAACCAAGACAATCCATGCCATCGGACGGATCGCCATTAGTGTCCTCATTATCTTCTGAATATATTTCTTCATTACTTCGGAGTCTTGAATACCCTGTTCATTCGGTATTTCCCTGTATGTTTGTCAATGGAATAGGATATGTGTGAGACCACACCCACTATATATTCCTCGGGAACCATTCCCCAATAACGGGAGTCATTGGAATTGCCGACATTGTCGCCACACATGAAGTAGTAGTCGTGTGTGAACACATGTGAGTCCAATGCGTTGCCATCAGCCAGAGTGATATCATTCTCCCAATCACAAGTGATGCTCTTTCCTGTCTCCCATTCGAGAATCATTCGGTATAGGCATCCCTCTTTCGCAGTCAGTCTCATATAGTCGCCGTTACGCGGAAGATAGAGGGGTCCAAAATTTTTGATTGTCCATGGGAAATGACCATCGTAAGGGATTGTGGAGAACACTTCCGGAAGAAATATGCTGTCAGGGATATTTGAGAATTCGTCCTGCATACTCTTAATCCCAATTTGCCCCTTGTAATTGCTGTTTAGGAAATATCCGTTGACGATTGACACTGAATCTCCAGGAATACCGATGCAGCGTTTGGCATAGACATTGTTGATTACAAAATTGATTTTCCCGTTGTGGTGCGGAAAATTGAATACCACTATGTCGTTTGGAATTACACCACGTCTTCCCCGGGTTCGCCAGCTTTTTAAATCCATTCCGTTCCTGTCAAAATTAAAATCCGAATAAATCCTTGCCCCCATAATAGTCTTGTCTACAACTATTCTATCACCCGGCAGTAGCGTAGGCATCATTGACTCAGTTGGCGTGATGAACTGGTCTGCAAGAAAAATCCGCATTAACAACCATAATAAATAATAAAGACATGTGAATACAATTGTCAAACAAAAGTATTTGACAATT